>WNFM01359014.1_pt1 | contig 10251 bp, 7 predicted proteins | sample 5400271 | NCBI WGS metagenome assembly WNFM01 (sample SAMN13153352, study PRJNA577476) | soil metagenome | isolation source: 60 cm saprolite on Douglas fir-dominated hillslope | place: USA:California | collected 2013-09-17
AGCGCCCCTAGCGGATATGAATCCCAACTCGCCGCGTCCAGGGATTGGGAAACTTTGAAATGATCGAAGTCCAAAAAAGTTGCCATGAAATTGTGAAGAATCGCTCTGCCTGGCGAGTACTGGCGAATGAGGTCTACTTGGAGCCGATTGAAGCTATCGACCTCGTCGGAGGAGAAACGACGGTAGTCGAGTTCGTGCGCTGGATTAGGATCTGTGACCGTAAGATTCGGGAGCTCGATCTCGTCGAAGTTCCGGTACTCCATGCTCCAGAAAACATTTCCCCAAGCCTGATTTAGCTCATCGATCGATCCATATCGATTTTTCAGCCAGACTCGAAAGGCGATGCGAGCTGCATCCGAATAGCTCAGGATTGTACTATGACAACCAAACTCGTTGTCCGTCTGCCAGGCGACAATTGCCGGATGTTCGCCCAACGCTTGGGCTAAACTCGTTACGATGCGTGCACATTCCTTGCGATAACCGAGATGCGAAAAACAGTAATGACGACGCGAACCGAATCCCTTCCGTTGCCCATTTGCGTCAACCGCAACCATGTCAGGCATCTGATCAACCAGCCACTTCGGCGGTGCGGAAGTTGGCGTCCCCAGGACAATGGATAAACTCTTCGACTCGGCCAAATCCAGAATTTGTTCCAACCAGGAGAACCGGTATTCGCCTGAATCAGGTTCGAGCCTGCTCCAGGCGAACTCACCTAGACGAACGATGCGTATTCCGATTTCACGCATTGAATCGAAATCGGCAGCCCAACAATCTGCTGGCAAATGTTCCGGGTAATAACAAACGCCAAGGCTTGGCGTAGAGAGTAAGGTTCGTGGTTTCATAACGCCGTCATCGCCGAGAACGCCGGGAACCGATTGAGTACGCCATCGCGCTTTGTCTCGGTGTTCCTGTCTCCTTCAACTAACGCTCGGCTATTGTTTTTCACTATTCACCTCTCACTTTTCACTAATCACTTTTTTGACTGAAGGGCGCGGCGCTGTGCTCCTTCTGGGGACCAGGACCGGCTTCAGAATAAAACGCTGAGGCGAAGTACCAGGCTGGTTGATCATTCTTAGAAGAAACTGCACACTCACCTCTCCGAGAGCAGCGAAATCCTGGTAAATGGTGGTTAACGCCGGCTGATAAAACTCAGACTCGGGCATGCCGTCGTATCCAATCACGGATATTTCGTCAGGGACTTCGATTCCGTTCTCGCGAAAAGCACTCAATGCGCCAAGCGCCATGTGATCGTTCGCAGTGACCAGCGCGGTGAAATCACCTCGGTGATGGCGCATCAATTCTAGTGCAGCGAAATAACCGCTCTTCGCGCTCCAATCCCCTTCCAGCATCGGCCCCGGTGAAAGCTTTGCCCGCTGTAACGCTTTCATCCAACCGTGGGTACGCAGTTTGGCTGCTCGCCACTGAGAAGGTCCGCAAATAAACGCGATCTGGCGATGGCCAAGGTCGGTCACATGCTCGATAGCCAGGCGCGCGCCTCTGTCTTGATCGACCATCACGATCGGTAGCCGAGGTCCTAGATCGACATCGATCGCGATAAACGGAACGTCTTGGCCAATACTGCGAATGAAATCCATCTCGAGCTGGAGAGGGATCAGGAACACGATGCCATCGACCTGGCGGTCGCAGAGCTCGTTGATCGAACGCCGAACTTCTTCCAGATTCACTTCGGGCAGCTCGGAAAGCATGACATTGTATCCATGTTTCTTTGCCGTCATTTCTACGCTCACCATGATTCGAGCCGGTCCGTAGAAAGTGATCGATGAGACACAGCCGATGATTCTCGATTGCCGGCTGACCAGATGTCGGGCGGCATTGTTTGGCCGGTACCGGAGTGCTTCCATTGCTTCGACGACTCGAGCCCGGGTGGCCGGGCTAACGTGAAGGCTACCGTTTACGACGCGGGAAACTGTCTGGTAGGAAACGTCTGATCGAGCCGCCACATCTTTGAGAGTAGAAGCTTTTGGGCGTAGGGAATGTTTGGGCGGCATTATCGGGATCAACTGAGGCTAATCACATCGGTATTTTCGGTAAGGACCGGCTCCGGTGCTTCCATTTCTGGACACGGACCGGCCGGAGCCGGTCCCTACCGAAAATATGCGGACGGGCGGTAGCAGGTTCCGAGCGAAAATAGCGGTTGTCGGGGATGGACAGGTAGTGTAAGCGTTGTGAACGTTCACACGATAGCGTTGCTTCCCCCAATGCGTCAACCAGGTTGGCCGCATTCCTCAGCAAAATCGGATCATTCCCAGTTATATGGCTATATCCCCCAGAATTATTCCGCCGATCTTTCGGCCAACGTTTCGTTCCGAGTGCCAGAAGCCATTCCTCGGTCTTTTGGCTTTGCTCGCGTCAGTCACAACACCACTGCTGCCCGTCTCTGCTCAATCCAATAACTACAAAGAGCCCGACTATAGTAAGTTCAAAGTAGAGGATGGTCAGATTACCCTAGAGGTTTGGTCCTGGGTAGTTGGGTTAGATCAGGTAGTAAAAGAATTCGAGCAGGCCTTCCCCAATATCAAAGTACATGTGAACAATGTCGGTGGCGGCCCAGCCCAGTACCAGAAGCTGCAGACCGTACTCAAAGCTGGATCCGGGGCGCCCGACGTTGTGCAAATCGAGTACGATTTTCTGCCCTCATTTATCGCAACCGATGGCCTGACTGATATGTCGCAGTACGGTGCGAACGACGTCAAATCGTATTTTGTGGATTGGACCTGGGGACAAGTGTCACCGGATGGAAAGGCGGTCTTTGGAATTCCGCAAGACACCGGACCAATGGCCTTCGTCTACAACAAAAAAATCTTCGATCAGTACCAGCTTACGGTTCCAACCACTTGGGACGAGTTTGCTCAACAGGCAGAGAAACTCGCCAAGGCCAGTAACGGCAAGGTAAAGATGGCGGACTTCTTTCCCACCCACGCACCATGGTTCATCGGCCTTGCTTGGGCCAGCGGCGGAGATTTCTTTAAAGCAAAGGGCGATATCTGGATTCAAACTCTGAACAACTCCGCCTCGGAGAAGGTATTGACGTTCTGGGATGGTCTCATCAAAAAAGGATACGTTTCGACTTTACCCGATTTTACCGCGGAATTTTACTCCGCCCTCGGATCCGGTCAGATCGCTTCATCGGTGGAGGCCGCCTGGGGTCCGGGCGTTTTTGCTGCTTCGTTGAAAGACAAGACAGCCGGCGAATGGCGAGTAGCGAATCTGCCCCAATGGAGCAAGGATCAACCGTTCCGCAGCGGAAACTGGGGAGGCAGTTGCAACTCGGTGACCAAACAATCAAAGTATCCCAAAGCGGCCACACTTTTCTCCATCTGGCTGAACACCCATAAAACACCGGTTATCGGCAACTGGGTTAACACCGGCATCTTTCCCGCCTCCCTTTCCGGTCTGGCCTCTCCAGATCTGAACGATCCTGAGAAAAACCCTTCCAAGTTTTGTGGTGGCCAAAACATCGCCCAGCTCTATTCGGATGCCGCGAAAGCGATCAATGTCGATTTTGCCTGGGCTCCGTGGTTCGCCTATGCGAATGACAACTATAACAAACACATCGCCGATCTGCTCTCTGGGTCTGCCACCGTCAAACAGGCGCTCGATGGTTGGCAGAACGACTGCCTCAAAAACGGCAAAGACGCGGGGTATGAGGTGAAGGGACAGTAGGAAGCGACGACGGGTCAAAATCGGCCAAATATAGGTGATAAAGGTTAGCTCAGAGGAAGCGTGCCGGGGTGGGTCGGGTCCTGCGAATGCCCCATGCACGATAAGGCCTTATTGCGAATGCAAAGAGAGTCGTCCCGTAGGGGCTCAGTGAAAGTAGCCCAGCACTTTATTGCTGGGTTAGTGTGCGAAAGAACGGGCCCGTCCCGGAGGGACGATAGAATGATCGGATTTGGGCACCCTATTGATTCAGCATTTGCAAGTGATGCTCTATCGTCCCCAGCGGGACGCGTCCGTTCTAAAAAACCTGACCCACCACTGAAGTGGTGGGCTATTTTCATTCAGTCCCTGCGGGACAAATCTGATCAAGCCTAATGCGTTATCACAAGACCGCTCTGCTCTTTTTAACGCCATTCCTCACGGTGTTCGTCGCGTTCTATCTTGCGCCGGTTTTTTACGCCATCTATCTAAGTCTCTTTATCAGAAAGCGGATCGGCGTTGGCCCACCAAAAGAAGTCTTTGGCGGTGTCGAGAACTATGTTCGAGCCGTTCAGGATACAGATTTCCTGAACGGCCTGAAGAATATCTTTTTATTTGGGATTGTTCAGATCCCGGTCATGCTCGGTCTGGCAATTTTGCTAGCGCTCCTCCTGGACCAATCGCGCGGCCTCTTCTCGCGGATATGTCGGACCGTTTACTTCCTGCCGTACACGATTCCGACGGCGTCTCCGTTTAACCAGGTGCTGAGCGGATTACATCTCGGATCGGTCGATTTTCTGTCCCCAGCCATCCTCCTCTTTTCGATCGGAAACATCGTGACCTGGACCTGGACCGGTTACAACATGATCACGCTTTTCGCAGCTCTGCAGAATATACCCAAAGACATCTTTGAAGCCGCCCGGGTGGATGGCGCGACCACCTGGAATATCGTTCGCTACATTAAGGTCCCGCTGGTGATTCCGACAGTGCAGCTTTGCCTGATCTTTTCCATTATCGGGACATCTCAACTTTTTACCGAGGCTTTCGTGATGCGTCCGCTCGGCTACGTGGCGGACAATATCACTCCCAATCTTTATCTTTATCTCACGGCGGCACGCGACGCGAACTACGCTTATGCCGGCGCGTTAGCGATCGTGATGGCAGTTGTGATCTTCGCCCTGAGCGGAGCTTTTCTTCGCCGGATCAGTTCACGATAGAGGCGCGCTCATGTCGGCAAACCGGAGTCAATCACGCTGGTGGACGTCTGCGGACCAGCAGGCCGCCGTCGCTACGCTTTGGCGCGCCCTAGCTATATGAACGCACCTAGTTCAAGAGGATTGCAGCGACGAAGCCTCGTGCGTAGTCGGGAGCCGGTCCCTACCGAAATGCGTCTCCGGGCACCTTCTATTCCCGGCGCTCTTCGTCACGCTGTTCTCGCAATTTTCCTCGTTTATTGCATCCTGCCGGCGACTTGGATCCTGGCGGCCGTGACCAAGGACAGCAGTCAGATTTTCACGACGTTCGGGTTCTGGTTCGCCAATCCACCTCATTTCTTTGAAAACATCGTGGACCTGTTCGCCTTCCGAGACGGGATTTTTATCCGGTGGTTTGGTAATTCGCTCCTTTATGCAGGATCTATTTCGCTGGGCAGTACGTTGATTTGTGCGTTGGGCGGCTACGCTTTTGCCAAATACGATTTTCCCGGGAAACACTTCCTTTTTAACTTCATTCTTGGCGCCATCATGGTGCCTTCGACCGCATTGGTTCTGCCCTTGTTTCTTATGCTTTATCGGCTCGGCCTGGTAAACACGATCTGGGGAGTCATTTTGCCGAGCTTAGTGAACCCGTTCGGTCTCTATCTGATGCGCGTTTTCTGGGATGCCTCGTTTCCCAATGAACTGATCGAAGCCGCGCGTCTGGACGGTGCCGGGGAGTTGCGGATCTTTTGGCATCTGGGGATGCCGCTGATGCAGAGCGGATTGGTCACGGTAACGCTGCTTAGTTTTGTCGGAGCCTGGAACAACTTCTTTCTCCCCCTGATAGTTCTCAGTAAAGACGATCTTTACCCTTTAACACTGGGCCTGAATATATGGAACAGTGTCAGCAACGCCGCCGGCGGCGGCAAACCATCCTATCACCTGATTGCCCTCGGCTCGCTTATCAGCGTCTTGCCACTTATCGCCGCGTTTATCCTGCTTGGGAAATATTGGCGCGGGGGGCTCACAGCTGGAGCCGCGAAGTAACGAAGGAACGCCGACACCGCCGGGACCGCTGAGAACGGGTCAACCGGGGAGACGGTACATGGGGACAGATCACCCCGCGGGTCGGAGGGTGCGCCGCTTGCGACGCCCGGAAATAGCCCCTGATATATACACGCCATGCGGACCGCTGGACTCGATTCCTCGGGTGCCCGTTGGGTGATTCGCGGGCGTCGCAAGCGACGCACCCTCCGACATTAGGGATAGCTCAACGCTCTCGAGCATGGCCAGAGGCCTTTTTAGCTAACAGCCCTTTCGACCGTCTTCCGGTCTCCCGGATTGCGTATTCCGCGCTCCTTATGGCTCTCGCGAATGAGAAGTTGCACCGATCCAACGAAATTTTGTGCAAGCAATCCTCGATCGAAACATCTAATAGTACAACCTCGCGCACTGGAGAAGCATGACGCCGCAGGTCTTTATTAGTCATTCGAGTAAGGACAAAGAGGTAGCAGACGCTGTTTGCCACCATCTTGAGTCTGCCGATATCCCCTGTTGGATGGCTCCGCGGAACATCGAGTTTGGGTCCGATTGGACCGAGGCAATCATGCGGGGCATCACCGCCTGCCGAGTCTTTGTGCTCGTGTTTTCCGAGAACGCGAACGTTTCCGGCCATGTGCGACGGGAAGTGGCTAAAGCTTTTTCGCTCGGGCTGCAGGTCATTCCCTTTCGGATCGAGGACACTCTGCCGCAGAGCAGCCTAAGCTATTTCCTGGAGACGGTGCACTGGCTAGATGCGGTCACGCAGCCGTTAGAAAAGCACCTCAACTCGTTAACTGAACGGGTCAAAAAATTGCTGGCCAATGGCGACTCTGGCGCCAGCGCGACGCCGATCGTATTGCCGGCAACTGCTTATCCCGGTCTTTCCGTGCCGGCAAAGCGCCGCGGTTGGATCCTTGGAGCCGGTCTGGCCGTCGCGGCGGCGGCAATTATGGCAGCCGCATGGCTCTACATCGCCGGGGATCGGACCGCGCAACAAAAGCCTTTTTCCAGCGGTTTGCTCGCCGAGATTTCGGCCAAGAGCGTCGCTGTCCTGCCCTTCGAGAGCATCAGTTCGAGCAAAGACGACGGCTATTTCGCCGATGGGGTTCAGGACGAAATTCTGAATAACCTGGCCAAGATCGCTCAGCTTAAAGTCATTAGTCGCACCTCGGTCATGCAGTACCGGGCGGACGCAAAACGCGATATGCGCCAAATCGCCTTCGCGTTAGGTGTCGCAAACGTACTTGAGGGGACGGTACGCCGAGAGGGAAACCGGGTACGGGTCAGCGCCCAGTTAGTCGACGCGCGCAGCGACAACGCTGTCTGGGCGGATAGTTACGACCGGGATCTCACTGATATCTTTACAATTCAAAGCGAGGTTGCTCAAACTATAGCGGCCAAACTCTCGGCTGCGCTTTCTCCGGATGAAAAGCAGCGCATACAATCAAAACCTACTGAGAATATGGAGGCCTACGACATGTACCTTCAGGCAAAAGATAAATTGGATAAGAATGTTACTCTCTTGACGAGCGGGCACTCGGAGAAACCCATACGCGACGCTGTGAGTCTGCTTGAGCAAGCCGTCCAACTCGACGCAAATTTCGCGAAAGCGTACTGTCTTATGGCGTTTGCCCACGACGCTTTGTATCTCGAATTTGATCCGACGCCAGAGCGGCGCACGCAAGGAGATGAGGCAATTAACAAAGCGGCGCGCTTGCAGCCTGACCTCCCCGAGGTCCGTTTAGCGCGCGCGAATCACCTTTACCGCGCTCATCGTGATTACGAAGGCGCGCGCGCTGAACTGGCCATCGCCAAGGCCGAATTGCCGAACAACTCTGAAGTAATATACATCGAAGCATCGATGGACCGCCGACAGGGTAACTTTGATAAAGCGGTTCAACATTTCGAGGAAGCAATCAAGCTCGATCCACTGAATCCATCGGTGGTTTTGGAACTGGCGGAAACTCTCTCCTATACCCGAAAGTTTTCCGCGGCTGAACGCGCATGGGATCACCTCATTCAGCTCCTTCCGGATCAGCCAATAGTCAGGGCTCAAAAGGAAGCCTCTAATACCATTCAAAGAACGGCGGACGATTCGGCGTATCGGGCAATACTCGACTCATTGCCAACATCGATGGCGGACGATAGACTTGTTCTTTCCGGCCGTCTCAATGTGGCGGTCGATCATCGTGATTGGCCGCACGCACATCAACTACTGGAAAGAATGAGGGGCGGCGACGATGCCGCCCAATTTGCCTTCGGGGGGCGGCCAGCGCCGGTCGGCTGTTATTCGATTTTTATCGCACGGCTACAGGGACAACAACCGACAGATGCAGATCCTGCGTTCGCGGAGGCTCGTGAGCTATTAAGCCGAAAAGTCGCAAACTCGCCGACAGACGCGCCAGCGCACGCCCTCCTGCTTAGCAATCTCGCGGTGGTTGATGCATTGCTGGGGCGCAAGGAGGATGCTCTCACCGAAGCAAAGCGTGCCGCCGAGATGGTTCCGATCTCGAAAGACGCGGTACACGGTGCTCGCATACGGATGAATCTTGCGGTTGTCCATGCTTGGATCGGTGAAACCGATCAAGCCTTTCAGCTCCTCCAAGAGTTGGCCGCGACGCCATATGGTCTTTTCCTTAGTGATCTCAAACTCTCGCATTATTTCGATCCGCTCCGTAACGATCCGCGCTACGACAGGCTGTCAGAAAAATTAGAGCGGCACGTTTAAGTCTTGCCCAAAGGCCGGAAAGGAAAGGATTCTGTGTGCTTTTAAAAGTAGATCGAGTCGATTCGGCTCGGTCCGATCAGTGACCAAGTTGATCTCAAGTCCGGACGGTCAGCTTTTCCAAAAGCTTGTAGTCTGCAATCGGCCTACGGCGCACCGGCGGAATATAAAGATTACCAGATTGCGGTCCCCGCGCCAAGTCCGTTGCAAGCGTCTCGAGCCGGTAGGTTTCTGTGATCGATTCCAGCAGGGGAAATGTTTTCGATAGGACCAAAGTAATCGGGTGTTCAGACGGATAGAATTCGAGCAAATAGCCTTGCAGAGGCAAGAATTGGTCGGGTGATCGGCGATCCGTCTCGTAAGTCGGTTCAGCAATGGCGTTGGCCTGCCAAAGAATACACGGGACGTCGTTTTGGATCGGCCGGCGACGCAGTAATAGATCGGTTGTTTCATACATTTGCAGCCCGTCGGTCCCAGCGTCGATGCCCAGATCCACAAACAGCGTGTCCAACGAAGAGATACCTGGAAACGCCTCTACTTGGAGGTTCAGGAGTTTAGCCGCCCTTTGGATCAGGATTGCCGGATAGCAGTAGACCAATGGATGCCCATACGTGGCAAAACAAACCGGCGACGCCGTAATCGCGGCATTAATTACTTCAGCGGCCATGCGACGATAGGTGGGCAGTCTCTCTTTGCCCCTCTCATAAAACGCAACAAGGCTTGTCACTTCGGCACAAATACGCTTGAGATACTGAACAACACCGAATCCACCATCGATCACGAAGGTATGCCGGCATCGCTGGATGGTTTCTTCAACCTCCCGCGTAATCTGGCGCACTCCCACTATTCCCAGCCCAACAATAGCTATATCGAAGGGGGAGGACTTTTCCGCGTCGCTCATCCAAGCTGTTCCATCAAGGCTATGACTGGTGCCAACCTGTCGGCTTGCGTGCTCGTCTTGCGGATTTGATCAAGCGTACCTTGAACTTCCGGCCGGCCGAGCGCAGCCGCAACGTTGAACTCCAGTTCGCCGGATCCGATCAAGCCGTAGGTGCAGCTCAGCTTCCAATGCGAATCGGGCTGTCCGAGGCGGGTCCTAAGTTGTTCCCGAGATTCAGTCAGAGCTGCTCGCTCTTCAGCGCTCAGTTCGTAAGGCGCCAATGCCTCCTCCGGGTTCCGCCGAAACTGTAAGTGGAACGCGTGATCGGTCTGTATTCGCGAAAGAAAGTCATTTAAATTTGGCATAAGCACGTAAATCTAGATTTTCCCGAGTGGACGTCATAGCAGCTTGATCCTTGCGAAGAAAGGTTCCAAAGCGAGCCAGATGCTGATTTCCAGCGCTTTGCATGACGAGCACCGAGTTTTCTAAGCATGTTGCTACAGGGAAGTGCCGTCCGCTGTCAAGGATTCAGGACGAAAGAAAGAGCCGGAGAGCTGGAGTATTGCAGATGGAGCGTGCGTTACCACCATTCACTGGCCTATGCTGGTATGGCGGACTTATAACCGGCGCCCCGCAGCAGCAAGTCCTTGGGTTCCGTAGCTTCGCCTACCTTTATGCAAGCAATTTTCGGTCAAAGGGTCTAATACTGTAGCCTTGCAGCTGGGAGCCAGGCATGACATCGCAGGTCT
>WNFM01320102.1_pt1 | contig 10250 bp, 10 predicted proteins | sample 5400271 | NCBI WGS metagenome assembly WNFM01 (sample SAMN13153352, study PRJNA577476) | soil metagenome | isolation source: 60 cm saprolite on Douglas fir-dominated hillslope | place: USA:California | collected 2013-09-17
ACGCAGGGCTTTTTGCGGTGCAAGCCGCGAATAGCACCTGTGACCTTGAGTATTTTTCCCTCCGAACACGAGCCGTCATTGACGAACACGACCACATACACGTCGCGTATCAATCGCTCAGTCGTTAGAAGCTTTTGCGCAAATGACGGCTGAACGGCCGCCTAGAGAACGCACCCCACTAAGGGTATTCGCATCTGAGTCCCCACTCTGCGATTACCGATCGTACTAAAGTTGAACAACATTACGGCGGGAATTGGTCTGCATTTGCGCGCCGATACAAAATCTTCTGTGCTTCCCGTCGCCAGCCGCGTGGACACCTGTCATTGTAGCGCTCGGGTCTTGTGTAAGCTCGGCCTTGAGTGGGATTTCCCCTCTGGCTTGCTGTCTACTAGCGCTTCGCCAGCCCTTGGAATTCGGCTGTGTCCGCTTCGCGCCAACAACAGCCGTTAAACAAGAATGCTTCCATTGCCGAATGCGCCATTATTGACAGATCAGTCCAAATTGGCTAATCACGGCCATGGCAAGGCCAAGGGAATTTGATCGTGATGCAGCCGTAGAACGGGCGATGTCCGTTTTCTGGCGAAAGGGCTATGCTGCAACTTCTACGGACGATCTGCTGCGTGCGATGAATATCGGCCGACAGAGCATGTACGACACGTTCGGCGACAAACACCGGCTTTATCTGGAAGCGCTTGAGAAATATCAGCGAGAGAGGGTTGCCGAGAACATCAGGCGGCTGCGATCAACCGCTTCGCCGCTGGCCGGAATTGAAGCGTTTGTTATTGGCATCATTGCTTCCGATAAATCCACGCGCGAGAGAGGCTGCATGGGTGTCGGCTCTATCAGCGAATTCGGAAACACCGACCCCAACCTAGTAACGTTGCGCGCCAGGAGCGGTGGCGCGCAGCACAAGGCTCTGATCGAGCGGCTACGACACGCGCAAGCGGCAAACGAAATCGGGGCGAACGTCGATATCGAGCGTGCCGCGCGCTTCGTGGAAACAACAATGTTCGGACTCCAGGTCGCGGCAAAAGCAGGAGCTTCTGTTCAATCCCTGCGCGACACGGCCGCCTTTGCGATCGCAGGTTTGAGAAATCAGTAGTTTCGCAGCAGTACTGCGAGCATCGGCTCGGACAATTTTTGACTTATTAGTCAATAACGGAGAGAGCATATGTATGACGAACCTACACTAACCGACAAGGTCGCGCTTGTTTTTGGGGGCTTTCGGGGCATTGGCGCGGCGATCGTGAGACGGCTTGCTGCGAACGGCGCGTCGGTTGCGCTGACCTACGCCAACTCGGCGGAGAAGGCGGCCGAAACCGCCCGCGCGGCGGAAGCGCATGGCCAGCCAGTGATCGCGATTAAAGCCGACAGCGCCGATCCCAAAGCCATCGTGGATGCGGTGGCACAGACGATCGCACGCTTTGGCCATCTGGACATTCTGGTCGTCAATGCCGGGATCTTAATACGCGGCACGGTGGACAAGTATGATCTTGCCGACTTCGATCGTATGGTGGCGACGAATGTGCGTGGCGTCTTCGTCGCGATCCAGGCATCGTGCCCCCATCTCAGGGAAGGCGGACGGATTATCACCATCGGCAGCAATACGGCCGTTCGAACTGCATTCCCGGGAGCAAGCGTTTACTCAATGACAAAGGGCGCGGTTGCGTCGCTGGTGCGGGGCATCGCTATCGACCTCGCGCCGCGCGGGATTACCGTCAATAACGTCCAGCCCGGCCCCACCGAGACAGACATGACAGCGGCTCACACCGAGATGGTGAGGCCACTGGTGCCCCTCGGACGCTTAGGCAAGCCTGAAGAGATTGCGGGGCTGGTGACCTATCTTGCAAGCCCCGAGGCCGGATTCGTTACCGGTTCTAGCCAGACGATAGACGGTGGCTATGTCGCATGACGCACCCAGTCTAGATACCGACGATCTCCGCGACGTTCTGATTCGATCGGGAAATTGCGACGTTGAGTTACACGCGCGATCGGGCGCCGACGGCCGCTTTGCGCCCAAAAGCGGCTGTTGAGGCTCCCAGAACAATTCGTGCTGGTCGACGGCTGGTCGCTTGTGGCGGACAGCCTGGTGGGATAGGCGGCCGGTTTCGCCTCAGCTCTTGCCAGACCGCCCTGCTATTTTGCGCTCGCGGTAGGCGTTGAATTGCTGGTCGGCCAGCACGCCGATCAGGATGACGGCTCCCATCACCGCGAAGTTGAGTGAACTCGGTATTCCCAGCAGGTTCACGAGATTCTGCAATATCTGCAGCAGAATGGCGCCGAGAACGATGCCGACGATCGATCCCTCGCCGCCCCGAAGCGAGCACCCGCCCAGCACCGCCGCCGCGATCCCGTACAGCTCGTAAAAATTTCCGTGAGAGGCCGGCGATATCGAGCGCGTGTACATGGTGAGGAATATCGAGGAAAGGCCCGCCAACGCCCCGCAAATCACATAAGCCGCGGCCACCACGCGACCCGTCCGGATGCCGGAATAGCGCGCGGCCTCTTCATTGCGTCCGACCGCGAACAGATATCGGCCGAACACCGAGCGATGCAGCAGCACCGTCATGGCAAGTGCGATAATGACGAACGCGATGAAGGTATGAGGCACGCCAAAGCTGCGCCCGGTTGTAAGCCATTCAAGCGTCGGAAAGCTCTGGCCGAAGGCAAACCCCGCGGTTCCGTCGTTGGTGTAGTAGCGGGCTATGCCGCGATAAAGCAAAAGGCCGCAGAGCGTGACCACGAATGGCTGCAAGCGCATCCTGGTAATCAGGAACCCATTGATCAGTCCGACCAGTGTCCCTGCGGCGAGGATGATCAGGACAGCCAGCGGCCAGGGGAGTTCGTAGGTAACAAGAAGGTCGACGAAGATCACGCCGAGCAGCGCAAAAACCGATCCGATCGACAGATCGATGCCTCCGGTAATGATCACGAGGCCTTCACCCAGCGAGAAAACTCCGAACAGACCGATCAGATTGGCGGTGTTGGCCACGTTGACGGGAGACAGAAAGCGCGGATTGATCAGTGCGACGACCGCGCCGACGACCAGGATCAGGATCAGAAGGCCCAGATCCTTTCTTAACATGGCTGTTCCGAATTCGTGGCCTTGCCGACAGCGAGTAGCATCACGTGGTGCTCGCTGAACTGATCGCGCTCAAGCTCGCCGCTGATCCGGCCTTCATGCATGACCAGGATGCGGTCGCTCACCCCGATGACCTCCTCCATGTCGCTGGAAATCATCAGCACAGCGACGCCGGCATCGGAAAGAGCCCGTATCAGGCCGTAGATTTCGCTCTTGGCGCCTACGTCAATTCCACGCGTCGGCTCATCGAACAGCATCACGTTTGCCGCCGGACAGCGTTCCCGCCACGCTTGATACCGATGGCGCCCGGATGTTGAGCCGCCCGGCTTGTTGCCTGGCCGATTCCTCCTCGCGATTGCGATTCAACAGATAGGCAACGGCAAACTGCCGCAGGTTCGGCAGCGAAATATTGCTGGTGACGTCGTCTTCCAAAATCAGCCCCGCCCGCTTGCGGTCCTCCGGGATGAGGTAGATGCCATGCGCGATCGCGTCGCGAGGCGATTGGATGATCAGCGGACGACCTTCGACTGCCACCGATCCGCCGATCGGCCGGTCAATTCCGAAGATGGTGCGCGCGAGTTCGGATCGTCCGGACCCGACCAGTCCCGCCAGGCCGACGATCTCACCGCGCCGCAGCGAAAAATTGACCGCGCAATCCGGGTAGGTCGTCGTTCGAATATCGTTCGACACGAGAATCTCCTTCCCCACAGCCCCCCGGGGCGGCGTGTAGAGCGCCTTCAGGTCACGGCCGATCATGAGGCGGATCATGCGGTCGTGCTCGATCTCGGCCTTTTGCAGCGTCCCGACCACCGCACCGTCGCGAAGCGCAACGACACGATCGGCACACTGCTCTATTTCGTTAAGACGGTGAGTGATGAAGATGATGCTGACGCCGGCCGCCTTCAGTTCCGCAATGATCTCGAGCAAACGGTTGGTCTCGGTCAATGTCAGGCTTGAAGTGGGCTCGTCCATGATCACGATTTCGGCCCCCAGGGAGAGCGCCTTTGCGATCTCGACCAGTTGGCGCTGGGCAAGCGAAAGAGCGGCAACCGGCGTGTCGGGCTCAAAGTCCGCACCGAGCCGCTCAAGCAACGGTTTGGTGCGGGACACCATCGCAGCGGTATCGATCAGCTTGAACAGTCCGAATGAAAGCTGCTCACGGCCGAAGAAAACGTTTGCCGCCACATCGAGGTTATCGAACAGGTTCAGTTCCTGGTGAACAAAAGCTATGCCGCAGCGGATCGCTTCCGAGACCGTGAGATTGTCCTTTTGCTCGCCGCGAAGCTTGATGATGCCGGAGCTTGGCGCCGTGACGCCACCCAGGATCCTCATCAATGTGCTTTTACCCGCACCGTTTTCACCAATCAGCCCAACGACCTCGCCGGGCGCGACGGCAAGGTTGACATCGCAAAGAGCTTGTACCCCCGGATAAGATTTGAAGATGCGGATCAGTTCAAGGACGGGTTCTGGCATGCCTCATCGCTTATCTGCGGCGGTGGATTGCGCGTGCTGATTTTCGTCGACGCTCACATATTTGCTGCTGACGTTTCCGACAGCGGCATTTCCGACACTGACCGCCAGCGCATGCGACGGCGGTCGCATCGTCGGGTTGCCTCGGGTTACTTGCCCTGCCGCTGCTTGAGTTCAGCCCAGAACGAATCGACGTTTGACGGGTCGATGATCTTGGTCGGCACGATAATCAGCTTGTTGGCCGGGATGAAGGATTCATCGCCCTCCAGGTATTTGGCCATGTCCTTCATTCCCTGATAGCCCCATTCGTAAGGCTGTTGCACCACGGTTCCGACGATCGTTCCTTCCTTGACGCCGCCCAGCGTAATCGGGTCCTCGTCGAAGCCGATGATGGTGATCTGCTTGAGCTTGCCGGCGTCCTTGAGAGCCTCGTAGATTCTGGGGGTGTTGTAGGAATAGAAACCGACCATGCAATTGATATCGGGATTGGCCGTGAGCGTGTCCTCGACATTGCGTTTTGCCCTGGTCTGATCGATGTCGTCGCCCCGAACGTCCGCAAGCGTGATCTTCGATCCGACGATGGTGTCCCTGACCCCCTGGATGCGCTCTTTTGCGTTGTCTGCGCCGAGCAGCCCAACAAACCCCATGCATTTTCCGCCATTGGGGAGCGCCTTCAGCAGCAATTGGCCGGCCTGCTTGCCGGCATCGGTGTTGCTTGAACCGATATAAGCGACCCGGCTGGTATCGGGCGCGTCGCTGTCGGTCGTGAACAGAGCAACCTGTTTGCCGATGCGATTGAGGCTGTCACTCGACGTTTTGGGATCGGCGGAACTCACCATGATGCCGGCCGCACCGGCGGCGACGAGATCGTCCATCAGCCTGATTTGAATCGCCGCGGAGGCTTGCTCAGGATATTTGAAGACAAGGTTGTAGTTTGGAAGCTCGCCCTGAGCCTTTTTCACGCCCGCTTCCGCCGCTTTCCAGAAATCGGAGGCGCCATTGACGACAAACGCGAGCATTTTTTTGTCTGCTGCGAATGAGGCGTTGGAACCGGCCAAAGCGAAAACCGCCGCAGTGCCTGCCAGCAAAAGTTTGTTCATGTCTTCTCTCTCCCTGTCTTGTTTTTTATGTTTCGAGTGCAGCCCGAACACGCTCAAACCCTGAGATTTCCTTTGACTGGATCGATCGCCCATTGAAAGTGAGCGCCTTTGGTCAACCTGAGATTACCAGCGTATCGGGTTTACACTTGATGTCCACTCAGGATGAAGCCCCGTGCTCTGTTTTTGCGCTTGCGCCAGAACCGCACGTTCCCTTAAAGTTAGGCTTTCACCTAGGCTGTGTGAAAACTCAGTCCGTCGCGACGGCGGTTCTAGCTCGTGATGCGTTCGCCGCGTCCATAGACGAGCAGCATCAGGATGATGACGAGGCCGTAGATCACCTGTCGGCCGGCCTCGGGCATGTCCATGATCGACAGGACGCTGTTGAGAAGCACGATCAGCACCACGCCGACCAGTGTGCCGAGATAGCGGCCGCGACCTCCCAGGATGTTGGTGCCCCCGATCACGACCGCTGCGATCGAAGGCAGCAGATAGGCGTCGCCCATCGCCTGATAGGCCTTGGTGGAATAACCGGCGAGCAGCACGCCCGCGAGAGCGGCCCCGAGACCGCAAAGCACGAAGCAGATGACGGTGACGCGGCGCGTATTGACGCCGGCCAGGTAGGCCGCCGCCTCCTTGTTGCCGATGGCGTAGATGTAGCGGCCGAGCGGAGTGCGCTGCAGGATGACGACCACCAGCACCGACACCGCAGCCCAGACGAACAAGGCGTTGGGAATGCCGAGCGTGCGCTCCGAGGCGAGTGTCTGCATCAGGTCAGTGGCGGTGGTCTGGGGCGCATAGCCGCCGGTATGCGCAACCATCAGGCCGCGCAACACCGCATTGACGCCTAACGTGAAGATCATCGAGGGCACGCGCAAATAGGCCACCCCGATGCCGTTGACGAGGCCGACCAGCAGGCCAATGCCGAGACCGACCGGGATGGCGAGCGGCCCGCCGATCGACGTCGCCATCATGGCCGCGGCCGCCAGCGTCCAGGGCACCGACAGGTCGATCTGGGCGATCAGGATGACGATCATCATCCCGGCCGCCACAATGCCGAGGAAGGAGCCGATCTGCAGTTGCTGCAGCAGATAGGTCGGCGACAGCAGCGGAGCGCTGCCGAAATGGGCGATCGTATAGGTGGTGCCCGCCACCAGGATGACGAGGATGAACAGGGCCGCGATGAAGATCGGGCGGTCGTCGCGCGAGAGGCCGAGGCTCATCGTCGTCATCGGAAGAGCTCCAGCGTGTTCTTGACGCGCAGCACGCCCAGCGCCCCGATGCTGACTGCCGCCAGCAGGATCAGACCCTCGAACAGCGGCTGCAGCAAGGGGGCGATGTCGAAGATGCGGAAGAAGAAGGAAATGACGCGCAAGATCATGGCACCGAAGATCGAGCCGACGGCACTGCCGGTGCCACCGAGCAGCGAGGTGCCGCCGATGACGACCGAGGCGATGGAGTTGAGCGTATAGGCACCGGCCTGTGGTATATCGGCATTGCCCGACGACGTCTGGATGGCGAGGAACAGGCCGCCGCAGCCGGCGAAGAAACCGCCGAGCGTGAAAGCCGCGATCTTGGCGCGCTCGATCGGGAGCCCCGACATATAGGCAGCTCCTTCAGCCGAGCCGACCGCATAGACGGCGCGGCCCATGACCGAGCGCCGGAACGGCACCCAGACGAGGAGCGCGATCAAGAACAAGAGTACGAAGGGCACGGGGATCCAGGCGAACGGCGCAAACCACCCTGCCGCGCCATCGTCGAAGATGTGCACGGTGGAGGCAAAATCGCCGAGTGAATTGGTCAGCGCCCAGTTGAGATCCTCGTCGATCTTGCCGCCGGGCGTCGGGCGCAGGAACAGCGCGACGCCGATATAGACCGCGCCGGTTGCGAGTGTCGCGATGATCGGCTGGATGCGTCCATAGACGACGACGCAACCATTGATGAACCCGGCGAGCGTGCCGATCGCGACGCACGCGGCCATGCCGAGCAGGATGCCCAAGGTGCCGCCTGGGAAGGTGCCGAGGCCGACATGCAGGCCGAAAATCTCGAGATGCAGCGGCGTGCCGCCCGCCGTGCCGGCCAGCAGATAGCTCGCGAAGCAGCCCACCATGGTCATGACGGCGCCGACCGAGAGATCAAGCCCCGACATCAGCACCGGCACGGTCTGGGCCATGGCCAGCATGGCGAGCGCGAAGATCTCGTCGCCATTCTGTACTAGCACGGCCGAGGAGAAGCCCTTCGGATGTGCCAGGTTGTAGAGGAGGTAGAAGACACAGAACAGCAGGATGGGGATGACGAAGCCGATATTCTGGCGCAGCCTGATGGCGAGATCGTCAAGCATGGGCGGCCCCGGCTGCGACATAGGCCGACGTGGCGGCATCAATGTTGAGGGAACTCGCGATGATGTTGGTCTCGGTGAGCTCGGCGCCTTCGAGCTCGCGCACGATGCGCCCGTCATACATGATGGCCACCCGGTCGCAGCAGCCGATCAGCTCGTCATAATCGGTCGAGTAGAACAGGATGGCAGCGCCCTGGTCGGCAAGCTCGCGCATCAGCCGGTAGAGCTCCTGCTTGGTGCCGACGTCGATGCCGCGCGTCGGATCGTTGAGCAGGATGATCCGCGGCGCGGTCATCAGCCATTTGGCGATCACCACCTTCTGCTGGTTGCCGCCCGACAGGGTCGAGACCGCATCGCTCGGAGCGCCGATCTTGATCTGCAGCCGTGCGATGCCGCGCTCGACCGCGGCGCGCTCCTTGGCGCGATCGACGAAGGGCCCGGTCGAGATGGCATCGAGCGATGCGATCGCCAGATTGTCGGTGATCGACATGGGCAGCATCAACCCTTCGGTCTTGCGATCCTCGGGCACGAGCGCGATGCCGACCGCGGGCGACTTCGCGGCCGCCGGAGAGCCGGGGCGCACCTCCCGGCCCTCGACCGTGATTCGCCCGGTGACGCCGCGCAGCACGCCGAACAAGGCAAGCAGCAGCGATTTCTGGCCCTGCCCATCGAGGCCACCGAGGCCGACGATCTCACCGGCGCCGACGCCGAGCGAAATGCGGTCGAGCTGCTTTTCCCAGGACAGGTTCTCGAGTGCCAGCACCGGCTTCACCGGCCCTCGCGCCGGCTTTGCCGGATATTGGGTGGCGATATCGCGCCCGATCATCAGCTGAACGATATCGGCGGTCGAGCGCACGCCCTTGTCGAAGGTCTCGATATGGCGTCCGTTGCGGAACACGGAGGCCCGGTCGGCGAGTGCCTCGACCTCGTGCATGCGATGCGAGATGTAGAGGATGGCGACGCCCTCGGATTTGAGTCGCGCGAGCATCGCATAGACCTTCTCCACGTCGGCGCTGGTGAGGGCCGATGTCGCCTCGTCGAGGATCAGGAGCTGCGGCCTCCGGCCGAGAGCCTTGGCGATCTCGACCATCTGGCGCCGCGACAGCGGCAGGTCGCGCACCCGCATCAGCGGGTTGACGTCCTCGCAGCCGATCTCGGCCAGTACATTCTCGGCGCGGCGGCGTTGCGCCCTGGCGTCGATGAGGCCGAAGCGCCGCGGCGGCGAAGCGATCGAGATATTGTCCGCGACAGAGAGGTCGGGCATCAGCGACAGCTCCTGGAAGATGCACACGACGCCGGCGGCGTTGGCGGCGGACGGCGTGGCGAAGCTGACGACGTTGCCCGCAAGGCGCATGCTGCCCGCATCGGGCTGGACCACGCCGGCCATGATCTTGATCAGCGTCGACTTGCCGGCACCGTTCTCGCCCAACACCGCATGGATCTTGCCGCGCTCGCAGGCGAAGTCGACGTCCTCAAGGGCGCGCACACCACCATAGCGCTTGGAGATGCCGGACAATGTGAGCAAGGCGCGCTGCGTCAGGACAGCATCCTGCATGGCGCGGGCTCACGCAGTCACGGCCTGGCGGATGCCAGGCCGTGACTGAAACGTAGCCGCAGCGGTCACTGGGTGTTCTTCTCGCTCTGCGCCATGATCTCGGGCGCCGTGAAGTTCACACCGCAGGGGAGGAACTGGTTCGGGGCGAAGAAGTTGGCGCTGAGGTCCGGCCAGTAATTCGTGCCGGGCTTGAGATCCTTGTAGGTCGCGACCGGAATCGGGATCGAGATCAGCTGCGGCATGACATTCCCCTGCAGCGCCGAAATCGCCGCCTTGGTGGCGATGGCGACGAGCGCCGGCGACTGGCCGTAGGACATGCCCTTGAGGCCGTCCTTGTAGTGATCGGCGATCTGCTTGCGGAATTCGTTCTCACCCTCGCCCGACATCGGCACGAAAGGATGCTTGGCGGCTATCATCGCCTGCACGGTGCCGTCCGAGCCGCCTTGCGTGAACACGCCGTCGAAATGGCCGTGCACGGCGAGCGCATCGGCGGTCACCTTCTGCGAGGTGCCGGTGTCCCAATTGCCTACCACCTCGGTGATGTTGAACTTGTTGCCGGGGGCTTCCATGACTTCGCGGAAGCCGATATGGCGGTCACGGTCGACCGAATTGCCCGGCAAGCCGCGCACCTCGAGGATATCGCCGGCCTTCTTGCCCGATTCATCTATCAGCCATTTGGCCGACGTGCGGCCCATTTCCTTCTGGTCC
>WNFM01137671.1_pt2 | contig 10248 bp, 7 predicted proteins | sample 5400271 | NCBI WGS metagenome assembly WNFM01 (sample SAMN13153352, study PRJNA577476) | soil metagenome | isolation source: 60 cm saprolite on Douglas fir-dominated hillslope | place: USA:California | collected 2013-09-17
TGCCTCATGTGGCTCAGTATGCAGTGCGGCAAGGGCAAACCGACCTTGTGGGCGTGGGACGCATGGTCCTCGCCTATCCTGATATGGTTAGTGACGTGTTGAACGGCAAACCTTTACAACGTAAGCGGATATGCCGTACATTTAGCGACTGTACGACCGCGCCGCGTCACGGCTTAAGGTCAGGCTGCTATCCCCTCGACGAGTTGTACAAAGCCAGCCCCGACGCAGTAACCTTGGCTGACATCAAGAAACAGCAGAAGATTGTGTCCGCACACGAAGACGCTTAAGGAGCTTATACGTAATGGCGATTGAGCCTACAATACGGTTCGGGGTCATCGGAATTAATCATAGTCACATCTATTGGCAAGTGAATGCGCTGCTCGGCGCTGGCGCTGAGTTTGTCTCGTTTTATGCGCCCGAACCTGAATTGAGCGCTGCCTTTGCAAAAACTTATCCGCAAGTCACACAGATGACACAGCGTGATGCGGTGCTGGATGACCCCTCGCTGCACCTCATTGTCACGGCTGGCATCCCTTGTGAGCGTGCCCCGTTAGGCATCGAGGCCATGCAGCATGGCAAGGATTTCATGACCGACAAGCCTGGTTTCACCATGGTCGAGCAGCTAACCGAGGCGCGCCGTGTTCAAGCTGCTACCGGGCGCATTTATTCCATTTGCTTCAGCGAACGTTTCGGCAACCCGGCGACGGTAAAAGCAGGTGAACTCGTCAAGGCTGGCGCCATAGGCCGCGTGGTCCAAACGGTGGGCCTGGGACCACATCGCATTGACCCACCTTCTCGCCCGGACTGGTTCTTTCGCAAGGCCCAATATGGCGGCATCTTGTGTGATATTGCCTCTCATCAGGTGGACCAATTTCTGTTTTTTACCGACTCCACGCAAGCCGAAGTCACTGCCGCCCACGTAGCGAACTACAAATTTCCTCAATATCCAGAACTGGAAGATTTTGGCGAAATGCTGCTCCGTAGCGATAAAGGCACAGGCTACATCCGTGTGGATTGGTATACCCCCGATGGTCTGCCCGTGTGGGGTGATGGGCGTTTGACCCTTCTGGGAACCGAGGGCTTTATAGAAGTGCGCAAGTATGTGGACATCAATGGACGCTCCGGTGACAACCACCTGTTCCTGGTCACCCAGGCGGGGACCCAATATATAGATTGCACCCAACTCGAACTGCCTTATGGTCGCCAACTGATCGCTGATATTCTGCATCGCACGGAAACCGCAATGCCGCAGCAGCATTGCTTTCTGGCTTCCGAACTAGCTCTGCAAGCCGAAGCACAGGCCATCCGGCTCGGCAACCTGTCGCAACATATATAGAGTCAGTCGGGGAAGACCTACTCCGCCGTGATGCCAATTTCTGCTAATGCGGCTTTCGTGGTCAGCAGGTCAATGTGTTGGATGCTGGGAATGCCTAAACCGCGCGCCACCTGAATGAAAAGCGGACGATCATCAATGTAAGCAACCTGTTCGGGGCCGACCTGTGCTACATCCAGTGCGAGCCGATAAATGTCTTCATCCGGCTTTCGGAAGTGGACAAAACAGGAAACGATGAAGGCATCAACCAGTTTTTTGAGACCAAACTGTTTTACGCGGAAGGCCGTCAGTTCGCGGCCTTCGTTGCTCACCACAAATACCTGGAGATGGTGGCGTTCCTTCAACCGCAACATCAGGTCGATCATGTCCGGGAAAGCCTGCGTTTGATCGTAAATGTAGGCCTTCAACGCCTCATGGGAAAAGTCTCGCGGCTGGAAGAAAATGACCTGATCCAGATATTGATCAAGGGTTAATTTGCCGTCTTCAAACGTGTTGAACGACAAACGATGGCGTTCTTCCATTTCAGCGTAATCAAATTTGAAGGCTTGTGCTGCCCTCTGGCGGATGGAGTGACCCCAGCCGTTCGTCAACAGCACGCCGCCCACGTCCAGAAATAGGGTTGTGATAGGGGATTCTGTGGGCATAGGTTAGCGTTGGGGCTTTCTGAATTTTAGATGTAGATGTCCAAATGTGAACTGAGATACTTGGAAGCGCCGTCGGGGAACAGCGTCACAATCGTCGCGGAGTCGCCGCGATCGGCGGCTTCCTCGGCGATTCGCAGCGCACCGACCATAGCGGTTGCGGCGCTGATGCCCACGAGCAGACCTTCCTCGCGGGCGAGGCGTCGAGTCATCTCGTAGGTTTCCTCGGTACCGATTTCAAGGTTGCGATCCGCAAATTGCTCATCAAAGATACTGGGCTTGATGGCGGTGGGCATGTGTTTCAGCCCTTCCAAGCCGTTGAACGGTGAATCCGGCTGTAGCGGGATTATCTGAATGTTGGGGTTGTGTTCTCTCAGCCGCCGCCCCGTGCCCATGAGTGTGCCACTGGTACCCAGCCCTGCCACAAAATGCGTGACGGTGCCGTCGGTTTGCTCCCAGATTTCCGCACCGGTTGTTTCGTAGTGAGCCTGCCAGTTAGCAGGATTGTTGTACTGGTTGGCGTAAAAATAGCGCCGTCAGACCCTTCAAGCGGGTCGGTAAACGCTAGCTCCACGCCATAAGCGCGCAAAATAGCGATCCGCTCGGTACTCACGTTTTCCGGCAGAAACAACTTGACCCGAATGCCACGCCCGGCGCCAATCATGGCGTAAGCGATTCCTGTATTGCCGCTGGTGCTATCCACGAGCACCATGCCGGGTTTCAATTTGCCATCCTGCTGAGCTTTGTTAATGATATTGAGCGCGGCCCGATCTTTCACGCTGCCGCCGGGATTCGTCCATTCGGCTTTGGCGTAGAGGCGGACCTCTGCGGGTAAATGCGCAGTCACCCGCTGGAAATCCAGCAGCGGCGTGTTGCCGATCAAGTCCTCCAGCGTCTGTCCCAGGCGGACCTGAGGCGAGGGCGCCGAAAAATTCGGTGTATTAAGGCTGGCCTGGGGTACCTTCAACGACATCGATTCGGTTCTTTCTACTCTGAGCACTCTAACAAAACGACCAACAGGTAAATAAAAAGCGCTTGACGTTTACCCTATTCAGCATCGAATAACGGGTTGCAGGGCCGTTATTCCAGGGACGTTTAGCGCTTCAATCAGCCTTTGGTCGAAAGTTATCTTATCGAGCCGGGTCTGGAGAGGTGACTAACGTCCCTGCTTCAGACACAAGCAAGCCTGCAATCGCATGGCTTAATTCCTGTTGTAATCAGTGTATAAAGCGGAGAAACGCTCATACCAATAAGTGCAAGTGTAACGTTTTCATGCCCGAATGTCAATTGAGGCGTCACTGTGGGAGTGTATAAGTTCGTGGGGATCGTAACCCTTTACCTCACCCCTCAATCCCCTCTCCGAATTCGGAGAGGGGAAGCGAACGCAGTGAGCAGGGGTGAGGTAAATCTCACAGAAACCTCTTTGCGTTAGGCGCTCCCGTCACTGGCGACCCGCCTGCTCTAGACCTTGCACTAGGCGGTTGATGATTCAGTAGCCAGCGCATCCGCCACGGCAGGCCGATTCAGGTAGGCATCAATTCCTCTGGCAGTTTCGCGCCCTTCCTGAATTGCCCACACCACCAACGACGCCCCTCGCTTGGCATCCCCGGCGGCAAAGACCCCATCGACGCTGGTCATGTGGTTCGCATCGACAGCGATGTTGCTGCGCCCGTTGTACTTGAGGCCAAAGGCATCAGCTAGCCCTTCGTGGACGACGCTTTCAAAGCCCATTGCCAGCACCACCAGATCGGCCTGAATCTCAAAATCGGTATCTGGGACGTTCACCATCTGGTACTGGCCCTTTTCGTCCTTCTGCCATTCCACCTGGTTACACAGCATCTTTTTTACAGTGCCATCTTCGCCCACAAACTGCTGCGTGGAGATGTTGAATAGCCGCTCACAGCCTTCTTCATGCGAACTGGTATTTTTGTAGACTTTCGCAAAAATAGGCCAGGGTTCATTCGGGGCGCGAGTCTTCGGCGCTCTGAGCGCCTTGACGGTTGGCAGTGCGGATGCAGTCAGAGCCAGTATCGCCGCCGCCGATGACGACAACATGCTTGCGATAGGCAGAAATGCGCTCATCATCAGGGATCGTGTCCCCGGCATTCAGGCGGTTCTGCTGTTCCAGATACAAGGTGGCCTGATGGATGCCGTTCAAGTCGCGCCCCTCAACCTTGATTTCACGGGATTTGCGTGCGCCAATGGCAATACACACCGCGTCAAAGTTCTGGTTTAGTTCATCAACGGTCACATCTTTGCCGACTTCGACGCTGGTTTTGAACACGATGCCTTCCTGCTCAAGAATCTCCACGCGCCGATCAATGACGCTTTTCTGCATTTTGAAGTCCGGTACCCCGTAGCGCATGAATCCGCCCAGACGGTCAGCGGCTTCGTACAGGACTACGTTGTGTCCCAACTGGTTAAGGCTATCCGCAGCCGCCAGCCCCGCTGGCCCGCTGCCAATTACCGCGACGCGCTTACCACTGCGCTGCGCGGGCGGCTTCGGCGTGACGTAGCCCTCGTTAAAGGCACGTTCGATCACGGATAGTTCATTCTCGCGGATCGTCACCGAGGGCTTATTGATCGCCACCACACAGCCCGATTCGCACAGCGCGGGGCAAATCCGGCCCGTGAATTCGGGGAAGTTGTCGGTGGATTGCAAAATCTCGTAAGCGGTTTTCCAGTCGCCCTGCGCAATCTTCTCCTGCCATTCGGGCATCAAGTTCCCGACCGGGCAATTGGAATGGCAAAACGGCACGCCGCAGTCCATACAGCGCGAGGCTTGAAGTTTGCGATCCTTTTCAGGCAGATCGGCTTCGACTTCCTGATAGTCTTTCACACGTTCGTGAACAGGGCGATAACCGTTCTCGATGCGATCAATCGTGATAAAACCCCGTGGATTAGCCATTCTTAATACCGCTTCTCTAGTTCAGCTTCTTTACGGATAAAGGCAAGTTGCTGGTCGGTCTCTGCGAGCTTGCGTTCTTGCAAGACGCGCTTGTATTCAAGTGGCAATACCCGGATGAATTTAGGCAGATACGAATGCCAGTTGTCCAGAACAGCCTGCGCGACGGTGCTGCCCGTTAATTGAGCGTGCTTTCCGAGGTACGTTTTCAGGAAGTCTTGATCTTCTGGGTCCAGAACGGCGCTCAGTTCGACCATGCTGGTATTGCAGAAGTAATTAAAGTTACCGTCGTTATTCAGCACGTAGGCGATACCGCCACTCATGCCCGCCGCGAAGTTGCGGCCCACCTTGCCCAGCACAATAACCTTGCCGCCTGTCATGTATTCCGCACCGTGGTCGCCCGTGCCCTCGACGACGGCGATGGCGCCACTGTTGCGCACGCAGAAACGCTCTCCGGCGACGCCGCGAATGAATACCTCGCCGCTCGTCGCGCCATACAACAGCGTATTGCCAACGATGATGTTGTCCTCAGCGACAAAGGTGCTGCCGTCGGGCGGGACGACCACGATACGTCCGCCGGACAAGCTCTTGCCCAGATAGTCGTTGGAGTCCCCGTAAAGCCGGAAGGAGATACCCTTTGCCAAGAACGCGCCAAAGCTCTGGCCCGCGCTGCCTGTAAATGTGACGTTAATCGTATCTTCGGGGAAGCCTTCTTCGCCACACAGCCGCGAGATTTTGCTGGACAGCATGGCGCCGACGGCCCGATCCGAGTTGGTGATAGGCAGATCAATCGAGACAGGCACCTGATGCTTTAAGGCTGCGTCCGCCATATCAATCAGCGTTCGGTCCAGCACGTCATCGATCTTGTGAACCTGCAACTCAATACAGTGGTTGGGGCTGCTATCGGCTTCTTCCGGTCGGTACAGAATATCCGACAGGTCTATGGTATGGGCTTTCCAGTGGTCGATTTCGCGCTGCTGGAGCAGATCGGTGCGCCCGATGAGATCGTTAAATTTGCGGATGCCGAGCTGTGCCATGATCTCGCGGACTTCCTGCACCATGAAGGTGAAGTAGTTGATCAGGTGCTGCGGCTCGCCCCGGAAGTGCTTGGTCAATTCGGGGTCGTGAGTTGCCACGCCCACCGGACAGGTATTCAGATGGCATTTGCGCATCATGATACAGCCGAGGGTGATGACGGTAGCCGTGCCGAAGGCGAACTCCTCTGCGCCGAGCATCCCTGCCAGCACAATGTCCCGTCCCGTCTTGAGTTGACCATCGGTTTGCAGCTTGACGCGCCCCCGCAAGCCGTTCATCACCAGGGTTTGATGCGTTTCGGAGATGCCCAGTTCAAAAGGCAGTCCGGCGTGTTTGATTGAACTCTGCGGGCTGGCTCCCGTGCCGCCGTCGTAGCCGCAGATGATGATCAGGTCGGCGTGCGCCTCCGGGTTGCCGTTCTTGAGGTCGAAAATCAACTGCTTGAGGTCTTCGATTGAGTAAATGTCGTGATGCGGCGGTGGCGAGATCAGCGTCACGCCGGGCGTCGCGTGCCGTGTGCGGGCGATGTGCTGGTCCACCTTGTGACCGGGTAGCTGACCGCCTTCACCGGGCTTGGCACCCTGCGCGATCTTAATTTGAAGCTCGTCTGCGTTGACCAGATAGTTGCTGGTGACGCCAAACCGTGCCGAGGCGATCTGCTTAATGGCGCTGCGTGGCAACGTGCCATCGGGACGGCGATTGAAGCGTTCCGGGTCTTCGCCACCTTCGCCGGAGTTCGAGCGCCCACCGATAGAGTTCATGGCAATGGCAATGGTCTCATGCGCCACTTTGCTGATCGAGCCGAAGGACATCGCCCCGGTGGTGAGGCGCTTGAAAATTTCAGAGGCGGGTTCAACCTCGTCAATTGGAATCGGAGTCTGGGCTTTGAAGTCGAGCAGCCCGCGAATGACGTGCGGGCGCTGGTTCTCCAGGTTAACAAGGCTGGCGAATTCCTTATATTTGCTGTAGCTGTTGTCGCGCACTGCCCATTGCAACAGGCTGATGGTGTCGGGGTTCCAGGCGTGCTTCTCGCCATCTTTGCGGAACTGGTAGATGCCTTCAAACTCAAGGCGCTCTGGCTTGTCCACATAGGCTTTGTGATGCGCCAGCAGGGCTTCCTGCGCCATCTCCTCTAGCCCGATCCCGTCGATACGCGACTCGGTGCCCTTGAAATGCTTGTTGACAACTGCTTTGCTCAGGCCGATGGCTTCAAAGGTCTGCGAGCCGTGATAGCTGCGCAGGGTCGAGATACCGAGCTTAGAGAGGACTTTGAGCACGCCCTTTTCGATGGCGTGGACGTAGTTCTCTTCGGCCTCAATGAAATTGCTCACAGAGGGCAGTTTGCCTTCTTCAAACAGGCCGTGGATGACCGCGAAGGCCCCGTAGGGGTTGATCGCGCTGGCGCCATAGCCAAATAGCAGCGCGAAGTGCATCACTTCTCTGGCTTCTGCCGTCTCGATAATCAAGGCCGCCTTGGTGCGCTTCTGGACGCGTACCAGGTGATGATGTACGCCCGCACAGGCCAGCAGTGAGGGGATCGGCGCGTTGTTCTCGTCCGCCCCCCTATCGGAGAGCATTATCAGGGCGTAACCATCGTCGATTGCTTTTTCGGCATCCTGACACAGGCGATCTAGCGCTTTTTCCAATCCCGCAGGACCTTCATCGACCGGGAAAGTCATTTGCAGCGTGGCGACGCTAAAGTCTGGATTGCCCCACTCTTTGAGGCGCGCAATTGCCAGATTATCGAAGATGGGCCGCTTGATCTGGATGGTCTTGATGTTGTCGGGCGTTTCGGCAAGCAGGTTGCCCTCTTTGCCCAGATACACGGTCAGGGTCATGACCAGTTCTTCACGGTAGGAGTCAATTGGCGGGTTCGTGACCTGTGCAAATACCTGCTTGAAGTAATTGAACAGGCGTTGCGGTCGGTCCGAGAAAACCGCCAACGGGGTGTCGTTGCCCATCGAACTGGTGGGTTCCTCGCCAGAGGTCAGCATGGGCAGGATGATCTTGTCGATGTCTTCCTGACTGTAGCCAAACAGAAGTTGAAGTTGGCGAAGGTCATCTTCGGGCAGCCCAACAGCTACCGTCTGCTTTACCTGAGGAACGTCGTCCATGCGGACGCGGTTTGTTTCCACCCAGTCGCGATAGGGCTGTTGTCGGCTCACAAACTCTTTGATCTCGCTGTCAGGGATAATGCGCCCTGCTTCGGTATCGACCAGCAGCAGCTTACCGGGACGCAGCCGCCCCTTCGATTCGATCTGCTCCGGCGCGAAGGTCTGCACGCCAACTTCGGAGGCCATCACAATCATGCCGTCTTTGGTAATCACGTAGCGCGAGGGGCGCAATCCGTTGCGGTCGAGCGTGCCGCCTACATAGCGACCGTCGCAGAAAATGATCGACGCAGGGCCGTCCCACGGCTCCATAAAGGCTGAGTGATATTCGTAAAAATACTTCAATTCGTCGGGGATCGGATTGAATTTGTTGAACGATTCTGGGATGAGCATCATCAGCGCGTGCGGCAGCGATCTTCCTGCCGCGACGAGCAGTTCCAGAACGTTATCAAACGAGGCGCTGTCGCTCTTGCCGGGTTCGATTACGGGCAAAATCTTCTTAATGTCATCGCCAAATAAGGGCGATTCAAAGCTACCTTCCGCCGTCTGAATCCAGAAGCGGTTGCCTTTGATAGTATTGATTTCGCCGTTGTGCGCGATGACGCGGAACGGCTGGGCCAGGTCCCACGAGGGGAATGTATTTGTGCTAAAACGCGAATGAACGAGTGCTATCGCGCTCGATGTGAGCAGATTGTTCAGGTCGGCGAAGTAGCCGCGAAGTTGCAGCGACGTGAACATGCCCTTGTAAATGATCGTCTTCGTGGATAGGGAAACCACGTAAAATAGCCGTGCTTGCTCCAAGCCCGCCGCGTTGACCAGGTTCTCGATGCGCTTGCGCACGACGTAGAGCTTACGCTCCAACTCCTCGCGGCTCAGGTTGGCGTCTCCAGTGACAAACACCTGCCGCATGGACGGCTCCGAAGCGCGGGCGATTTCGCCAATATCGCTATTATCGACGGCGACCTCGCGCCATGCCAGCAGAGAAAGCCCTTCTTCCGCGATCACCTTCTCAAAGGCTTCGACGCAAAAAGCGGCTTCGGCGGCAATCTGCGGCAGGAAGATAATACCTGTGCCATATTTACCCGCTTCTGGCAGCGACGGAATATCGGCCTTATAAAGCGCGTGCGGAATCTGCATAAGTATCCCGGCGCCGTCGCCAGTTTTGTTGTCAGCGCTTTCGGCCCCGCGATGCGCCATGCGTTCGAGGACTTCTAGCCCACGCGTGATAATTTCATGTGAGCCTTCGCCTTTGATGCTGGCGACGAAGCCGATGCCACATGAATCGTGTTCATAGGCGCTATCGTACAGTCCCTTTTTTGTGGGAAGATTATCTTTCATGGCGGAAGCGTCCTCTATCTGAAAGTATCGCCATTGGTATTGTAAAGGCTGTCGGCTGCAATCATAGGCCAATTGTGCAGATTTACAGGCATAATCTACTTTAACCATTCCGCGCTATTTTTGCGACAGAATTTGACACAAAGTCATAACGCATGTTGTGGCGTGGGTTTTTTACCTTTTGCGCTATGGAGGCAACCTGTGCCGCATCGACTGAGACAACTCCTTTTCATTGCACTGAGCAGCGTCTGGGTAATAGCGCTCCCGCTCAACATTGCCTCTACCACCAACGCCGCGCAGATCAGCCGGGATGCCCCGCCGTTTGGCTTACCTTTCAGCGCTGCGCCGGGTCCCGAGACCTGGCTGATAGGGCAGCAATTCGGTAACACTTCCAGCGCTTACAACTTCGGCAGATACTGGTACGGCGCGGGCCAGGGCTTACATTTTGGGCTGGATTTCGCCGCGCCGTGTAAAACGCCCGTGCTTGCCATCGGCGATGGCATTGTGGACAATGTAGATAACTTTGAGTTCGGGTTGCTGCCGCACAATGTGGCGATCTTTCATCCAGGCTCTGACCTTGTTTCGCTGTACGGGCATTTGTATGAGAAATCATCGCTTCAAAAAGGCCAGCCTATCAAACGTGGCGAGTTAATCGGCTACAGTGGCGACCCCGACGGAACGTGTGTATCGCGCCCGCATTTGCATCTGGAAGTGCGCAGCCGAAATTATGAAACAGCGTTTTCGCCTGCGAAATATATCAATGCCGATTGGCCTATGCTGTCGAGCATAGGCTATTACAGCTTTGGCGGCTTCATCAAAGACCTGCACGATACCCGTGCATGGCAAACCGCGAACGACCAGCCGATGATCCATTTTGACGGCAAAGTG
>WNFM01063301.1_pt3 | contig 10247 bp, 12 predicted proteins | sample 5400271 | NCBI WGS metagenome assembly WNFM01 (sample SAMN13153352, study PRJNA577476) | soil metagenome | isolation source: 60 cm saprolite on Douglas fir-dominated hillslope | place: USA:California | collected 2013-09-17
GCAGGCCGAGCACGTGAAGTCTCGCCTCGAGGCCCTGGGCCGCGACGCGACGATCCGCGTCATCACCACCACCGGCGACCGCTTGCTCGACGCACGCCTGGAGGCGGTCGGCGGGAAGGGCGCGTTCCTAAAGGAGATCGAGGAGGCGCTGCAATCCGGTGAGGTGGACCTGGCCGTGCACTCGCTGAAGGACGTCCCCGTGGAGCTCCCGGACGGCCTCCTTCTCTGCGCCATCCTTGAGCGCGCGGATCCCCGGGACGCCCTGCTCTCCGGGGGCCTGCGCCTGGCCGAGCTGCCTGCGGGAACCCGAGTGGGCACGACGAGCCTGAGGCGGCAGTCCCAGGTCCGCGCCCTCCGCCCCGACTTGACCCTCGTGGATCTGCGCGGGAACGTGGACTCCCGGATCCACAAGCTGCACGAAGGGCGCTACGGCGCGATCCTGCTCGCGCTCGCCGGACTGGTCCGCCTGGGGCGGCAAGACGAAGCGACGGAGGTCCTGGACCCGGACCACTTCCTTCCCGCGCCCGGGCAGGGAGCGATCGCGCTGGAGTGCCGGGCCGACGACCAGGTCGTCCAGACTGCGGTCGCGGTCTTCGATCACCGCGCTACCGCGGCGGCCGTTGCCGCGGAGCGTGCCTTCCTGGCCGCCCTCGGGGGCGGCTGCAACGTGCCGCTCGGAGCCTACGCCCGGCCGGATGCGGAAGGGCTGCGACTCTCGGCGTTCGTGGGGCGAGCCGACGGGAGCGCGCTCGTTCGAGGAGACCGGACGGGGTCCGAGCCCGAAGCCCTCGGCCGCGCCCTCGCCGCCGACCTGGTTGCGCGGGGGGCGCGCGAGCTGATGCCGCATTGACGGAACCACGCACCGTGGGCCCGCTGGCCGGCCGCCGCATCGTGGTCACGCGCCGGCCGGACCAGTCGTTGGCGCTGGTCCGCGCCCTCCGGGACCGGGGCGCCGAGGTGCTCGAGGTGCCGGCGATCGAGGTGGTCCCCCCCGAGGACACGCGGCCGCTCGACGCGGCGCTTTCACGTCGCGAAAGATACGACTGGATCGCCTTCACGAGCGCGAACGCCGTGCTCGCGGTGCGCGATCGGCTCGCCGCCCTCGGCCTGCCTTCCCTCGCGGCGAGCGGTCCACGGATCGCGTCCCTGGGGCCGTCGACGACCGCGGCCGTCCGAGGTGCGTTCCCGGACAGCGGGGTGGCTCTCGAGCCTGCCGCCGCCTTCCGAGCGGCCGGCCTCGTCGAGGCGTTCGCCCGTGCCGGCGGCGCGGGCGCTCGCGTGCTGGTCCCCGCCTCGAGTCGGGCCCGCGACGAGCTGCCTCTTGGCCTGCGAAAGCTGGGCTTCGAGGTGGAGGTCGTCGAGGCCTACCGGACCATCGAGCCGCCCCAGCTGGCCGAATCGGTCAGCGGCTGTCTGGACCGGGGGTTCGACGCGGTCACCTTCGCCTCGCCCTCGGCCGTGGAAGGGTTTGCCGGCGCGGCAGGGAACAGGGCCCGCGGGCTGGTCGCCGCCGTCATCGGCCCCTCGACCGAAGCGGCAGCCCGCGACGCCGGCTTCGGCGTCCGGGCCGTCGCCCATCCTTCCACCGCCGAAGGCCTGGTGGACGCCTTGGAGCGCCTTTTCGGGCCGCCGCCGCCGCCCTCCGCTTGACATGAAATCCCTTTAGGGCATAGACTTTAACGTTTTCTGCGTGACGCACGGAGCCTCCACCGGGGTCCCGTCGCCCCGGAATTCAAATCCAAGCTGGAGGTTTCGCCCGACACATGCCGGACACCGAGAAGACCGAGAAGACCGCCGCGCCCGTGGCGCGCAAAGCAGCTGCCGTAGAGGCTCCCGTCCCGGCCGAGCCCGAACCCCCCACCGACGCGGCGATCGACTCCGAGGAGTACGAGCGCCTTCTCGACATGTACGACGTCTCCTTCAAGAACTTCGCCGAGGGCGAGGTGGTCAAGGGGATCGTCCTGCAGGTGTCGGAGTCGGAGGTCGTGGTCGACGTCGGCTACAAGTCGGAGGGGATCATTCCCCTCGACGAGTTCCGCGACGAGACCGGCGTGATCTCCGTGAAGCGCGGGGACCTGGTCGACGTGCTTCTCGAGAAGACCGAGGACAAGGAAGGCTACGTCGTCCTGTCCAAGGAAAAAGCCGAGAAGATGAAGGTCTGGGACGACGTGGAGCGCGCCTACCAGGAGCGCCGCGTCGTGGTGGGCCGGGTCATCGAGCGGGTGAAGGGCGGCCTCGCGGTCGACATCGGCGTGCGGGCCTTCCTCCCGGGCAGCCAGGTCGACATCAGGCCGGTCCGGAACCTCGACGCGCTCAAGGGGCAGGAGCTCCGCATGCGCGTCATCAAGGTCAACAAGAAGCGGGGAAACATCGTCCTCAGCCGGAAAGCCGTCCTGGAAGAGGAGAACGCCGAGCGCAAGACCCAGACCCTGGAGACCCTCGAAGAGGGCAAGGTCCTCATGGGGACGGTCAAGAACATCACCGAGTACGGCGCGTTCGTGGACCTCGGCGGGATCGACGGCTTGCTCCACATCACGGACATGTCCTGGGGCCGCATCAACCACCCGAGCGAGGTCCTGAACGTCGGCGACGAGATCAAGGTCGTGGTCCTGAAGTTCGACCGCGAGAGCGAGCGGGTCTCCCTCGGCTACAAGCAGCTCCAGGCCGACCCCTGGACGACCGCCACCATCAAGTACCCGGTGGCCGTCCGCGTGAAGGGCAAGGTGGTGAGCCTCACCGACTACGGGGCGTTCATCGAGCTGGAGCAGGGCGTCGAGGGGCTCATCCACGTCTCCGAGATGTCCTGGTCCAAGAAGGTCAAGCACCCGTCCAAGATCCTGACCGTGGGCCAGGACGTCGAGTGCCAGGTCCTCGGGATCGACCAGGAGGCCCACCGCATCAGCCTGGGGCTGAAGCAGGTCGAGCAGAACCCCTGGGAGCAGCTCGTCGAGAAGTACCCGGTGAGCTCGAAGATCAAGGGCAAGGTCCGGAACCTCACGGAGTTCGGCGCCTTCGTGGAGGTCGAGGAGGGGATCGACGGGCTGATCCACATCTCCGACCTCTCCTGGACGAAGCGGGTGAAGCACCCTTCCGAGATCCTCAAGAAGGGCGACGTGGTGGAGGCGATCGTCCTCAACATCGACGCCGAGAACCAGCGCCTCTCCCTCGGCCTCAAGCAGCTCGCGACCGACATCTGGGACGAGTTCTTCTCCCACCACAAGGTCGGCGACATCGTCGAGGGCAAGGTCGTCCGCCTGACGAACTTCGGCGCTTTCGTGGAGCTGGCGGAAGGGATCGAGGGCCTCGTCCACGTCTCCGAGCTGGACGAGAAGCGCATCGAGAAGCCCGACGAGACCTTCAAGCCCGGCGACGTCTTCCCCATGAAGATCATCAAGATCCAGGAGGGGGAGAAGAAGATCGGGCTCTCCATCAAGGCCGTGAAGCAGGACGAGTCCCAGAAGGACGTCGAGTCCTACCGGGAGACATCGACCACCCCCGAGCGCTCGACCACCCTGGCCGACGCGTTCCGGGCCGCCGCGGCGAGGGAGAAGGCGGAGGACTAGCGAGTGACCAAGGCCGAGCTGGTGGATGAGGTGGCGCAGGTCTCCGACCTCACTCGCAAGCACTCCGAGGTCATCGTGGAAGCCGTCTTCTCCTCGATCATCGACGCGCTGCAGAAGGGCGACAAGATCGAGCTGCGGGGCTTCGGGAGCTTCCGCATCCGCCGACGGGACAGCCGCACCGGCCGCAACCCCAAGACCGGGGCCGGCGTGATGGTGCCGGCCAAGAAGGTCCCGCACTTCAAGCCCGGCAAAGAGCTGCGGGAGCTCATCAACCGTCGCTGAGGGGGGGTGCGGGATTGGGATCGCCCTCTCCGTTCTTCAAGGACCCGCTCACCAGCCGTTTCGTGGGGGGTGGCCTCATCGAGGCCGAGGCCCTCTTCGGGTCGCCGCTCCCTCGGCTCCCCGCCCCCGAGCGGGACGGCGACAACGACGTCTACTTCGTCAACGTCCACCCCCAGCTGCGGACCCTGCTCCGCCGTTTCATCCAGGGCCTCCTGGCCCAGATCGGCGTTTCCTCCACCTCAGGACGCAGCGACGCGGCCCGGGACCAGGCGGATTACGAAACGGCTTTTGGCCGCCTGCTCCGGTCGGTGCGGGCCGCCGACCGCCGCCAGGGCCTTCTCAACCTGTTCTGGCTCGCCACGAGCCTCGACGTGGCGGAGTTCCTGCGGGAGCTGGAGGCCAAGAACCCCGGGGTCAGGCGAGCCAAGTATTCGCTCCACCCCCTGCTCTCGTCGTTCTACCGGCGGCTCGACCTGGAGTGTCGGAAAGGGCCCGCGGGAGATCCGGGGACCCTCCTCGCCCACGTGAACCCGTCGCTCGTGGAGTCGGTGATCGAGGACGGCTTCGCCATGACCGAGGTGAGCGCGACGGAGCTCGACTTCAACCACTTCCTCGCCGCCAACAAGCGCTATCGGCTTTCCGCCGAGTGCTTCTTCGAGATCCAGCTGGTGCTCGTGCGCGAGACCGAGCGCCGGCTCCGGGAAGGGGACCGGGGCCTGCTCGCCCGCGTCGCCCGCCACCTGCCGGGGCTCCCGCGCGACCAGTACCTGAAGCCCGGGAGCCTGCTCAAGGTGATGATGAGCGGGCCCGTCCTGACCTACTTGCTGGGCGACCCCTGGACCACCGGCAGCCGGCTCACCGCCTCGTCCGTGCTCCCGGCCGAGGCCGAGCGCGAATAGCAAGCGCTTCGAGGTCCTGTGCGGGGCCAGGGACCGCGTCCGCCTCATCGGCTCCTTCGGCCGGGAGCGGGACCTCGAGGACAAGGCGAGCCGCGGGCTGCGGGTCTACGAGTTCGGCGAGCTGGCCCAGGTGCTCAACAGCGCGGTGAACGCCACCGTTCTCTTCCTCGACCTGCGCGGCTTCACGAAGACTTCGGAGGGCCAGATCTCCGAGCGGGACCTCGCCCGAGAGCTCTACGAGGTCTTCGACGACTTCGTCCCGGCCATCCGGCGCTTCGGGGGGACGGTCGACAAGTATCTCGGCGACGGCATGATGGTCACCTGGGGCACCGATCGCGCCGACCCCCTCGACTCCCTGAACGCCGTCCGCGCCGCCATCCTCTGCCAGGAGAGCCTTCGGCGGAAGCGCGAGGAGGGCCATACCTACTTCAAGATGGGGGTGGCGATCCACCACGGGCGGGTCCACCTCGCCCGCTTCATCGAGGACGAAGACACGGTCCAGAGCACGGTGATCGGCCGCAACGTGAACCTCGCGGGCCGGCTCTCCTCGGCGGCCAAGAAACCGATGGAGGAAGACGAGGGGGAAGCCGCGGCCCTGCCGGGGCCGGCACGGGCCTCCGGGCTGGGCGTGGTGGTGGACGAGAGCGGCGTCCTCTTCAACGAAGGGATCGCGATCAGCCGCGACACCCTTGTCCAGCTCGAGACCCACCTGGCGCTCGTCCACGGGGAGGGCCTCATGGAATACGAGGACGAGGTCATCGACCGCCGCATCCTCTTCCGATACGCGGGCGACGCCAAGTTCAAGGGCGTGCGATCGAGCCTGCCCGTGTATGAGGTGGATTTCGAAGCCCGATGAGGGGAAGGAGCCCTTGGCCGCTTGTAGGCGCCGTGCTCTTTGGGGCGGCCGCCTGGCCGTCCGGCACCGTTGCCACGACCTCCCAGGAGCCGTCCCCGGACACCCCGGCCCAGGCGGTCGCCACGACCCTCACCCTCTTTGCGGGAACGCCCTCGGGCCTCTGGCGCACACGGGATTGGGGGGTTCGTTGGGAGCGGGTGGACGGCGGCACGACCGCCAAGCGCCTCGACGGCCTGGGGGCGGCGCGGGCGATCATTCCCCTGGGGCCGCAGGTCTGGGTCGGGGGCGACGGGGGCCTCTTCGTCTCCTACGATTTCGGTGAGACCTGGGAGCAGCGATCGACGACGGCGGGCATTCGTAGCCTCCTGTTCTCGCGGTGGCCGCAGTCCGACCTCACCGCTTTTGCGGGAACCGCAAGCGGCCTGCTCAAGTCGGCCGACCTCGGCCGCACCCTCAAGCCCACCGCGCTGGCCGGCGCCCCGGTGAGCCGTATGGACTGGCCGGGACCGGCCCTCCTCCTGGCCACGGGCTACGGCCTGGTGCTCTCCGACGACGGAGGACGGACGTTCACGGGGGCGGGGGAGAGCTTGCCACGGGGCGAGATGAAGGCCTTCGTGCTGTCCGCCTTCTTCGCGGTGGATCCGGTGATCTTCGCGGCTCCCGCAAGCGGGGGCGTCTACCGCTCCGGCGACGGGGGCAAGACCTGGACCTCGGCCGGGCTCGCGGGCGAGACGGTAGGCGATCTCGTCTGGCTCGGGCCGTTCCTGTACGCGGCTGGCGACGGGGCGCTCTTTCGCAGCGAGGACGCGGGGGCGACGTGGACTCGCCTCGGCTCCTACGAGGGCCGGCCCGCCCGCCTGCTCTTTCCCCTGGCCCCCGCGGCGGGCCTCGAGGCCTTCGTGGCCACGGATCGCGGCATCTTCCGCACCGCCGACGGCGGCCAACGGTTCCAGCCTTCCGGGCTCGCGGGGGAGGAGGTGCTCACGGTGGCGACCTTCCCACCTCCGGCCCCCCTCCAGGGCAAGAAGGTGCGCCGATGAGGTTCGCGAAGGCCCACGGCCTGGGCAACGACTTCATCCTGGTGGCCGAGGCGCTGGCTCCGGAGGACATTGCCCCTTGGGCGCGGCGACTCTGCGACCGGCACCGTGGGATCGGCGGGGACGGGGTTCTCTTGCACGCGCCCGCGCCGGACGGCATCCGCATGCGCCTCATCAACGCGGATGGGGGGGAGGCCGAGATCTCGGGCAACGGCCTGCGTTGCCTCGCCGCGCTGGCGGTCCGCCAGGGCTGGGCGCCTCCGCGGCACGTGGTCCATACCGCGCCCGGGCCGCGTCCGGTGGATGTGGTCGCGCTCGACGCGAGCCGCTTCCGGATCGCCACCGACCTCGGGGCGCCGATCCTCGGCAGCGCTTCCATCCCCGTGGCGCTCGAACCCCCGCGGGCTCCGGTCCTGGATCACCCCCTCGAGGTGGCGGGCCGCACGGTGCGGGTCACGGCCACGTCGTTGGGCAACCCGCATTGCGCGGTGTTCCTGCCCGAGCCTCCCGACGATCGCCTCCTGGCCGAGCTGGGAGCGCCCCTCGAGAGACACCCCTTCTTCCCCCGACGCACGAACGTGGAGCTCGTCACGGTGGTGAGCCGCTCGGAGATCCGCGTCCGCTTCTGGGAGCGCGGGGTCGGGCCCACCCAGGCCTCGGGGACGGGCTCGGCCAGCGCGGTGGTGGCCGCGATCCTCAACGGGTTCGTGGACCGGCGCGTCCGGGCAGTCTGTGACGGCGGCGTGCTCGAGGTGGAGTGGCCCGAAGGAGGCCACGTCCACCAGACGGGCGAGGTCGAGGTGCTGTTCGAGGGCGACTGGCTCGTCTAGTTCAGGGCCGTGGGGACGGCGAGGGAGAACGGGGCGATGGCCGCGTCGAAGCGGTCGCCGCGAGACGTGACCATCTGGTACGAGCCCTGCATCGAGCCGATGGGCGTGTGCAGGGGACAGAAGCTGGTGTACTCGAACGCTTCGCCCGGGCCGAGGACTGGCTGCTCGCCGACCACTCCGGGGCCCTTCACCCGCTCCACGTTGCCGTCGGCGTCGGTGATGATCCACTCGCGGCTCACGAGCTGAACCGTCTCCTCGCCCTCGTTCGCGATGCGCACCCGGTAGGAGAAGAAGTAGTGGCTCTCGGCGGGGGAGCTCCGCTCGGGAACGTACGTGCCTCGTACCTGCACGCGCACCCCGCGCGTGGTCGTCTCGCTCACGGAAGCAGGCTTCTGAGTGCTCGGGGGCGGGTGGGGGGACCAGACATCATTGCTTGGACGCTGGCGGAATGCTACACCGATTGCCGGCAAAATGGCACGGCCTCCGAGCAGGACCTTCATCGCAGGACGGCGCTGATGCCGCGGCGGAGGAGCTCGGAGCCAAGGTACGTCAGCCAGACCAGGAGCGCCCCCCTCAGCAGGCGCGTGGGAAGGACCGTGGCCAGACGTGCTCCCAGCAGCGCCCCCGGCACGCCCCCGAGAACGAGCTTGCCGAACAGGTCGGGATCCCAGGCGCCCAGGCCGAGGTGGATCCCGCCGCCGAGGGTGGAGAGAGCGAGACCAAAGAGAAGGTCGGTACCTACGATGGCGGCCGCCGGGAGGCGGGTGAAACCGAAGAGAACCAGCGTGCCCAGCGCTCCCGCCCCCGCGGAAGAGAAGCCCACCTCGAGGCCGATCAGGAAGGTGAAGATGGGCAGGAAGCGCAGGCGTTCGGGGTGGGTTGGGCGCTGGTCCTCCGGCCCGTTGAGCAGCCGTACCAGGTTGAGAACGGCGATGGCCGCAATGGTGAGGCCCACCAGGACCAGCACCAGGTTGCGAAGGCCGCCGTCCTCCAGATGGCTCAGCAGCAGAGAGCCCAACACGACGCCGGGGACTCCCCCCAGCAGCATGGCCCTGAACACGCGGTAGTCGATCTGCTTCTGCCGCACGTAGACGTAGCAGGCCGGGAGCTTCACAAGGGCACTGAACGCCAGGGCCGTTCCCACCGCACGGCCCGCTGGCACGTTCAGGAACAGGATCAGGATGGGCACGGTGAGGACACCGCCACCCACGCCGGTGAGGCCAATGGTGGCGGCAATCACGAAGCCGAGGGCGACTTCGACCATCCGAAGATGATAATGGACAGGTGCGGTATTCTCCGCCCATGGTTTCCCCTCACCCTCTCGCCGGTGTGGCGAGCTAGGGAGCGGGCTCGACGCGGACGAGGACGAGGGCGGCGCCCAGGAGGACGAGGTTGCGGGCGACCAGGAACCAGCCGACGCCCTTCCACCAGGCCGGCTCCTCGGTCTTGGCGGTGGAGATGCAGCCGCAGTTCTCCACGTCGATGCCCCGGGCCATCACGGAGCCCGCGGCCACGATGAACACCAGCAGCAGCACTGCGATCACCGCCGCCGCCTCGCGCTTCCAGAGGCCCGCGATGAGCAGCACGCCGGCCAGCGCCTCGATCCAGGGCAGGATGACCGCCACCAGGTTCGAAGGGACCGGGCCTGCGACCTGCCACTGGTAGACGATGCGGGCGAAGGCCGCGGGAGCGGCGATCTTGTCGAGGCTCGCGTAAAGGAAGAAGCCGCCGAGGGCCAGGCGGAGGGTGAGGTGCAGCCAGGGGTGGCGGAGCGCTTTCACCGCTGCCCCGTCACGGGGTAGCCGGCGTCGGTCCAGGCCGGCCAGCCTTCGCTCAGGATCGCCGCGTGGATCCCCTTCTCGCGCAGCTTGCGGGCCACGATGTGGCTGGCCTCGCAGCCGTACCCGCTGCAGTAGGCCACGATGTTGAAGGTGCCGCGGAGCTTCGGCTCGAGCTCGGCGAAAGCCTTGTCGAAGCCGTCCTCGGGCAGCGAAAGCGCCCCCGGGATGTGGCTCATCTTCCAGAAGTCGGTGGGGCGGGCGTCGAGGAAGAGGGCGCCCCGATCGAGCCGGGCCTTGGCTTCCGACGGCTCGATGACCTCGTCTCCCGTCTGGACGAACACGCTCTGGCCGAGCACGAATCCCCGCCCGCTCCAGGCGTTCCAGCCGAGGCCGACGAGGGCGGCCGCCCCCATGATCGCGACGACTCGAAGCACCCGTACGCGCATACGGGGCAAGTTAACACGCACCCGAGGCATCGAGAAACGCCGAGGACGCTGTGCTAACGTAGCCGGATTCAGTTGGGGAACGCCGCACCGTCATGGCTCTGATCACCTCCGACGCCCTGGTCCTTCGCGCCCACAAGCTGGGAGAGACGAGCAAGGTGGTCGTCCTGCTCACTCGCGAGCGGGGGAAGGTCCGGGCGGTGGCCAAAGGGGCGCGAAGCGGCCGTCCGCGGTACCAGTCGGCCCTGGAGCCGCTCAGCGAGGTGCGGGTGAGCCTCCACGGCCGGCAGGGGGCGGAATTGCTGCGCCTGGGCGAGTGCGAGCTGCTGCGCTCGGCCTTCCGGGCGGGGGAGCGGGGGCTGGAGACGGCGCTCTTCCTGTCCTACCTGGCGGAGCTGCTCGATGCTTTTGCCCAGGACGGCGAGGCCGACGACAAGGTCTACCGGCTGGCCCTGGCCGTGTTGCAGGCCGTGGGCGAAGGGGTGCCCGAGGCGCTGCTGGGCCGGCACCTGGAAGCCTGGCTGCTGAAGCTCGGTGGCATCTACCCGCCCCTCGA
>WNFM01250755.1_pt1 | contig 10246 bp, 8 predicted proteins | sample 5400271 | NCBI WGS metagenome assembly WNFM01 (sample SAMN13153352, study PRJNA577476) | soil metagenome | isolation source: 60 cm saprolite on Douglas fir-dominated hillslope | place: USA:California | collected 2013-09-17
TTTCCATGTTCTGCCCGGCATCGCCGATGACAGTAACGGTGACATTATCGAAGTGAGGCAGCTGAGCGAAGCCGGTGCCAACGCTGGTGGCCAGCAAAGCAAGCCACAGAGGGAAGAGTCTGGGTTTCATATGTTTGGGGGAACCATCCTTTTAAGGCGGAAACGTGAGGAGCGACTGGGACCGGCGACCATAATCCTCTGCCGGAACAAATCGACCTGTGGGGCATTTAAGCCCATCGCTCAACTGTTGTAAATTACAACTTTTGTTGGCTCGCGCCAAGTCGCTCACCCAAGCCGCCAAGATCTCACGCAAAGACGCAAAGGAAGGAAGAAAGGATTTGGTCCGGTCCGGCGGCTGCCCATACGCGTCAACTTAAGGAGGCGAGGTGACACGGGGAAAGGCGGGTGGACGATCGGATCTGTCGGCATGATCTTGCCCACTACGGTAGGGCGAAAACCTCGGCGCGCTTGGTAGGTGCGCCCTTTGGCTATGCTTCCCGACGCGCCGGGTTTGAGCCATATGTTGTGCCCGCCGATTAGAGTGTCTTCGGTTTGTGACTAAACCGCTGTACGCAGGTCTTCAGACTGCGCGCATTATACGACTTAGCATCCCAGGCTAAAGCAAGGAGGCCACATTCTGAGCCGCCACGAACCCGGGTTGGACGCCAATAGCCATGTTCGTGTATTACCCAATCGAGCCGTACACCGATACAGTATTTATTAGCGGGTAACGAACGGCTCAAACCCGGCGCTTGGGGAAGCGTAACAGAAGGGCGGACCGACCAAAAGCGCCGAGGTTTTCGCCCTACCGAACTATGTTCCCGGTCCTTGCGGGACTGGCTTTTCTGCCCCTTAAGTTGACGCGCATTGGTAGCCGCCGGACCGCTACCGAAGAATCATTCCTTCCTTTGTGTCTTTGCGTCTTGGCGTGAGATCCTTCTTCCTCATCCGCGGCTTGGCGTGCACATCTGTAGGATATGCCAACATTTGTGGGTTGCTCCAACGATGCGGTTATGACAAGGTGCAGCGAAAGAAATGACCGGCCGACCCGCATGGTGACGAAGCGAAAAACGCGATCTCGTGGGAGTGCCCCGCGAGTTTCTTCGGAAGAGCAGCGCGAACATCTAATGGTGCAAGCGGCGAAACTGTATTACGACCTTGATCGAACCCAGAGTGAGATAGCCAAGCAGCTAGGACTCACCCGCTGGCAGGTGGGAAGATTGCTGCACGAGGCGAGGGAACTGGACGTTGTTCGCATTGATATCGCTCCACGCTCACCCCGACGACCAGATCTGGAGAGTGCCCTCCAACGCCGATTCGGTCTCCGAGAGGCAGTGGTCGTTCCAGTGACGGTAGAAAACGATGGCTTCATTCTGGATGCGGTGGCACAGGCCGGTGCGCGTTATCTAGCGTCCTTGAATCCACGACCGAAGACGCTTGGCATATCCTGGGGACGTACGATGGCGGCAATGGTCAGATGGATGCCGCACCATTGGAATCGAGGGTTGCATGTGGTTGTTTTGAATGGTGGCATCGGCCGAACTAGCTCGCCCAACCAGCCAGTCGATGTAGCCGTCAGAATGGCTGCTTCCGCGGACGGATTTGCCACCATCATGCCGGTCCCAGCAATTTTGGGTCTTCGCAGCACCAAAGAGGCACTCGAACAAGATCCTACTATCTCCAGTGTCCTCCAGGCCGCAAAACAAACGCCCGTCGCTTGTTTTACGGTAGGCGCGCTTACCCAGCAGTCAGTTCATGTGGAGTCTGGGCAATTGACGACATTAGAGGTAGCTCAGCTCCGGCGAAAAGGCGCGGTAGGCGATATCCTGGGCCGCTTTATTGATCGCGACGGAAGGATTGCTGATGAAGCCATTAATGCTCGAACCATCGGCCTCGATCCAAAAGAACTGCGGGACAAAGAATGCTCGATTTGTGTCGCCGGCGGCAAATCCAAACACGCGGCGGTTCGGGCCGGCTTGATCGCTCGATATTACAACGCGTTGGTGACCGATGAACAAACGGCTAGCTTTCTTTTGAAAAGATGAACGAGACATATCGACCGGCGAGTTCTTTGTCCACTGGAGATGTAACGAAAACGTCCGCGACCATACTCGAGCCTCATCCAGCGATCCGTGTCCCGTCCCATGAACGCAACCGGGGTACGCCTTTGGATCTGGACTGGGTAAAAGATGCCAAGGTGAACCTGAGTGCGGTGGAGCGCCGGTCAACCAGTCTGACCGGTCGCCGGACAGTCAAGAAAGAGTGGCAGGCAGCGTGGCTGTTGAAGGCGGTGAGCTGTATCGACCTGACTACTTTGGGCGGGGACGACACCGTCGGGAAGGTGCGACGGCTTGGTGCCAAAGCTCGGCAACCGATTCGGCCGGATTTGCTGGAGGCTATGGGTGTGGCCGACCTCGGTCTTACCGTCGGAGCGGTCTGCGTTTATCCAACTATGGTACCGGCCGCAGTGCAGGCGTTGCTTGGTTCAAACATTCCGGTTGCCTCGGTCGCAACCGGATTTCCCAGCGGCCTCAGTCCGATGCGTCTGCGATTGGAAGAGATACGGTATGCGGTAGCCGAGGGTGCTGCTGAGATCGACATTGTTATTACCCGGGAACATGTGCTGACCAGCAATTGGCAGGCGTTATACGATGAAGTGCTGCAATTCCGAAAGACTTCTGGCGAAGCGCATCTGAAAGCGATTCTGGCCACGGGTGAGCTTGGGACGTTGCGGAATGTTTACCGGGCCAGTTTGGTGGCGATGATGGCCGGGGCCGATTTCATCAAGACGTCGACCGGAAAAGAGGCCGAAAATGCTACCCTACCGGTTAGTTTGACCATGGTGCGGGCGATTCGAGCGTATCAGGAGCGCACCGAGTACAAGGTAGGCCTTAAGCCGGCTGGCGGCATTCGCAACGCTAAAGATGCGCTCGCCTGGCTAATCCTGATGAAGGAAGAATTGGGCCGCCAATGGCTCGAGCCTGAGCTGTTCCGATTTGGCGCTTCGACGTTACTTACCGACATCGAACGACAGCTCGAGCATTTCGTAACTGGCCGCTATTCGGCGGCGCACCGACACCCGATGGCCTAGTTATGAGCGCCGATACCGCCGACAATGCCATGAACGCCGGGAACGGTAAGAACGTCATCAACATCTTGGGCTATGCAGGGGAGTCGCAAGCGACTCCCCTCCGGGGATCGATTCCGCCTAAGGCCGCTAAACAACCAGTCGCTGTCGTTCCCGGCGATCACGGCGCTGCCGTCGTTGTAAAAATATGAGCACTGTCCGCGAAATTTTCGAAACCATGGAATACGGTCCTGCCCCAGAGGCGCCTGATCTAGCTTTGGGGTGGCTAAAAAGACATCAGAATAGGTTTCATCCATTCATTGGAGGCCGTTTTAAAGACGCGCTAAACGCGCAGACTTTTGCAAGCATCAACCCGCGCAATGGCCAGCCGATAGCGACAATCACCCAATGCGGCAAAGCTGAGTTAGATGCTGCGGTTGCCGCCGCCGCCGTCGCATTTCCTAAATGGTCCGCGCTCAGCGGCCATGTTCGAGCCCGCTACCTTTACGCTATCGCTCGACAAATGCAGAAGCATTCTCGGCTATTCGCCGTGTTGGAAACGCTCGACAACGGAAAGCCGATCCGCGAATCGCGTGACATCGATATACCATTAGTCGTTCGTCATTTTTACCATCATGCCGGCTGGGCCCAGCTATTGGCGGACGAGTTTCCTGGATACGAGCCAATTGGGGTCTGTGGCCAAATTATCCCTTGGAATTTTCCGCTGTTGATGTTGGCCTGGAAAATAGCGCCGGCGTTAGCGGCGGGTAACACTGTGGTACTGAAGCCGGCCGAATTTACTTCACTGACCGCTCTGCTTTTTGCCGAGGTTCTCCAGCAAATACATTTGCCGGCCGGAGTGGTTAATATTATTACCGGCGACGGATCAACCGGCGAACTGTTGGTAAAGCATCCAGGAATTCAGAAGTTAGCTTTCACTGGATCTACTGAGGTGGGACGCATCATCCGCCAGGCGACGGCCGGAACCGGCAAGAAACTCTCACTGGAGTTAGGCGGCAAATCGGCCTTTATCGTCTTCGACGACGCCGATCTGGACAGTGTAGTTGAGGGCGTAGTTGATGCGATCTGGTTTAACCAAGGTGAGGTTTGCTGTGCCGGTAGTCGTCTGTTGGTGCAGGAAGGTATTGCGCAGCGCCTCGAACAAAAGCTACGCGCCCGAATGGAAACTTTGCGAGTGGGGGATCCTCTCGATAAAGCGATCGACATCGGTGCGATCGTCGCCCCAGTCCAGTTGCAAAGAATCGAGAAGTTGGTTGAGCAAGGAAAGTCCGAGGGAGCAACTTGCTGGCAGCCGAGCTGGGCGGTTCCTCAGGAAGGGTACTTTTATCCGCCAACGCTATTTACCAATGTCGAACCGGCCTCGCAGATCGCACAAATTGAAATCTTTGGTCCAGTCCTGGTGAGTATGACTTTTCGGACGCCCTCCGAGGCAATTGAACTGGCGAACAATACGGTCTATGGCCTAGCGGCATCGGTTTGGACCGAGAACGTGAACCTGGCACTCGATGTGGCGCCGAAGCTGAAAGCCGGAGTTGTCTGGGTGAACTCGACTAACGTGTTCGATGCGGCATCCGGTTTTGGCGGCTATCGGGAAAGCGGCTTTGGCCGCGAGGGAGGTAAGGAAGGGATGTACGAATATTTGGTGCCTAGCTGGGAGCGGAACGACGGCTGGTCCGACGACGCGAAGTCGGAGAACGCCGAGAGCGCCGTGAGCGGTGGAGAACTGATTCCGGGACCGTCAGCAGATTCAGGTCTCGATTCCTCGGAACCCGGTATCGATCGAAGTCCGAAATTGTATATTGGTGGAAAACAGGTAAGGCCGGACAGCGGATATAGCTTCGCGGTTAAAGACGGTTCGGGGAACTATTGCGGTGAAGTGGGATTGGGAAACCGGAAGGATATCCGCAATGCGGTAGAAGCTGCGCACAAAGCCGCGAGTTGGTCACGTGCTACCGCCCATCTGCGCGCTCAGATTCTCTACTATCTAGCAGAAAATCTGGCGACGCGGGCAGGGGAATTTGCAGACAGGCTGGCCGTTAGCCCGGGACATTCGCGCGAGCAGGCAGAGCGAGAGGTCACCAAATCAATCGAGCGCCTCTTTTATTACGCTGCTTGGGCTGATAAGTACGATGGTCAGGTGCACCCAGTGCCATTCCGGAACGTGACACTGGCGATGCCGGAACCATGGGGCGCTCTCGGCATCGTCTGTCCGGCCGAGAACCCGCTACTTAGCTTCATCTCGTTAGTGGCACCCGCTTTCGCGTTAGGCAATCGGTTGGTTGTTGTTCCTTCCTGGCGATATCCGCTCGTTATCACCGACTTCTATCAAGTGCTGGACACCAGTGACGTACCCGGTGGCGTGATCAATCTGGTGACCGGCGACCCGAATGAACTTGGGCGGGTACTGGCTCAACACGATGATGTCGCTGCCTTATGGTGCGTTGGCGCGAAAGCGCTGAGTGAGAATATCGAGCGAGATTCTTCCGGGAACCTAAAGTCGACCTGGGTTAGTTTTGGAAAAACGCGCGATTGGTTCGATGACCGCCAAGCGCAGGGTAGGGAATACCTGCGGCGGGCCACCCAGATCAAAAACATCTGGGTTCCTTACGGCGAGTAGCTTGAAATGCTGATCATGACAACCATCGCAAGCGGCGGGAATCTTTTGGGGAGCGATGCGTTTACGCTGCAAATCGCCATTGGAGCGCTCATTGTTCTTGCAGTTTGGATCGATCGAATCCGAAAAGAGAGTATGGCATCGATGTAGCTCCAAAGTCGATCGCAATTTGTGGCCAATCGCCACGGCAAAGACAGTATTACTGAAAATATTGTCTATGGTCGGTGTTCTGACAATTGTTGCGCCCGACGGTCCTGATTCGGTCAGAACTAATTTTTGCTTGACCGATTAAAATTAGGAAGCTAGCAAGCTGCTTTGTCAGGAACACATTTTTTCGAGCTACCTGGTTTTAGCAGTCGACGTCGTAATTCCAGGCGCATAACGCAGTTCGAGTCGGACCACCGAGAGAAAGTTCGGTCGGTAGGGTAGTCACATGAGGTGAGAACTCTAACCAGAGTAATTTCACTATATTAAACAATCCTTAGTCGTCGAACCGGTCGAAGCAAGAGCCGGCTAGAAACTGTCCACTGACGGTACACCGCTAATAGCGCCAATGGCAGATCAAAACCGCGCTGTTCCTCGGAACACTTCTTCCCGCTCAGCGCCAAGCCACCCTCCTGGCCCAAAGGGGATCTCGGTTCTCGCTTATTGCTTATCTCGGCAGCGCGATCCGCTAGGTGACTTGCGTAAGATAGCAGTGAAATATGGCGATATTGTCCACATGCAACTTGGACGTCGCCACGACTATTTGATTAACCATCCCGACCACATCAAGGCCATTCTTTGTGCGCCACAAAGCGAGATGGCGCGGTCGACTCCACCCGCGATGAAGCGCTTGCTCGGACGCGGTCTGCTAACCAGTCAGGGTGATTATCACCACCGCGCCAATGCATCGGTGAAGGTTTTGCCTGGGCCGTTGGGCTTCTGGTGTTAGCCTCGCTGGCGCAGCGCTGGCGGTTGAGTCTTGCGCCAGGCCAACGAATCGACCTTGAACCATTGATCACGCTCCGGCCTAAATATGGAATGCGCATGATCGTTGAACAGCATTCCAATCGGACGCAGTAATGGGCAACTTCGTCGGAAGAGTCGCTCTGGTCACTGGTGCTGGAAATGGCATTGGCCGTGCCTCGGCGATCGTGTTCGCACGCGAAGGTGCAAGGGTCGTGGTCGCCGATGTAGCCGTCGAAGCAGGAGAAGAAACTGTCCGCTTGATCCAGAAAGCTGGTGGTGAAGCGATATTCGTTGCCGCGGATGTGTCGCGCTCAGAGCAGGTTAGCGCGCTCGTCGAAAAAGCGTTATCAACTTATGGGAGATTGGATGTTGCCCACAACAACGCCGGCGTTGAAGGGCCGATTGCCCGCATCCCGGATTGTCCTGAGGTCGATTGGGACAGAACAATTGAGATCAACCTGAAGGGCGTCTGGCTGTGCATGAAATATGAAATTCCGGCGATGCTCAAAGCCGGGCACGGCGCCATTGTTAACACTGCTTCGGTTGCGGGTTTAGCTGGGCTCTCCCAACTGTCAGCCTACACGGCCAGCAAGCATGGCGTCGTCGGTCTTACCAAAGCCGCTGCGCTAGAGAACCGGCGTTTCGGAATCCGGGTAAACGCGGTTTGCCCCGGTTTAATCCATACCCCTATGATAGAACGAGCGGCAGATACCAAACTTCACCGGGACCTTCCAGCGGGTTGGCGGCCGGTTGTTCCGGTGCTGAGGGTCATGCAGAAACTTGGTATTCGAGCGATTGCTCCTTCGCAAAAAGGCGCGCGCCGCGTCGGCGAGCCCGGGGAAGTTGCGGAGGCTGTCGTCTGGCTTTGCTCCGATGCCGCTTCGTTCACTACCGGTCACGCGATGGTGATCGATGGGGGATACCTCGCAAAATAGGCGACACGATCGAGCAAGGCCCACGTTCAGGGAAACAAATCCCACCAAAGGTCGCCAGGAATTCCTTGCGGCCTTCTGTTGAGTTGGGCTCGCGCATAATCCAAAATATATTCGTGTTCATTCGCAGTTGTCTTAAAACATGCCTCTCGTCTTTCGAGCCGGGGAGCACGAAAATGAAGTACAGATTCTCGTCAGGCGCCAAAATGTTCAACCTGAGTCATAGAAATGAACGAAGTCTTTTTATGTGACGCTGTTCGCACTCCATTCGGCCGGTATGGTGGTGCGTTAGCTTCTATCAGAGCCGATGATTTGGCGGCCATTCCGATTCGAGCGCTTACCAAACGCAATCCCAACGTCGACTGGTCCGCAGTAGACGACGTCATTTACGGTTGCGCAAATCAGGCCGGAGAAGACAACCGGAACATTGGCCGAATGGCTCTGCTGCTGGCCGGATTGCCCGATGTAGTGCCGGGAGCGACGATCAACCGTCTCTGTGGATCGAGTTTGGATGCCATTGCGACCGGCGCTCGAGCGATTAAGTCAGGTGAATCGGAACTGATAATCGCCGGGGGCGTCGAAAGCATGTCGCGAGCGCCTTTCGTCCTACCCAAAGCAGAGGCCGGATTCAGCCGAACTGCCGAGATTTACGATACCACAATCGGTTGGCGCTTTGTGAATCCGATTATACAGAAACATTTCGGAATCGATTCGATGCCCGAGACCGCCGAAAATGTCGCGGAACAATATCGGGTGAATCGAGAAGATCAGGATGCATTTGCTTTGAGAAGCCATCAGCGTTGGGCGCGGGCATACGACGCCAAGTTCTTCGAAGGCCAAGTTGTTTCCGTTGAGATTCCTCAGCAGAAAGGTGAACCGAAGATCGTAACCATGGACGAGCATCCGAGACGCGACACAACGCTGGAAGCGTTGGCCAGGCTGCGAACAGTGGTAAAAGCAAATGGCACCGTCACTGCGGGGAACGCGTCTGGGATTAATGACGGAGCTGGTGCTGTCCTGCTAGCTTCAGAGCCCGCGATAGCCAAGCATCACCTTACGCCCCGGGCCCGAATGATTGGGGCCGCCGCGGCCGGAGTCGCGCCGAGAATTATGGGCATTGCTCCGGTTCCGGCAACGCAGAAAGCGCTGGCAAAGACCGGCCTGAAACTTTCACAAATCGATGTCATCGAATTGAACGAGGCCTTCGCCGCACAGGCACTCGCGGTGACTCGCGAATTAGGTTTACCAGATGATGCCGCGCACGTGAATCCGAATGGGGGTGCAATAGCAATCGGCCATCCGCTCGGAGCTAGCGGCGCGCGTCTGGCGGCAGCCGCGGTGAATCAACTAGAGCGTGCCCAAGGCCGTTACGCACTCTGCACCATGTGCATCGGAGTAGGACAGGGGATAGCATTGATCTTTGAGCGCGACGAACTTTGAGCGCAATGCCAGAGTCGAGCAACTGGTTAGTAAGTTCTTCGCTTCGTTTGGTCGGCATCGGCCAGCGCAAATCTTTGCGCAACGACTCGTGATCGTTGAGATCTTCATAGCCGAGCACTAAACCGTATATGCGCAGACGCAGCATGCTCTCCAAGGAATGGTCGATCTTGTCGGGATCCCGCTTACTGGGCAATTGCTTGGCCAGCGATTCCTATCCACCGATCAACCTGACGCAGCAACAGCAACCCACCGTCGCGGCTGACGTTTTCCGCCCTCAACTTTTCTCCCACAGAAATCCTGGCAAATCAAACCTAACTCACTACATTCTGTCATTAGCGAAGTCTTCTGTCGGTTCGTTTGTAAGCGATTCGACTTCGCTGCGTTTTTGCCCTCATGATGAAAAATCTGGGCTAAGTACATAGTTGCTTCGACTATTTACAACAGGGTTAGAAAGAGTAGCAAAGTCGTAACCATCAGAGCTGACTAGTGTGGTGGCGATTACAGTAGCTAATAGAAATTCGCTTGACCGGGTCCAGGAATTTGGCTTTGGAACTTTTCGAAACTGCGTTTACTCGGCGCTGTCCGAAGGGCGATCGTAGTTTTAAATCGCCTACAAAAGCAGAAGAAGGACCGACTGCGTTTCGGGTCTTGCAAATAATTAGGGAAGAAAGAAGGGAATTTTGAGTTATGGGCACCGCTTTTGTACCGCTTCAGGAGAGCTTTGTCTCTTTTGTCATCCCGTTTAAAGACGAAGAAGAAACGCTGGAAAAGCTCTTTCGAGCCATCGGCGATCGGGTTTCGAAGATAACCCCTCGCTGGGAGGTCATCTTCGTAGACGATGGGAGTGTCGACGGTGGCTGGTCCGTTATTCAGCGCTTAGCGATCGAAAATCCGGATAATGTAAAAGCGATCCGGTTTCGCCGAAATATGGGCAAAGCTGATGCATTGGCTACAGGCTGGAAAGAGTGCACCGGCGATTTCGTCTTCACGATGGACGCCGATTTGCAGGATGATCCGGAGGAGATACCTCGCTTCCTCGAAAAGATGCAAGAAGGGTGCGACATCGTGACCGGTTGGAAACGGCGGCGGTTGGATCCCTGGCATAAGGTATTACCGAGCCGTGTCTTCAATTTCATGCTGAGCAAGGTCAACAAAGTAGACCTGCATGACCACAATTGCGGCTTCAAATGCTATCGCCGCGAAGTAGTCGAAGCGATTCCG
>WNFM01327445.1_pt1 | contig 10246 bp, 10 predicted proteins | sample 5400271 | NCBI WGS metagenome assembly WNFM01 (sample SAMN13153352, study PRJNA577476) | soil metagenome | isolation source: 60 cm saprolite on Douglas fir-dominated hillslope | place: USA:California | collected 2013-09-17
CCGGTGCGCATCTTGTGCGCGTCAACAATCGCGCGAGAACAGAGCAGGCGTTGCAGCAAGGCCTCACTCGACATTTCGAGGGAGAAGATGCCGACCACCTTGCCATCGTCAATGGCGGCGTTCTCGGCGATGTTCATGGCGAAAGCGGTCTTGCCCATGGAAGGGCGCGCCGCGAGAATGACGAGGTCGGATTTCTGGAAGCCGCTGGTTTTCTCGTCAAGATCGGTGTAGTGGGTGGCGAGGCCAGTGATGCGCTGGCCGCGTTGCAGCAGGGCGTCGACCGAGCCAAAGGAGTTGCGAACGATCTCCTTGATTCCCTGGAAGCCCTTGCCAATACGCTTCTCGGAAAGCTGAAAAACGGCAGCTTCGGCGTCATTCAGGATCTCGTCGGCGGGATCGGCCTGCTCGCTGGCTTTGGCGATGGCGGCATTGGCCACGTTGATCAGCCCGCGCAGGATAGCTTTGTCGCGGACGATTCTGACGTAGTGCTCAATGGAAGGGCGGTCGGGCACGCCGTCGAGCAGTCCGGAGATGTAGCCGACATCGCCGACGGCTTGCAGATCCTTCTTCTGCTCCAGCTCTTCGACCAGCGTGATGATGTCAATGGGCCGCGACGATTCGGCCAGATCCATCATGCGCGAATAGATGCGGCGGTGCGAGTCGATGGAAAAGTCTTCGGGCTTCAGGTGCTCGGCGGCGTCGTTGAAGGCGTGATTGTCGAGCAGGACGGCGCCCAGGATGGAGCGCTCGGCTTCGATGTTCGCCGGCAAACGGCCGATGGTGGTTTCCAGAGTGGCCACGATGTTTAAGTGAGTGCGTTGCATCGTAAACTTTTTCCGCCTGTGGACGTATGAGGAGCACAGCAGGAAAACCGGGTCGAAAATAAATTATTTTCGGCCGGGTCAGCTCCCTACAGTTCCACGTCCCACGTAGGGGACGGCGGCCCCCGCTGTCGCAGTATGCCATGGGGCGAATGAAAAGCAAATATCTTGAGAGGGCCCGCGTGATTGTTGGTGAAATGGGGATATTAATGCCAACTACTCAGCGTTCGAGTTGGTGCGGCATGTCAGGTTCCTATTAGCAGGGTAGGAAGTCTGTTCGATTGGGGCCTTCTGACAGCGCATGACAGTCACCGTTCTCACGACGCCGGTGGTGGCAACGTAGCCTCCCCACCCACGCCCCAGTTCATCAGTACGAACCTCATACAGGTCCCCTTCTGAGTTCGCGGCCAGTCCACTAGTCCCGTGTGAATCAAGACCGACATAATCGAACGCAACGTAGAAGGGTCGCCTTGTCCGCAGCGCACCCTGTGCGCAAGAGATAGCGCGGTCTGCGTCTTCACGGTAGCGGACACGTCCGCAGTCCAGGCTGATCCAACCAGCGATCTCGTGTAACTGACGTGCCTCGATCTGTTGGGCGGTGGGCGGTTGCCACAGCCGCGCCGCTAGAACCTGTGCCTCTATACCAAAGTACTTGTTGATGAACCACGCAGAACCGCCCCCAAGCGCAACTAAACCAAGCACAGGAATAGCTAAACGTCGCATTTTCGCCGATGTTGAATGCAGCGCCGTCAGGTCTCCGAACCTCTCAATATCATAGACACCGCTGAAGCAAAACAAGCGTCGCTGAGACTATAGTCACGATCTGGGGATTACACCCACCGCCGCTTAGTTTCTCGACCATCTGGCGGGCGCCCGCCGTCTTAACTGCCGTCCGCCGACATGGCCTGCGCTTGCCCCCGCGCCGCAGGCTCCGGATCTGCAGCCAGCACCCATCCCACGATTGCGCCCAAGAGAAGGTTGCACCACAGCGTCTCCCAGAAGTGGCTGTGCGCTACAGAAGCGGGCATCAGCGGGTTGGGCATGAGCAGTGCGAAGCTCCATACTCCGAATAGCGCCGCGATGATGCTCGCGGTTTCAATTCTCCTGGTGTTCAACATTCTGACCACGGGATACGCAAATAGCGCCCATAGGAGTCCCCGTCCAAACTGAAACGGCAGCATCCACGGCGTTCCCGTCACGTTAAAGCGCATTACCTGGTAGAGGCTCTTTAGCTCCGTTGTGCCGGAGTAGTACAGGCGCAGTTCGGGATTCTGCCACGCCACGTAATATCCGAACAGGTAATAGAGCACCACGTACACGATGGCGAGAAGGCCAAAACGGGCTGCCTGGGTCTTCATGGTAAGAACGCGCTCGGCGTGAGGCTGCTCGGGCCCGCGTATTTTCCCCATGATCAGGACTGCCAGCGGAACAAACAGAACCGCGACTACCGCTCCCATCACAAAGAGGTTCTTAATCAGCCCGGGCGGCATTTTCGCGCGCAAGTAAGCGATAGTTTCGATCTGGCTGAGAAAGGTCATCAGGCCGTAGAAGGTGATGACCAGCGCCGCAATCAACTTCAATCCGCGCCAGCGCGAGCTCTGGATGATCCAGGCGGTCACCAGCGAAACCAGGAACGTATAGGCCAGGAGTGGTTTGAGCAATGAAGCGGCCTGCTGCGCCTGAGCTGCTGGAGTGGACGCCGCCTGGGCTGAAGGTAACGGCGCCTGTGCCATGCCAGCCACGTTAATGGCAATCATGAAAACAGTGATCAGAACCAGGGTAAGGACAACGACCCGTAATACGAACACGGCTGCAGCTTTCATCGCCGACCTCGCGGGGAAATAATTGCGTTGCTTCTGTGTACCCGGAAACGACTGCCGCTGTGGCGACTTTCAACGCCGCGAGAATGAGACGTGATTACCGGTAAATGCAAAATCAATTCGCTGACCATTGCTTAGCGGGCGGGTGTGACGTTCATACTCTCCAATAGTCCGGCCGCCAGTGCTGGACTGCTTTCCTGATCTCGGCGGCGGATAGCTTTTCGTTCAGGACGCGGGCCGCCAATGCGGGGAGTTCCGCGTCGGACGCGAAGCGCAGCGCGACCAATTGCGGTTCCGTAAATTCCGCGATGCGGGGATGAAGCGAAGCGTCGACTAGACTCGCGAGGCGCAATCTTTCTTCCAGCCGGATGACGCGGTCCTGCACTTTGAGGGGATAAAGCCGGAGTTTGAAGATGGCGACAATCACCGCGACGATGACGACGACCAACCACACAGAATGCAGTCCCGGTCTTCGAACCAGATGGTAGACGGTCGCGACAAGAGTAACGGCGAATACGGGCAGGATGAAAAAATGGAAGAGCGGATCTCGCCGTTTATAGTTGGAAAAAATCTGGTGCGCTCCGTCAGCCATGGGGAAACGACTCCTTTCGAACTCGAAGCATCATCGCACGTTTACCGGAGACGTTACTTACTTTCCGATGCAGAAGGTGCCGAAGATCAGGTTTAGGATGTCGTCGCTGGTGGTGGCGCCGGTGATTTCGTCGAGAGGGCGCAGGGCTCCGTAGAGATCAAGGAGGAGCATCTCGTGCGGAACGCGAGCGGCTACGGCATGGGTCGCAGCATCGAGCGAAGCTAGCGCGTCGTTGACCAGTTTCTGGTGGCGTACGCTGGTCAGGAAGCCGGATTCCTGCGTTGTTGTGAAATCTCCAGCTACGTGATTCAAGATGGCATCTCGGAGGGCAAAAGTTGCGCCCGTCCCCACAGGTCTCATCTCCACATGTGCCCGGCAGGTCGGATTTGTTTTCTACTATGATCGCTGGGCGACCTTCTACCTGGGTTAGTAAGTCGTGGTCTTCGGCAGACAAGGGCTGGGTTGTGTCCAGGACAACGAGGACTAAGTCGGCATCGGCCAGCGCCTCCATCGACTTTTTGATGCCGATGCTTTCGGCTTCATCAAGGGCGCGGCGGATGCCGGCCGTGTCCACGAGTTCGACAGGAATTCCACCGATCGCCACGGTTTCGCTGACCAGATCGCGAGTGGTGCCGGGCTGGGCGGTAACAATGGCGCGCTCGCTTTCGACCAGACGATTGAAGAGGCTTGATTTGCCTACGTTGGGACGGCCCACAATAGCGAGCGTCATGCCTTGATGGACGATCTTACCGTAAGTAAAGGTGGCGGCCAGTTGAGTGAGTGGGGCTTTGACTTGCGCGATGCGGTCCAGAATGGTCGCGTCGGGTGCAACGGAGATATCGTCCTCGGCGAAATCAATGCCCGCCTCGAGCAAGGCGACGAGATCGATTAATTTCTGCTTTATGGGCTTGAGGCGATTGGAGAGAGCGCCTTCGAGTTGCTGGGCGGCGACCTTGGCCTGAAACAGGGTTTGCGAGTCGATCAGGTCGCGGACAGCTTCTGCCTGGGTCAGATCGAGGCGTCCGTTGAGAAAGGCGCGCATGGTGAATTCTCCGGGCTGGGCCAGGCGAGCGCCGCCGGCTAAAGAGAGTTCGACGATGTGGCGGAGGACGACGGGCGAGCCGTGAGCCGAGATTTCGACGATGTCGTCGGTGGTGTAGGAGTGGGGTTTGGCGAAGTAGGTGACTACGACTTCGTCGATGCGGACCGGAGTTGTGGTGAGCTCGGCAGTTTCGCGAGCGGGGGCGCCCGCGCCACACGACTCTATTAGATCGCAGCGCAGGGACCGGTTGGGCTCCAGTTCCCGGCTTAGGCGGAGCATGGGTGCAACTATCTTGCGCGCTTCAGGGCCAGCCAGGCGGACAACGCCTATGCCGCCGCGACCGGGCGGACTGGCGATAGCGACGATTGTGTCATCGAGGTTCATGGCTCGCGGTAAACAGGAGTTAGTGGGTCAGGGCCATTGTAGCGAGTACGCGGGTTTGCCGGGGACAGTCAACGTCATTTATACTTACGGTTTGCCTCAAGCCATCTGATTCGATCAGGAGCAGGACTTTTCGATGCCGAAACGTACATTTCAACCTAACAAGCGCAAGCGCTCGAAGAAGCACGGGTTCCGGACTCGCATGAAGACCAAGAGCGGAGCTGCTGTGCTGTCTCGCCGCCGGGCGAAGGGTCGCAAGCGTGTTTCAGTGGCGCCGGGTTTCCGCGATTAGTTTCCCCACAACGGGCAACAAAGGCCGTCGTTATTCATAATTATTGTGCAGGATTGTGAGCTAGTGAGCGCCGACGCTCCGAAGCGGAGTGGAGAGGAGCCCGCAGCAAAGGCGGGCGGCAGCTTCCCGCACGCGGGGCGGCTGCTGAAACACGCTGACTTCGATCGCGTGTACAAGCAGGGGCGGCGGCACTTCTCCTCGCACATGACCGTGTTCTATTTGCCGCAGGCGGAAGGCCCTTCTTCGACGCAGGGCAGTGCACCGGAGAAAAGCGCGCGCGTCGGGTTCACGGTGGGCAAGGTGCTCGGCGGCGCGGTGGTGCGGAACCGGATCAAGCGGCGCCTGCGCGAAGCAGTGCGGCTGCGGCGTTCGGTGCTTAAGGGGGTTGATGTGGTAATCAATCCAAAGAAGTCGGTGCTGACGCTGGAATTTTCGGTGGTGCTCGAAGAAGTGGGCCGGGCCCTGGACGTAATCGCGAAAAAGCTGATGGAGAGAGAGAAATAGAGATGAAGTTTCTCGCGCTCGCGCTGCTGCGACTTTATAAACGGTGGGTTTCGCCCGCGTTTCCGCCGGCGTGCCGGTACGTGCCGACGTGTTCGGAATATGCGATGGAAGCGGTAGAACGGTATGGCGCGTTGCGCGGCGGGGCGATCGCGGCTTGGCGGGTTTTGCGGTGTCATCCGCTGGCCCCGGGCGGGCTGGATCTGGTGGTAAAGGCTGCTGTGGAGAATTCCTCTTATTCGCACAAAACGCGAGAAATGACGAGTTAACTGATTTGGCTGAATTTAATAATCCGCAACAAGAACCCGGGATGGACCGCAAGCTGTTGGTGGTGTTTGCGCTGACGTTCCTGGTCATCATGCTGTTCCAGCCGCTTTTGAAGAAGTACGGGCCTCAGACTCCGGCGAAGCCGGAGAACGCCGCCGAGACGCGCTCGTCTGGACAGCCGGGAGCGGCGGTCCCTGCGCAGAGCCCCACCCAATCCACACAAGCTTCAACGGCGAATGGCGCGAATGCACCGGCATCTGTTCCCCAGCAGGCGACGAGCGAATCGGAGACGGTGATCGAAAATGACGTCTTTAAGATCGTGTTTACCAATCGTGGCGGCCGGGTTAAGTCTTGGATACTGAAAAAGTACACCGACGACAAAGGCGGTCAGCTGGAACTGGTGAATGCGGTGGCGGCGGAGAAATTTGGGTATCCGCTGGAGTTGTGGACATATGACGAGACGCTGCGAAACAAGCTGAACACGGCGCTGTATGTGGCATCCACCCTTCCGCAAAGTGCGCGGAAGGATGGGGCACCCGCAGGGACTCCGGCGGAGATCACATTTGCCTACGACGATAGCGACGCGGCGGTACAGAAGACCTACAAATTTGATCGTGACAGCTATGTGGTCGGAGTACGAACTTCGGTCACGGTGAAAGGCGCGCAGGTCACGGCGTTCCCTATGTGGCCGGCCGGGTTCGGCGGCGATACGACCGGACCCCAGTACGCGACCGCCCAGATCGTCTATCAATTTGACAGCAAGGTCGAGCGCCTGGCGATCAAGAAGATCAGCGGGGGCGGGACGCTGCCAGGACCATTCCACTGGGCGGGAGTGTCAGACCAATATTTCGCGGCCGTTTTTTTGCCGCGGGATCCGCAGAACGCGGCGATGGTGACACTGCACAACACCATTGAGATTCCCCATAACACGTCTGATGCGAACAACAAGCAGATGGATAAGGTGGACGTTCTGGGCGCAGCAGTCGGCAGCATGAAAGGCTCGACAGAGGAGCGCCTGTATGTCGGTCCCAAGGCGCTGTCGGACCTGGAATCGGTGGCCGTGCCGGGTATCACAGGCGCGGAACCAGATTTGCGCGCGATCATCGATTTCGGCTGGCTGGGAATCATCGCGCGGCCTCTGTTTCTATGGTTGAAATGGATGTACAGCCACATCGTCCCGAACTGGGGCTGGGCGATTCTGTTACAGACGCTGGTCATCAACCTCGCGCTCCTGCCGCTGCGGTTGTCGCAGATGAAGTCGATGCTGAAGATGCAACGCGTGGCGCCGCAGATCAAGTCGATCCAGGAAAAGTACAAGAAATATAGCTTGCGAGATCCGAAGAAGGCCGAAATGAACGAAGAGATTTCGGCGCTCTATAAGAGAGAAGGCGTGAATCCTGCGGGCGGATGTTTGCCGCTTGTGATCCAGATGCCGTTCTTGTTTGCGTACTACCGCATGCTCAACGTCGCGATGGATCTGCGGCATGCGCCATGGCTATGGATCCACGATCTTTCGGCGGCCGATCCGTGGCACATTCTCCCGATTGCGATCATCGTTACCATGTTTTTCATGCAGCGGATGACGCCGCAGGCGGGAATGGACCCGGCGCAGCAGAAGATGATGAACTTCATGATGCCGGGTATGCTGGGCTACATGAGTTGGTATCTGCCGGCGGGATTGGGATTGTACTGGGCCGCGGGCCAGTTGATCGGGATCGTCCAACAGGCGGTGATGAATCGCACCTCGTTGGGGCGCGAGATGCGCGAGATGATGGAGAAGCGGGCGAGAAAAAAAGAAAAATAGCCCCGTCAGCTTTCAGCCATCAGTTTAATCCAGCCCCTAAGGGGGCAACTGGCTTTTGAAGATTTTCGGTATCACCAAGGCGATACCCTGATACGAAATTGTTCGTTTGCACGCTTTTGGCCTTTACTGATGGCTGAGAGCTGATGGCTGAGAGCTGACTTATGCCGATTACAGATAAGGTCGTGGCTGCAAAACAGATTGGGGAATTCCTCCAGGCCGTAATTTCGAACGGCGGGTTCAAGCTGAAATACCGGATCACCGTGGATCCGCCGATCGCGCAGAATCGCGAATGGGAACATCCGGAAATTCTGGTGGAGTTTGCGGGGCCGGATTCGGGGCTATTGCTGGATCGGGGTGGCGAGTTGCTGCGGTCGTTTGAGTTGCTGGCGTCGGAGGTCCTGCATCTGCAGGGCAACGAACACGAGAAGATATGGTTCGACTGCAGGAATTTCCGGGCGATGCGGATCGACGAATTGCAGCTGGCCGCTCGGGTGGCGGCGGAACATGTCCGCCGGACAAGCGAGCCTTACCGGTTCGGACCGATGTCGTCGCGGGAGCGGCGAATCGTGCATTTGGCGCTGCGTGAGGAAAAGGATTTGCGCACCGAGAGTGACGGCGAGGGCGGAAGACGTTCGGTGGTGGTATATCCCGGGGACTACAAAACTACAGCGCCAGCGAAACGGGAACGCCGGGCGATTTCGTAGTTGCACACTTTGCGCGGCAGTTAGTTTCTCGACACTTGACAGCGCAATAAAATCGCGATTCGGGAAAGCGTCCCGCCAGGAAAAATTTTGCGGCAACGTGCCGACGCGGCGTTTTTTTTGTGCTAGTATGCCGTTCGACTCGTAATAAATTTCAACGACAACCCGTACTGCAAAACAGAAGCTGCTCTGCAGTAAACGAAGAACTCATTTACAAGATTTTGTTTTTCCCGGACGCTTTTACGCCGGCGCTTTCGATATTCTGGTAAACAATGTCCCTCACCAGTTCTGCCATCGTCCCGAATCCGTGGGTGCGCATCCTTGACGCCCTGGAAAAGAAAGTCAACCGGCACTCCTACGACACCTGGTTGAAGCCGACGCGGTACAGCCACGCCAGCAATGGAGTTCTGTTCGTGCGCATTCCGACCGCCGAGTTTCGCCATGTCGGCGACAAATACGCAGATCTGATTCAGGAAGCGGTCGATGTTCTCGGCCTGGGATACGACGATGTGAAATTCGTTACCGCCGAGGATGATCCTTCGAACACGCCGATCCGCCACAATGGCGGCCTATCGGCGCCGTCCCCTGGTCCGCAGCCGGCACCTGGGTTGCATCCAGCCCAGGCGCGATTCGACTGGGACAGCGCTGCTCAACTGAATCCGCGCTATACCTTCGACGCGTTCGTGATCGGCAGCGGGAATCAGTTCGCGCACGCGGCTTGCCAGGCCGTGGCGGAGCGCCCTTCGAAAGCCTACAACCCCCTGTTCCTGTATGGAGGCGTCGGGATGGGGAAGACCCACCTGATGCAGGCGATCGGGCATGAGATCAAGCGGCGGACTCCACAGGCGGCAATCTGCTACGTGTCGAGCGAGAAGTTCACCAACGAGATGATCAACTCGTTGCGCTACGACAAGATGATCAGCTTCCGGGATAAATTCCGGACGATGGACGTATTGCTGATTGACGACATCCAGTTTCTCGCCCAGAAAGAGCGCACCCAGGAAGAGTTCTTCCACACGTTTAACGCGCTGCACGAGTCGATGAAGCAGATTGTCATCGCCAGCGACCGCCCGCCAAAGGAGTTGGCCGAATTTGAGGATCGCTTGCGCAGCCGGTTCGAGTGGGGCCTGATCGCCGACATTCAGCCACCGGACCTGGAGACAAAAGTCGCCATCCTGCAAAAAAAGGCGGAGCAGGAGCGGGTGACGTTGCCGACGGATGTGGCGTTGTTTATCGCCCAGAACATCCGCTCGAATGTGCGCGAACTGGAAGGGGCGCTGATCCGCCTGGTGGCGCATTCATCGCTGATTGGGGCGGAAATTACGCTTCCCTACACCCAGCAGGTATTGAAGAATTTCATTGATTCGCAGGCGCGCAAGGTGACGATTGAATCCATTCAGAAAGCGGTGGCCGAGCAATTCGGTCTGCGCCTGGTGGAAATTAAGGCGAAAAATAATTCGCGCTCTATCGTCTATCCTCGGCAGATTGCGATGTACCTGGCCAAGCACCTCACAGAGGCTTCCCTGCCTGAAATTGGACGCCAGTTCGGCGGCAAGCACCACACCACGGTCTTGCATTCAGTGGACAAGATTGAAGGTGTTCGCAAAGACGATAAAGATTTAAACAGGCTGCTCAATAAGTTGACCGAGCAATTGGGCGCATAAATGGCGGCTTCCACCCGTTTTTCCACTCTGCAGGCCATTCTTCCTGCCTTCATGCTGTGGAGTGTTTGTGGATCGTGTGCGAGACGAGATGGAAACCCTGGAACCGTCTGGGGGTTGCCATGGCCTCCACTGCAGCGAGAAGTGATTGTTCACACGAAGAGTCGACGTGGAAGCGACTGAACCATTGGGACCTGGACTGATTTTCCACTTCTCAGCAGCACCTACGGTTACTACTGGTTTTCTTGTATTTGTATTTGATATAAAAAGAGAACAGAAGTAGAGTCGGGAGACCCAATATGCCGGTGGAAGTCGCCCCTGCGGTAGCCGCAACATCAACGACCATGGAAATTACGGTCAGCAA
>WNFM01357586.1_pt1 | contig 10246 bp, 10 predicted proteins | sample 5400271 | NCBI WGS metagenome assembly WNFM01 (sample SAMN13153352, study PRJNA577476) | soil metagenome | isolation source: 60 cm saprolite on Douglas fir-dominated hillslope | place: USA:California | collected 2013-09-17
TCCTCCGGCTCGACCACCGCGTCGACCACCAGGTTGGCCGCCAGCTTGTAGAGGTCCACGTCCTCCAGGTACTCCGCCTCCAGCTCGCGGCGGCGCTCCGCACGCTGATCCTCGGGCAGGTCGGCCAGCTTGTTGAAGAAGACCGCGTTGACCGCCGGGGCGGGCCCCATCACCGCGATCTGGGCCGAGGGCAGGGCGATCGTGCAGTCGGGGTCGTAGGCCGGACCGGCCATCGCGTAGAGGCCGGCTCCGTACGCCTTGCGGACGATGACCGAGATCTTGGGTACGGTCGCCTCGGCGACGGCGCTGATCATCTTCGCGCCGTGGCGGATGATGCCCTGCCGCTCGACGTCGGTCCCGATCATGAAGCCGGGGACGTCGGCGAGGAAGAGGAGCGGGACGTTGAAGGCGTCGCAGATCCAGATGAACCGTGCCGCCTTGTCGGCGCTATCGACGAAGAGGACGCCGCCCTTCTGCATCGGCTGGTTGGCGAGGATGCCGACGACCTCTCCGTCGAGCCGCGCGAAGCCCGTCAGGAGCTCCTTGGCGAAGAGCTTTTTGACCTCGAACCAAGACCCCTCGTCGACCAGGGCCTCGATCACCTTGCGCATGTCGTAGCCGCGCTGCGGCTCTTCCGGGATCAGCTCGGCGATCGACTTGCCGCCGGGCGAGTCGCGCGGCGGCGAGGCGGCCGGCTTCTCCATCCAGCTGCCAGGAAGGTAGGAGAAGTAGGCACGGGCGGTCTCGATGGCGGCCGCGTCATCGGCGACCAGGAAATCGCCGCAGCCGCTGATCGTGCAGTGCATGCGCGCGCCGCCGAGCTCCTCCAGCGAGACCTTCTCGCCCACCACCACCTCCACCATCCGGGGCGAACCCAAGTACATGGAGGCGTTGCCCTCGACCATGATCACGACGTCGCAGAAGGCGGGGATGTAGGCGCCCCCGGCGGCCGAGGGGCCGAAGAGGAGGCAGACCTGGGGCACCTGGCCGGAGAGGCGGACCTCGTTGTAGAAGATGCGGCCTGCGTGGCGGCGGCCGGGGAACATGTCGATCTGGTCGGTGATCCGGGCGCCCGCGCTGTCGACCAGGTAGAAGAGGGGGACCCGGAGGCGGGCGGCCGTCTCCTGGACGCGGATGATCTTCTCCACCGTCCGGGCGCCCCAGGAGCCCGCCTTGACGGTCGGGTCGTTGGCCATGATCGCCACCGGCCGGCCGCCGATCGTGCCCAGCCCGGTCACCACCCCGTCGGCGGGCAGGTCCTCGGCGAGCACGTTGGCGAAGAGGCCGTCCTCCACGAAGGAGCCCGCGTCGAGCAGGAGGTCGAGCCGCTCGCGTACGGTCAGCTTGTTCTGTTCCCGGAGCTTGGGCAGGTAGCGCGTTCCGCCCGCCAGCGCTTTGCCGCGGAGCTGCCGCGATCGCTCCGTCACCCGGCGACCCAGGGCTCGAGGCCGGCGCGATAGAGCTTGCCGGGGAGCGGCCGGCCGAGGTCCTCGGCCAGCCAGCCGGCGATCTCCAACAACCGCGGGACATCGGCTCCGCTGGGGAAGCCGAGCAGGTCGAGCATGTGGAGGAAGTCCTCGCTGCAGACGTTGCCGGTGGCGCGGGGGGCGAAGGGGCACCCGCCGATGCCTCCCAGCGATCCCTCGAACTCGCGCACTCCGGCCTCCAGTCCCGCCAGCACGTTCGCGACGCCGAGGCCGCGGGTGTCGTGGAAGTGGACCGCCACCCGCTCCACCCCGAACTCGGCGAGGGCGTCGTGGCAGAGCTCGCGCACCGCCCCCGGGTTGGCGACGCCGATGGTGTCGGCGATCGAGAGCCTGGCGCAGCCGGCGGCGATCAGCCGGCGCGCGACCTCGAGCGCGCGCTCCTTCGGGACCGGTCCGTCGTACGGGCAGCCCCAGGCGACGCTCAGGCTGCCGACGACCTCGACTCCGGCCGCCGGGGCGAGCTCGCAGACGGCGGCGATCTCGGCCAGCGTCTCCTCCACCGTCCGGTTCAGGTTCTTGCGGTTGAACCCGTCGGTCGCAGCGACGTTGACGACGACAGCTGACGCGCCGGCGGCGACCGCGCGCTCGAAGCCGCGCACGTTGGGCACGAGGACCCGCAGGCGGGGATGGATGTCGGGACCGAGGCGCCGCATCAGGTCCTCCGCGTCGGCCATCTGGGGCACCCAGGTCGGGGATACGAAAGAGGTCGCCTCGACCGTCTCGACGCCGGCGCCGAGAAGGTCCCGCACGAGCCGCTCCTTGACCTCGGTGGAGACCGGGTCGGGCCAGTTCTGGAAGCCGTCGCGGGGAGCGACCTCGACGAAGCGGATCGTTTTCTCCGCGCTCACTCAGCGTCCCTTGAAGTCAGGTTCGCGCTTCTCCAAGAACGCCTGCACGCCCTCCTGCGAGTCCTCGCTCAGGGTGACCAGGGTCAGCTGGGAGTGGAGGTAGGCGAGCGCCTCGTCGAAGCTCATGTCCTCCATCCGATAGAAGGCGTCGCGGCCGAGCCGCAGGATCGCCGGCGACTTGGCCGCCAGCCTCGCCGCCAGGGCGGCGGTCAGCTCGTCCAGCTCGGCCAGGTTGCCGGCGACCCGGCTGACCAAACCGACCTCCTTCATCTGGGCGGCGGTCCAGCGGTCGCCCAACAGCATCATCTCGAGGACCACCTTGCGGGGCAGGTTGCGGGCCAGGATGGCCGAGATCATCATCGGCCACACGCCAACGTTGATCTCGGGCGTCCCGAAGGTGGCCGATTCGACCGCCAGCAGGATGTCGCACGCGCACGCGAGGCCGAAGCCGCCGGCGAGGGCGTGCCCGTTGATCCGGCCGACCACCGGCTTGCCGAGCTCGCGGAGGGCGAGGAAGAGATCGGCCAGCCCGCGCCGGTCGTGATGCCGCTCCAGCTGGCCGGAACCGGCGGTGAGGGACGAGCCGAGGTCGGCGCCGGCGCAGAAGGCGCGGTCGCCGGCACCGGTGAGGACGACGACACGGACCGAGGCCTCGGCTCGGCACCAGGCGAGGGCCGCTCCCAGGTCGCGGATCATCGCGGCGGAGAGCGGATTTCGCTTCTCGGGCTGGTTGAGGGTGACCGTCGCAGCGGCGCCGTCGAGCGCGACCAGGACCGCTTCGAAGCTGGGAACAGCCACTTCGAGAGTTATTAGATCAGCCCTGCGCCGAGCGCGACGCCGACCAGGACGAGCACAGCGCCGCCAGCCATCTCGCTGTACTCGCCGACCCGCGCGCCGAGCCGGCTGCCGAGCTCGAGGCCGAGCAGGGAGAGGCTGACGCTCACGACCGCCATCGTGACTGCGGCGAGGACGATCGGGATGTGGTAGACGCCGAGCGCGAAGCCGACGACCAGGTTGTCGATGGAGAGGGCGATGCCGAGGACGATGAGCTGGCGGGTCTGGAGGACCCCCTCCTCCTCCTCGCGCTCCACCTCGCCCGTCTTGAGGCTCTGCCAGATCGTGTAGAAGCCGGTCAGCACGAGAAGCCCGGCGCCGAGGTAGCGGCCGAAGGAGCCGATCGACCCGGCGACGGCCTGGCCGATCAACAGGCCGAGGATCGGCATCAGCCCCTCGAACAGGCCGAAAGCGATGCCGACCCGAAGCCGGGTCCGGGCGTCGACGCCGGAGAGTCCGATGCCGATCGACCCGGCGAAGTTGCTGAGGCCGACCGAGAGGCTCACCAGCAGCAGCCCGAGAAGGTCCCCGCTCAGGCGGCGAGCGCCTCCAGCGCGGCCTCGAAGTGGAGGGCGCCCTCGTGGCCCGCGAAGGGGCCGACGACCGCCAGGGTGACGCCCGCCTCCTGGTAGCGCCCGATCGTGGCGCGCACCTCGGCGAGGTCGCCGATCCCGGCGAGGGCGGCCAAGATCCGGTCGTTGGGCGAGTCGGACATGTCGGGGAAGGTCTTGTCGAGCACCTTGCGGTAGAAGGGCAGCGAGGCGTAGCGCTCGGCGGTCTTCCGGAAGGCGTCCAGCGCCGCGGCGCGATCGGTGGTGATGCAGACAGGGACCGCCGCCTCGATCTCGAATCCCTCCATCGTCTTGCCCGCTTTTTCGCGACCCTTGCGCACCGCCGGCACGACGACGTCCCTTACATAGTCCGGCGCGCACATCCAGAGCGATACGCCGTCACCGATCTCGCCGGCCAGCTCGAGCATCCGCGGGCTGAGCGCCGAGATGACGATCGGGAGGTCGTCGCGGCGAGGCGCCATGTAGGCGGTGTGGGCGCTGAACTGTTCACCGTCGAAGCTCACCGAGCCGGTGGTGATCAGCGAGCGGACGATGCCGGCGTACTCCCGCATCGCCTCCACCGGGTGGACCAGCCGGAGGCGATGCCGAGGCGGAAGCGGCCGCCGGAGATCTCGTCCAGGGTCAGCGCCATCTGCGCCATCGCGGTCGGGTGGCGGGTGTAGATCGGCATGACGGCGGTCCCCAGGCCTATCCCCTGGGTCGCCGCGGCGTAGGCGGCGAGCACCAGCGGGGTGTCGCGGCTCGGGGGCAGCTGGCTGGCCCAGAGGGAGTCGTAGCCAAGGTGATCGGCCAGCCTGGCGCGTTCTATTGCAGGGGTGAGTGAGCTGCCGGCATCGAAGCTGACGCCGAGCCGGGAGGCCATTCGCGAAGGATAGCCGTTGCCCGCTGCTGGCTGACCCGACCGTCGGCTAACCTGTTTTAGGTTTGAGCGTTGACATTAGACCTGATAGCAATATCATCAGCTTTAGTTTTTGCAACCGCTACACTGTGGTCGGGAGCGACTTTCTTCTGGGGAGCCTGAATGGGATTGGTTAGGCGCGGGACACTGAATTGGGAGGGCGGCCAGAAGACGGCCGAGACGGCGGTGTCGCTGGGCGCGACGGCATTTCGCCGGGGTGCCGCGATCTGGCGCTCGATGCGCCTCCAGGTCGACCAGGGGAGGGCGCCCGCGATGCGTCCCCAGCATCTCCGCTGGGCGGACGGACGCCGCCTACGGGCAACCGCGGCCGGGCGCCGGCGTGGCTACTCGAGCGGCGAGCGCCCGGCAGCCCGGTCGGCGGGAACCGCCGCCCTGGTTGCCACGCTGCTGGTCCTAGCGGTGGCGGTCGGCTCCTTCGTGAGCGCCTCCGCCGCCTGGCTGAAGTACGCCTCCGACCTGCCCGACGCCCACTCGATCGCGCTCGCCTCGCTCCCCCAGGATTCGATCATCTACGACAGCTCCGGTGGGGTGACGCTGGCCGACATCCATGGGGGGGGGTACCGCCACTACGAGCAGCACCTCACCGAGATGGGTGTACTGGCGCCCCAGGCGACGATCGCAATCGAGGACGCCAAGTTCTACAGCAACCCGGGCGTCGACGTCGGCTCGATCGTCCGTGCAGCCTGGGTCGACTACCACGACCACGCGGCGGTCCAGGGCGCCTCGACGATCACCCAGCAGCTGGTGAAGCTGCGCCTCCTGGGCAACAAGCCGAGCATCGAACGAAAGGCGAAGGAGGCCGTCCTCGCGCTCCAGGTCGAGTCGGACTTCAGCAAGAAGCAGATCCTCGAGATGTACCTGAACACGGCCTTCTACGGGAACAACGCCTACGGCATCCAGGCGGCGGCGCAGAGCTACTTCCACGTCCCGACCGCGAAGCTGGACCTGGCCCAGTCGGCGATGCTGGCCGGGATCCCCCAGAACCCGACCTACAACAACCCCCTCGTCAACTGGGCGGGTGCTCGCGAGCGGGAGCGCCTGGTCCTCCAGGCGATGGTCCACGGCCACAACATCACCCAGTCCCAGGCCGACCTGGCGTTCGCCGAGGACCTGTCCGAGCCCAGCCACATGTTCCGGGACTCGAACGTCATCTTCGCGCCCGGCTTCTCGGCCTTCGTCCTCGACGAGCTGAAGGCCCGTTACGGCCCGGACGCGCCCTACCGGGATGGGTTCCGGGTGGTCAGCACCCTCAACTGGTCGATGCAGGACCAGGCGCAGGCGATGGTCGCCAACAACGTCGCCAAATTCCAGTCCTGGGGCGCCAACGTGCACCAGGGTGCGATGGTCGGGATCGACCCCAAGACCGGCGAGATCCTATCCATGGTCGGCTCCGCCAGTGCGCAGAGCAGCGGCGGCCAGTACAACTTCGCGGTCTGGCCGCCCCGTAACCCGGGCTCCTCGATGAAGATGTTCAACTACACGGCGGCGATCGCGAGCGGCAAGTTCACGATGGTCACGCCGATCCCCGACACCCAGATCACGTTTCCGCTCCAGCCGGGCGAGACCAAGCCCTACCAGCCCCGCAACTACGACGGCGGCTACCACGGCACCTGCCAGCTGCAGCAGTGCTTCCTTAACTCGTACAACATCCCGGCGGTAAAGGTCGAGGTCGAGCAGGGGATCGGCAACGTGGTGACCATGGCCCGGGCGATGGGCGCGCCGCCCTGGCGCCGGGTTGCGGAGGGCGTCTTCGTCAACGATGAGCCGCTCGACGGCTATGGCCCCTCACTGACCCTCGGCGGCTATGGTGAGACCCCTCTCCAGATGGCGACCGGTGCATCCGTCCTCGCCGCCGGAGGCGTGCTGCGTCAGATTCACTCGGTGCGGACGATCACCAGCCCGGACGGCGTCTCGATCTTCAAGTCCGATCCCAACCAGGGCGCCAAGCAGGCGGTCGACCCGAAGGTCGCGTTCATCATGGACCAGATCATGTCCGACGACAGCAACCGGGCCGCCATCTTCGGGCGTGGCTCCAACCTCACCCTTCCGAACCGCAGGGTCGCCTCCAAGACGGGAACCACGGACGACTACAAGGACGGCTGGACCGTCGGCTTCACCCCCGCGCTGGCGACCGCCTTCTGGTTCGGCAACGCCGACTCCTCGCAGATGCCGAGGGGCGCGGAGGCAAGCGAGGTGGCGGCCCCCGTCTGGCACCAGTTCATGCAATGGGCCACCGACACCGCGCTCCAGGAGCCGGCAGGCGACTGGTTCGCCGAGCCGGCCGGCCTCGACCACTACAACGTGGCCGGAAAGCTGCAGTGGTTCCTGCCCGGCACCAATCCGAGCACGCCGCAGCCGCCGCTGCCGCCCGGAGTCAAGGTGACGGCACCGCCGCCGCCGCCGCCGGCCGCCCCGCCGCCCGCCAAGCCGAACGACTAGCGGACCACCAGCACTCTCACCCGCACCCTCACCCGCACGGCTACTTTTCGCTGATAGAGGCGGGCTCAACTAAGGTTGGGCCCGCCCTGACCGATAACCAACGATGGCTTTGTCGGCATTCTTTAACAAAAAACACTTGTGCGGGGTCGGCTTCGCACCCACAATCCGAAACCATAGGGCGGCTGTCACCGAAGGTTATGTAGTTGGGCCTTCAAAACGTGCGGCCTAGGAAGGATTCGATGAAGAGAAAAGACGACGCCGCAGCAGCGACCCTCGCCATCCCCTCGCAGCGGGACACGAGCATTCACCTCGACAAGCCCATCTACACGCTGAGCGTCGCCTCGGAGATCCTCGCCACCCACCCGCGCACGCTGATGATGTACGAGCACCTCAACATGATCAAGCCGAAGCGGACGGCGACCAACCGCCGGCGCTACTCACAGCGCGACCTGATGAAGCTGCAGGCGATTCAGACCCTGACTCGCAAGCACGGCGTGAACCTCGCCGGTGTTCGCTACATCCTCGGCCTGCTGAAGCAGCTCCAGGTGGCCGGCCTCAAGGCGCCAGACGCGCTTCGCGACCTCGACGTCTCGCAGCTCGACGTCTGATCCCAGCAGCAGCTTTTTCCGAACGGGGCGGCAGCGGTGCCGCCCCGTTTGCTTTTCTATAGGCGCATATGAAGCCGCCCGAATCGCACCTCGACCTGCTCGAGAGACCGCTCTTCGCCCACTTCGCCACCGTCCGCCCGGACGGCTCGCCCCAGGTCAACCCGATGTGGTTCGTGTACGACCCGGATTCGAACCGGATCCGGCTGACCCACACCCGTACGCGGCACAACTACCGCTTCCTCAAGGGGGAGCCGCGGGTCGCGCTCTCGATCACCGACCCTGACGACCAGTACCGCTACCTGCAGGTTCGGGGCGAGATCGAAGAGGAGGAGGCCGACCCTGAAGGAGCCTTCTACCAGTCGCTCCAGCAGCGCTATCGCGGCTACACGACCGAGGTCAAGGACCGCGCCGACCGGGTCGTCTTCACCCTCAAGCCGACCGCCTGGAAGGTGAGATAACGGCCCCGGCTCGCCGGCGCGTTGTGCGGAGCCTCGCCGCGGGGATGGCCGTCGGTGCCCTCGCCTTCGCCGTCGTCGACGCGGTGCGGCCGCGGCCGGGGCCGGCGAAGATCGTCGACTGGGATGACATCCGCGACCAGGCCCTCGGCCGCCTCAGCCCCGAGGATGCGCTCGCCCGACCGCGCAGGCGCGCCCTGGAAACCAGGTATCGGAAGCTCGCCGCCGAGCTCGAAGGTCCGTTGCTGGCCTTCGTTCACCAGCGGGGTCGGCCGCGCGGAGGCTGGCCGAGCACGGCCGACAGGGGGGACGTCCCCCCTCCAAGTGGACCTAAACCGTCCGCCATGGCGGGAAGCTTCCCCGCCTTCCAGGCGCTCGACCGCTTCGGTTGGGTCGACCTCAACGTCGGCATCATGCGCGACGCCCTCGAGCCCCTCGCCGCCGCCCAGGACCGCCTTCCCAACAGCCGGATGCTGGAGTTCGGCAGGGGCGTTCTCGATCGCTACGTCGGGTTGATCCTCGGCTTCCTCTCCCGCCGCGTGCTCGGCCAGTACGACGCCCAGCTGCTCGGCCACGAGCCCACCGGGACTCCCGGCCTCTACCTGGTGGAGCCGAACATCGCCGACTGGGAGGAGGAGGCCGACCTTCCCGGCGAGGCGCTCCGGCGCTGGCTGATCCTCCACGAGATGACGCACGCGTGGCAGTTCGGCGCCCACCCCTGGCTGCGGGACCACCTGAACGGGATGATCGGCGAGGTGCTCGCCGCCGCGCTCGACCGCCGGCGGGGCCCGACCCAGCGTCTCGTCGCGCTGGCCGTGGGCATGCGCGAGCAGCTGGGGGTGATCGACCGCGTCCAGTCGACGATGTCGCTGATCGAGGGCTACTCGAACCTGGTGATGGACGTCGTCGGTCGGGCGCAGCTGGCCGAGTTCGTGGTCCTCGAGGCAGCCCACCATGCCCGGCTGGGCGAGAAGTCGGTCTTCGAACGGCTCTTCTGGAGGCTGACCGGGCTGGAGCTCAAGCTGCAGCAGTACGTGGTCGGGGAGCGCTTCTGCAAGGAGATCCACGATCGCTACGGCATGCGCCAGCTCAACAAGGTGTGGGACGGGCCGGAAGCCCTGCCGAGCAGCGACGAGCTCCGCGAGCCGGAGCGCTGGGCGCGCCGGGTCGGGGCCGCTAAACCGCGATAGTCGTTTCGCGCTCGCCGAGCGAATAGAGCGCGAGGACGTAGCAGGCCACCGCGAGCGCGAAGAACGACGCCATCAGCATCGAGCTGAAGTCCTGGTTGTAGTTGAGAAAGCTGCCGCCGTTGAAGCCGGCGGCGAGCACCAGCAGCGCGCCGAGGGCGGTCGCCCAGCGCAGGTTCCTCCCGCCCAGCGGCCACGCCCTCACGACCACCGCGAGGGAGCCGACGACGAGCAGCAGCCCGAAGGCGGCGTGGAGCACGAGCAGGAAGGACCCGTGGAGCACGGCCCAGGTGACGCTCTGGACAACCCCGCCGAAGTACTCCGGTGGATTGGCCCCGGGATGCTCGGTCGGTATCGTCACGAAGAGGTTGACGGCCATCCCGAGCAGGTACTGGACGAGGAGAAGGAAGACGACCCCGACCAGCGCGCGGCGCAGGTCGCCTACGGTCAAGCTATGACGGCCCTAATCACGACGCTCCTCCTGCGCGCTCTCCTCCGAGATCGGCATCACGGCGACGGGGAGCTCGCCGATGTCGAAGTAGCGGATCTTCTTGTTGAGGCGCTTGGCGATCCCGATCTGGACCTTGACGCCAAGCGACAGGTGGCCGAAGACCCAGCACTCGTCGCAGCGGGCGAGGAGGTTGTTCATCGCCTCCCGGACGACCTGCTTGGGCACTGTGTGGAGCAGGTAGTAGTCGAACAGCATGAAGGGGCTGACCGGGATCATGCCGGAATCGAGGATGAACTTCTGGATGTGGCTGCGCCAGTAGAAGTTGCGGTTCGACATCGCGGCGTAGACCAGTTTCTTGGGATGGCGGAGCGTTTCCTCGGCCTGGTCGAGCGCCGACGGCTTGGCCGTCGGCTGGAAGATTCGCTCGAGAATTTCGTCAGCGGCGG
>WNFM01021212.1_pt1 | contig 10245 bp, 8 predicted proteins | sample 5400271 | NCBI WGS metagenome assembly WNFM01 (sample SAMN13153352, study PRJNA577476) | soil metagenome | isolation source: 60 cm saprolite on Douglas fir-dominated hillslope | place: USA:California | collected 2013-09-17
CTGTGCGTACGCTTTACCTGATGGGCGGCGTCGACCGCTGCGGGCGCAACGACTTTCGCCGATTATGCGGGCGTGAAGCTCCCCGACGCGCGCCACAGCCGCAGCCTGAAGCCGCTCATTGAGCGCGACGCCACGCGCGACTTCGCCTACAGCGAATGGGACCTGCGCGCCTCGCGCTGCGGCGTGGACCTGGGGCTGCGCACCGTGCGCACCGCGACCCACAAGCTCACGCTGGAAACGAATTCGGGCGCGGGCGAGCTCTACGACCTGAAGAACGATCCGCAGGAAATGGACAACCGCTTCGACGATCCCGGCGTGAAGGCGGTGCGCAGGGAGCTCGAGGACATGATTGCGAGCCGGCCGAAGGACCAGGTCGCGCCGCTGCCGCAGATCGGCATGGCATGACGAATCGCCCTCTGCTGAGCGAGGCGCAGCTCGAGCACTACCGCGAGCGCGGCTACGTGATTCCCGACTTCCGGCTGCCCGCGCCCGTGCTGGAGGACCTGCGCGCGGACCAGGCCCGGCTCGTGACCCGCCACCCTGAATTGCGCCAGTACTGCCCGAACCTGCTCAGCTACGACCTGCGCTTCCTCGAAATCGCGCGCACGCCGGAAATCGTCGAGATGGTGGGCCAGATGCTGGGGCCCGATTTCGCGCTCTGGAATTCGAGCCTGTTCGCCAAGCCGGCGGCGGACGGCAAGCGCACGCCCTGGCATCAGGACGGCCAGTACTGGCCGATCCGCCCGCTCGCGACCTGCACGGTCTGGATCGCCATCGACGATTCGACCACCGAGAACGGCTGCCTGCGCGTGATTCCCGGCTCGCACCACGGGCAGCGGCTGCGCGCGCACCGCAAGCTCGAGACCGACGACGCCACGCTGAACCAGGAGCTGCTCGAGTCGGAGTACGACGTGTCGAAAGCGGCCGATCTCGTCCTCGAGGCGGGCCGGATGTCGCTGCATGACGTCTTCCTGCTGCACGGCTCCGAGCCCAACCACTCGCCGCGCCCGCGGCGCGGCATGACGCTGCGCTTCATGCCGACCACCTCGTATTTCGACCGGGACATCGCGCGCGCGCAGGCGAAGGAATTCGCGCTCGCCGACCACTCTGTGCGTACGCTTTACCTGATGGGCGGCGTCGACCGCTGCGGGCGCAACGACTTTCGCATGCGGCGCTAGCTAGCCCTTGACGACGACGGTGCTTACGCCGTCGGCGAAGCGCACGCCCATCTCCTTCAGCGCCGCCTCGATGCGCTTGAGCGCGCTCGCGCGGATGTCGAACTGCTTGCCCGGCGGGCTGCGGAACTTGCAGCGGAAGATCTTCACGCCCGGGTCGATGCGATAGAGCTTGCCCTTGAGCGGCTCCATGATGTGCTGGCCGATCGCGGTCTCGGTCTTCATTTCCTCGCCGATCTTCTTGAGCATCTTGCGGATTTTCTCGCTCTCGACGTCGATCGGCAGCGGCAGGTTGAACTTGTCGATGACCCAGTCGCGCGAGGTATTGCGCACGGAGCCGAGCGCGCCGTAGGGCACGAAATGCAGCGGCCCGTTGTGGTGGCGCAGCGCGACCGAGCGCAGCGTGATGCGCTCGACCGTCCCCTTGATATTGCCGCTGCCCTCGATGTATTCGCCGACGCGGAACGCGTCGTCGGCAAGGTAGAAGATGCCGGCGATCACGTCGCGCACCAGCGCCTGCGCGCCGAAGCCGAGCGCGATGCCGAGCACGCCCGCGCCGGCGAGCAGCGGCGTGACCTCGATGCCGAGCGCCCAGAGCGCCGAGAGCACGAGCAGCACGACCAGCAGCACCGCGGTGGTGACGCGCAAGAGCGGCAGCAGCGTCAGCAGGCGCGAGCTCGCGTCGGGCGGCTCGTGCGGATCGATCGGACCTATCCTCGCGAGCCGCTGGTCGACGACGCTGCGCACCGCGATCCAGACGCCGTGCGCCAGCAGCGCGAGCACCGCCACGCCGAGCAGCCGGAGGCCGATGTGCAACCAGGGGCCGACGTTCTCGGACAGCGTCGCGATCGGCGTGTCGAGCGCGATCGCCGCCGCGCCGATGCCGATGAGGGCGCCGACGAAGCGCGCGAGCGAGAGCACGATCGCCGGCAGCGCGCCGCTCGCCTCGCCGTCCTTGGCCGCGTTTTCGTCGCCGTCGCGCCAGTAGAAATACACCATGTCGCGCAGGCCGAGCTGCAGCGCGATGGCGGCCGCGACGATGGCCGCGACGCCTGCCGCGCGCTCGTGCATCAGCCAGACGACGTAGACCGCGAGGATCAGCAGCGCGAGCGGGAAGGAGCGCGGAAACATCGGCACGCGCAGCACGCCGACGCCGACTGATGCGGCGCGCCCGCGCGGGCGGCCGAAGAAGGCGAAGGCCGTCACGAACAGGACCAGTGTCGCGAGCGTGTAAGCGGCGAGGCGCAGCGCGCTCGCGGCATGCGGCGCCTGCGCGGCGCCGCCTTCGAGCAGCGGCGCGATGAAGCGGCCGGCGGCCAGCAGCAACAAGGCGAGCATCAGCGCCGCCGCGAGCCAGCGCAGGCGCTTGCGCTTGACCGGCACGAGCTTCAGCTGCGGGCGCGCCGGCGAGAGCACCACGGAGACGCAGATCCCCGACAGCCGCAGCATCAGCACGAACAGCGTCGCCGCGATGACCAGCTCGTGCACGCGCGGCGGCCAGGTGAAAGCCGCCGAGCTGCCCATGATGGCCACGGCAAACAGCGCCAGACCGCAAACGCGCAGCGTCAAGCGCCGCAGCCCGAGCTGCAGCGCCTGCAGCGGCGAGGTCACCGGCACCGCCGTCACGGCGCGCAGCGACGAGTAGGCGTAGGTCCAGTAGAGCCATTCCACGGCGATGCCGATGAAGAGCAGGATCAGCAGGTAAGTCGCGCCACGCACGCCCGCCGCGCTCATCAGCGCCGCGTGCGCCGATTCGGACGCCTTCAGCGCCTCGGCGGGCCCGTTCACCAGATCGACGCCGAGCGCCTCGATGCGCGTCTTCGCATTCGCGAGCACGCCAACCCACCAGCCGGCCATGCTGCCGTCGTTCACGGCGCGCTCTCTTCGGCGGGCGCGGCGCCGGCCAGCCATTCCTGCGGCGCCTGCGCCGCCGTGGCGTCGGCGAACGCGGGCAGCAGCCGCGTGACGCGCACGCCGGGGCCGAGCACGCGCGCCTGGCAGGCCAGGTCCTGTTCGCCGATCGGCGACAGCGACTCGGCGCCCGCCTCGATGCGCACGCGGCAGGTGCCGCAGCGTCCGCGGCCGGAGCAGACGTGCGCATGCGGCACGTCGTTGAGCAGGCTCACTTCGAGAACCGAAATGCCGTAGCGGCCCTTCGCCTCCACGCCGCCGTCGTAGGCGACGGAAAGCGGCCGCAGGCGGCCGTGCACGATGCGTGCCGTGAGGATCGCGAAGGCCGCGGCCACCAGCAGCCCCCAGGCGAGCAGCGCGCGGCTCTGGCCTTCGGCCAACCCGCGTGTCACCTTGGCGATCTTGCCGACATTGTCCTGAATCATCTGGCTCCAGGCCGCATCCGCCGCCAGCCTGTCGAGCACCTCCTGGCCGGCCGAGGCGAAGCCGAGCAGCGCGAGAATCGGCACGGCAAACAGCACCGGCAGCACGAAGCCGCCGATGCGCCGCCAGATGGGCTTCAGCACGAGCCAGGAATACAGGCCGATGGCCGCGTGCATCCACACCACGACGACCGCGAACAGCTGCAGGAAGGCGTAGAAGGGCGCGAAGCTCCAGTAGACGGCGAGGATCTGGCCGTAGCTGTCGGCGAAGCCGGGCGAGACGCGGATCGCCGTGTAAAGCGACACGGCGTGCGCGATCAGCAGCGGTGGCGTCAGCAGGCCGAGCAGGAGCTGGGCGACGTCCGTCGCCGAGAGCGTCAGGGAGCGCCTCGAGCCGATTGCGTACAGACCCAGGCTCGCGTGCACGAGCGCCGCAGCCACGAGCAGGTAAAAGGCGGCGCCGCGGGTCCAGGGTGCGGTGAGCACCGCGCGCCACGCCTCCAGGGCCGCCAGCGAATGCAGGCCGACCGCAAGATTGGCCAGATGGCAGGTGACGAACGCCAGCAGGACGAGGCCGGACGCGAGCCTCAGACTGCGAACCAGGTTCCCCCCATGCATGCCGGCGATTATAGGCTTGGACTAAAATCCCCCTTCCCGTGATCCCGCGCACCCTGTTCACCCCCGAGCACGAAACCTTCCGCGACAGCGTGCGGCGCTTCCTCGAGGCCGAGGTCAGGCCGCACGACGAGAAGTGGCAGGAGCAGGGCTACGCCGACAAGTCGGTGTGGCGGAAGGCGGGCGAAAACGGCTTCCTGTGCATGAGCATGCCGGAGGAATACGGCGGCTCGGGCGCCGACAAGCTGTTCAGCATGGTGCTGATGGAAGAGCAGGCGCGCATCAACAATTCCTCGGTCGGCTGGGGCCTGCACTCGGAAATCGTCGCGCCCTACCTGTTCAACTACGGCAGCGAGGCGCTGAAGAAGAAATACCTGCCGAAGATGGCGGCGGGCGAGATGGTCGGCGCGATCGCCATGAGCGAGCCGGGCGCTGGCTCCGACCTTCAGTCCATTAAAACGACTGCCCTTCGCAACGGAAGTGGTTATGTTTTGAATGGTTCAAAAACATTTATCACCAACGGCTGGAACTGCGACCTGGTCATCGTGGTGGCGAAGACCGACCCGGCCAAGGGCGCGAAGGGCACCAGCCTGGTGGTGGTCGACACCTCGATGAAGGGCTTCTCGAAGGGCAAGCGCCTGAAGAAGATGGGCCTGAAGGGGCAGGACACCGCCGAGCTCTTCTTCGACAGCGTCGAGGTGCCGGCCGAGAACCTGCTCGGCCAGGAAAACAACGGCTTCATCTACCTCATGCAGGAGCTGCCCTGGGAGCGCATGCAGATCGCCATCGGCGCGGCGGCGAAGTGCGAGGCGGCGCTCGGCTGGACCATCGCCTACGTGAACGAGCGCAAGGCCTTCGGCAAGCCGGTGGCCGGCTTCCAGAACACCCGCTTCAAGCTCGCCGAGATCGCGACCGAGGTGCAGGTGATGCGCGTGTTCGTCGACCGCTGCATGGAGCTGCTGCTGGAAAAGAAGCTGGATACCGCGACCGCCTCGATGGCCAAGCTGTGGGCCACGGACATGGAGGGCAAGGTGCTGGACGAGTGCCTGCAGCTGCACGGCGGCTACGGCTTCATGTGGGAATTCCCGATCTCGCAGGCCTACGTGGACGCGCGCGTGACGCGCATCTACGGCGGCACCAACGAAATCATGAAGGAAGTCATTTCCCGATCGCTCGGGCTTGGAGGCAAGGATGGCTGAAGCTATGGTGTTCGACGCAATCCGCACGCCGCGCGGGCGCGGCAAGTCGAGCGGCTCGCTGCATGAAGTCAAACCCATCACCCTGCTGACGGGCGTGCTGAAGGAGCTGCAGAGCCGCCACGACCTCGACACCGCGCAGGTGGACGACGTGGTGATGGGCTGCGTGACCCCCGTAGGCGAGCAGGGCAGCTGCATCGCCAAAACCGCGGCACTGGCGGCGGGCTGGGATTTCCGCGCCTCCGGCGTGCAGCTAAACCGCTTCTGCGCGTCGGGCCTGGAAGCGGTGAACATGGCGGCGCAGAAGGTGCGCTCGGGCTGGGAAGACCTGGTGGTGGCGGGCGGCGTCGAATCCATGTCGCGCATGCCGCTCGGCACCGACCGCGGCCCCTGGGCCTGCGATCCGGAAACCGCCTTCGACACGGCCTTCATTCCGCAGGGCATCAGCGCCGACCTGATTGCGACGCTGGAAGGCTTCACGCGCGACCAGGTCGATTTCTATGCCATGCGCTCGCAGCAGCGCGCCGGCGCGGCACGCGAGGCCGGCCGCTTCAAGCGCTCGCTCGTGCCGGTGGAAGACGCGCTGGGCGACGTGATCCTCGACAACGACGAATTCATCCGCCCGCAGACGACGCTCGAAGGGCTCGCCGCGCTGAAGACCTCCTTCGACAAGATGGGCGAGATGGGCTACGACGCGGTGGCGATCCAGCGCTACCCGCAGGTCGAACGCATCAAGCACGTGCACACGCCGGGCAATTCCTCGGGCATTGTCGACGGCGCCGCCGCGGTGCTGATCGGCACGGAAGAAAAAGGCAAGCAGCTCGGGCTCACGCCGCGCGCGCGCATCGTCTCGGTCGCGCTCTCGGGCGCCGACCCGACCATCATGCTCACGGGCCCGATGCCGGCTGCGCGCAAGGCGCTCGCCAAGGCGAAGATGCAGATCGAGCAGATCGACCTGTTCGAAGTGAACGAGGCCTTCGCCGTGGTGCCGATGAAATTCATGAAGGAAATGAACGTGCCCGACGAAATCGTCAACGTGAACGGCGGCTCGATCGCCATGGGCCATCCGCTCGGCGCGACCGGCGCGATGATCCTCGGCACGCTCATCGACGAGCTCGAGCGCCGCAAGCTGCGCTACGGCCTGGCGACGCTGTGCGTCGGCGGCGGCATGGGCATCGCGACCATTGTCGAGCGTCTCTGAGATGGCAGTTTCGCCGGTTCGCTTCGAGAAGGATTCCGACAACCTAGTCACCGTCACCTTCGACGCCCCCGGGGTCCCGGTCAACACCATGACCGCGGAGTGGCAGGCGGCGTTCACCGAGACGGTGGAGCGCCTGGCGAAGGAAAAAGCCTCGATCAAGGGCGTCATCCTCGCTTCGGCGAAGAAGACCTTCTTCGCCGGCGCCGAGCTGAAGGACGTGCTCAAGTACGGCCCTAAGGACGGGCCGCAGGTGTTCCGCTGGATCCAGTCCGCGAAAGTGCAGATGCGCGCGCTGGAGAAGCTCGGCATTCCGGTGGTGGCGGCGCTGGAAGGCACGGCGCTCGGCGGCGGCTGGGAGATCGCGCTCTGCGCGCATTGCCGCCTCGTATTGGATGATGCTTCGATCCAGCTCGGGCTGCCCGAGGCGACGCTCGGTCTTTTGCCCGGCGCGGGCGGCGTGACCAAGACCGTGCGCCTGCTTGGATTGCAGGCCGCGTTTCCCTACCTGGTCGAGGGCAAGACGATGCGCCCGCAGGATGCGGCCAAACTGGGCCTCGTGCAGGGCCTGGCGGCGAATCGAGAAGACTTGTTTCGCATGGCGCGCGAATGGATCGCCGCCAATCCTTCGCCGAAGCAGCCCTGGGACGACGAGAAATACCGCATGCCCGGCGGCAGCCCCTCCAGCCCGGCAATCTCGCAGATGCTGTCGATCGCGCCGGCGATGCTGGTCGAAAAAACGCGCGGCCTCTATCCGGCGCCGAAAGCGATCATGTCCGCGATGGTCGAAGGCGCCTATGTCGATTTCGATACCGCGCTGCGCATCGAATCGCGCTACCTCGCGCGGCTCGCCGTAGGGCCGGTCGCGAAGAACCTCATTTCGCTCTTCTTCAACCGCACGGCGATCAAAGCCGGCGCCTCGCGGCCGAAGGACATCCCGAAGTGGAAAGCAACGAAGGTCGGCATCCTCGGCGCGGGCATGATGGGCGGCGGCATCGCCTACGCGAACGCCGTGCGCGGCATCGCGTGCGTGCTCAAGGACGTGAGCCTCGAAGCGGCGGAAAAGGGCAGGGGATACACGGAAATGATTTTGTCCAGACGGAAAAGACCCGCGGAAAAAGAACTGGCCCTGATCAAGCCGACTGCGGACTACAAGGACCTCCAGGGCTGCGACCTCATCATCGAGGCGGTGTTTGAGAAGCGTGAGCTGAAGGCGCAGGTGACAAAGGAAGCCGAGCCGCTGCTCGCCGCCGGCGGCTTCTTCGCGTCGAACACCTCGACGCTGCCGATCTCGGGCCTCGCCAAGGCCTCGGCGCATCCCGAAAAATTCATCGGCCTGCATTTCTTCTCGCCGGTGGACCGCATGGAGCTGGTCGAGATCATCAAGGGCGAAAGGACCTCGCCCGAGACGCTCGCCAGGGCCTACGACTACGTGCTGCAGATCGGCAAGACGCCGATCGTGGTCAACGACTCGCGCGGCTTCTTCACCAGCCGCACCTTCGGCACCTTCGTGCAGGAAGGCTGCGCCATGCTGGCCGAGGGCATTCCCGCGGCGGCGATCGAGAACGCCGCGCGACAGGCCGGCATGCCGGTCGGGCCCCTGGAAGTCATCGACCAGACGTCGATGTCGCTCTCCATGCACGTGATGGAGCAGACGCTCGCCGACCTCAAAGCCGAGGGCAAGCCGCTGCCGCCCGAGCATCCCGGCCAGAAGGTGATCGTGAAGATGGTGAAGGAATTGAATCGACCGGGCCGCGCGGCCGGCGGCGGCTTCTACGAATATCCCAAGGACGGCAAGAAATTCCTCTGGCCCGAGCTCGGCCGCGTCTTCAACGGCCGCGGCGTGCAGTGGGACCTCGAGGAAATGAAGGACCGCATCCTCTACCGCCAGGCCATCGAAACGGCGCGCTGCCTCGAAGAGGGCGTGCTCACCACTGCGCACGACGCCAATATCGGCTCGATCTTCGGCATCGGCTTCCCGGCCTGGACCGGCGGCGCCGCGCAGTTCATCAACTCGGTCGGCCCAGCCAAGTTCGTCGCGCGCGCCGACGAGCTGTCGAAGAAATACGGCGAGAGCGCTTCGCGCCGCCGAAGCTGCTGCGCGACAAGGCCGCCAAGGGCGAGGCGCTGCGCTGAGCGGCCAGCCGATGGCTGCCGCCTGCCGCATCTGCGGGAACAGCGAAGGCAACCAGGCCTTCTTCCCGAAGGAGATGATGTTCGGCTGGCGCGAGGAATTCGAATACCTCGAATGCGCGCGCTGCGGCTGCCTGCAGATCGCGCAAATTCCGGCCAATCTGGAGAAGTACTACCCGCGCGACGGCTACTACTCGTACAAGCCGCCAAGGCAAAAGCGCTACCCCGGCTGGCTGCTTGCGCTGCGGCACGAGCGCACGCGCCATTTCCTCGGCGAATTCTCGATCCCGGGCGCGCTGCTCGGCATGCTCTCCAAGCGCTCCGAGCACTTCGACTGGTTCCGCCAGGCGCATCTGTCGCTCGATTCGCGCATCCTCGACGTCGGCTGCGGCGCAGGCGGTCTGCTGCTCAAGCTGCAGCGCGAGGGTTTTCGCTCGCTGCTCGGGGCCGATCCCTTCATCGAGGCCGACATCGACTATGGCAACGGCGTGAAGATCCTCAAGCGCGGCGTCGACGCGCTGCAGGGGCAATTCGATTTCGTCATGCTGCACCACTCCTTCGAGCACATGCCCGATCCGGCCGCGGCGCTCAGGGACCTGTCGCGCCTGGTGGCGTCCGGCGGCACGCTGCTGCTGCGCATTCCGGTCGCCGACAGCTGGGCGCGCCGCCACTACGGGCTCAACTGGATGGCCTGGGACGCGCCGCGGCATCTGTACTTGCACACGCGCAAGAGCATGGCATTGCTCGCGGCGGGCGGGTCAGCAGTTCTCGAGCAGCGAGCTCTACATCCGCGGCGTGCCCTACGTGGAGCACGGCAAGTACCGGCCGGGCGGTCGCCCGGATGCCTACTCTCAAGAAGAGTGGGACCGCTTCCAGGAACGGGCCGCGGAGCTCAACCGCAAGGGCGAGGGCGATACCGCCTGCTTCTACCTGAGGCTGCGCTAGCGCTTGACGCCGCCCAGCACCAGCACGTTGCCGGCGATCGAGACCGCCACGCCGGCGGCGGTCAGCAGGTGCCACTGGAAGCCTTCGAACAGCGTAGAGACGAACAGCGCCACCACCGGCGCCATGACGCCGACGTAGGAAGCGCGCGCCACGCCGATGCGGCCCAGCAGCGTGAGATAGCCGGCGAAGGTGATGATCGAGCCGAGCAGGGTGAGGTATAGCAGCGACAACAGGTAGGGCGCGCTCAGATCGATCGTGTAGGGACGGCCCAGCGCGAGCGCCAGGGCGAGCGAGGCGAGGCTGCCGTAGCCCATGCTCCAGGCCATGGTCGGCCAGCCATGCAGCTTGCGCTCGTGGTTGCGCTGCGCGAGCAGGCCGCTCGCGACCGATACGAGGACTGCCAGCACGGTAAAAAGCGCGCCGAGGCGGACGTCGCGGTTTTCCGCGAGGCGCCCGAATTCGGGCCAGTACACCAGCACGATGCCGAGGATGCCGAACAGCGAGCCGAGCGCCATGCGCGCGGTTACCGGTTGGCGGAAAAAGAGACGCATCCCGAGCGTCGCGAGCAGCGGGCTCGCCGAGTAGCCGATCGCCACGAGGCCCGAGGCGACATGCAGTTCGGCGTGGTAGACGAGGATGTAGCTGACGCT
>WNFM01277653.1_pt1 | contig 10245 bp, 9 predicted proteins | sample 5400271 | NCBI WGS metagenome assembly WNFM01 (sample SAMN13153352, study PRJNA577476) | soil metagenome | isolation source: 60 cm saprolite on Douglas fir-dominated hillslope | place: USA:California | collected 2013-09-17
GACGGATGGCCATCGCCAACCCGTCGTGTCCCCACAGCGCCAGGCGGTTGACACCCCCGGAATCCAAGCGCGCGGTCGTGGCAATCACCCCGATGGTGGTATTGGTGCCGCCCAGCGGCTGACGCGCTTCCGCTGCTGCTCGCGGCGTCGCGACGGCCGCACCGGTTCGCGGGTCATAGACTCCACCGACGGCGTTCACCGCGACCAATGCACCGACGCGCGTGCCATTGGGCAGCTCGACGCAGGCCGTTCCGATGCCGGACTTGATCGCTCCGCCAGGTCCGCCCATTTTGGCCACCGTCGCCCCTGTCCCTGCACCGACACACCCTTCGGCGACCGTTTTTTCACTGGCCGCCTGGCAGGCCGCGTAGCCGGCCGCGGCGTCGGGTCGCACGTCGGACCGGCCAATGGCAAGGTCGTAGAGCGCCGCGGCCGGCACGATGGGCACCGCACCCGCCTGCGTCGCAAAACCGACGCCGCGTTCTTCCAGAAATCTCATCACGCCCGTTGCGGCGTCCAGGCCAAAAGCGGGGCCGCCGGTCAGCAGGATGGCGAATGCGCGCCCAACCAGGCTGCCGGGTCGAAGCAGGTCTGTCTCACGCGTTGCTGGCGCCGCGCCGCGCACGTCCACTCCAGCCACAGCGCCCTGCTCGCACAGCACCACGGTGCACCCGGTGGCCGCTTCTAGATCAGTCCAGTGCCCGACGCGGATGCCAGGGACATCAGTGATGGAGTTCGCCATCTGCCTCGGTCATGAAGTGCCAAGAGGCTAGCATTCCGCCGTGGCGCGCCTGCGGGTCGTGGTGATTGGTGGCCTGAACATGGATTTGATCGTCCAGGTGCGGCGGCTGCCGATGCCCGGCGAGACGGTCGCCGGCGACAGCCTCATGCGCGCACCAGGTGGCAAGGGTGCCAATCAGGCTGTTGCAGCTGCGCGCCTGGGCGCCGATGTGACGATGGTTGGTCGCGTCGGCCGCGACTCGTTCGGGCGTGAGCTGAAGCGCAGCTTGCGCGACGAAGGCGTGTTTGACCGCGCAGTGCATGTGAGCACTGAACGATCCACCGGGGCGGCATTGATCGAGGTCGACGAGCACGGCGAGAACAGCATCGCCGTGGCGACCGGTGCCAATCAGGAAGTGCTGCCAGCCGACTTGCCGCGGCGAGCGATTCGTTCCGCCGACGTCGTGGTCGCACCGCTTGAAGTACCGCTGGAAACCATCGAGGCGGCGTTTCGCCTGGCGCATTCGACTGGGGCTCGCACGGTGCTGAACGTCGCGCCCGCGCAGCCTGTTCTCGCGGCGCTCCTGCCGCTGACCGATGTGGTGATCTGCAACGAGCACGAATTGGCCGTGCTGCTCGGCCGTACTGTTGGCTTGGGCTCAGAAGCCGCGGCCGCAAATGACTTACGTGCGTTTGCCGATCAACTGGTTGTCGTGACCCTCGGCGAACGCGGCGCGCTAGCCATCTCTGGTGATCATGTCGTCGAACAGCATGCGTTCCCAGTGCGGGCCGTCGATTCAACGGGTGCCGGCGACGCCTTCGTCGCCGGCTTCGTGTGCGGTCGCTGGTGGTCGCACGGGCTGGAGGCCTCGCTGCGGCTGGGCTGCGCCGCGGGTGCGCTGGCGACCACCACGCCTGGCGCACAACCCGCCATGCCTCGGCTCGCCGCGGTCCGCGTGCTAATGGACGCCTAACCCGCGACCAGCCGCCAGACCAGTGCCGCCAGCGCGGCCAGCCCAAAGAGCAGCCGTAAGTGGCGGATCCCATCGCGCGCGTCGATGAGCCACCTGCGGTCCTCTTCCGTAAGTCCTTCGGAGGTGGCCAGCCGCGCGCCGAAACTGGCGTAGCCCAGGACGATCACCAGGAACCACCCCGTCAAGAAGAGGAACGCCGCCAGCCGGCTCCACGTCTCGCCAATAAAGATGGCCGCGATGGCGACCAGGACAAAGAGTAGCTCGTAAAAGAAAATCATCGGCTGCTCGCGCTATCCGCGTGGGTGCTTGTCAAGGGACGGAGATCGCCGCTGGCACTGACCGTGTTCATCGGCCGTCACCGAATGGATCTCCACCGGCCTAATGAGTGTCATCCTGGAGGCGGATCGGCTGAAAACAGATTGTCTTTCTCCGCCAGCCCGCGGAGGTGGCGGAACGAGAACAAGCCCGTGTCGTGGCCGTTGCGCCACGTGGGTTTGACCGCGTACCTGCCGACCAGGTCCAGATCAACCATCTCCGTCTCGTCGGGCTGCAGCTCGGTGCGGCCCTGCAGCTCGCCGGGGTACTCGCCTTCGCCCGAGCACGACGCGCACGGGCAGCGCCAGCGCAAGTATTCCCAGTCGTAGTCACTGCGCCGACCGTCGCCCCAGGCGAAACGCAGGCGCCGATGGCCGCTGTCAAGCTCGATATCGGTCGGCGTGGCAGCGCCAGGAGTTTCGGTCATTGTCAGGAAGCTAACTCGGCCTTCGTCCGCAAGCCTACAATTTCGGCGGCCCCGTGCACGCAGCGCTTCAATCATCCGACAGGGCGCGCCCGTCGGGAAAGCGCGGCGCGCCCTCTGGAACCGCGGGGCGTTGGGCTCGAGTGGCCGAGAGGTGGCTGTGGCTAGTCGGCCTGCTCGCCGCGGTGAGCTTGTCCCTGGCAGACGGTCTCCTGGAAGACGTCGTCGCCTATGAGCGCGATACCACCGTCTTCTACTTCCCACTTATGAGCTGGGTCGCCCAGCGCCTGCATCAGGGCGAGCTACCCCTGTGGACACCGCAGGTCTTCGGCGGCTACCCGATCTTCGCCGACGGCGAGATCGGCCTGGCCTACCCACCCGTGCTGCTGGCGCTGCTGACGCTACCGCCCGATCGCGCGTTCGTGGTCCTGCGGCTGCTGCACCTGTCACTCGCCGCGATCGGCGCATTTGCCCTGGCGCGTTGTTGGCGGCTGCCCTACTCGAGCGCAGCCCTGGCAGGCGTGGTGTTCGCGTTGGGCAGTTTCCTGCAGGCGCAGATCCACCACGAGAACATCATCCGCACCGCCAGCTGGATCCCACTCATGCTGGCCTTCGTCGAATGTGCACTGCGCGGCGACGGCTGGCGCGCGCAGCTGCGCTGGACCGCGCTGGCTGCCGCTGCGCTCGGCCTCGCCGGACTGAGCCTGCATTCGCAGATGCTCGCGGTGGACCTGCTGATCCTGGCCGCGTACGGCGCCTTCCGCTGGGCGGTCGGCCCCGTCGCCTGCATCAAGCGCGTCGGTCGTCGCTGGCTGGCGCGGTTCATCGCCGTCGCGCGGGTATGTCTGCCCGTGCTGTTCGTCGGGCTTGGCGTGGCGGCCGTCCAGCTCATGCCCTTGATCGAGGTCGCCGGATTTTCACTGCGCGGCAGCGGCATTCCCTATTCCGAGTCGGCCGCGTATTCGCTGACCCCGTACGGCCTGGCGCAGGTGATCTTTCCGTATGTCTTCCGCGGCCAGGCCAACGCGCAATGGGGGTTGTGGACACACTGGGAGTCGTACCTCTACATCGGTCTGGTCCCGCTGGTGCTCGCGTCGATTGCCCTGGTCCGTGTACGCAATCGCGAAGTGCTGGGCTGGGCGGTCATGGGCGGGCTCGGGTTGATCCTGGCGCTCGGCCAGTACAGCCCGATCAACCTGCACTACGTGCTGTGGCTGCTGCCGGGCCTGTCGGGCCTGCGCGCTCCGGGTCGCTTCACCGCCATCGTCGTCCTGGCGGGCGGCATGCTGGCCGCGTACGGCCTGGCCTGGCTCCAGACACCCGCGACATCGACCAAGCCTGGGCTACGCCCGGTGCTGCGCGCGTGGTGGATCGGGCTAGGCTCTCTGACCATCGGCCTCATGGCGCTGCACTCGGCGCTGCTGACGTGGCCCGACGGAGCCCGGGCGGCAGTCCGCTTCGCCTATCTGTCACTGTCGCGCGACACCTACACCCTGACCGACAACGACGTCCTGAACGGGCTGCTGTGGTCCACCGACCTCTCGAACCCACGCGTGACCGGCGCGTTGCTTGGCTTGGCCGCAATTCTGACCGTGCTGTGGTGGTGGCAGCGCCCGCGAAATATGGCGTCGCGGGTGTGGCCGGCGCTGCTCGTCGGCATCGCCGCGGCGGACTTGCTGATCTTCGGCTGGGCGATTCATCCGCGTGAGCCGCTGGCCAAACTCGCCGCTGAGCCTCGCGCCGTCCAGGCCGTGGAGGCGCTGCCGACCCAGGACGCCGCGCCGAATCGCATCCTCGCATCGCCCGTCCTGAACCAGGTCGCGGCCGACGGATTGGCGCCATTCGGCGTCCAAGAGGCCAACGGCTATAGCTCGCTCCAGTTCATCTGGCACCGTGACTATCTCGGCAGGGTGCTCTACGCCGACGACGGTCTGCTCGACCTGTGGAACGTGCGCTACGTGCTCGACCCCGCCATCTACGGCAAGTTGTCCAGCTATAACGGGGTGAGCTACTTGCCCCAGCAAGCGCTCCTGCATGCCCCAGCCGGCAGCGCCCTGGCCGTGCAGCGCTTCGCGCTGAGCCCTGGCTCGCCGATCAGCGAGCTGCGCTTCGTCACGGCGCTCATGGGCGCCCTCAACGTGCCGCAAGGCGCGCCCGTCGCCGAGATCGAGGTCCGCGACGCCGCCGACCAGGTCGTCGGGACCGCCGAGCTGGTCGCTGGCCGAGACACGATGGAGTGGGCCTGGGGCCTGCCGAGTGTCCAACCTTACGTCAAGCACGACCGCGTTGAAGCTGCCGCGATCGTCCTTGATGGCGGGTCGACGCCGCGCGAACGCGAGCTGTCGTTCGCTGCGTTCAGGTTCACCCAGCCCGTCGACGCGGCGACGATCACGGTGCGGGCGATTCCGCCCGTCGGCGAATTCGTGCTGTATGGCGCCGCCGCGGAGCGTGCCGACGGCGCCAGCCCCGCCGAGCAATTGTTTGGCCGCACCAAGACCAAATACCGCCGGGTGTACGCCGACAGCGACATTCACGTCCTCGAGAACACCGAAGCGCTGCCCCGAGCGTTCCTGGTGCCGCGCGCCCGGGTCGCGCCCAGCCTCGGCACCGCCCTGAGCGAGATGGTCCACCAGCCGTTTCAGCCTCGCCAGGAGGTCATCCTCGCCGACGACGCCTCAACGCAGGCGACGCCGCTGACCACCGATCGCGGCGGCCAGGGGACCGCGCGCATCACTGGCTATGACGCTGCAGACGTCAAGATCCACACCTCGGCCTCGGCCGACGCCTGGCTGGTACTCAGTGACACTTTCTACCCGGGCTGGACGGCGACCGTTGACGGCCAGGCGGTAACGGTGCTGCGCGGCGACGTGCTGTTCAGAGTCGTGCCGGTCCCTGCCGGCGACCACGAAATCGAGTTTCGGTTCGAGCCGGCGAGCGTCCGAACCGGGCTTATGATCAGTCTCGGCGCGCTGCTGGTGCTCGGCTGCGCCCTAGCCTTGACACTGGCTGGCAGGTCCGCACACCGAAGGCGTACAACCTCTCAGTAGGACCTTGCTCAAAGGTACGCTGCTGTACCTGGCGAATAGGCGGCCGGTGTACCGCCTGATCATGCGCCACGACCTGCTGCGCGGGTTGGCGCAGCGGTATGTTGCTGGCGAGGAGCTCGCCGACGGCATCGTCGTCGCCGAAACCCTCAATACCCAGGGTCTGCTGGTAAGCATGGACTACCTGGGCGAGAGCGTGACCAACGCGGCCGACTCGCGCCGAGCCGTCGGCGCCTATCTTGAGGCGCTCGAGGCCATCGCCCACGACCAGGTCGAGGCCAACATTTCGCTCAAACTGACCCAACTCGGCCTGGACCTCTCGCGCGAGCTGGCTGTGGCCCACCTGCGCAAGATTCTCGAGCGCGCCCGAGAGCTGGACATCTTTGTGCGCATCGACATGGAGTCGTCCGCGTACACAGAGCGCACGCTGTCCGCCCATCGCGAGCTGTGGGACGAGGGGTTTACTAATGTCGGCATCGTCCTGCAGGCGTACCTGTACCGGACCGAAGCGGACGTCAACGACGCGATCGAACGCGCCGTCCAGGTGCGGCTGTGCAAAGGCGCCTATCTGGAGCCGGCACGGGTGGCGTTTCCTGACAAGGCCGCGGTCGACGCGAACTACGCCCGGCTGATGGAGCGCCTCTTGATGCACGGCAACCACCCGGCGATCGCCACGCACGACGAGCGCTTGATCGCCCACGCCAAGGAGATCGCCCGGCGCGAGAACATCAGCCCGGATCGGTTCGATTTCGAGATGCTGTTCGGGGTGCGGCGCGACCTGCAGCTGCGCCTGGTGCACGAGGGCTACCGGGTGCGGGTGTACTTGCCGTACGGCGAGGAGTGGTACCCGTACCTGGTGCGCCGGCTCGCTGAACGGCCAGCCAATATCGGCTTCTTCATGCGCGCACTGCTGTCGGAGGCGCTGGCGGGGCAGCGCAACGGCCACCCCTGATTCGCCTCTGTGTGGTGTTTAGCGGCCGCTGGTCAGGCGGCTTGCTGAGACTCGAGCAGCTCGCGTTCGCGGCGGCGCTCTTCGATCAACCGCTTCGGCGGCCGACCACGGCGCGGACGCTCGTCGAGCCAGTTGTAGTCTTCGTAGCGGCGAGTGACGACGTCGGATTCGTCGAGGAACAGTGGTCCGCCACAGCGGTCGCAGCGCAGGCGGCGCCAGTTGGCCACGGTTGTCGGTGTCGCTTGTCCTGCTTGACGCACGAGCACGGGGCGGGCAATTTGCGGCGCCGCCGTGAGGGATTGTTCACTCTCGACGGACCCAACCACGCTGCCGCACATGTAGCACTTCAGGTCAGCCACGAAGAACGTGCGCCTGAGGGGTTTGGTGAAGATTTCGGTAGACATGAGGTGCGAAGGTCCTTTCACTGTAATAACACTGCCCGCCCGGGGCGTATTCCGGGTAGGCTTATTGACGAGATGCCGTACAAAGGTCCGGGGAACAAGAGGGGAGATACCCCTCTACGGCGCCGGGCTGTACAGGCTACGGTGATGGGAATGTCGACAAAGCTCGTTGAGCGAGGTGCGCGCATTCGGCGAACGAAGTGGGTTGAGCTGTCGTGTCTCCTGTGCGGCGAATCTGCCGCGACGCTGGAAGGCGGTGTGCTGCTCAAACCGCGAGGGCCCAGCACTGTACGCATCAACGGAGCGCGGCTGGTCTGCGGCCGGTGTGGCGGGAGTCTCTCGCCGACCGACCAGGGTGAGCGGGTCAATTTCGTTTAGCCATTAGACGTTTCGATAACCTCGGTTGTTGCGCCTGGCCGGCCGCGGCCCGGGCATTTCTCAGAGTTCCCTGTGGCGCGCTGGGCAGTGTTCGCAGTTTCGCGCCGCACAGGTCGTGTGGAACAGGTGCAGCAGGCCCTGCTGGTGGCAGGCACCGCGGAAGCGCACTGCCGGCGCGCCCAGCTGCTGGGCCATGTAGCGTACGACGCGATTGGTCGGCTCGCCCGGCAAGCGCTCGAACAGGCTCCAGGCCTCAGCGACGCCGGCCGCCGCGGCGAACGGTAGCAGGACGTTGATGACGACCACCTGCGCCCGCCCGCGGCCGATCCATGGCGCCGCCCGCGTCAGCCGCCACAAGCTCGGCCGCTTGACCAGCGCCGCCTGACGCACCGCCTCGAGCACCTGCTCGGCCGGCCCGGTCCAGCGCTCGGCGGCCCAGCGGGCGGCCAGCTCGGCCAGGCCGCGGCAGCGCTCGGCCGGCGCGTTGACGGCCCGCAGCTGACGGCGATCCCAGCTCGAAGCCGACAGCGCCGCCCGTAACCCGAACTTGCGCTGCAGCGCCCGCCAAGCGTGCGCTTCGGGCAGGGTCGCCTCGGTCAGCAGCCCGGCCGTCCCCAGCAGCAGTCCAGCCAGCCCGACCGGCCCGCGGTCAGCGACTGTCTGCGCTGCGTCCGGCCAGGCCACCGCGTCGGCCAGCTGCCCGAACGGCCGCGTGTTGCGCTTGAACCCAAGCGCCTCGCACACGCCCCGCCAGAGCACCTGATCGGCCGCCACGACCGTCAGGTCAGCCTCGAAGCGAGCCGCCCGCGCGCGAAACCGCTCGCGCCCGGCCGCTTCGACGACCTCCAGCACCGCCGACGCTGCCCGCACGCATGGCGCCGCGACCAGGCGGGGGACGGCCCGCTCGAAGACCACCAGCTCGACGGTCGGGACGTGCTGCCCACTGGCGTTCAGACGACCTGCTGGTAGGCCGGGTCCCGCGCGTGGTGGTGGCCCGCCCAGCTGCTCGCCCGCCGATGGACTTCCACATCGCCGTGGATCAGCGTCCCATCCGCCTGGGCCAGCACAGCACCCACAAAGTCCGGGCCCGGCCCGCCCCAACAACGCCCCGGAAACACCACCCGTAGGTGGCGGCCACAGCAGTCCACCAGCCAGTGGGCGGCGTAGCTGCCGTGCTGCCAGGCGTCGGCTAGCTCGGCTTCGGACCAGAGCCGCGCGGGTGCTTGTTTGTCCGCCCGCGGCCGACGGTAAGAGAGCTCGGAGAGATTCCACACCCGCAGTTTTGCGTGTGGGGCGTCACGTGAAGCGTCACGTGGCAGGGCAAGAACGTCACGCGGCGAGCGAAAACCCACGCCAAAGCGGGGCAAGGCGTCACGCGGGCGTCATCGCAATGTCACAATTTTGGATTCGGTCGATTATTCGGTCGGCACCGGCCAGGATCCAAGCACCTTTAAGAACACGGTGTGCTCCTCGGCCTTGCGCAGCGCGTTGCGCACCGACGGCTCGGTGATGTGCCCGTCCAGCTCGACGAAGAAGACGTAGTCCCACGCGCGACGCTTCGACGGCCGCGACTGGATGCTCGACAGGTTGACCGAATTGGTCGAAAACGCCTCGGCCAGGTCGCGCAGGGCGCCCACGCGATCACGGATCGAAAAGACCACCGCGGTTTTGTCGTGGCCGGTCGCACCCTGGCTGGCCGCACGGGCCACCACCAGAAACCTGGTGACGTTGCCGGGCACGTCCTGGATGTTGTCGGCCAGCACGTTGAGCTTGTAGACGTCGCCGGCGATGCGCGGGGCGATGGCCGCGACGCTGCCCGTGGCGTCCTGGGCGGCCAGCTCGGCCGCTTTACCGTTGCTGGTTGAAGGCAAGACCGCGACGCCGGGCAGGTGCTCGGCGAGCCACAGCCGCGTCTGGCCAGCGGCCTGGGGATGGCACAAGACGCGTTTGATCGTGCTCAGCGAAGTGCCGCGCGACAGCAGCGTGTGGGCGATCGGGAGGCTGACTTCGGCACAGATCTGCAGCGGCGAATCGACCAGGCGATCGAGCACCTCGTTCACGGGCCCTTCGGTCGAGTTCTCGTAGGCGACCAGGCCGTAGTCGGCGGCGCCTTTCTCCACCGTGGTGAATACCTCGGCGTGGGTCTGGCACGGCTCGAGGACCGCCGCGCTGCCGAAGCGATCCAGCGCGGCCATGTGGCCGAAGGTCGCGGTCGGGCCGAGGTGGGCCACGCGGGTCGGCCGCTGCAGGGCGCGCGAGGTCGACAGGATCTCGCGATAGATGCTGGCGAGCGCCTGCTCGTCGAGCGGGCCGTGTACGCCCTGGACGTTGGACAGGACCTCCGCCTCACGGTGTGGGACAAAAATGGGCGCAGAGTCGCCGCCGCCCTTGGTCTGCCCGACACGCAACGAGACCTCCGCGCGTTCCTGCAGCAGATGGGCGATCTGGCCGTCGAGGGCGTCAATGCGCGCGCGCAACTGCTCGATCGAATCGGGCTCGGCGGGCGCCGCGGCGTTCGGGCGGCTGTCAGGGATGGTCACGACGGCACCGCCCACATTAGACCCGACCGCACGCAACGCTGGCCAATCGTCGATCAGCCTCATCGGCCACAGCTGGGTTCACGATGCCGCCCAATTCGGGATCGCTTCAGGCGATGGCTTTCATCGCCTCGGCGCACTGTTTCAAGCGCGGCAGTACCTCCTCTGGGCCGGCGGCGGGCAGGCCAAAGATGCAGCGACTCACGCCCAATGCGGCCCACTGGTCGATGGCACGCCGATCGGGCCGCACGCCGAAGATCGAGATCGGAATCGGGCTGCGCCCCGCCTCTTCGGCCAAGCGCGCGAGCTCGGGGACGCGTTCGGCGATGGTTGTATCGGCGCGGCCGGCGATCGGCATCCACTCGTCGCCGTAGTCGACGACGCGTCGGAGTGTGTGCGGGCCGTTGCCGCCGACGACGATTGGTGGATGCGGCTGCTGGATCGGTTTGGGCCACTGCCAGATCCGATCGAACTGGACGAAATCACCTTGAAAGCTGGCC
>WNFM01161336.1_pt2 | contig 10243 bp, 9 predicted proteins | sample 5400271 | NCBI WGS metagenome assembly WNFM01 (sample SAMN13153352, study PRJNA577476) | soil metagenome | isolation source: 60 cm saprolite on Douglas fir-dominated hillslope | place: USA:California | collected 2013-09-17
CCGGCTGTGGGAACGGGGCCGTCCGGCGCTGGTCCGGGAGATCCTCGACGAGCTGCGCGGTGACCGGACCCTGGCCTATACCACCGTGATGACGGTGATGGACAACCTGTACCACAAAGGATGGCTCCGGCGAGAACGGGACGGCCGTGCATGGCGGTACGAGCCGACTGGGTCCCGGTCCGGATACACGGCGGCGCTGATGAACGAGGCGCTGGAAACCAGCGCGGACCGGCGCAGGGCGCTCGCGCATTTCGCTCTCCAGATGAGCCCGCACGACGCTGCGGTCCTGCGTGACGCGCTCGACCAGGCGCTTCGCGAGCCTGAGGCCGGCGGGGCCCAGTGACCAGCGCTGCATTCCTGATTGCATACGCGGTCTGCGTCGGCACGCTAGGCAGCCGGCTGCTGGGCCGGGCCCGGTGGACGGCCCGGGCGCCGATGCTGGCGATTGTCACCTACCTGACCGCCGGATGGTCTGTCGTCGCCGCGCTCGGGCTGGCCGGCCTGACACTGGCAGTTCACGCAACTGCCCTCGGTGGCGGGCTTAGCGACCTGATCGGAGCATGCGTGCTGCGGCTGCGCGAGACCTACGGCACGCCGGGCGGTGCCACCGTCGCCGGGCTCGGGCTCACGCTCGCCGGAGCCGTCGCCGCCCGCACCGTTCTCACCGCCATGACTCACCTTCGCGCTGCCGGGCGGCAGGCGCTGAAGCACGCGCAAACCGCGCGGCTGGTCGGCCGTCCCGAGCCGGCCCTCGGCGCCGTGCTGGTAGAGCACTCCGAGCCGGTTGCCTACTGCGTCGCCGGCCGGCATCCAACGGTGATCCTGAGCACCGGCACGCTCCAGGCACTCGATCCCGCACAACTCACGGCGGTGCTGGCCCATGAGCGGGCTCACCTCACCGGCCGCCATCACCGGCTGCTGGCCCTGGCCCGGATCGGCAGCCTGGTGCTTCCATTCCTGCCCTTGATGCGCGATGCAGACGCCCAGGTAGCGCGGCTGGTCGAAATGCACGCCGACGACGCGGCAGCACGGGCCAGCGATCCCCGCTCACTCGCCACGGCCCTGGTGGTTCTCGCCACAGGTGCCAGCCCCGCTCCGGCTCTCGCAGCCGCTGCCACCGACTCGGTGCAGCGGATCCACCGGCTTCTCCGACCCGCCGAACCGCTCGGCCCTGCGCGGCGCCGGATGCTCCGGGCCACAGCAGCCTCGCTCGCGCTGACCCCGGTTCTGCTGGCCCTCGCCCCGGCGCTGCTGGCCCTCGCGCTAGGCCGGGTCGCCTAGCTGGCCATGCGCGGCCGGATCGGCGGCGCAGCTGGGTCCGTACCGCGGGCGCCCGCCGGCACCGTCAGCCGCTGCCCGGCAGTGAACAGCGGCCATGCCAGGTTGGTGTTGCCAGGTATAAGCGCCGGCATGCGGGACAGCAGTCCCGCCGGAGCGGAACCGGAGGAGACATGAGGAACCCAGGCGGGCGGCCCAGATGGCGGTCACGTCGGTACAAGATCCACGGAGCCGGCCGGCACTGTCCGGGACCGGGCACCGCCTATGGCCAGACCGCGCCCGGCCGGACCGCAGCCGACGAGATTATGACGGGCCAGATCGTGGCAAGCGAGCCTGCGGCAAGCCGGGTCGCAGCCGGCGAAACTGTGGCCGCCGCCATGCAACTGGCCATCGGGCTGCTCACCGCGAGCCTGGATTCACCAGAACTGGAGGCACGGGCGCTGGCAAGCCTCATGCCGCATGACGCGGACGGCCTGGGTGATTTCATCGCGGGCCTGCACGTCGTATCCGAGCTGCTGATCCATGAGCTGCATGAGGCGACCGGGGAGCCGCCGGAGGCCATCCTTCAGAGACTAGCCATCATGGCGGAACATCGGCGCGGAACGCCCTCGGCCGGCTGAGCGGCCATCCCAGTTTCCGGCTCCGCCGGAGCCAACGCCGCCGGCCTGGCCTGATCGTCCTCCGTCACCGTGAACGACCGCTCATTGCTATCCGTGTTAGTAGACGAGCTGATCGAGGAATCCTGGCCAAGCTGCCAGGTCCGTACATGCCCAGGCGGCCAGCGGCGACGGTGACCGAATTCCTGCGTCCGGGGCGCGCCGGTCAGCACCGAGGCGATCGTCGACCATCTCGCCGTCTTCTACGACATCATCCGCGAGCCGGTGCCGCTGACCATCACCAGCGATTACGCCTCGTCAGTGGTCCGCCGCTTCTTCGACGTGCGCAGCCCGGTCGCTCACTACATCAGCATCCCCCAGTCCTATGTGATCCTCCAGCGCATCAACCTCGGACCTTTCGCGCTGCTCGGCGAGCTGGCCGCCACAGCGAACTGGCGCGCCATCTCCGAGGAGATCTGGCCCTTAGCACAGGGACCGGCGTGCACTCCCTTGGGCGAGGCCGAGGCCGCATGGCGGGCCAGGCGCCGGCCGATCGCGGCCTAACTGGCCTCAGTCTCCGGCCTAGGTATCTGGCGGGCGCCGGCGGACCCGGCAGGAACGATCTCCTGAACGCGAGAGAACTACTAGTCGTGTTAGTAAGCATCCGACAGCTTAGCGAGGAGATACCCGTGACCACCACGCCCGACATGCAGCTCAAGCCCGGCGAGCAGCCGCGACTGGCCCCCGGCAGATGGCGGGTCGTTCCGGCCCGATCCGACGCGTCGTTTGCCGCGCGGCTGGCCGGCCGGCCCGTGCGAGGACGCCTCCCCCTGACCGGCGACGCGCTTATTGCCGAGCCCGTCGAGGGTTCAGCAGTGCGGCTGGCCGCCAGGACGAGCGCGGTCAGCACCGGGTCACCGGTCCTGGACCGGCTGCTGGCCGGGCCAGGTTTCCTGGACGCCCGGGCCTACCCGGAGATCAGCTTCCGGTCTGAGCTGTCGGCCGCCTGCTGGTCAAGAACGCCGAGCACGAACTGGCCTGCGAGTTCGCCGTACGCCTTGGCGACACGCGGCCGGGCGGCGTGCCGCTTCCCGTCATCACGAGCAGCTGGGTCATCGACTCGGCCTGGGTAACCAGCCAGCGGATCCCGGCGCTCGGCCGCCGCATCGCGATGACGTGCTCCTTTCATCTCGAACCGGAAATGTGAGCGCCTGAGCACCGTGCGCTGTGATGCACGTCTCACTCCGCGGGCTCCGTCCTGCTGAACCCTCCTGCATCTCCTATACGTGTTAGTAGTTGAGAGCGGTACAACCGTTGCCCGGCGCGGCGCCAGGCCTGCCGGGACGGTCCCGACAACAGGAGGACACCACATGTTTGCTCGTCTTGGCCCGGTGCAGCCAGCGCAGGGCGCGGATGTGATCGCGCGCGCCGTGGGCGCGCTGGCGCTGGCCGCGCTGGCGGTGATCCACTTGGTCGACCTGCCTGCCACCCTGGGCCCGACCCCGCTGGTCGGCGCCGGATACCTCGGGATCATCGCTGCCGCGGTCCTGACCGGCGGGGTCATGATCACCCGTTCGCACTGGCTGGCGTGGGCGGCGGCCGGCGCCGTGGCTGCCTCGGCCATGGGCGGCTACGTCCTGACGCGTGCCGTGCCGGGCGGCTTCCTCGGCGATCACGCCGATGTCGGCAACTGGCGCTGTCCGCTGGGCATTGCCGCGCTCAGCGTGGAAACGCTGATCATCCTGCTCGTCGTCCTCGCCGCCTGGCAGGCGCGAGCCCGGGCCGCGTCCGTGACGGCCCAGCCGCTGCCTGAGCTGGTCACGCTGCGGACCCCCGAATACAGCCGCCCCGGCTGATCCGACCCTGCCAATGCCCGGTTGTCCCGGGCACCAGAAGGAGCACTGCGATGCGCATGTCCCACCCTGGCCCGGATGGCCAGGCAAACGCGGCCCCGTGGCGGCGGTGGCTGTTCCCGGCGGCTGCCATGGCCAGCCTCGTGACGCTGCTGGCCCTGTCGGGAGGCGCCCCCGCTGGCGTGCCGCTGACCTATACCCAGTTCGTGGCCGATGTCGGCGCCGGGACGGTCCGCGCGGTGACGATCAGCCCGGCGGGCCAGGTCACCGGCAGCCTCGCCGGCGGGCAGCCGTTCACCACCACCATCCCGGTCGCCCTCGGCGGCAACAGCCTCGCCGGCGACCTGGCCGCCCACCACGTCCAGGTCAGCGCCACTACCGGCATGTCCTCGCCGCTGCTGTCGGCGCTGCTCGGCCTGCTGCCCCTGCTCCTGATCGGCGGCCTGCTTCTCATGTTCGTCCGTACTGCGCGCCGCCATGCCGGCGGGCTGGGCGGGCTGGGCGGGGCAGGCGCCCTGGCGAAGGCGAAGGCTCGGGTCATCGACGACGAGCGTCCGGCCACTCGGTTCGCAGACGTAGCGGGCTACCCCGCGGTGAAAACGGAAGTCATGGAGGTCGTCGAGTACCTCCGCGACCCGGCCCGGTATCACCGGGCCGGGGCACGCGGGCCGCGCGGCGTGCTGATGGCCGGGCCCCCGGGCACCGGCAAGACCCTGCTGGCGCGCGCGGTCGCGGGCGAGGCCCACGTCCCCTTCCTGTCAGTCTCCGGCTCGAGCTTCGTGGAGATGTTCGTCGGCGTCGGGGCAGCCCGGGTCCGAGATCTGTTCGAGCAGGCCCGCACGCTCGCGCCGGCGATCATCTTCATCGACGAGATCGATGCCCTCGGCACCCGCCGTGACCACGGCGGGTACGTCGGCGGCGACGAGCGGGAGCAGACCCTCAACCAGCTGCTCGCGGAGATGGACGGATTCGACCAGTCCGGCGGGGTCGTGGTGCTAGCTGCCACCAACCGGCCAGATGCCCTGGACTCCGCCCTGCGCCGACCGGGCCGGTTCGACCGGGAAGTGATTGTTCCGCTGCCCGACCGTGCCGAGCGACGCGCCATCCTCGCTGCCCACGCCCGCGGCAAGAGCCTCGACCCCGACGCTGACCTGGACCAGGTCGCCGCCGCCACGCCGGGATTCTCTGGCGCCGACCTGGCCAACCTGCTCAACGAGGCCGCCGTCACCGCGGTCCGGCACGGCCGCACCAGCGTGGCGGCGGCCGACTTCGCCAGCGCCCGCGATCGCGTGCTGCTCGGTACCCGGCACACCACCCCGCTCGCGCCTGGCGAACTCGCCACCGTCGCCGTGCACGAAGCCGGCCACGCACTGGTCGCAGTCCTGTCCCCGCACGCCGACCCGGTCAGCCGCGTCACCGTCCTCGGCGCCGGCCAGGCACTCGGCCTCACCGAGATGCTGCCCGCCGACGACCGGCGGCTCTACGGCGAAAGCTACCTCGCCGACACCCTCGCCGTCCGGCTGGGCGGGCGAGCCGCCGAGCGCCTTGTCCGCGGCGAGGCATCCACTGGCGCCGCCGACGACCTGGCCTCCGCCACCGCCCTGGCTACCCAGATGGTCTGCGAGTTCGGCCTCAGCGACAAGGTCGGCCCGGTCAGCTACAACATCTCGCCGGCCGTCCACCCCGCCACTGGCTCAGCACGCGGCTACTCCGAGCACACCCAGTGGCTGGTCGACCAGGAAGTCGCCGCGCTCCTGGCCAGAGCCGAGGCCCGCGCTCGCGACCTGCTCACTCGCCACCGCGAAGCTCTCACCCAGCTCACGGCCGCCCTGCTGGCGCAGGAAACCATCACCGGAGACGAGGTCCGCGCACTCGCGGCGGCAGCCGGACGCCCTGCCTCCAACCCTCCTCACCGCAGCCGGATAGCCCTGGCGATGAGCCGGACAGCATTACTATCCGTCTTAGTAGATAAGGCAACACGCAAGGAAGCAACTATGAAACGCGCGAAGATCATCATGGCGAGCATCGGCCTGGCCGCTCTGGCGACCGCCGGCGGCATCACCGCCGCTTCGGCAAGCGGCGCCCCGGCAACCAGCGCGACGAGCGCGGCCAGCGTGCGCACCGCGTCGGCAACCGTCGCAAGCAAGACGGAGACCATCCTGGTCAATAGCCGCGGCCTGCCGCTGTACTTCTACCGGCCCGACACGGCGACGACGTCGCTCGTCACCGGTGGCCTGGCCAGGCTGTGGCCGCCGCTGACCTCGCCCGCCGTCGCAGGCGCCGGGGTGACGGGCAAGATCGCCGTGCTCAACGACGTCAACGGCCAGCAAGTCACCTACAACGGCCACCCGCTGTACACATTCGCTGAAGATCATGCCGGCCAGGTGGCCGGCCAGGGCGGCCGGGACTTCTTCGTGGCTACGCCTGGCCTTGCCCCGATAGCCAAGTCCGCGGAATCGCCACGACCTGCCCCGACCGTGCCGTCCCGCGGATACGGCTACTGAACGGGCCGGGTGCCTGCGGGTCAGCCCGCGTCCGTCCCCTCGGACGGGCGCCGGCGGCCAGCGGAGGCTACCGCCACGGACAGGTGAACATGACAATCACCTCAGCCGCATCATCTGGCGCGGGCCGCAGACGGACCGCCAGGGCCGCTGCAGCCGCATTCGCACTTGCGGCCCTGGCCGCTGCAGGCGTTGGCGAGCGAGCCTCGGTAACCGCATCGTTCGGGGTACTCGGCCGTCTGCACTGGCTCTGGATACCTGCGGCCATCGCGGCGGAGTCGGCCTCCATGGCCGCCTTCGCCTTGATGCTGCGCAGACTGCTCGCGACTGGCGGCACCAGTGTGGGCGTCCGGCCCATGCTGGCCACATCCCTTGCAGCCAACGCGCTCTCGGTCTCGATTCCCCTGGCCGGATCCGAGGTGGCCACGGCCTTCACTTTCCGCCGCTTCACGCGGCAGGGAGCCGACGCTCCGCTAGCCGGATGGTCACTGCTGGCCGGCGGGGTGGTGTCCTCGGCCGCCGCTGCCCTTGTCCTAGCCGGCGGCGGCCTGGCGTCCGGGAACGTCCTGGCAACCGGCATCGCTGTGCCCGGCGGCGTGCTCGCCGTCGCCGTGCTGCTCGTAGTAGGAGCGGCCGTGCGCAGACCGCGGCTACGCGACGCGCTCGAACGGCCAGCGACGTGGGCGCTGCGGCAGACGGCCAGGCTGCTACGCCGGCCGGCCGAGGATCCCAGCCAGATCATCAGCGCCTCGGCAGCCCGGCTGGGCTCGCTAAAGCTTGCGCCGGCCGGCTGGATCACGGTGACCGGCCTGGCCGTGATCAACTGGCTCGCCGACGCGGCAGTCCTCGCCCTGAGCATCCGCGCCGCCGGCGGCCCCGTTCCTTGGCATGATCTCCTGCTCGTCTACGGCTCGGGAATCGCAGCGCAAAGCCTCAACATAACGCCGGGCGGCCTCGGGGTGGCCGAAGGAACCCTCAGCCTGGCGCTGGTAGCCACCGGCCTGCGCACCAGCCAGGCACTAGCTGCGGTCCTGCTCTACCGCCTGGCCAGCTTCTTTCTAGTCGCAGCCGCCGGATGGCTAGTGCTCTTCTTCCTCCGGCACCGGCAGCGCGGGCAGCACGACACCCCGCCGCGCGACAGGCCAGCCGAGCGGGCACCATCCGGAAATGAAACCGCGCCCCCTGACACCGACCAGATTTACGGACCAGGCACGTTCGGTACTCACGAGCTGGTGTTTCTCCATGGTCAGCCAGGCTCGGCCGCTGACTGGCATCAGGTTGCCGGGCGGCTGCCCGCACAGTTTCACGCGGTCGCGGCAGATCGGCCGGGATACGGCTCCAGTCAGCTTCCCGTCGGCGGATTCGCCGCCAACGCCCGCGCTGTTATCGACGACCTGGACAAGCGCGGCGTCAAGCGCGCCGTACTGGTCGGGCATTCGTACGGAGGCGGAGTCGCACTCTCGGCGGCCAGCCTGGCACCGGACCGCGTGGCGGCGGTGGTCCTGCTCGCGAGCGTCGGACCCGGGTGCGCGAACAATTGGGACAGGGTGCTAGCCGCGCCCGGCACCGGGCCGCTGTGCGCCCTGGTGGCGTGGAAGCTGACGCCATGGATCGCTCGTGCCCGGCTCGCCCTGACCGTCAGAAGGCACGGCCGCCCGCTGCGCCCGGACGAGCACGTCAACTGGCAGGTCTGGGGTCACAAAGACCGCGCACGCGGCGCGCTCTGGCGCACGTTCCTCGCCGAGCAGCGGGCGCTGGTGCGCGAGCTGAACGAGCTGGAGCGTGCCCTCCCGTCAGTCGAGGCGCCGGTGCTCGTGCTCGCAGACCCGCGGGACACACTGGTTCCCGTCGATACCGCACGCCACCTGGCACAGTCCCTGCCGGACGCTCACCTCCAGCTCATCGGAGGCGCGGGCCATCACCTGCCCAGGCGAGCCCCCGGCGCCGTCGCCGAGGCAATAGTTACCTTCCTGACAGCGATGGAGGCCCGGCAAACGCTGGCGGCCCGACCCTGAGCACCCCGTCTTTGGGATTGCTGGTTCGCGGGGCGCTGTCCACGTGTTTTCTGCAGAGGCATGGGATACGCGATGCGGTGTCACCTGCCGGCGCGCGGGTCGCGGTCCCTGCTGCGCGGCGTCCGCGAGGTGTGGGGCGTGCCCGGCCGTGCCGGTGATCTGGTCGGAGAACACCCAGGCGTGCTGCGAGTCCCATCAGGCCGCCACACCGGAAGTACCAAGAACAGCAGGCCCGCAGGATCGGGCAAGCCCGGGCATGCGCCGCGCTCGTGCGGGTATGTGTCGGGGGTGTCGCGGACGGAATGGGGGAGCACGCCATGTCTATGCAGCAGTCCACCGCCACGCAGCCCATTACCGCCCTGGTGACCGGCGCAACCTCCGGTCTAGGGAAGGAGATCGCAAAGCAGCTCGCCCGCGACGGCATGAACGTGATCGTCGTCGGGCGCGACGCCAGCCGGGGCACAGCCGTCGTCAGGGACATCGAGGCGGCCGGCGGCCAGGCGCGGTTCATTGCCGCCGACCTCAGCGATCCGGCCGAGATCCAGCGCCTCGCTGAGGAGGTCGGCGAGGTCGATGTCCTGGTCAATAACGCCGGGCAATCGGTCCTGGGGCCGACCGAGAAGACGTCCGCGCAAGACTTCGACTCGATGTTCGCCAGCAACGTCCGGGCGCCGTACCTGCTCGTCGGCGCGTTCGCCCCGGCGATGGCGGCCAAGGGCGCGGGCAGCATCGTCAATATCAGCGCCATGGCCGGCCGGATCGGGCTGCCCGGCGGAGCCGCCTACGGGGCGACTAAGGCCGCCCTGGCGTCGCTGACCCAGGGCTGGACCGCGGAGTACAGCCCCCACGGCGTGCGCGTCAATGCGGTTGCCGCCGGCCCCATCCACACCCGCCCAGAGGCCCGCCAGCGCTCCGACAACCTCGGCGCAACCACCGCCATGCACCGGGCGTCCGAGCCCAGCGAGATCGCCGAGGTCGTTGCCTTCCTCGCCTCACCGCGAGCGAGCTACGTCACCGGCGCGGTCGTGGCCGCCGACGGCGGCCGCACCGCGATCTGAAAGAACGACCAGCCGCATGGGCGTTGCGCCGGTAGCGGCGGGGCGGGCGCTTCATGCGCCAAGTCACGCGGGCGGGATCTGGCCGTCGCGGCCAGCGCACCGCCTGGCACCTGGCGTAGGCACCCTGGCTCCTCGCTCGGCGCAAGCGAGCTGGCCTCCGGCCCGAGGTGACCGTCCAACCGCGTGTAAGGGCTGGAGGTGCCGCGCACGCATTGCCGACCGCCGTGCACGGGCGGATGCCGTAATGACCTAAGACTGAGTATCGTTCAGCATGCCGTCGTCGCCGTCCCGAATCGGCTGATCTGCGCGTCACGCCGCGATAGCGCAGACATCGCGAAGCCCACGCCTAATCGGCGATCCGGAACCATCGGCGCTCGCGCCCCATCTCACGCAGTTCCGGTTGTCAGGCCATCTCGTCGCCGTGGTCTTGGACGTGCGACGGGGGCGTCGGCTAGACCGCCTTGGGTACTGCATCTGGTGAGGGTTCAGTCACCGAACGTAACATTCAGGTGGTGTCACGGGATGGTTCAACCGATTGCGGTGCTCTTCGTCCATGGCGTTGAAGTCCGCGATCCACGCTATGCGGACGCAGCAATCAGCCGACTGCGGCGCGAGTTCGCCAAGCACGTCAGTGGCCGGGACGGCGCCGACCGCGCGCTGGTCATCGAGCCTGCTTACTGGATACCTGTAGTTGCCGGTCACGAGGACCGGGTACTTGCGCGCACCTTCCAGGCGCGGACCACGATCTATCGGCGGGTTCTCGACGGGCTAGTCGCCGAAGTGGACGCTGGCTCGCTGCTGGCTCTGGTGCCGCTGGGGGCAGCTGGCCTGCTGCGGCAGGTGCCGGGTACCGGCGGCCTCCATTACCCCGCACTTCGCTGGGCTATGACGTACTTCCTCGGCGATGCCATCGCCTATCAATTGACCAGCCAGCAAACGAGC
>WNFM01310899.1_pt4 | contig 10242 bp, 8 predicted proteins | sample 5400271 | NCBI WGS metagenome assembly WNFM01 (sample SAMN13153352, study PRJNA577476) | soil metagenome | isolation source: 60 cm saprolite on Douglas fir-dominated hillslope | place: USA:California | collected 2013-09-17
AAGTACCCCCGGTGCGGCGGCGACCGCCGCGGCATTGGTGCCGGGGCTCTCGGCCACCCAGGCGATGCGCCGACCCGCGTTCTGGCTGATCTTCGGGGCCATCTTGTTTGCCTCCATGGCGCTGATCGGAACAGTCGTACACGCCTTTCCGATGTTGACCGAGCGCGGCTTCAGCGCAGCCGTAGCGACCACTGCCCTGTCCTTCATGTTCATCGGCAGCGTCATCGGGCAGCTGGGATCGGGCTCTCTGGTGGATCGGATCGATACGCCGCGCACCGCGCTGCCGTTTTTCATCGCCGCCCTGTTCGGCGTTCTGATCGTGCACAGCGCCGTGCACACCTCGAGTCTTTTGATCGGTTCGCTGCTGCTCGGCATCGGCACGGGCGCGGAGAATGGGCTCGCCGCCTATTTGACTTCGCGCTACTTCGGCTTGCGCGGCTTCGGCCATATTTTCGGCTTCATGTTGGCCGCCGCGAATCTGGGCATCGGCGTCGGGCTCATGCTGATGGGTATCGCCCACGACCTCGCCGGCGACTACGGTCCGATGCGCGGCGTGTTGGGCGCCGCCATGGTGCTCGCCGTGCTCTGCATGGCGCTGCTGGGTCCTTACGTTTATGCGAGCTCCGCCGACGCTCAGAACGCGCTCTTGACGACGCCGCCTTCCACGCGCAGCGCCGCGCCGTGAGTGCCGGAGGCGGCGGGGCTGCACAGATAGCCCACCATGCTCGCAACCTCTTCGGTGGTCATGAAGCGCCGCACCAGCGAAGTCGCGCGTCGCTGTGACATGAAATCCTTCTCGAAATCGGCCGGTGTTTTGCCGCTGGCGGCGCTCACCTTGCTGAGTATCTCGCTCATGGTCGGCCCCGCCAGCACGGAATTGACGGTAACGCCCGAGCTCAGCAAGGTCTCGGCGATGCCGCGCGCTGTGGCGATCACCGCCGCCTTCATAGCGCCGTACTGGATGAATTCCGCGGGGATCTGCACGCCCGACTCGCTGGAAATGAAGACCACCCGGCCCCAGTTCTTCTTGCGCATGGCCGGCAGGTAATGCCTCGTGAGCCGCACGCCGGTCATGACATTGAGCTCGAATGCCTGCTGCCAGTCCGCGTCGCTGAGCTCTTCGAAGGCTTTGAAGGCGTTCACGCCGCCGACGTTGTTCACCAGAATATCGACCGTCGGCACCGCGGCGATCAGCTGCTTGAGCCCCTCGCTCGTCGCCGCATCGGCCGGCGCGCCTTGCAGGTTGGCATCCGGCTGCGTTTTTCGAATCGCGGCAATCGCGTCGTCGACGCGTTGGCGCGTGCGTCCGTTGATCCAAACGAGCGCGCCCTGGGAGGCAAGCATGCTCGCGATCGCATGACCGATGCCGGCGGTCGAGCCGGTGACGAGGGCGGTTTTTCCCGTAAGATTCGTATTCATTTAGTTGAAGTCCATGGAAAATCTGACCCCTGCGTAGCGCTTCGCGTCGCGAGCCGGCTGTGCGATGACGGCATTGCTGGCCCAGGGTCCGTTGAAGAAGTCTTCCACATCGACATAGTAGACGTGATTCGTGACGTTGTTCACGAATGCCGTCAGCGACCACTTGCCGGCAGTGTCGCGCAGTGCGGCGCTGAGATTTAAGATTCCGAAAGCGCGCTGAATCGATTGAGGATTCTGGTCGGGCAGCATTTGCGCGGAGGTGCGATACGAATAAGTCCCGCCGACGGCGGCTTCATAGCCGGCGGCGAGCGGGATACGCTGTTCGGCGCCCGCGATCGCCTTGAACTTCGGCCCATTCGGCATCGGCTTGCCGGAGGCATCCTGAACCAGATTGACGTTCCCTGCGTTGTCGACCACCGACACGCATCCTTGGGCCGCGGTTTGCGTGGGGTAACAGGGCGCGCCGTGATAGTCATCGAATTTCGCATCGATGTAGGCGGCGCTGAAATCCAGCCGCAGCAAGTGGGTTGCGGCCCAATTCAAGTCGACTTCGGCGCCCTTGGTAGAGGCTTGGCCAAGCGCCACCAGATCGAGCGGCGGCGATGCGGCACCGGGCACGTTCTTGTAAGTTTGCAGCTGGTAGGGCTTGTAGATCGTATCGAACAGTGCGGCATTCAGCCGCAATGTGCCGTCCAGATACGTTCCCTTCGCTCCCAGTTCGAAATGGTTGATACGTTCCTGGGCGACAGGTTTCAGCTTCTGATCGGCCGTGTACAGCACCGCCGCAGTGTCGTATACCTTCGGGGCATAACCCCGTGCATAGGTGATGTAAGCCATGGAGTGCGCGCCGAAGTGACGCTGCAGGCTGATGTCGCCCACCAGTGCCGAGGAGTCGCTGCTATCGGCGCTGTAGAAGGGTCCAAAACTGTTGGCGGCGATCTGCTGTCTCACTTGGTTGTAGGAATATTTGAGCGCATCGTAGTTGTAGCGCAAGCCGGTGACCAACGACATGTCGTCTGCGAATTTCCAGGTTGAGCGTCCGTACAGATCGTAGGTCGATGTGTCGGGCCGCACCGTGATGTTGACGTAAGCCGGACCCAACAGCCGGTTCAGAGTCTCCTCCACGCTGGTTTTGGAATAGAACGCTCCGACCACGAAGCTGAATGGCAGATCGGCAGGCGACACCAATTTCAGCTCCTCGCTGGACTGCCGGATGTACTCCCATTGATTCTGCTGATTATTGAAGAGCAGTGGATTGGAAGTCACCGCCACGAAGGGCGCACCAGGGACAAAGCCGGTGAACACCAGGGAATCCAGGAAATACACCCCGACCGCGAACAGATCCTGGACTTGGTGCTGATTCTCGTGCTGGTAGGCGGTCGTCGAGGTCAACGTGTATCCGCCGCCCAAGGTCAGGTCGAATATCGCGGAAAAATCGTTGTCGTCGTGCCGGTGACCCGCCGTGCTGACGGGGCTGTTGTAATCGAGATTGCGGTCGCTCAGGGTTATCCCCGGAAACAGGCGCGCCTGCGTTAGACTCGAGCCGGGAAACAACAATGTCGCACCGGGCGTCACGTACGTGTACACGAAGTTGTAGCCATCCGAGATGGTGCGCGCGTGGCGGGCCATCAGGGTCAAGTCGAGGTCATCCGTCAGCTTGAACAGCAGCTTGCCGCGGAAGCCGTAGTCCTTCTGATCCGTCTTCGCGCCATAGAAAGTATTGGTGATCGGAAACTCGCGTTTCGCCGTATACCCGGACAAACTGAAGTCCACCCGGTTCGAAATCGGACCCGATACGTAGCCATTGAAACGGTACTCGTGGTCATTCGTCGCGGTCGCGCCGATGGATCCTTGGAAAACATCGGTAGGGCCGCGTGTCACGATGTTGATCACCCCGGCCGCCGCCGTGCGTCCCCCCAGAGTGGCCTGGGGTCCTTTCAGAACTTCGATGCTCTGAACGTCCTCGATTTGATTGGCTCCCTGAGAATCGGAGGGAACCGGAACCCCATCGATCAGGATCGCCACACCCGAGGAGATGCCGACGGTCTGCTCGTCCGATACCGTGGATATGCCGCGCATGCCCACCGGCACGCGTCCATTGATGGTCCCGTTCATGTTGACGGAAGGAACCAGATTATTGATGTCCGAGATGTCGCTGACATTGGCGCCGCGCAGCGCGGCGGTTGAAACGACGGACGCGGATACCGGCACGTCCTGCAGCTTCTCGGGCCGCTTCTCCGCCGTGATCACGATCTCCTCCAGCATGATGTCGGGCACGGGCGCCGGCGCGGCCGCGGCCACTCTCGCGCCGCTTTGCTGCGCACGGAGCATTGCTCCCGGTCCCACCACGGCAATCGATGCCAGCGTCCAACCCAGAAACCGGCGCGCGCCCCGCGAAGTGACACGGAACCGATATGATATGACCATGCGCTCCCCCCTCTTTTTATGCCTCAACGTTCGCGCGGCCCGAGGAATTTGACAAATCGTATCTATGGATTGAATGTGTCGGAAATTTGGATACTTGGGGCCCATCGGTGAGTTTGCGATTTCATCAATTGGATTTGAATCTGCTGGTCGCGCTGGACGTACTCCTGGCGGAGCGCAGTATTACCGGTTCGGCCTTGCGGCTGAATTTGAGCCAGTCGGCGACCAGCGGCATCTTGGGGCGCTTACGCGAATACTTCGGGGATGAGCTCTTGGTGCAAGTCGGCCGCAAGATGATGCCCACGCCGCTGGCGGTCAGCCTCGGTGATCGGGTACGCAATGTCCTGCTCACCGTGCATTCGACGATCGTCAATCGGTCGGACTTCACTCCCGCAACGAGCAATCGGCACTTTCGGATCTGCGCTTCCGATTTCGTCAAGACCGTTCTGTTGACCGAGGTCGTGCGGCGGCTGGAACGCGAAGCCCCCGGCGTCACCTTGGAATTCTCCGGTCCGGACGGCGATCCCCTGGGACAGCTCGATCGGGGCGAACTCGATTTCTTGATCCTGCCGGAGTATCTCCTGGAGAAGCAGCATCCGAAAATCAGCTTGTTCGAGTCGCGCCACACCTGCGTGGTGTGGACGGGTAATCACTTGGTGAAGGAAAGCCTTACTTTCGAGCAATACATGGGTCTGGGCCACGTGGTGGTGCGAATCGGCGCAACGCCGCAGCCCAGCTTCGAGGAGTGGTTCATCAAGCAATTCGGCCACACCCGGCGCATTGAGATCATCACGGATAGCTTCAACAGCATGCCGCAATTTATTTTTGGCACGCTGCGGGTCGCAACCGTGCATGAACGTCTGGCGGAGTTTTATGCAAAATACATGCAGCTGCGGCTGATTCCGCCTCCCCTCGATATTCCTGTTCTCACCGAAGGGCTGCAATGGCATAAGTATCTCGATAGCGACCCGGGACACCGCTGGATGAAGGAATTGATCCGCAACGCCGCCGCCAATGTCGGCCAGGCCGGCACGCTGAACTAACGCGCTACGCGGCACCCCCGCGCTGCGCATTCACGCAGGCTGCGAGTCCGCTGCGAATGTCGTAGCGCGGAGCGTAACCCAGCTCCGCTCGTGCGCGACGTATATCGAGCGCGCCTTTACGCACCACAGCCAGGTTGTCGGCGAAGCGATAGGCGCCGGGCCCCACCGACAGCTGTGCCCCCGGGACGAGTTCCTTGAGCAGGGCGACGATCTCGGCGAGCGACGGCGCGGTGCCGCTCGCAATGTGGTACGCATCGAAGCGATGGTCGGTCTTGTCGAGCGCCGCAAGCACGCCCGCGACCAGATCGTCGATGTAGAGATGATCGACGCGAAAATCCCCTCCGGCCGCAAGATGCAGCGGTTCGCCCGCGACGGCGGCGTCGATCAGCGTCTTCGGTATACGCGGCCGCGGCAGGCCCGGGCCATAGACCCAGCAGGTCCGTAGGTGGATGCATTGCAGTCCGTGCAGGCGGACGTAGTCGCGCGCCAGCTGCTCGACGGCGAACTTTGAAATACCGTAGGGCATGAGCGGCAGGCAGGGATGATCCTCGGTGATGAGGTCGCTTAGAAAATGACCGTAGACCTCCTCGGTGCTGAGATTGACGAGACGCCTGACGCCGAGCATCCGCATCGCTTCCATGAGATGGAGCGCGCCTTCGACGTTCACGCGAAACGTGGTCAAGGGCGCGCCGGCGGACGCGGCGACACCGACGATGGCCGCGCAATGGATTACGGCGTCCGGCTGCGCATCTCGCAGTGCCTGCATGAGGTGGGACCACTCGGTCATCTCACCGCAGACGGGGCGCACGGACGGGAATCGCCCCGCGATGTCCTTAAGCGCCGGGCGCTGCGCCATGTCGAATGCCCAGACCTCGTCGCCGCGGGTGGCGAGCGCCCGCGTGATTTCCGAGCCGATGAAGCCGCCGGCGCCGGTTACCAGGAAGCGCGGCATGCCGATTCGTGCCTCACGATTCCCTGTTTCACGGTGAGACCTCCTCCAGGACTCGGCCACGCGTTTCCACGGCGAACAGCGCGGCGATGAGCATGCCGACCACGGCGACGATGCCCAAACCCAGGAACACGCCGGCCAATCCCCAACTCGCGAGCACGAGGCCGATGCAGCCGGGTCCGACGATACCGGCGACCGTGCTCCAGACGGATGCAATGGAGACCGCGCGGGCGCGCAATCGGGTCGGGAAAATCTCGGGCAGGTATAGATAGATGCCGATGGAGATGGTCGAGATGAAGAAGTAGCCGATCGAACCCACGATCATCAGGAACTCCGGCGACGATGTGTTTCCCTGCCAAATCCACAGCATCACCGCCGCACTGGCGGCGAACGCCAGCGCAAACCAGGCGCGCCTGCCGACGATGTCGATGAGGAAAGCACACAGAACAGTCCCTACGAGCCCCGCCGTGGTGGTGACGAGGCTGTAGCTCAAGGATCGATCGACGCTGAGATGAAATTGGCTCTGATAGAGGGTCGGCAGCCAGCCGACGATGCCGAAGTTCATGATGTAACAAGTAAAGCAGATCGCCCACGCCATCAGCGTGCGCCGCAGATACACCGGACCGAACAGGTCGCGTGTGAAGGATAGGCTGATCGGTGCAACGGCAATCGCCTCGACCGGCGGCAATGGCGCGCCGATCGCCTTCTCCGACTCGCGCTCGATCAGATCCATCACCGCGGCCGCCTCGGCTTGCCGGCCCTGCGCCGCGAGCCAACGCGGCGACTCGGGGATGCGGCGTTGCAGATACAGCACCGCCAAGGCCGGTAGCCCGCCGATCACGAACATCAATTGCCAGGCAACATGCCCGACAAGCCACCAACCGGCCACCGCGGCTGCCAGCAGCCCCAGGGGAAAAATGATTTCGTACAGCAGAATGAACCGACCGCGGCCCTTGGCGCGCGACAGTTCGCTGATATAAGTGACCGCAACGGGAGCCTCGCCGCCGCCGCCCAGGCCTTGCAAGCCGCGCAGGACGAACATGGATGCAAAATTCCACGCGAATGCACCCAGCAGGCTCGCTACGGAGTAGGCCGCAGTCGACAGGACGATCGCCGTTTTACGGCCGAAACGCTCCGCAATCCATCCCAGGGCAAACGTCGAGATGGCGCCGCCCAGGAAGCCCACGCCGATGAGCGCGCCGGTCTGCGGCGGCGTCAAGTGCCAGCGCGGCACGAGCACCGGCAGCACATAGCTGATGCTCAAGATGTTGAAGCCCTCGAAGAAGGTCGCAACGCCGATGGTGAGGCGTGTCTTGATGTGCCACGAGCAGAACGGAATGCGTTCGATCCGGGAGGCGATATCGCTCTCGCTCCCGGGCGGCGCAGCTGCGGCCGCGGTGGAATTCGCCGGCATCGTATCGGCCGCCGCATTGACCGGCACGCTGGGATTCATCGGATTGGGTCTGGTCCAAGCCGAGTGCATGCATTTGGATCCGGTCTCCGAAACGCATGAAGTGGGTCTCGGCCGCGCCTTCGGCAATCATTTCGACGGCGCGGCGTTCGGCAATACAAGCCGAGCCCGCACTCCGATCCTTGTTCGAGACGGTACCCGATCCAATGATCGTTCCCGCCCGCAAGCGGCGCGTGACGGCGGCGTGCTCGATCAACTGGAAGAAACTGAAATGCATCTCTCCGCCGTTGGGATGGCCGAACCACTCTTCGTTCCAATGGACGTGCAGCGGGAGATGCACACGTCCGTCCCGCCATGCAGCGCCCAGCTCGTCGGGCGTTACGGCCACCGGTGCGAAGCTGCTCGAGGGCTTCGCGTGAAAGAAGCCGAATCCGGTTTTTATCTCGCGAGGTACGAAGGCGCGGCAGCTGACATCGTTCAGCTGCAAAACCAACTTGACGTGCGGAGGAGCCTGCGCCGCCGTGCAACCGAGCGGAACGTCATCGACGACCACGGCGAATTCGCCCTCGAAATCGATGCCGCAGTCCTCGCTCGGAAGCAGAATGTCATCGCACGGCCCCAGGAAATCATCGCCCGAGCCCTGATACATCAGCGGAATCCGATCGGCGCCTTCGATGGGCGGGAGGTGGAAGGCGCGCTGCGTCAACTCCCCGTGGCTCATGAACGCCGAGGCATCGCACCATTGATAGGCACGTGGCAGCGGCGCCCCGACCCGCGCAGGCTCAAACGCGAATGCGCCCGGTACTGCGCCGCGGTTCAATGCCTCATAGAGCGCACTCAACCGCGGCTCGTTGACATCCCAGGACTCGATGGCCTCCTGCAGCGTGTCCACGATGGGTGCCGCGTCCGCGGCTAGGGTCAGGTCGCGCGACACGACGATGAGGCGGCCGTCGCGAGAGTCCGCCTTCATCGTGGCGAGCTTGGTCATCAACCGATGCCGTCGGCGAATTTGCCGCCGAGCAAGATAAAAATCAATCGCGCCGGACGGTCGCTGCGGTTGCTCCACGCGTGGCTGGTGCCGCGTTGGATCGCGATGTCGCCTGGGTTCAGCTTGACTTCGCCCTCGTCGACGATCAACCAGATTTCGCCGGACAGCAAAATCCCATAGTCGACCGTTTCAGTGCGATGCATGAAGGGGTGTGATGCATTTCCGGCGGAAAGCGTGTGGCTCGCGCCCATTTCCGCAAACGAGTCGGCTGCGGCTCCCCCATCGGTCTCATGCACGCCGCCCGGCGGAATGTCGAGAACTCGTATGAGGCTGCCGCTCGGCGCCGGCAGCAAATTCAGCGCAACCAGCGTTGGATCCGGACCGTTATCGATGCGTGCGGGACTGTCGGCGGTGCGCCAAACCTCCGTGAATACGAGCCCCGGAACGGACTTGATGGCAAACACCGCCGGAGGGGCGGCATTGCTCGCAATGATGGCTCGTCCTCGCGGATCGTGGCCGGTAACAATTCTGCGAAAATTTGCGTTCACTGTGCCTCCGTAGCCGCGCCCCGCTAAATGGGCGCCGCGCTCACTTCCATCATACGTTTCACCAGATCGAAGCGGTCGACATCGCGTTTGTTTTGCATTTCCCATTCGCCGACCTGGATCGAGCTTTCGACCACGAATTTGCAGCGCTCGAAACGCCGTTCCATGAACCGTTCGAGCGCAGTCTCGAGGCCCAAATCTTGATCCAAGAGCTCGGCGAGTACGACGGCATCCTCGATCGCCATGCCGGCGCCTTGGCCGAGATGGGGTGTCGTCGTGTGCGCGGCGTCGCCGATCAGCAGTACGCGGCTGCGGTACCACGGCGAGGGCAGCAAGAGGACCTCGAGGGGGCGGTAGACGACATCCGCGGGAGCGACAATCTGCTCGCGCAGGCGGGCGACGATGCCGCCGAACGGTGCGAGGCGCGCCCGAAACATCTCGGCGAGGCCGTCCAGCGGCATGCGCGGATTGCCGGGTTCCGATGAGGTCAGGAACATATACATGAGGTTGTCCGCCAATGGACACAGTCCGGCATTGCCGCGGGGACCGGCGAAAGTCGCCAGATGATCGATTTCAGGCGCGCGCAAAAAATTGTAGCGCCAGACCGACTGTCCGGTATAGCGCGGCTTAAGATCATCACCGAAGATCATGGTGCGTACTTTCGAGTGGACGCCGTCAGCGCCCACCACCAGATCGTAGGTGCCCTCACCGCCGCCGGTGAAGCGCGCATTGACTTCGGCGGCCGCCTCCTCGAGCAAGTCGGCCGTCACACCGAAGCGCAAGTGGGCGCCCCACTCCTCGGCCGATCCGATCAATACCTTGTGCAGTTCCAGGCGGGAGATGCCGACATTGGCCGGATAGTTCGCGCCGGCCAGACGGTGCCCGGCCACGCGCGCCACGAAGTCGCCGTTGGCGGTGTATTGAACGACATCCTCGAATGCGAACGCTTTGTTCAAGTACTTGTCGAGCAGGCCCAGGTGCGCCATGGCACGCACCACGTTGCCATGCTGGATGATGCCCACCCCATACACCGTCAAGTGCGGCTGAATCTCCACCAGATCCACCGCGATTCCCACACGGCGCAGGGCGATGGCCGCATTGCCTGGGTTCGAATCCCTTGCCGCCCGGGGCTGCGCTATGCGGGCTCTCCCGGCCGGACTTCAACGGTGGCGCGCAATTGATGATTTGACAATCCGTATATCTGGATTGAATGCGTCGGAAAATTCGATGCATCGAGATCCCGATATGATGCATAACTTCCGGCACAACATGCTCCGGAGACGCTGCGATGCTGATCGATCTACGTGTCTACAGGTACTTGCCCGGGAAATTCCACAAGTTTCTCCGCAGCTACGAGCAATTTGGATTTCCCTTGACGAGCCGGCATCTCGGCAAGACGCTCGGAATTTTCACCTCAGAAAGCGGCGTGCAAAATCGTACCTTTCAGTTCTTCATGTATGAAA
>WNFM01093799.1_pt1 | contig 10241 bp, 5 predicted proteins | sample 5400271 | NCBI WGS metagenome assembly WNFM01 (sample SAMN13153352, study PRJNA577476) | soil metagenome | isolation source: 60 cm saprolite on Douglas fir-dominated hillslope | place: USA:California | collected 2013-09-17
ATCATGAAGGGTCGCTCCTCCTCGCAATGCGGGCACCAGGTCGCGAAGAAGAGCAAGGCGACGACCTTCCCGCGCTGCTCCTCCAACCGGATGGGCCGGCCCTGGACCCAAGCCTCGATCCGCAGCTGGGGCGCCGGTTTCTCGCACATCGATGCGCACTGGAGATACTTCTGAACCCTCTCCAGCGCGTCGCCTTTCGGGTACTCCTTGACGTAGCGCTGGAGATCGGCGAGCGCGAGATCCGTCTCCAGAAGGTGGCGGCGCATCGCAGCACGGCGCTCGAGGGCCAGGGGGACGTATTTGGCGTCATTGGGGAACTTGCTCATCACGGTCCCGAAATCCGCCTCGGCGCCCGCGAGATCGCCGAGGCAGAAGTGCGTCGACCCGATCATGTACTGGGCGCGTCCCGCCGACGGATCCGTCGGCCGATCGTGGACGAGATCCATGAAGATCTTCATCGCCTTCGCGAAGGCCTGGTCGCTCTCCTCCGTGGCGCGGTTCAGCACCAACTTGCCCTTTCCCGCGCCGAACCAACCGACGCCGGCTTCGACGAGCGCCTCGCCGACGCGCGGCGACTGGGGATACTTGCGGACGATCTCCTGGAAGGCGGCCGCGGCTTCCGCGGACTTCATCTGCCTCTTCAGCGCGAAGGCGGCGTCGAAGGCGGCCTTCTCGGGATCCGGCGCGGGTGCTTGCGGCACCGGCTGGGCCTGTGAAGCGCGGACGAGGGGGAGGAGGGCGACGAGGCTGAGCAGGAACACGATCGCGATTGTACCAATCATCGACCCGAGGCCGCTTCGAGCCGCTCCGCCGTCGCTTCCTCGCGCTTGGCGCACTCCGCGTCGCCCAGCGCCGTGCAGAGCTCGGCGAGCATGCGGTGCGTCGACGGATTCATCGGCGCGAGCTCGACGACGTGCTCCATCTCCGTCCGGGCGCCTTTTCCATCGCCGGTCTGGAAGAGAGCTCCGGCGAGGAGCATCCGCGCCTCCAGTCTCTCGGGATTCCGCGCGACGACCTCACGGTAGGTGGCGATGCCCTCGGGAAGGCGGTCGGCGTCGCAGAGCAGGCTCGCGAGCTTCTCTTGCGCGTCGCGGTAGCCGGGGTCGACTTCCACCGCGCGTCGGAGCGCCGCGATCGCGTCGTCGATGCGGCCCGCGCCCGCGCAGCGCAGTCCTTCGTCGTACGAAGTGCGCAGCGTGTGCCGGCTCCAGCCTGCGTAGCTCCATACCGCGCCGACCGGGAGCAGTGCCCCGGCGAAGAGCGTCCCGGCCGCGGTCAAGCGACCCGCCGAGCGCAGGAGGTGTCGCTGCACGATCATCTCGCGTCGGTAGAAGAGCCGCAGACCCTGGACCGCCAGGAAGGCGAGAATCGACGCGAGCCCGAGCGCGAAGAGGAGCGGAACGGAGCCTCGGAATCCGCGGACCGAGTACAGCGCGAGAAGGAAGAACCCGCCCAGCAGCGCGTCCTCGGCAGTCGAGTACTCGCGCGTGCGCCGCGCCTTCCCACGGAACACGGCGGCGACGACGAGGGAGAACACGGAGAGGACGGCGAGGAGGCGGCCGACGTCCGGGATGAGGTCGAGGTCGCGGTCGAAGTCGAGGAAGACGGCGAAGCAGCCGGCGAGGAACGCTCCGAGCATCGCTAGATCGAGGAGCGTCTTGCCGATGCCGGCCCCGATCGCCGGACGAGCGCCCTCCCGCCTCGAGGTGAACATCGCCGGCGCGCCGAAGCCGACGCGGAGCGCGTCCTTCGGACACACGCTGACGCAGTCGAGGCACTTCATGCAGGCCGGATCGACGACCGCGCCGAAGTCGCGCACTTCCTCGTGCACGCGGACGTTGCTCGTGCACACGGCGGTGCAGTGGCCGCAGCCCTCGCATGCGTCGCTGACGCGGATGCGGATGGGCGAGAGCTGGTCGGCGATTCCGAAGATCGCGCCGTACGGGCAGGCGTAGTTGCAGAAGCCCTTTGCTCCGAGCAGATAGACGATCACGAACCCGCAGACGAGGAAGGTCGCGAGCGCGATCGGCCAACTCGGGAACGTCGCCCAGAATCGATCCGTGGTGAGCCGCACTGCGTTCGCTGCGAGGTGTTCGCCGTGCAGAAGTCGTTGGACGATCGGCGCGAGGAACATGTACACGAACGCTGCCCACGGCACCGCGCCGAGGATCCCGAGGTTGGCCGGGCGCGGGCGGAGGCCGACCTTTTCGAGAAGCCAACGGCTCCCGTCCTGGAGCGCGACGAGGTGACAGGCCCAGCCGCAGAACCAGCGCCCGAGCAGGAACGTGCTCGCGATCGTGAGCCCGAAGAAGATCAAGCCCGCGTTCACGACCGCGGCTTTCGAGAACTGCATCGCCTCGATGTGGACGGCGATCAGCGCTTGCACGAGGAGCAGCACGATCGCTCGGCGCGCGCCGGCCTTCGACTTGCGGATCACGGAACGCCTCTCGTCGAGGATCGGGAGCGACAGGTCGGCGAGCGACTGCTTCGAGGAGCACCGTGAGGCCATCGCCCGCCATCCTAGACGAACGCGGTGGCGCCGCTTCCGCGGCGCCACCGAAGTTGTGGGTGGACGGACCCAGCTAGGTCAGGGAGTCCACACCAGAGTGAGTCCGTTCGAGTAATTCGACGTCGCCGCCGTGCAGAATGCGGTCGGGTCGCGGTGCCAGACGGAGTAGTGACGCGTGCCTCCGGCGGGCGGAACGGCGCCCTTCACCGAGACGGGCAGCTGCCCCATCCCCAGGTCGGGATAGAAGGAGGACCCCGTCGAGCTCGCGGCGTGCGTGCCGAGTCGGATGATGCCCGGTCCGCCGACGCACAAGACGCCGTCGTTCAGCGGGATGCCGAAGCCGCCGCCCGTGCGAGTCGTGCCCTGGAAGTACAGCGTGAGCTTGCCCGCCGGAACGCCCGAGCTCGTGAGGACGACGGTGTCCGCGGAAACCTTGGCCGTGCCTGCCGCGGCGAGCAGCGCGCCGGAAGCGAAGCTGGCCCGGGGCTCCCACGTTTGCGCACGGACAGAGCGCTGCCGTGCCGAAGCAGTAGGGGATCGCCGTCTGCGCGACGGCGCGCGTGTCGAGCGCGTCGAGGTCCGCGACCGGGCCGCCGCCGCTGCGCATCGTGGAGAGACCGAGCCACTCGGCCGCGACGAAGATCCCGGGGAAGGGGGAGAATCCGCCCGGCTTCGGCGTCGTCAGGATGTCACCCGGCTCGATCGGGATCCCGAAGTTGCTGTCGGGCATCCCGACGACCGCCGAACCGCGGCGCACGGAGAAGAGCAGCATGTCCGGGCCGCCGGCGATCAACCAGTCGAACGCGATCATCGAGGGTTGGAATCCGGGGATGCCGTTCTCCGCGAGCGCGAGCGCGTCGAGGTCGTCGGTCCCCGCGCCGAAGAGGTCGAGCCCCAGCGCGATCGGGGGCGCGTAGACCATCGCCGGACCGCCCGGAACGGCCGTGTGGAGCACGGCGCCGGGGAGGAAACCGTTCGCCATCGCCGAGCCCGTGTTCGGGATGCCGAGGCACGGATTCATGAACGCGGCGTCGAGGGAGAAGAACACGCCGAGCGGCGGCGGGAAGGGAGTGTCGAAGTCGACCGCGTCGACGTCGTCCCCGGTCGGACCCACGACAGCGAAGGTCGGCTCGACGACGCCGAGCCCCGGATAGACGAACCCGGTCGCTCCGGGAAGGCCGTTCCCGTCGACGATGCCCGCGTTGCCGACCGGCCCGCCGGGAGGCAGCGGAGCGCCCGGGAGGCCGAGATCTTCGAAGATGTCCGCGGCCGCATTGCCGCTCGGGAATTCGCTCGTGACGTTGCCCGGCAAGGGAGAACCAGGCATTCCGCCGGAGCACTTGTCGACGGAGAAGACGTAGGTGCCCGCCGGCAACGGACCGGGAGTGACCTTGAAATCCACGCCGCCGGAGAGCGCGTCGACTTCGACGCCGCAGGGCATCGCCGGCGGGTGACCGATGCACCCCGGGTGCGCGGGAAGTCCGAGTCCCGGAGCGGGAGGCCCGAAGCCGCCGCTGATCAAGATCATCGGAGGCGGGAGCGGACCGAAGCCCGGGAGTCCGCCCATCGTCGCGGGCACGAGGATGTCTCCTTCGGTGATCGGAACGCCCGAGCCGCTGGCCGGGACCCCGATGGTCAGGCCCTGGTAGTTGACGGAGAACTGGACTTGCGCGCGCGACGGAGTCGAGAGCGCGCAGAGCACGATCGCGGCGAGTCCGAGCGGAGCTACGGCGCCCGAGATCCTCCCGACGAACGATCGAACTTGCATGGGAACCTCCGCCTCTCCGCCCGGGTTGGAGGCCGCGATCCAAACGCGGAAGGCGGCCGGAGACGTGCGAGGGAGGCACCCTCGAGGTGCCTCGAGCGGCCGGATCTGGAAGGAAATCCGGGAGAGTTCAGCGGTAGGTGGCAGTCGGCATTCGCAGCTGCCGAGGGCTCTCCTGGCGGATCCCCACCGCGTCCGGCGTTCTCGGTGAGAATTGGGGACCTCCGGTGGGGGCATGCTCCGAGAGTTCCGTGGACACCCCCTCTGCGAGCAGAAGCAGCGCAATGATCGAGGCGTCAGGATATACCAGTGGTGAGGCAGTCGATGCAGTCCACATACCAAGTCCTTCGCGGTGGGCTTCCCGGGTCAGAAGGAATCTGGAGCTGTGAGTGCAGGGCGGAGATTCCCCCCCGATGGGCTCGAGCGACGACTATGTTCGGTCGTCTCGGTCTGTTCGCGATATTGAGTCTCGCAGCCCCGGGACAGTCCACGCACTGGATCAGCTCGGCGCACAGTGGAATCCCTGGAATCGGCGGCGTAGCCAACGGCGGTAGTGCAGCGAGCGACAGGGGTTCTGTCTCGGGGGACGGACGCTACGTGGCGTTCTATTCATGGGCGAGCAACCTTGTGCCTTCGGACACAAATGGCGTCTACGACGTCTTCGTCCATGACCTGCGGCTTTGGATTACCGAGCGCGTGAGTCTTGACTCGAACGGGCAGGAAGGCAATGGCGATAGCAAGTACACATCCATTTCTGGCGACGGGCGATTCATAGCGTTCCAGAGCGAGGCCAGGAATCTCGTAGTCGGAGACACGAACGGCCATGCCGATGTCTTTGTTCGCGACAGGCTGCTCGGGACGACTGAGCGAGTCAGCGTGTCGAGTAGTGGATTGCAATCGAATGGCGACAGCACCTTCCCTAGTATCTCGGCCGATGGCCGCCTTGTGGCCTTCCAGAGTCGAGCGACCAATCTAGTACCTGGGGACGGAAACGGCTCAGCAGACATTTTCATTCACGATCGACAGACAGGAGTGACCGAACTCGTCAGCATTGCCACAAATGGCATGCAAGGCAACGGAGACGGCGATAATCCCTACCTCTCCACGGACGGTCGATACGTCGTCTTCTACAGCGAGGCTAGCAATCTCGTCCCCGGTGATACCAACGGAGTCGGAGACGTGTTCGTTCGCGATCGGCTGGCAGGGAAAACAGAGAGGGTCAGCGTGAACTCTAGCGGGAATGAGGGCAATTCCTCCAGCTACACGGGTTCAATCTCCCCTGACGGTCGCTACGTAGCCTTCGACAGTGACGCCAGCAATCTCGTACCCGGCGACACGAACGGACTGTTCGACGTCTTCGTTCGTGATCGAGCCCTGGGTACCACGGAACGCGTGAGCCTTACTAACACCGGATCGCAAGGCTATGGCTGGAGCGGTTCGCCGGCGATCTCTGCCGATGGAAGGTTTGTGGCGTTCTCCAGCACTGCTAGCTTGGTTAATCAAGATGGGAATCCGTATTGGGATGTCTACTTGCGTGATCGTCTACTCGGGGGGAGGACGGTTCGCCTGAGTGTCCCTACGTTTGGCACGGACCAGCCAAATGCCGACAGTATTGGCGCTTCGATCAGTCCAGATGGCCGAATCATCGCATTCGTAAGTCGGGCGACCAACATCGTGGCGCAGAACTGGAATGGATTCTCAGGCGTCTACATACGTGATGTGAACTCTGCCCACTTCACGAGCTACTGCGATCCGGGTGTCGGTGGCACGGTCAGTTGCCCGTGCGGAAATCCGCCGTCCGGTCCAGGCCACGGATGCGACAACTCCTCACACACCGGCGGGGCAATACTTATCGCCTCAAATGTTCCAGGCCACTCCAACTCCAGCATCGCATACTTGTCAGAAGACTACCTCTTCTTGACCGCGATCGGGGAGCGGCCGACGGCCCTGAGCATCCTGATGCAAGGAACGAACGCCCATCATGTCGGCTACCTGTTCGGGCAGGGTGTGCGCTGCATTAGCGGCAATCTGAAACGCCTCTACACCAAGACGGCTTCGGGCGGCAGCATTACGTTTCCTGACTTCCAGAATCCCAACGATGTTCAGCTGTCCTACCGCTCGGCCGTGCTCGGGGACCCGATTCAGCCCGGTCAGTCGCGCTACTACATGGTCTACTATCGCGATCCGATCGTGCTGGGTGGGTGTCCGTCGACTAGCACGTTCAACTCGACGCAGTCTGGCGCGGTTGTCTGGTACCTGTAATCGGTCGCTGTACCCTACCGCGCGCAGCAGGTCCCCCAAACTCACCGCAGATCGGCCACCGTGCCTTGGGGAACTCCAGTCGGACCGACGCTACGGCCCGAACGTCTCCTGCATCCCGTTCGTCAAGTTCGAGCCGTTGCCGCAGGGACCGGTCAGGTTCCGGTACCAGGTCTGGAAGTTCCAGGTCGAACCCGTGTGGATGCAGTAGGCGGGAGGGAGCGTCGAGCACGCGCTGCCGATGATCCCCGGACCCTTCGTCGCGGAACCCGTCGCGCCGCTGTTGAACGAACCGAAGCGGTGGAACGGGCTGCCGACGCACCTGAGTCCGTCACCCAGAGGGCTCTGCGACTGTCCACTCGACATCAAGTAGATGCCGAGCTTGAACGTCGGCATGTGCGTCGTGGTCAGGACGAGGTCGTCCGCCTCCACGCTGGTCGATCCGGAAGCAGCGAGCGACGCGCCGAAGCCGGTGGAGTTCGCGCAGCCCGCGGTGGCGTCGTCGTTGCCGCACGGGCCGAGTCCGGCGCTGCACTCGCAGTAGCCCTGCCACGTGCGCTCGCACTCGTCGGGGATGCCGTTGTTGTTCGCATCCGCGGAGGATCCTTGCGCGATGTCGACCGAGTCCTCGACGCCGTTGTTGTTGCAGTCGTAGAAGGGCGTGCGCCGCGAAGCCATCGCGTCCATCTCGTCGCCGATCCCAACCTGCCCGCTGCGCGCGGTGGCGAGCCCGAGGTCCTCGGCCGCGATGTAGATCCCCGGGAAGATCGAAAGTCCGCCGGCCTTCGGCGTCGTGAGCACGTCGCCGGGCTCGATCGGGAGACGGCGGACGGAGAAGAGCAGCATGTCCGTGGGGCCGCCGAGGAGGCCGACTCCCGGGCCGACCCAGTCGCAGGGCAGGTGCGAGGGCTCGAAGACGCCGTCGCCGTTCTCCGACAGGATCAAGCCGTCGAGGTCGTCCGTTCCGGGGCCGAAGTGGTCGAGGCCGAGCTGATTCGGCTGGGCGTAGACCGTGAAGCTTCCGCCGGAGATCTGCTTCTTCAGCACGGCTGCGGGAAGGGTGCCGTTGGCCTGCGCCGACCCGCTGTTCTGGATGCCGAGCAGCGGATCGATGAACGCGGCGTCGAGCGAGAAGTAGACGAAACCGTTCGGGCCCGGCAGCGGGCTCAGGTCGAGCGCGTCGAGGTTGTCTCCCGGATCGGGCGGCAGACCGGGCGGATCCGGCTCTCGCAGGCCGAGGCCGCGGTAGTGAGGGCCCGCGCCGATCGGCAGTCCGTCTCCGTCGATCGTGCCGACGTTCTCCGGAAGAGCCGCGCCGGGCGGCAGCGGTCCGGGCGGGAGCGTGAGCGACACGAAGACGTCGGCTGCGGAATCGCGCACGCCCGCCGCCGCCTCGGAGCGGACGCTCGGGACGAGGAGGGATTGGATGCTCCCGACGGCTTGCTCGTCGACCGAGAAGTAGAGGTGCGCGAACGAGTCGGCGCAGCTGAACTCACCGTCGGTTCCGTACGAGAGCGCGTCGACCTCGATTCCGCACGGCGTGCCGCCTTGGTGTCCGAGACATTGGGCGTAGCGCGAGAGCGCGAGCTGTCCGCCCGTCAGGAAGATCTGCGGCCGAGGCAGCGGGCCGAACGCGGGGTCGGCGAGCGCCGGCAGCAGGATGTCGGCTTCGGTGATCAGGATACCGCTGATGTTCGCGGGTTGGCCGACCGTGGGGCCGTGCCAATCGATCGAGTAGCTCACGCGGCTCTGGTTCTGGGCGGCGGCGGCGGAAGCGCAGAAAGAGAGGGCGATGATCCGCGATGCGACGGTCCGGGGCCGCCGAGAGCTCCCTTCTCGCGTACGTGTGACGAGCATCGATTTCCTCGCGGGCGACGGACCGCCCGGGCCGGGATGGCCTCCACTCGGAGGCTACCCCGCTCGGCCGATTCCAGCAATGCGGCGGGGTCCGTCGTGAGACGAAGTGAGCTCGGGCGAGGTTCCTGGAGAACAGTTCGCGAAAAACTTCGGAGCCCTGCCTCACTCGTAGCGCAGCGGCAGGGCGAGGCGGCGCTCGCGATCCCGTTCGGAGGGGAAGAGCCAGACGGAGACGGTGCCGTCGTCGCGCGCGACGATGACGCGCGGGTTCTCGCGTCCGCCGTCGAATGCGGCGTCGAGGATCGCCGCGTCGCCGCCGGCGCGGTGCGCGACCGGACGACCGCTGCCCGCCTCCCAGACGTGCGCGGTTCCGTCCGAAGCGAAGGTGAGCACGAGGGAGCCGTCCGCGCTGAGGACGCCGCCGAGGATGCTCGAGGACCAGGCGTGAGCGATCTCGGCTTGCACCGGCGGACGATTCTCTCCGAGCAGGAATACCTTCGCCGCGCCGCCGCCGTACCGACCGGTCACGAGGAGCTTCGAGCCGTCCGCGGAGTATGCGATGCGCCGCGGAGGGAAGACGACGAGACCCTTGCGCGCGTCGTCGCCGGTACGCGGATCCCAGAACCGGACCTTGGCGTCCTCGCACGCGACCGCGAGCTCGCCGCCGTCGGGAGAGAAGGCGAGCGCGGAGACGCCGCTCGTGTAGTTGGGACCGTGGACGAAGGCGAGGTCCCGCAGGTGCTCGCCGCCGCGGGCGCCCCACATCCCGACCGAGTCACCGGCGCCCGCGCACGCGACCATGGTGCCCTTCGGATCGAACGCGGCGCACCGGATCGGCCCCGTCTCCGAGGTGATCTGGATCGGATTCGATCCTCGCTTCGACTCGAAGAGGTAGGCGCTGCCGTCGGCGCAGACGGTCAGGACTCCGGATCCGTCCGCGGCGAAGGATCCCCACAGGACCGCCGCGGGATGGACGAAAGGCTCTCCGACCGGCTCACCGGTCCGCGCGCTCCAGATGCGCGCGGTGTGGTCGTCGGAAGTCGTGAGGACGAGCTCACCGGCGCCGTCGAAGCAGGCCTCGGTCACGGGCCCCGCGTGTCGCAGCACATGCAGGAGCTCGCCGGGATCCCGATCACCCGCCGCCGAGACCGACCAGAGTCGCGCGGTCCCGTCCTTCGACGCCGTCAGCGCGGTGCGGTCGTCCGGAGAGAAACGAACGCGCCCGACCGGCGCCGTGTGGCCCGAGAGATCGAACAGATCGGGTCGATTGCGGGTGAACCAGACGTGAGCGAGCCAGTTGTTGTTGAGAGTCACGAGGTGCCTGGCGTCGCGCGACCACAAGACCGAGGCCGGACGACCCTGCGCCGTGTTGAGCACGCGCAGCGGAGCACCGCTCGACGCACCCCACAGTCGTACGGTGGCGTCGAAGGATGCCGTCGCGATGCATTTTCCGTCCGGGCTGAAGGCGCCGTGGACCACACGACGTCCCGCGTGGCCCGCGAGTGGATGTCCCTCGCCGGTCACGACATCGACGAGCATCAGCTCCCCGACTTGGTCTCGGTCCGTGGCGACGAGCAGTTGTCTCCCGTCCGGAGAAAACGTCACGAATCCGGCCGGCGCGTCGAGCCGTAGTCCGCGCACCGCGCGTTGGCCGTCCGGGATCTCGAATACTAGGATCTCGCCGTCCGCCAGGGCCAAAGCGACCCTACCTCCGCAGGGCGCGAGCGCGCAGGAGACGACCGCACTCGACTCTTTACCTAGGTCGAGGATCCTCGACGCCGCGTTGACTTCCCAGAGCGATGCGCCCCCAACGGAGCCGTAGGTGAGAAGGTGCTCGCTGACGCCAGGCTG
>WNFM01242648.1_pt1 | contig 10241 bp, 5 predicted proteins | sample 5400271 | NCBI WGS metagenome assembly WNFM01 (sample SAMN13153352, study PRJNA577476) | soil metagenome | isolation source: 60 cm saprolite on Douglas fir-dominated hillslope | place: USA:California | collected 2013-09-17
AGGGACGGAATGATCGTAGCCAGGCAATTTATTGCCTGGAGTGTGCCACACAAAGAACCCGTCCCGTAGGGAACGGTATGATTCGGTCGACAGGACGTTTTTCGACCATGGGCGGTGAATATGTCGTGTAGCCCGACTCACACCGTCCCTCCGGGACGGTTCGCCTTTTTTCGGCGTATTCCAGGCAATAAATTGCCTGGCTACGATCATCCGGTCCCTCCGGGACAACAAACCTCCCTGAAAACTGTCCACAAAATCGAAGCCACCCCAGAGTGATGGAGTATTGGCCCGCCCGCATCGCTACGCGAAGCGTTGCGGGCGGGAGTGTGGGAGTATTGCGCCAAGTCCGAATTGCACCGCGTAGCGGGGTGGAGGTGCTGAAAGGGCGGCCGATCAATGATGCTTTATCCAACAGGCAGCACGGATTGCAACCCCGGCGCCGAAAAAGATGATGAGCCCAAATCTTGCCAAGATGCTATATAAGCGGTTGAGCGCTGCCGGTCGATAATTGGTTGACGGGCAGAACTTTCCGCTAAGGATGGACCAGTTTTGTGCTGATTGAGCTTTCGACATACGAGTTCGAGAGCCTGCGGACGGACGAAGAATTCACCCTTTACCGAGGCCGCGGAGCGGTTGAGCCGTCCTCAATTCTGGTTCTAACTCCGGTCTCGCAACAGCCGGAACTGGGAACAATCAAACGGCTAGAGCACGAATGCTCTTTTCGAGACGAGCTTGACCCAGAGTGGGCGGTGCGACCCATGGGGCTTACTCGCCACTGGGACCGTTTGGTGCTCGTGCTGGAAGATCCCGGTGGAGAGCCCCTTGATCGGTTCTTGGGACCCGCCCGCGACCCCAGCCCGCATTCGCTACGCGAAGCGTTGCGGGCGCGGACTTCCACCTTGGCGGATACAGGCCGGCAACCGATGGAACTAGGACGGTTCCTGCGGCTGGGGATTAGTCTGGCCACCGGATTGAGCAAACTGCACGGGCAAGGTCTCATTCATAAGGACGTCAAACCCGCCAACGTTCTCGTTGACTCTATCACCAACAAAGTGCGGTTCACTGGTTTCGGAATTTGTTCCCGCCTAGTGCGCGAAAGGCAGGCTGCTGAACCACCCGAAATGATTGCCGGCACACTAGCCTATATGGCGCCCGAACAGACCGGGTGGATGAATCGGTCGATCGATTCCCGCAGCGATCTTTACTCCTTGGGGGTCACGTTCTTCCAGATGCTCACCGGCTCTCTTCCGTTTACGGCGTCCGATCCGATGGAATGGGTGCACTGCCATATTGCCCGGCAGCCAATCACGCCCGACCAATATGCGAAAGAGATTCCCGCGCCGCTCTCAGCGATCGTGATGAAGCTGCTGGCTAAGACCGCCGAGGAGCGGTATCAGACCGCCGCTGGTGTTGCCGGCGATCTCCGGCACTGCCTAGAGGAATGGCAGGCGCACCGCCGCATCGACCGGTTCCAGCTCGGCACACACGATGTATCGGACCGGCTACTGATCCCGGAGAAGCTTTACGGCCGAGAGCGCGAGATTGAGGCATTACTCGGTTCCTTCGACCGTGTCGTGGCCAACGGCGCCCCGGAGCTGGTGCTTGTATCCGGCTATTCCGGTATTGGCAAGTCCTCGGTGGTGCACGAGCTCCACAAGGTGCTCGTCCCGCCGCGTGGGCGCTTCGCGTCCGGCAAGTTCGACCAGTACAAGCGGGATATTCCTTACGCCACCCTGGCGCAAGCCTTCCAGAGCCTTGTGCGCCCGCTTCTGGGCCAGAGGGAGGCGGAGCTTGGGTGGTGGCGGAACGCCCTGAGAGAGGCGCTGGGCCTGCACGGTCAGCTTATCGTCAACCTTGTTCCCGCACTCGAACTTGTGATCGGAAAACAGCCACCGCTTCCGGAGCTGCCGCCGCAGGACGCGCAGAACCGCTTTCAAATGGTTTTCCGGCGGTTTCTCGGCGTATTCGCACGGAAGGAGCACCCGCTCACGCTGTTCCTCGACGATTTGCAATGGCTAGATATAGCGACGCTCGACCTCCTCGAGCACTTGGTCACGCACTCTGAGGTGCGGCACCTGCTGCTAGTCGGCGCCTACCGGGACAACGAGGTCGGCCCCGCGCACCCGCTTCTGCGGACGCTGGAAACGATTCGCAATGCTGGAGCGAAGGTGCAGGAGATCGTGCTGGCACCCCTTGGCCTCGACGATGTCGGTCGGCTCGTGGCAGATGGCCTGCATTGTGAGCCGGAGCACGTGCGGCCCTTAGCGCAACTGGTTCAGGAGAAGACCGGCGGCAATCCGTTCTTTGCGATCCAGTTCTTTACCGCGTTGGCCGAAGAGGGGCTGCTCTCGTTCGACCCAGTCGAGGCAGCTTGGCGATGGGATATCGACCGCATCCGCGCCAAGAGCTACACCGACAACGTGGTGGATCTGATGGCCGGGAGGCTAAAGCGCCTCTCCGCCACCACCCAGGAGGCCCTGAAACAGCTCGCCTGCCTGGGCAACGTCGCCGGGACCGCAACCCTGGCGCTGATTCACGGGGAAACAGAGGAGGTGACGCACGCGGCCCTTTGGGAAGCCGTCCGCGGCGGGCTCGTGTTTTGCCAGGACAGCGCGTACAAATTCCTGCACGACCGCATCCAGCAGGCGGCTTATACACTGATCCCAGAAGAGCACCGAGCCGAAGTCCACCTGCGTATCGGCCGCGTGCTGCTGGCGAGCATGACGGCGACCGAACTCGCCGAGCACCTGTTCGATGTCGCGAACCAGTTCAGTCGGGGCGCCGCACGGCTGGTGGACCGGGATGAGAAAGCACAGGTGGCAACCATCGACTTGCGCGCTGGACGAAGGGCCAAGGCGTCGGCGGCCTATGCGTCGGCATGCGTGTATCTAGCGGCCGGCATGGCGCTGCTCGATGATGGAGACTGGAGCAGCCAGTACGAATTAAAGTTCAGCCTGCTGCTCGAATGCGCGGAGTGCGAGTTTCTGACCGCTAACTTCGATAAAGCCGAGCAACTGATTGGGGAGCTGTTGCAGCGTGGAGCGTCGAAAGTCGACCAGGCGGCCGTCTGCCACCTGAAGGTCCTGCTCCATACCGTGAAGTCGGAAAACGCGAAAGCCGTTGATAGCGCGCTCGCCTGCCTGCGCCTGGTCAGCATCGACATCCCGGCACGCCCGACCTGGGAACAGGTCCAGGCCGAATACGAGATGGTCTGGCAGACCCTCGATAGGCGCCCGATCGAGAGCCTGATTGATCTGCCGCTGATGACCGATCCCGAATTGAAGGCCGCCATGCAGGTGCTCTCGGTCTTTGTTTCCCCCGCCTACTTTACCGACTTCCACTTACACTGCTTGCTCGTGTGCCGCATGGTGAACATCAGCATGCAGGACGGGACGAGCGGCGCTTCCGCGCACGGTTATGGTTATCTTGGGGCTCTCCTCGGCCCGCTCTTTCACCGCTACAGAGAGGGTTTTTGTTTTACCAAGCTCGCGTGTGATCTGGTCGACAAGCACGGATTCGTCGCCTACCAGGCGAAGGCCTACTATTCGATGGGACTAGTGGCCCTCTGGACACAGCCGATCACGACGGCGATCAATTTCACGCGAGCGACCTTTCGCACCGCAACCGAGACGGGGGATCTGACCTTCGCCTGCTACAGCATGTGGCAATCCGTCACATGCCTTCTCCTGCGGAACGATCCACTGGACGCGGTGTGGCTCGAGTCGGAGAAGAGCCTGGACTTCGTTCGGAAAGCTCGGTTCCACGACATAGCGGACATCATCGTGAGCCAACAACGCTTCATCGCGACCATGCGGGGACGGACCGCGACCTTCTCCACCTTCAGCGATGCGCAGTTCGACGAGGTGACGTTCGAGGCGCAGCTGAAAGGGGACCGGATGACCGTGATGATCTGCTTGTATTGGATCGTCAAACTGAAGACGCGGTTCCTGTCAGGGGACTACGCCGAGGCGCTCGCAGCAGCCGACAAGGCGAAGGCGCTGCTTTGGACCTCAGCTGCCCAGATACAGCTGCTCGACTACTTCTATTACACCGCGCTGACGGTGGCAGCGCTCTACGAGAACGCTACTGCTGACGAGCAAACCGAGTGGCGCGAACTCCTGACGGCACACCGCGAGCAACTGCGCGAGTGGGCCGACAACTATTCACCGACTTTCACCGACAAACACACATTGGTGTCAGCCGAGCTTGCTCGCCTCGAAGGGCGGGACCTGGATGCCATGCGGTTGTACGAGGAGGCGATCCGGGCGGCGCGCGAGAATGGGTTTGTTCAGAACGAGGGCCTCGCCAACGAGGTGGCAGCTCAGTTCTATCTAAAGCGTGGCATCGAAAAAGTTGCGCATTCCTTCCTCCGTGACGCGCGCTACTGTTATCTGCGTTGGGGAGCACTGGGCAAGGTAAAGCAGCTCGATGAACGCTACCCTGCAATCGAAGAGCGGTCCGCTGTGCGCCCTACCTCCACGATCGGCACGTCGGTTGAGCAGCTGGACTTGGGCACGGTAATGAAGGCGTCGCAGGCGGTCGCCGGTGAGATTGTGCTGCAGAAATTAATCAAAACTCTCATGATGATCGCCGTTGAACACGCTGGTGCCGAGCGCGGTCTTCTGGTCCTGCCGCATGGCGAAGAACTGCGAATCGCTGCGGAAGCCAGGACCGGCTACGACGGGGTTGAGGTCCAACTAAAAGATGCCTTGGTGACGCCCTCCGAGATACCCGACGCGCTCCTTCAGTACGTGATTCGAACTCAGGAGAGCGTGATTCTGGATGACGCCTCGACCCAGAATCTGTTTTCGCAGGATGAATATTTTCGACAGGGGCGTTCTAGGTCCCTGCTCTGCCTGCCTCTGTTGAAGCAGGTCAATTTGGTGGGCGTCCTCTATCTGGAGAACAGCTTGGCGCCCCACGTGTTCACGCCGAATCGACTGGCCATGCTGGAACTGCTGGCCTCGCAGGCTGCGATCTCCTTGGAGAACACCCGTCTTTACCGCGACCTCGAAGAGCGCGAAGCGAAGATCCGCCGCTTGGTAGACGCCAATATTATGGGAATCTTCATATGGAATCTCGAAGGTGAGATTATCGAGGCCAATGACGCGTTTCTCACCATGCTGGAATACAGTCGTGAAGATGTCGTCTCACTTCGCCGGGGCTGGAGGGATCTGACACCGGCAGAGTGGCGCGATCGGGACGAACGAGCCGTGGCAGACCTGAAGGCGACCGGAACCGCCCGCCCGTACCAGAAGGAGCTCCTCCGGAAGGACGGCAGCCGCGCGCCCGTGATGATCGGTGCCGCGACCTTCGAAGGAAGTAAGAATGAGGGTGTCGCTTTTGTGCTGGATTTAAGCGAACAAAAGCGCGCCGAGGACGAGCGTAATCGGGCCGAAGAAGCGTTGCAGAAAGCACAAGCGGAGTTGGCCCACGTCACGCGTGTGACAACCCTGGGGGAGCTAACCACTTCTATTGCTCATGAAATCAATCAGCCGCTGGGTGCACTGGTCAATAACGCCGGCGCCTGCTTGCGCTGGCTTAAGGCTCAGAACCTGGAGGAGGCCCGGCGATCCGCCTCGCTGGTGATCGCAGACGGTCATCGAGCGGGCGAAATCATCAGCCGGATTCGCGCTCTGGCCAAGAAAGCCCCGCCGCAGAAGGACTGGCTCGACCTCAACCACGTTATCGGTGAAGTCGTCGCTCTAGCGCGGAACGAATTGCAAAGGAATCGCGTGTCACTACAGACTCAGCTCAGCAATGATCTACCCCTGATATTAGGAGATAGAATCCAGTTACAGCAGGTGATTCTTAATCTGCTAATCAACGCCATCGAAGCCATGAGTGGAGTGAGCGAGGGTCCGCGTGAGCTGTGGGTAAGCTCGGAGAAAGTGAATGGGATCTACGATGAATCAGAAGAAGACACGCTCCGAGTTAACGGCTTGGCCGAAGCGAAGGGGACCCACGTATTGGTTGGGGTCCGAGATTCAGGCCCAGGGCTGGATCCCAATGGTATTGCTCGTGTTTTCGACGCCTTCTATACGACCAAGTCTCAGGGCATGGGCATGGGCTTAGCGATCAGCCGTTCCATTGTCGAAGCTCATGGAGGACGACTGTGGGCGACGCCAAATGCGCCCAAAGGAGCCCTGTTTCAGTTCGCGTTACCGATTAGTCATGAGAGGATATCATGATGGAAACAGACGCCATGGTGTTCGTCGTCGATGATGATGCGCCGATGCGCGAGTCACTCAGGAATCTCATTCGGTCGGTCGGGCTACGGGTCGAGATATTTTCCTCGGCTCAGGAGTTCTTGGAGAGCAATCGCCCGGAAATGCCCAGCTGCCTGGTGCTCGATGTGCGGTTGCCAGGGCTGAGCGGACTTGATCTGCAGAGGCGAACGACCGAAGCCGGGATGGAAATTCCCATTATCTTCATCACCGGCTATGGCGATATCCCGATGACTGTCCGCGCGATAAAAGCAGGGGCGGTGGAGTTTTTGAGCAAGCCTTTCCGTGACCAGGATCTACTCGATGCCATTCAGTTGGCGCTCGAACGTGACCGCAAAGCTCGCGACCAGCGAGCATCGCTGGAAGTATTACGCAGCCGGTTTGCGCGGCTCACGCCTCGAGAGCGGGAAGTGATGGCGCGCGTCGTAGTAGGCCTGCTCAACAAGCAGGTAGGGGCGCAATTGGGAATGAGTGAGACCACCGTCAAAATTCACCGCCATCAGGTGATGGAAAAGATGGGAGCCGGCTCCCTACCCGAGTTGGTCAGGATGGCGGACAGACTCGGAATCCGCGTCCCGAAGTCGTAGCTGCCTGTCCGAACGTCGTAGCCGCCTGTCCTAAAGTGGAATAGAAGTTCCCGCCCGTGGCATTAGTCTGTTTTTACCGCTTACTATCTGCTCCTAACTAGCCGGCGAGGGCAACTGATTGCTGCGGTTTCGCAGCATCTTGCGGAACATGACTTGGAACAGGGAGCAACAAACTTTCGATGCCAAATATTCCCCTGATTTCGATCGTCGACGATGACGACGCCCTTAGAGGCTCGCTCGAGAATCTGATTCGATCCGCTGGGTTTCGGGCACAAAGCTTTTCCTCGGCGGAAGCGTTCTTAGCGTCAAATAAGATGCATGAAACGGCGTGCCTGATTCTCGATGTGCGCATGCCTGGCATGAGCGGATTCAAGCTCCAGCGTTTGATGGCCGCGTCTAACTCGCACTTGCCGATCATCTTTATCAGCGCCCATGCAGATGACGATCCGCGGACCCGAGCCCTTGAAGCGGGCGCGGTGGCATTCTTATACAAGCCCTTCTACGAGGAAGAGCTACTCAACGCGATCGATCTGGCTCTCAAAGGTTCGTGAGATCGAGAGTTGGCGTGAAGAGATTGTAGGCTGGTCAGGAGTCGCCTGCACCGAACTGTCGCGATGCTTCAACCGCGTCCGCCCTGTTGCTCGCCATGCCCGTAAGCTGGTGAAGGGGTAATCCATTCGAGATGGGAAATAACTGCTAGTTCGTGTCATTGCGCCGTAGAAGGGACAGACGCTAACATTGGTAGCGGCAGAGCGCTTGTTGAGAAACAAAACCTCACTGAAGGTTGCTCTCCTCAAAATCGAGAAATGACTACGCCGATAATAAAACTTTGTCCCAAACTGATTCTTGAGGGCACCCGTCTCACTGGCAAAACGGATCTGGTCCTGGCGTTGAACGAGAACCCGCGGATCGTGGGAGCCAGGAAATATCGCTATCACTCACCGATTGTGTCGGCGGAGTGGAATGGTTTTGTTAAGAATCCATATGGCTCCAGTCTGATCGATTTCGAAGAACGGTACGAAGACCGTGCTATGGAAGCTTACCGGATTTGGCTGAGCCTATTCGAACTTTACCGATATTACTCTTGGTTAGTCGATCGCTTCCATATTTCTACTCAGATGTGGCAGGCTGCTTATCGCGGGAAGAAATATAGCTTCGGCTGGTTGGAGTCGCGCTTAGCCGCTCTAGGTTTTCGGCTGATATTCTGTTGGCGACACCCTAAATCTTTCGCCAAAGCGCGCAGCCGGCGTTTGAAGATCTCGAGCAATCCGTCGCAGTACGACAATCTCGGTATATTTATCCGCGAACAGGAAATCATGCAGGAACTGATCGGAAAGTCGATGATTCCAAGTCTGTTGCTTGATGTCACCGAGCGTTCGCTCGAAGAACAGGTCAGCCAGGTTGCGGACTGGTTGGAAGCTACCGGCGGGCTTAATCCAGCCGAATCGCCGCCCAATCCCAAAAGCGTCCTCTGCCCGTCAACAACCCTACGGGAACGAATTCCGGAGTTGCCGGCGATGAAGGTGGCTCCATTCACTATACAGAATCATAGCGCGGCCTAGCCGGAGATTATGTACCCGTATTAGCTAATCTCAGCGTTGGCAGCAGCGGCATCTCTCGCCCAGAATAGTCTTCAGCACACTCCAGGCAATTTGACCACGATGCTGGGGAAATTCGATGACTGGTGCTTTCAAGCCACAGCTGAAAGTCCTGCACGTGATGTTCAATCAGCTGCTGGCATTTTTCTGCTGCCTGCTTACGCACTGCAAGAGTTCGCTTGGCTATATTTTGCAGCGAATCGAGATCGTACAAATAGACGCCGTCTAACTTGCAAACGGCCGGATCGACGTCACGTGGCAACGCCAAACCGATGAGGAAGAGCGGCCGGTCCGGGCGAGCCCGCAACAACGGCGCTAACTTATCTAAGGTGATAATCGCGTGCGGAGCTGCAGTCGAACTGACCAGGATGTCCAGGTCGCGGAACTCCGGCTCCCAATCGTCAAAATGAATCGCTCGTCCGCCGGTCATTGTCGCTAACGCCTGCGCTCGTTCGAAGGAGCGATTAGAGGTTCATCTCATAGTGGCTGGCTGAGACGATGCGGAAACCTCAAAATCACGTGACCGGAAAACGGGCGGTTAAAACCCCGTTTTGCTGGACGCCGCTTTTAGCCCTTCGGTCGAACCACCAGCGCGGCGCGGACGTAACGAACTCTTGAGGTACCGTAGATAAGACTTCGTTTGCCCGGTGTCGGGTAGTAAATGCTTTTGGTTTTCGAGCAGACTATCATAACAAGGCTAATGATTGGTTAATACTTCTATTGCTTTGCGTGGAATTCGCTCCGAGCGATTTCATTTATCGGTAGTTGGATTTGGTTCATAATTTCGTGCTCGTTTGGTTCTGCGTAATGAATGGCGCCTCTTGCTTTTCTTGGCTCGGCGTCGCGTTCCTGAGGCCTTAACGCACTTTCCATGCCAACCGACTACTAGATTTGTAAGTGGTTTCCAATAAACAACTTAGGAATGTCCAGCCAACGAAAATGATCGGGACAAAATTTCGGACGTCCAAACAACCGTCCCGCTTGTTGTTTAAGACCCCTGCCGGGTTCCTTCCGGCGTGCATCGAAAGCTCGCTGGCGAGCCGCAGTTTCGGAGCGGAACACCTTTGCCTCCGTCGGTCGCCGGCGAGCGGCATGTGGCCGCGGCTCTGGTTCCGGAAGCAGGAAATCCGAGCTGTCAAAAGTAAGCCTGGAAAGACGTTTCTATAGGGACGTGTCTTAACATTACATTCGACAGAGCTGTAACTGGTGAAGACAGTGTTTGGAATGTCCAAAGTTAAGATGCGGGCCTGATTGCTAAAGCATAAGCTTAAGGAGGAAAGATAAAGTCTCGCCTCCTGGGGACGATTTCGCCATGCCCCTAAGCGGTGAAGGGGTAATCCATTCGAGATGGGAAATGCCTGCTAGTTCGCGTCATTGCGCCGTAGAAGGGACAGACGCTAACATAGGTAGTGCCAGAGCGCTTTGTAAGAAACAAAACCTCATTGAAGGTTGCTCTCCTCAAAATCGAAAAATGACTACGCCGATAGCGCCAAATAATTCGCAAAGTGACAGCTTTGTGCCGACATTCTGAAAGCAGCGCGATCTCTGCGTTCTGTCCTTGAGATCTGCGAACGGCATGACGGTGTTGCGACTGCAAGCTTGATTGAGAACTGGATTAACGACTGAACGCTTCATCTGGTTCTAACTTGAGATGGAGGGCGATCTTTAGACCATAAAGGGGTTTGCTGGTTCCAACCTTTTCTGAACGTACAAATGTCTACTGATACTGAATCCAATCAATTAGGGGGAGCGAAGCCAGCAGTTGGCTTCGGCCCGAACCGGGAAGGCAGCTTCTCGCAGGAGGACTATCAACATCCTGCCGCCGGATG
>WNFM01299954.1_pt1 | contig 10241 bp, 8 predicted proteins | sample 5400271 | NCBI WGS metagenome assembly WNFM01 (sample SAMN13153352, study PRJNA577476) | soil metagenome | isolation source: 60 cm saprolite on Douglas fir-dominated hillslope | place: USA:California | collected 2013-09-17
CGCCAGAATAAACTGGATGAGAAGGTTTTTGCTGAAACTCGCCTCCGCTGGGGGATTTATGGGCAGCGTTATGATAACGGTCAGCGCTACGATGGCCTCAAAACGCAAACGTTGACCTATCCAGCGGGTGACTTGACCAAAGGGCCAAACACTTATTGGGACGCGCCCGGAATGCAGCGCATCAAGATTCCGTTCGGCGGTTTGACGCCCGACCAGATGGATGTGCTGGCTGAAGTGGCGGATGAATATTCCGATGGCATTTTGCACATCACCACACGGCAGGATTTTCAGCTTCACTTCATCCATATCGAAGATACTCCGGCTCTCATGCGGCGTTTGGCGGCAGTCGGCATCACCACGCAGGAAGCGTGCGGCAATACCGTCCGAAATGTTACTGGGTGTCCGCTGGCTGGCGTCTGCACCGACGAGGCATTTGACATCACGCCATACGCCAAAGCGATGGCCTATTTCCTGCTGGGACACCCTGACACGCAGGACTTCGGACGCAAGTTCAAGACCGCCTTTTCCGGCTGCGAAGAGCACGCCTGCGGTCTGGTCCGAATGCACGATCTCGGTTTGCTGGCGCAGGTCAAAGAAGTCGATGGCAAGCCGGTACGCGGTTTTGCAGTCTATGTCGGCGGCGGTCTTGGAACCATTCCGCAACAGGCAAAACTGCTCAGCGAGTTTGTCACTGAAGATGAAATTCTTCCCCTTGCACAGTCAGTTGCGCGTGTTTTTGCTCGATTGGGTGAAAAGAAAAACCGCAACCGCGCCCGCATGAAGTTCCTGGTTGAGGCGCTCGGCATCGAGGAATTCCGGCGGCTGGTCTACGAGGAACGCGAACAGCTAGAGCCTGATCAGCGCTGGACAGAATATCTGGAAACCGTGCCGGATTACCATGAAACGCCCGTCAAGCCGTCAGTTTTCCTCAATGGTCATGCCAAGCCAGAAGGCTTCGATGCGTGGTATGAAACCAACGTCTACCATCAGCGTCAGCCGGGTTATAAAGCCGTCTACGTGAACCTGCCGCTCGGCGATATCACAGCCCGTCAAATGTTCAAACTGGCTGATCTGGTCCGCAAATACACGGGCGATAATGTCCGCACCACAGTTGAACAAAACATCCTGCTGCGCTGGATTTCGGAAGCGGATTTACCCGAACTGTATTCAGACCTTAAGGCCATCGGCTTGAGCGAACCGGGCATCAATACCATTCTGGATATTACAACCTGCCCCGGAACAGATACCTGCAAACTCGGTATCGCCTCATCGCGCGGCCTGACTGGGGAACTACGTCAGCAACTTGCAGTGAAATTCCCGACGCTGCCGCCTGCCGTCAAAGAATTAAAGATCAAGATTAGCGGTTGCTTCAATTCGTGCGGTCAGCACCACATCGCGGATATTGGTTTCTTCGGCAACAGCCGCCGCGCGGGCAATTACATGGTCCCGCACTTTCAGGTCGTGCTTGGTGGCAAGTGGAAAGAAAACGCAGGCAGCTACGGGTTAGCAGTCGGCGCGGTTCCATCCAAACGCGTACCGGATGTGCTTGAAGCGATTACGACTCGCTACGCAGCCGAGCGTCAGGAGGGCGAAAACTTCCAGAGTTGGATTGCACGGCTGGGCAAGAAGGAAGTCCGCACGATTCTGGAACCCTTCATGCAGCTTCCATCCTATGAGGAAGACCCATCGTTCTACACCGATTGGGCTGATACCCGCGAATACACGTTGGGCGATATCGGCGTCGGTGAGTGCGCTGGCGAAGTGGTCTCACTGTTCTCGATGGAGATCGCCAAAGCCGAGTCGAAGCACTTTGATGCCTTACTCGCGCTGGATGAGGGCAATTACGCGAAGGCCGATGATCTGGCCTACCGGGCCATGCTGTCCGCAGCACGCGCACTGGTCCGTACACAGGACTTCAGCCTGCCCGACGATCCGAACCGGATTGTCGAAGCCTTCCGCACGCGCTTCTACGACACGCAGTTGTTCTATGATCAATATGCGGGCGGCAAGTTCGCGCAATATCTCTTCGCCCGCCACGAGGAACCATCCACAATACCAACAGCCGATTCGGCGCAGGGCTTGATCGGTGAGGCACAACTGTTCATCGAAGCCTGCTACGCCTGCGAAGCCCGCGTGAATGGTCGCATCGTCGATCTTGGAAGCTGAGGATAATTAGACTATGGTACCGTTCCGCGTTCAGGTTAAATATTTCGTGGAGAATCCAGAAGCCGTCGATCTAGGCGGCTTCATCGGCCTATTCCAGCGCTGGATACAGCAGAAGAGCATCGGCGAGATGTTGATCGACGTGGCGGATTACCGGCACGTCTTTGAAGGTCCAGGCATCGTGCTAATCGGCTTCGAGGGCGACTACAGCATGGAGATCGGTCATCGTGGGTTGGGCCTGCTCTATACGCGCAAGCGCCAGCTTGATGCTAATTTGCAACAGCAGCTTCGCGTGTCGTTTCAACAAGCTCTGACAGCTTGCCAACTGCTCGAAAACGATCCGTCCGTAAACCTGAAGTTTCGGACGAACGAAGCCGAAGTCCGCATCGTGGATCGCCTTCTACTGCCGAACACGCAGGAAAGCTTCGAGAGTGTACAGGACGACTTAAAAGCCGTTTTGTCAGATGTTTATGGCAGCACGCCCGTTAGTCTCAGCCTCATCAATGATGATCCGCGTGAACTTTTTACGATTGGCGTTCACACGGAAGGCGCACCGGATGTCAGCAGTTTATTGGAGCGTCTTCAACTGAGCGTACCTAAAGAAGCCTAACCAACCCCGACGCATAGTAATTCTGGACACTACTTTCGCTACCCACTAGTCCTCGTGTTTATCGGTTTCCCTCCGCGCAAGAGTGGCTTTCCAGTCACCAAATCATAGCCTAGTGACTCGCTTACCTCTTTGGCTTGTCTGCCGATCATCTTGGCAACTTCCCATACAATTTCCATGGCGATAGACATTGGGACAGATTCGACACGACCTAATTTCTCTACTGCCAAATCCTCAGCAAATTTCGTGTAGATAAGCGCATATTTCCCAAAGTAGTCGCGTGGATTTACTTTTTGGTCGATTTTCAACTCACCACGCAATTGAGCGGTTGTTCGCTGCCAAAGTCCCTTATAGAGGTTTTCGGTAGCATCACCATAGATGGTCGGTGGGGCTTGTAATACAGCAATACGTAGGGCTTCGATCCAACTTTCAGATTTTCCTTGCGAACGGTACTCGGCAATGGTTCTTTCAAATCATCTGAACAATCCTAATTCCGGATCGGTGGTCTCGTCTAAGCGTTCTCTACCTACTAGCGCAAGCCAGAGCTTCAACGGTTCAAGTTTTGAAGAGGGAATGGACTGAAGTACCCGGAGCGCCTCTTGGCTATTAACCACGTCGGTTTCGCGGCGCTTACCATCTTCCGCAATGAGTTTCAACTTCTTACAATTTGTAAGAGTTTGGTTGCCCTCGCGGGTCAGCCGATTTTTGAGCACATGATAGTAATTGCGTGCTGTTTTCAGGTCAGCGTCAAGCAAAACCGCGATCATATCGATGATGCTGTAATACCAGTCGCCATCGTGCCATTCGCGGCGAATCTGACTCCCATTGATTGTAGGGACTAAATCACTCATTGAGTTCAACCTACTGTAAATTCAAGCTGCTTGAATTTACAGTAGGTTTATTGGTTTGTCAAGAAGTTTCGCCGACTCTGAGGAAGGTGCACTTCTTTGAAGGGACGGGGTGAGGTTCCTCACTACGCCCCGTTCGTATTAAACTCCACCGAGCCGACACCGGCATTCACTTCAAAAGTGATCTTCGGACCAGCAGCGCTCGAAAACCCGTTCGTTTGGAAAACGCGACCATCCATCGACATAAAATTACCGCGTGCCCGGACATCACCCAGACCTTTGTTGACAGAAGCTCTTACTGCAATGCCAGGACTTACATTAATGGCGACGTGACCCGTCCCAACAGCGACTTTGACCAGCACATCACGGGTAAGCGCTTCGCCGCTGAAGTCCAACCGAATTTCCCCGGTTCCGCTTTCCACCATGATCACGTCCGCATTGGTATTGAGCAGGTCACTGATGCGAGTCTCGCCCGCGCCGCAGCGAACAGTAAAATGACTTGCTTTTTGTGGATTACCTTTACTAAAAAGGATTGTGCTCTTGCCCGCACCAGTTTCTAGCATTGCTTCGGTAAACGGAACCCCGCCCAGGTCCATCGTGCCTTCGCCTACACCCTTTCCAACGTGCAGCGCATAAGGCCGGGGCGTGCCAAGTGCGAGGTCCCATTCATTGCGATAATTTCCCCAGAAGCCAAAGACGTTCCAGGCATGGCCCTGTCTTAACGTGACAGTGTTGCTCTCGATGATGGTTTCCGGTGCCCATTCCTGGACATTGTAGGTAGCGGTTCCCTCGATTAAATTGCTACCACCTGCTTTCAGGTTAAGTCGCCCAGCACCCATTTCCAAGCGCACCTTGACGGGATCGCTTTCGGGATAAGGAATTGCAATCGCTTGCGAATGGGGATCGATTTCTGTCAATTGCAGGCCCGTGCTGACCGATTCCACCATACTGTCGAGTGCCTTACCGAGTTTTTCAAACATCCTGTAGCTCCTTTTGCTTGAACAGCCTACTCCTTCTACGTGAAACGTAATGGCCGGGTTGCAGGCAATACTGGTAACTCGTTTACGTCACCGCTTCGCGTGGTATACTCAATTGAAACTCCTCGCATAATCGCATATAGTTCCCTCAATGGAGGCGGCGCGTGAATCTTCACGAGTACCAATCTAAAAATCTTTTTGCCCAATACGATATTCCTGTCCCAAAAGGTAAAGTTGCTACATCTCCACAAGAAGCGTATGACATCGCTAAAGAACTCGGTGGCCCTGTTGTCGTAAAAGCGCAGGTACTGACTGGCGGACGTGGCAAGGCGGGCGGCGTCAAACTGGCCCAAACCCCTGAGCAGGCCCGCGAACTTGCCGAGCAAATCCTGGGCATGTCGATCAAGGGACTGGTGGTCCACAAAGTACTGGTCGATCCCGGTGCGGACATCAAACAGGAAATATACCTGGGCATAACGAATGACCGGGCGGCACGAAAGCCGCTGCTCATGGCGTCGGCGGCAGGCGGCATGGACATCGAACAGGTCAACCGCGAAGCGCCGGAAAAGATCGTGCGCGAGCACATCGATCCTTTCCTGGGGCTGCGTGATTATCAATCGCGCAACGTTGCTGGAACGATCCACCTGCCACGGCAGCAGTGGAAAGCATTTACAGATATTGCCCGCAATCTATATCGGTGCTTTCAGGCAAATGACGCCACCTTGTGCGAGATCAACCCGTTGGTCATTACAGGGTCCGGCGCAATGGTCGCTTTGGATGGTAAGGTTTCGATTGATGACAATGCACTGTTTCGCCATTCCGACCTTGCCGAAATGCGCGATGTGCAAGCCGAGCCAAGTGAAGAAACGCGCGCTCGTGAAGCGGGTCTGAGCTATGTCAAACTGGATGGCGACATTGGCTGTCTGGTGAATGGCGCAGGGTTGGCAATGACCACGATGGATATCACGAGTAACATTGCCAAGAAGTTGGGTATCGAGGGCAGCGGCCCGGCCAACTTCCTTGACGTAGGTGGCGGCGCGAAAGCCGACAAAGTGGCAACTGCTTTCCGTATTATTCTATCCGAACCGAAGGTAAAAGCGATCTTGATCAACATTTTTGGCGGTATCACACGCTGTGACGAAGTGGCTCGTGGCATTTTGCAGGCACGCGAGGAAGTCCAGGTGAATATCCCGATGGTGGTCCGCTTCGCCGGGACAAACGCCGCTGAAGGTCGCCAGATCATCGACGACGCCCATATTCCAAATATCCTGAGCGCCGCTACGCTGCTGGAAGCGGCTGAAAAAGCCGTCAAGGCTGCACGAGGAGTACAAGCATAACATGTCCATTCTCATCGACAAGAACACGCGGGTCATTGTCCAGGGCATGACGGGCAACGATGGCCTGTTCCAGACAAAGCAGATGATCGCTTACGGTACAAATATTGTTGGCGGCGTGACGCCCGGCAAAGGTGGCGAATGGGTAGAAGGTAAGCCCATCTTTGATACGGTCAAAGAAGCGGCTGAATCAACCGGAGCGAACTGCACCTGTATCTTCGTGCCCGCCCGCTTTGCGCCCGACGCGCTGTATGAGGCGATTGATGCTGAAATTCCTCTCATTGTGTGTATCACCGAAGGCATTCCGATCAGCGACATGATGCGGGTACGAGAATACCTGGATATGAAGAAAACCAGCCGCCTCATCGGCCCTAACTGCCCCGGCGTATTGGCCCCTGGACAGTCTTCAGTCGGCATTATCCCCGGTTATGCCAGCACGCCCGGCAACGTCGGTATTGTCTCCAAAAGTGGTACGCTCACCTACGAGGTTATGAGCGCTCTCACCCAGCACGGTATTGGTCAGAGCATCTGTGTTGGCATCGGTGGCGATCCGATCAGCGGCACAAATTTCATTGACGTCCTGCAATTGTACGAAGACGACCCGCAAACCGATAAGGTCGTGCTCATAGGCGAGATCGGCGGTGACGCCGAACAGAAAGCAGCGGAGTTTATTCGCGATCACATGACCAAGCCTGTAGTCGCCTTTATTGCAGGCAAAGCCGCACCAGAGGGCCGCACGATGGGCCACGCTGGAGCACTAGTCGAAGGCGGCAAGGGAACGTACCAGGAAAAGGTCGACGCACTGAAAGCCGTTAACGTAAAGGTGGCGGAGCACCCGGAGCAAATCTCAGAACTGCTATAGCCATTTCCCGGTATGGAACACCCTTTGCTACTAAATTTCAAATTGGCAAAGGGTGAAAGGACAATCCCATGGCAGACGAAAAGACCAGACCCAATCGACCAGGGAAGCTCTCTAATGACGATCCCGCTGAAGGTCGCCGCGATGTGCCAGCTAATAATAGTCAGGCTAAACCGCGCAAATATGACGTGGATAAACTTGAGGACACCAAGACTTCAGCCGACGATCCCGCCGAGGGCCGTCGGGATGCTGGTCACGGTAATCGGCGTTAATCCTTGAAGTCGATATCCTCGCTAGACAACCCCGACATTTACGCCGAGGTTGGTTTTTTGTGTTGCAACTGCTCGTTGTTCTTCTCAAGAAATCAAATAAAAACTTTTGGGCAAATCCATCATGTAATCACTGCTATTCCCTGCCCGTCGCCGGAGCAGCGACAGGTACTGATCATGTGGGACATTGAGGGTGCGCCTTTGATTCGGGCTTAAACATCGGAATAGATACAATCAAAAGTCGTTTTCATCGCTCCCGAAACTATCTTCATCAGTCACTCAAGCACTGGAATGAGTAATCCCGACTGTCGATCCAATTGGCCTCTCAACTCGTTAAATACTAAAATATCGAATAAAGCCTGTGAGAGTCCAAAAGGATTTTGTTATGCCGGAAATTCTGCAAAATACCCTCGATTTTTTACGCGATCTTCGGACAAACAATAACAAAGCGTGGTTTGATCAGCATCGCAAGCAGTATGACGCCGCACGAGGCCATTTTGAAGAATTCGTCTCCGAGCTAATTATGGCTCTAAGCGACATCGAAGATTTAGGTGGCGTCACGGCGAAGGATTGTATTTTTCGCATTAACCGGGATATTCGATTTTCACCCGACAAAACACCATACAAAACGAATATGAGCGCGGTCATCGGGCAGGGCGGAAAGAAGGCGGCGGGCCGTTCGTATTATGTGCAGATCGCGCCTGATGGGCAGTCAATGCTTGCTGGCGGCGTGCATTCGCCGTCATCGCAAGAACTCGAAAAGGTCCGGCGCAGTATTGCCGACGACCCGCAGAAATTCAAGAAGACCATCCAGAATACGGACTTTAAGCGATACTTCGGCAGTCTCCAGGGTGACTCTTTAAAAACAGCCCCGCAAGGCTATCCCAAAGATCACCCTGAAATTGAGCTTTTGCGGATGAAGCAATTTCTGGCTGAGCACGACTTCAGCGATAAAGACGTACTGTCATCAGACCTTGCATCCGAAATCGTCGCGATGTGCAAAGCCATGCAGCCATTTGTAACTTTTATCGAGTCGGCGCTTTCAAGCTAAGCAGCTTTGCCGTTTAAAGCATCTGTCACCCACTGGCGAGCCTGATTCAGCGCCTCATCGAGTTTGGTGGCATCTTTGCCGCCCGCCTGAGCCATGTTCGGACGCCCACCGCCGCCGCCGCCTATGGTCGCCGCGACGGTTTTGATCAAGTTGCCCGCGTGTACACGTTTGGTCAGGTCGTCGCTAACCGCCGCGATAAGTTGTGGCTTGCCATCGCTTTCCATACCGAGCACGACGACTCCCTGCTTCACCTTGTCGCGAAACCAGTCTGTCATCTCGCGCAGCGTTTCTGGCGTCGTGGCCTGCACCTGAGCAACTAGCACCGGAATGCCATTGATTGTCTCGATCCGATCCAGCAAGCGCTCAAAATCCAGACGGGCCAGATTGCGGCGCAGTCGGGCGTTCTCCTGACGGGCCTGCGATGTTTCTTCACGTAACGCTTCCACGCGATCTCCAATTTGCTCCGGCGTCGCGCCAAGCTGTGCGGCTGTCCGGCGTAGCGCGTTGATCTGGCGGCTGACGAACTGCTGCGCACCGTGTCCGGTCAGCGCTTCAATTCGTCGAATGCCCTGCGCGACGCTGCTTTCCCCTGAGACAATAAACGAGCCAATGACTGCGGTTGACGGAACATGGGTACCGCCGCACAACTCGTAGCTGTAGCGACGGCCATCATCCTGTACAGTGACGGTGCGGACGCGATCCCCATATTTTTCGCCAAACAGCGCCATAGCGCCTTCAGCACGGGCTGCCTGCAAGTCTTTCTCGACGGTCACAACCGGCATATTCGCCAGGATTGCGTCGTTAATATTCGCCGTAATTGTCTGGATTTCTTCGGCGGTCAGCGGTTGATCATGGCTGAAGTCAAAGCGCAGCCGGTCCGGCGCAACCAGTGATCCGCGCTGCTGAACGTGGTTGCCCAGTACCGAACGCAACTGTGCGTGCAGCAGATGGGTCGCCGTGTGGTTGCGCATAATATCCAAGCGTCGCGGCACATCGACGGAGCCAACGGCAGCGCTGTCTACGGTTGGCTGGCCTTCCACAACCTCGCCAACATGGACAACCAGCCCACCAACTGGACGGCGTACATCCTCAATATCAATCGTCCAGCCGTCGCCGTGAATGGTTCCCGTGTCGCTGACCTGTCCGCCTGCCTCCACATAGAAGGGTGTCGTATCGAGGACCACCTCAAGGCGATCTCCAACTTCGGCACTGGTCACAGGCTGATCGTCTCGGATAAGCGCTAACAGTCGGGCTTTTCGTTCCATTGACGAGTAAGGATCATATTGCACGCCGGATGCAGGTAATTTGCCACTCGACTTCAATTGATCAAGTATCGCGTTATAGCCCGCGCCCTGCTCAATCTTGCCCATTGCGTGACCAGCGCCACTGTCGATCTCATGGCGTTTCTGAGCGGATTCAAAGCCCGCCTGATCGACGGTGTAGCCACGTTCCTGCGCCACGTCGCGGGTCACTTCCAGCGGAAGACCGAGCGACCCCTTGAGGAAGAACGCGGCTTCTCCGGAAAGCTGTCCGCCTTCAGGCAGTTCGTTGAGCATTTCCTCAAGCTGCTCAAGCCCGCGCTCCAACGTGCGCCCGAAGCGGACTTCTTCCTGAGTAATCGCTTTGCGGATCGCGTCACGCCGTTCCGGTAATTCCTTGTAATAGCCGCCTATGTCGTCGATGACGGCATCCGCAACACCCGCCAGGAACGGCTGTGTAAAACCAAGCCGTCGCCCAAACCGCGCCGCACGGCGGATCAACATGCGGCAGATATAGCCGCGATCCTTCGGGCCGGGCGTCACCCCTTCCGCGATGAGGAACGATGCCGCCCGCATATGATCGGCAATCACATTGTAGGGGACAAAATTTGCCTTTCGCTGCTCATCGGTTGTTCCCGCAAGCTGCTGAACCCGCGCGATGATCGGCGTGAACAGATCGGTGTCGTAGTTTGAGTACACCCCTTGCAACACTGCCGCGACTCGTTCCAGGCCCGCGCCAGTGTCAATCGACGGCTTGGGCAGAGGTTCGCGTGTGCCGTCAGGATTCTGGTTGTACTGCATAAACACGAGATTCCACAGTTCAAACAGCCGATCTGAATCCGCCTGAAAATCGCGTTCAATGCTGTCAAAATCG
>WNFM01330720.1_pt1 | contig 10241 bp, 8 predicted proteins | sample 5400271 | NCBI WGS metagenome assembly WNFM01 (sample SAMN13153352, study PRJNA577476) | soil metagenome | isolation source: 60 cm saprolite on Douglas fir-dominated hillslope | place: USA:California | collected 2013-09-17
GATACCTGGACAACCAGGTAGAGGGGTGATGTGGTTTCTTCGTCTGTGGAAAGAAAACACGGCAGCGAATACACAAACACGCCATATCCTTGAGACGGTCATCATCACCTATGTTGTCAAGTATCCTTCACTTCCGCTTGGTGTATACGCCTTCTACCATTTAGGCCGCTCTTCGGTAATCATGATGTAACCCACCCAACACAGGAAAGGCGACTACCTGGTTCACCTGATTTGGGGAAGGAGCAGAAAGCGTCGACGACTCCGGAATCCGCTGCCCAAGCCCTTGATGGGGTCGGGCTTGATTGAAATAGACAACATACGCGTTGAGAAGCCGGGAGAGTTGCTTCTCATGGAAAATCAGGAAATGATCCAGGCATTCGCGCCTCACACTGCCCAGAAAGCGTTCGCAGATAGCATTTGCCCGGCGCGCGTTCGGTACGGCGTTCGAAGGACTTTGATGCCACTCGTCGTTGCCACTCGTGCAACATTCGGCCCGAATTTCTTATCGTTATCCCGAATTAGATAATTTGGTGCTTGTCCATACGCAGTGGCCTCCCGCAGTTGTTGCGCGACCCAAGGATCAGTAGGGGCTCGTGTTACATTCACATGGATGACCTTCCGCGACTTCTGTTTAATGATGAAGAAAGCAAAGAGCGGACGGAAGAAGAGATCCCTTACCTGCAAAAAATCACAGGCCCATATCTCTGTCGCATGGTTGCGTAGGAACGTTTTCCAGTTCTGTCCACCAACTCGTCTTGGGCGAGTATGTTTCATGTACTTCTGAATAGTCCGTTTACTGACCCGAATACCCAGCTTGAGAAGCTCCCCCCGAATGCGTTCCGCCCCCCAAAGCCGATTGTTGGTAGCCATCTCCTGGATCAAGCTAATCGTCTCGGACGAGAGCCTCGGCATTCTCGCATGAACCTTTGATTTGTGCTTCCAGAACACGCGGAAGAGCTGACGGTGCCAGCGCAGAAGCGTCTCCGGCTGGACAAGAAAGAGCGCCTGTTTCCAGGTCCGAACCATTCTGGCCAGGAGCACCAGGAGGAGTCGGTCAGTCTTCCGATAGATCGGCCGTTTGATTTGTCGACGGAGAATGATCAGTTGGTGTCGCAACAGCGCGTTTTCCGCCAGCAGTTCAGCCTTGCCTCTGGTCAGATCGGCAAGCGTGCCGAACACCAGGGAGGTCGTCGGCGGTTTGATCCAACGCAAAACCCGTTCTTGGAGCACATGAAAGCAGAAGCAGACTCGTTGCTTGATCGAGGAAAACACACACAGCACAAATAGAACCTCTTCTTTGTGAAAATGAGCGCCTGGTCAGAGCGTACGCACAGCATGGACCGTTTTGATTGTACTCCCATCTCAGGTGCTTTAGCAAGAAAGCTTCCTTACATCGGGCACAACAGGCCGATTACTCGAACAGATGTCCCAAGTAGCCAGCACAACAAGGCCAAATCGGTGTCTTCGTACTCTACTTTGAGCGTGCTGGTGTAAATGGAGACCTGAACCTCCTGCCGGGCAAGTCCAACTTCTGCATAGAAACGCCAGCGGCGGAAGCGAATATATTCTGAGCGATCCAGGTGACGGGTAAATTGCGTCGAGAAGAAGATACGAGCCAGGGTTGGCCAGGGTCGATTCGCTCTTTGCGGATGTCGAGCGCTTCGTAGATCGCCAGGGATCTCAACGAGTAGAAAATCCCGCCTCCATCCGTGACAACGGCCTCTGGAGCACCGAAGTTCCGCAGAGCTTTGGCGAACACCCGTAAAAACGCGGCAGTGTCCTGCCTTTCTGAAATGGCAGAGGCGAGCAGCATCCTGGAAAAGTTTGTAACTACTCAGGTCCCCCTCCTAGCGCACCTGAGGCGGGCTAGGAGGGGGACCTGAGTAGTTACAAACTGAAAGTTTATTTTGCCGATGAGCTGTTGATCTCGCGGAACTCCCGGGTCTTCTCGTGTAGCCCAATCTGGATAAGCGGCTCGACACCGATGGCCTTCTGCACAGCCGTCTCGCGGATCTGCTGGGTGAGGTGCATGCTACAGAAGTGTGGGCCACACATCGAGCAGAAATGAGCCGTCTTGGCAGGAGCGGCAGGCAGCGTCTCATCATGATACGCCCGCGCCGTCTCAGGATCGAGCGAGAGGTTAAACTGGTCCTCCCAGCGAAACTCGAAGCGTGCTTTGGAAAGTGCATCATCGTGCACTTGGGCTTCGGGGTGTCCCTTCGCCAGGTCGGCGGCGTGGGCGGCAATCTTGTAGGCAATGACTCCGTCTTTCACATCGTTTTTATTTGGCAAGCCCAGGTGCTCCTTTGGCGTGACGTAGCAGAGCATGGCCGTGCCGAACCAGCCAATGATGGCAGCGCCGATCGCGGAGGTGATATGGTCATAGCCCGGTGCGATGTCGGTTGTGAGGGGACCGAGCGTGTAGAAAGGAGCCTCGTGGCAGAGCTTCATCTGGAGATCCATGTTCTCCTTGATCTTCTGCATGGGGATATGACCTGGTCCCTCAATCATGACCTGTACATCGTGTTCCCAGGCGATGGACGTCAGCTCGCCCAGTGTCTCCAGTTCGGCGAATTGTGCCGCATCATTAGCATCAGCGATAGAACCTGGTCGCAAGCCGTCGCCAAGCGAGAAGGAAATATCATAGGAACGTAGGGTAGCACAGATCTCGGCAAAGTGCGTATAGAGAAAGTTCTCCTGCTCGTGTGCCAAGCACCACGCCGCCATGATTGCGCCTCCACGCGATACGATGCCCGTCACGCGCTTCATCGTCAGAGGGAGGTAGTTGTAGCGCACGCCCGCGTGAATAGTAAAGTAATCAACGCCCTGCTCAGCCTGCTCGATGAGGGTATCACGATAGATCTCCCACGTCAGCTCCTCAGGCTTACCGCCCACCTTTTCCAGCGCCTGGTAGATGGGGACCGTACCGACAGGAACAGGTGCGTTGCGAATGACCCATTCCCGAGTCAGATGAATGTTCTTTCCTGTCGAGAGGTCCATGATGGTATCAGCGCCCCAGTGGGTAGCCCAGAGCATCTTCTCCACTTCCTCTTCAATAGAGGAGGTAACGGCGGAGTTACCGATGTTTGCATTGATCTTGACTAAGAAGTTGCGCCCGATAATCATTGGTTCACTTTCAGGGTGGTTGATATTGGCTGGGATGATGGCGCGACCACAGGCGACCTCAGAGCGCACAAATTCCGGTTCGACCTGTTCGCGGAGAGCGACGAATTCCATCTCTGGGGTGATGATGCCGTGCCTGGCATAGTGCATCTGGGTCACAGCATGACCGCTCCTTGCGCGAAGTGGCTGATGAGTGAAGTCGCCTGAAAACGGCTTGCCAGAGGAAGCGCTGGCGCGATGGGCAGCATGAGAGGGGGACCTGCGCTCGATAGGCTGGAAGGCACGTTGTTCCTGGTACTCCTCAACGTTACCACGTTCAAGGGTCCAGGACTGGCGCAAAGGGTGCAGGCCCTTGCGGACATCAATCGCTACATTGGGGTCGGTGTACGGCCCGCTTGTATCGTAGACGCGAACGGGGGGATTTTCTTCTCCGCCTGATGAAACAGGCGAAGGCGACTGGACAATCTCGCGCATCGGGACGCTTATGTCTGGACGACTGCCAGCGATGTAGACCTTACGGCTCCTCGAAAACGGAGTGGTGGATAAAGACATGTTGGACCTCCATGATTGAACGCCATACCCGTAGGTAGAGCAGGTCAGAACGGTGTGGTACGAGAGGAGGACGGACATGGGAAGAGGGGCGAAGGCGGGAAGACAGAGAAAAGAATAAGCCGAAATAGGCACAAGAGACTCTTGGTCCTGGTGTACTTAAGCCAGCAAAGAGGCCGTATGCGTGCCTACAGCAGGGATGTTAATGTCCTGGCCTTGACTTCCATCTGTCGGTCGCCATTCCTACGCTCGTCTTCCGCTCCGCTGTCACAAGGACAACGGGGGCTTCCGGAGATCAGGTTCAAACGGTTGGTGGGCTTGATCCCGCCTCTCAGCTACTCGCTCCCGCTGCGTACCGATTTGTAGAGTGCTATTCAATTGTATATGAGAGAGTATACCATATGCGAAGTGTGTCTTATCCACAGAAAGGCATTCCGCAGTGTGAAGCTGGAATGCCTTCCGAAGCGGCTTTGTAAAGCAGAGATTATGACTATCTCTGCAATGTAAACCAGCTTTGGAAGCGATCTCCCGGAACTACTCAGATCGACCAAGCGATGGGGAAAGGGTGCCCAGTGAAGACCGCAGTAAGGGCATCAACTGTGGCAAAACCCTGCTTTGCCACAGTTGATGGCGTAAATCGGCGTTTTCCGCTTCCAGTTGTGCTGCTCGTTCCTCTACCTTCATGACCTTATTTTAACACACTCCCACCACCCCCCTCCTCCTGAGTAGTTACTCTTTTCTGCACAGAAAGTAAGGTCTTTCTCCTCAGAGAGCGCCTGTTTCTCGAGCGATGTCTCCACCTGCTCTTTCGTTCATAACAAGGAAAGTGAAAGACTTCGAGATACCTTCAACGGCCTCTAGAGCCAATTTATCTAAAACTCAACCGTAGTTCTATGGCACATCGTACTTTTTCGTCAGGAATACACCTATAGGCCAGGTGTGAAAACCTATTGTGATCCTGAACATAGTGGCGTGTCGCAGGAAACCAACGATTTTGGCACAGTTCACCCACAGCAGAATGACAAAGAATCCACCAGCTTAATTTCAAAATTTACACAACATCTCCTGGCTTGCCTGTAAGGCCAGCATGATTCCCTGTTCCTGCGAGAGTGCTTTGCCTTCTACCCACCAATCAGCCCATTTCGCCTCTACCGCCTGGACTTTGAGTTCCTCCAGCTTGGATATATACCGGCGATAGTAGATGTCTGGAAATACCGAGTCTCTGCGTTCCAATAACGCCTCCGCCGCTCCGCCTATCTGAGCTGCACGCTCTGGTGCTCCCAGCCTTCCCAGATAACAGCCGCACTCTGTCAAGGCTAAAGCGATAGTAGGCCCGATAGCTGGCCGGTGTCCTATCTCTTGCACAATAAGCAAGGCTTCTCTCATGTGCTCCAGCGCCTGGATCAGCTTTCCCTGGGACCCTTCCAGGTCACTTAGCTCAGCCAGTGCGATGAAGAGTTTCGTGCGTTGCCCCTTTGCGCGCATCAAGGTCACACTCTCGCTTAGCATGCTTTCTGCCCGGCTTTCGTCCCTCTGCAGTTGTAATATTACTCCCAACCGCGTCAGTACATGTGCGTATTGCTCTTGATCTCCACCGATTCGATACATGTCCAGGTACGCTTCAAAGGAACTGGCGGCCTGGGCATACTCCCCTTGAAGATACCAGTTTTCCCCAATTGTGCGCAGAATGAATGCTTTCGTTGGCGGGTCAGTGCCATCCTGGGAAAGAGCGAGACTCTCCTCCAAGAGTGTTTGTGCCCGTCCGTAGGCTCCTTGTCGCATGAGCAACCACCCCTTGGCCAGCGCCAGTTTTCTCCGTCTGGGCGGCGACATCTCTCCTCCCAACCTCATCGTGGCTTCTAGCCAGTTCAACCCCTCCTCTGCTTGATCGCATCTACCCCAGAACAGAAAGAGCGCACTGCAAAACTGCTGAGCGAGTTCCACTTTTCCCTGCTCAATTGCGAAGGCCAGTGCCGCTGCAATGTTGTCTTGCTCCTGTTCGAGGAGTCGCATGGCTGCTCGCTGCCTGTCACCGCCGTACAGGTCTGGCTCGATGCCTTCGGCGAGTGCAAGATAATACTCGGCATGACGCCGCTGCACATGCTCCATGTCCCCGCTCTCACTCAAGCGGGCCAGCGCATACCCACGCACCAACTCTAGCATTGAGAAACGCCCAGAGTGCTCTTGAGCACCTTCGTCCTCGCTCGTTGAGTGATGAACAATCAGACTCTGGTTCACCAGGGCCTCCAGGCGATCGAGCATCTCCTCGTAGAGCTGTGGCTCACCCAGAGAAACATTCCTGGCCGCATCGACCGTCCAACCTCCCTGGAACACTCCAAGGTGCGTTAGCAGCTGCTGCGCTGGATGATCTAATAACTGGTAACTCCAATCCAACGTCATCCAGAGGGTCTGTTGACGTTCTGGCACATCGCGTGTTTTTTGGCGCAAGAAAGTCAGGGTCCCTTTGGATGTCTTTCCGTGGTGAGGAGACCCATTGTCCCTCCCCCTCAACCGCTCAAGGAGCATAGTAGGAGAAAAGAGCTTGATGTGGGCAGCGGCCAGTTCAATGGCCAGAGGCAGACCATCCAGGAGGGTACACAGCTCCGTTACTGCTGCAGCATTGTGCTCGGTCAGCTTGAAGGCGGGCTTGATCATCTGGGCCCGTTCGACAAAGAGGCGAATGGCGGGGATGCGGACCAGTGAAGCGAGGTCCGGCAGGTGACGGGGGTCGACAAGCTCGAGTGGGGGGACTTCCCAGATATGCTCACCGTACAGGTGCAACACACCCCGACTGGTCACCAGCACCTTGAGTCCGGAAGCAGCCGCCAACAGCTCGCCGACAACTGTTGATGCCTCAAGCAAATGCTCGAAATTGTCGAGGACCAGCAAGCGCTCGTCCTGAGCCAGCGAGCCTATTAGCAAGTCAAGCCCTGTGCGCGGCGTCTCCACCAGCAAGCGCTCGCTGGCATCTTCCAACAGCCCACAAGCCTCCAATATCCTGGAAGGCAGCAAAGCGGGATCATGAAGTGAGGCCAGCGGTACAATGGAGACGCCGTCGGCAAAAGACGCATTCAGCGAGCGAACAACTTCGAAGGCCAGCCGCGTTTTGCCCACACCACCCGGGCCTAGCAGGGTGAGCAAGCGCACCTCCGGCTGCCTCAGCAGCTCAATGACTATCTGCACAGCCTGCTCACGACCAATCAACGGGGTCGTGGCAGCTGGAAGCAAGGAAGATGTTCGGCTGACGGCACGCACGGGATGTACGCTTGCTGCAGTAGTGAGAACGGTCGGAGGACGGGTTGCTTGCTCAAGTCGGGAGAGGGGCAAGCTGTTCCACTCCTCTTGTGAAAAGGTCTTGGCTGAAAGGCGCAGCAGCCCAAGCAGTTCGAGCGCTTCTGCCCGCGTCGTAATCGCCTGCCAGGCAGCCAGCGTCTTGATGATCTGCTTGACGTCTTGCAGGGTCAGGATGGCCTGATGCCGCCCATGCAGTTTCCGGCTCAAGGTCTCAGCGTCCAGCGCCAGTGCGGCCGCCAGGTCCTTCTGCAGATAGCCCGCCTGGCGGCGGGCCGCGATAACCTGCTCTCGAAAGCGCGTGAGCGCTTCCATACTCTGTTGAAGATGCCTGTTCATTAAAGAATCCCTCTCTGCACAGAGTGAGACCCACGGGATGCGCAACGAGCTGTACCTTCGGCTGAAGTGGTTTCACAGGCCCGTTCAATTCTCCCGCTTTTTCTGACCCTTGTCAGAAAGATCTCTGTGAGAGCCGTTCCTCACTCCAAGGCCCAGCGATTGCACCTCGTCCTCACTAGTCCTAGTGTAAGCAGGAAGCGTCATGAAAGCGTCATGAACAGCATCATGGGCCGTGACCCCAAACGCTGACCTCCCCAGGTGTGAGAACGCGTCTGGCAGGAAGACGGCCGACCTCGGCCCGGTTACGATGTGGGTAATCCATATACCCATCCGATCAGCTCAGCTTTCCCTCGGTTTGGCGTGAGGAAATGCTCTCGCTGCCTTCTGCAAACGTAAGAGCAATGAAGGACGCTCTCACGCCAGTTCGACTTCTGAGATATAACTCGTTGCCCATCCCGTGGGTAAGATCATCTCAAACATGAATTCATTGCCTGTAGTATACCCTATGCGTGCGGAGAAAAAAAGCAAGAAGAAGTCGTTTTTTGACCGCTTTTTCGTCAACGCAGCCCTTTCTCAAGACACATCCCTCACACTATACTTTCACTATGTTCTACGTGTTAGCCAATTGGTCCAATCTCGGTGTGAGGAAGAAGCTTTGTATAACATCGATTAAGTTACGCAGATTACATTGTTTGTTTCAGTATCCTCATTTCAGTAACCTCAAGCGGATCGAGAAAACATGCTTCCGGTGCGCCCTCTGAGCGGTAAGGATATATCAGAAAACCGAAAAGGTCAAGTGACTGTACATCAGGAGGGAAAAGGCATGACTACTTCGTCTACTTCTCTATCAACCAATCAAGTGTCCGTGCAAACGGAGCTGTTCCGTCCGCCTCTCTCTTACCCCGTGCACGCCTATGACGAGATGTTGACACGCACGGCTGAACGGTACCAGGGACATGTCGCCGTGATCTCAAAAGAGGTGAACCTGACCTACCGGGAACTGGAAGCCCTGGTCAATGCCTTTGCCAACGCGTTGCAGGAGCTGGGAGTCAGCAAGGGCCAGAAGGTGTGCTTGTTCATGACCAATCGCGCGGAATATGTCATCAGCTGGTTCGCGGTGACCCGCCTCGGCGCAATCGTCAGCCCGATTAATCCCTCCTATAAGGAGCGCGAAGTCGCCTACCAGATCGCCAATAGTGAGTCGGTGGCGGTCGTCGTGCAGCATGACCTGTTGCCACTGGTGGAGGCCAGGCGTGCTGAAATGCCGAATTTGCAGTATGTGATCGTTGTTGGATCCAACCAGCACCACCTCTCTTCCCATGTGTATGCTTTCAGCCAGTTGGTCCGTACCCATCCACCAACGTCGCCTTCACGTTCGGAGATAGGGTGGGAAGATATGATCGCACTTCCCTATAGCAGCGGCACGACGGGCTTGCCGAAGGGGGTCATGCTCAGCCACAAGAACCTGATGTGTAACGCCTACCAGTCCATTGCCACCGCTCGTATCACGTTCGAGGACCGCATACTGGTGTTCCTTCCGCTCTATCACATCTATGGCATTATGCTGATGGGCTGTGCAGCCATGTCGGGCGCTCGTCTCGTGTTGATGGAGCGCTTCGAGCCGGAGCGGTGTTTACAACTCATTCAAGAGCAGGGCATCACACTCCTATATTCCGTCCCGCAGGTCCTGTCCACCTTGAGTGAGTGGCCGCAGCTGGACGTGTATGATATGCATACGGTCCGTTTTATGCAATGTGGGGCGGCTCCGGTTCCTCCCGCACTGGCTCATCGCTTCCAGGAGCGCACGCACATCCCTGTGATAACCGCCTATGGCCTGACCGAGGCATCGCCAGGAACACACTCCAATCCCGTCTATAATTCGCAGCTCATCAAGGTCGAGACCATTGGTCTGCCCATCCACGATACCCAGCAGAAAATCGTCGATAGTGAGACAGGCGAGAGGGAGCTGGGTGTCGGTGAAGAGGGCGAGCTGATCGTCCGGGGGCCGCAGGTGATGCAGGGCTATTGGAAAGCGCCCGAAGCGACCGCCGAAGTCGTACGCAATGGCTGGCTCTATACAGGAGATATTGGTTGGCGTGACGAACAGGGCTATGTGACCATCACCGATCGCAAGAAGGAGATGATCAAGGTCAAAGGATTCAGCGTGGCTCCTGCTCAAATTGAAGCACTACTCCTTGAGCATCCCGCCGTGGCCGACGTTGCCGTCATTGCCAGGTCGGATGAGCAAGCCGGAGAAGTGCCCAAAGCCTTTGTGGTGCTCAGAACGGGCTATGATCAACTGAGCACGGCATCATTGCTAGAGTGGGCCAATGGCAAGCTCGCCACCTTCAAAAATGTGCGCGAGGTCGAATTCGTCAAGGCTATTCCCAGGAACCCTTCCGGCAAAATCTTGCGTCGCGTCCTCAAAGAGCAGGAGCGGCAGCGCATGGGTTTCTCTTAAAAAGAAGAATGTAGAGGCATAGTCACAAACAGGAAAGGATGCAGTATGCAAATCGAGAATAAGGTTGTCTTAGGTTGTCTTAAGAGGCCCGCCGCTCGCTCGGTCAGCAGGTTCCCTTTCCACCTCGTCTGGGTCATCCCAGCGAGTACGCGGCCCTGGCCAGGCACATCATCGAGAATGAAATGCTCAATGGGGAAGTCATTCGCCTGGACGGAGCTATTCGCATGGCTCCCAAATAAGCACAGTGGGGCAACATATTGCCTCGATATTGAAAAGAACACGAACGAGGAAATGTTTCTCGGTTGGCAGGCAGGCCTTCTCGGCTGGCGCCGATTTGAAGGCGATGGCTTCGGGCGAGGGGCGACTTATTGAAACGAAGGAGGGAGGCTTTAGTGGCTCCGTGCGCTTCCCGCGGACCAAGCCGGTGATCGCTGCGGTCAATGGTTTGGCGCTGGCTGGCGGGACCGAATTAGTCCTT
>WNFM01088210.1_pt3 | contig 10239 bp, 9 predicted proteins | sample 5400271 | NCBI WGS metagenome assembly WNFM01 (sample SAMN13153352, study PRJNA577476) | soil metagenome | isolation source: 60 cm saprolite on Douglas fir-dominated hillslope | place: USA:California | collected 2013-09-17
TGCGGAATTGCCAGTGCCCAAAACCCGCCGCGGCCGCTTGCCGCCACCGCGAATAGCACGATGCCGAGGACCGCCGACGCCATCATGGCGCGGCGGAAGATGAACTCCGGTCCCAACCGGCCGACGATGTGCGCATTGATCCGGCCGCAAATCATCAGGCCGATTGCATTCGCTCCGAACATCCAGGCGAACTGCTGAGGGGTCAGTTTCATCACATCGATGAACACGAAGGGCGCGCCCGAAATGTAGGCGAAGACACTGGATTGCACCAGATTGGCAGGCAGCGCGTAACGGAGATAACGCCGATCGGTGAGCAATCGCAACCACAGCTTGGGACCGATTGCGCTCGGGCGCTCATCGGGGATGGATTCGGACAGCGCGTAGCTCGCGGCAACGAGGGACGCTGACCCCAGCAACGCGAGCAGCCAGAATTCGAAGCGCCACGTACCCATCAGCAGCACCAGACCGCCCACCTGCGGCGCGAGAATGGGACCCAAGCCGGTGATGAGACCCAGCAGGGAAAGCGCGCGCGCGGTATGCGCGACGTCAAAGCGGTCGCGCACGATGGCGCGGGGAATCACGCTCCGCCAGGCGGTGAGGGCGGTAATGCCTTGCGCCAAGGCGCAGCCCACGGAGCCCGTCACCAGCAGAGCGAGCCCGCACAGCAGGGGAGGGCGTCGGCCCAGATGGTCGGCAATCGACCCGAAAAACAGCTGGCTGACCGCCAGGCCCACGAAAAATACCGGTAGCGTCGCCTGCACGGAGCCGGCGCCGGCGTGCAGGTCGAGCGCGATGCTGGGGAGCGCCGGCAGGTACAAATCGAGGGAAAACGGAGTGAGAATGGATATGGAACCCAGCAGCACCAGCAGCTTCGACATTCGAGGCGGCTTTTCGGACAAGCGGGAGTCGACATTGAATGGGGCAGTCGGCATGCGTTGACGGTAGAATAGCCGTTTGGGTCAAGCGGGTGTGCGATGGTGAATGAGCGCGGCGGTCGCAAGGCTGCCTTGGTATGTGGCTCGGTGGCTTACGATACGATTCTGGTGTTTCCCGACCGGTTCAAGGCGCACCTTCTTCCCGACAAGCTCCACATGCTGAACGTGTCGTTCTTGGTGCCCGAGATGCGCCGCGAGTTCGGCGGATGCGCTGCCAACATCGTCTATGGCCTGAACCTGTTGGGCGACCTGGGTGTGGCCATGGCGACGGCAGGGCATGATTTCGTGCCGTATCGCGAGCGGATGGTGTCAAAAGGCATCCCGGTTGACTACATCAAGGTGGTCGATGAGTCGTTTACCGCCCAAGCATTCATCACGACCGATCTCGACGACAATCAGATCACGGCATTTCATCCAGGTGCAATGCAATATGCCCACCTCAATAGGGTGGCGGATGCCGCCGACCAAGGTGCGGTCGGCTCGAGGGGGGCGGCGTTCAACGTGGTGCTCGGCATCGTCGCGCCCGATGGCCGCCAGGCTATGATCGAACACGCCGCGCAATTCAAGCAGGCGAAGATCCCATTTATCTTCGATCCGGGCCAGGGTCTGCCGATGTTCGGCGCCGAGGAACTCGCACGATTCATCGATCAGGCGACGTGGGTTGCAGTCAACGACTATGAATGGCAAATGCTGCAACAGAAGACCGGGCTGACCGCGACGCAGGTCGCCGCCAAGGTCGATGCGCTGATCGTCACGCGGGGGGCTGAAGGGTCGGCCATTTACACCAAGGAACGGACGTGGACGGTTCCCGCGGTCGCACCTCGAGCTATGGTCGATCCCACCGGTTGCGGCGATGCCTACCGTGCTGGTCTAATCCACGGGTTGCTGAGAGGCTTGGATTGGGAGACCACCGGCCGGATCGCCTCGTTGATGGGTTCGATCAAGATCGAATCCCGCGGACCGCAGAATCACGACTTCACGAAGGCCGAGTTCGATCGGCGTTACCAGGATCATTTTGGCTAAGGATTCAAATATGAGCAGAAGCTTCTCTTTCACCTCGGAATCAGTCTCGGAAGGTCATCCGGATAAGGTCGCCGATCAGATCTCGGACGCCGTGCTGGATGCGATCTTGACGGTGGATCCGCGCGGCCGGGTGGCATGCGAGACGCTGGTCAAGACCGGCGTCGTCATCGTCGCCGGCGAAGTAACCACGAGCGCATGGGTGGACGTTGAAGCGCTGGTGCGCAAAACCGTGCTCGACATCGGCTACGACACTTCAGACATGGGATTCGACGGCGCGAGCTGCGGCGTGCTCAACATCATCGGCAAACAATCACCCGATATCGCCCAAGGCGTCGACCGTAAGGACGAGCGTAAACAGGGGGCGGGCGACCAAGGATTGATGTTCGGCTATGCCACGAACGAGACGGATGTGCTGATGCCGGCGGCCATCACGCTTGCGCATCGGTTGGTGAAGCGCCAGGCCCAGGTTCGCAAAAACGGCAAGCTGTCCTGGCTGCGTCCGGACGCGAAGAGCCAGGTGACCTTGCGCTACGAGAACGACAAGCCCGTGGGCCTGGAGGCGGTGGTGCTGTCCACCCAGCACTCCGACGACATCAGCACCAAGCACCTGCGTGAAGCGGTGATGGAAGAGATCTTAAAGCCGGTGCTGCCGGCCAAGTGGATCGACAAGCGCACCAAGTATCACATCAACCCGACCGGGCGGTTCGTCATCGGGGGACCGGTGGGCGATTGCGGCCTGACGGGGCGCAAGATCATCGTCGACACGTATGGTGGTTTTGCCCGCCATGGCGGAGGCGCGTTTTCGGGCAAGGACCCGTCCAAGGTGGATCGCTCGGCCGCTTACGCGGCGCGCTATGTCGCCAAGAACATCGTCGCCGCCGGTTTGGCCGAGCGGTGCGAGGTGCAGCTCTCCTACGCCATCGGCGTGGCCGACCCAACCTCCATCATGGTCGAGACCTTCGGCACGGGTAAGCTTCCGGATCAGCGCCTCACGCAGATCGTGCGCGCGCATTTCGATCTCACCCCGTTCGGATTGCGGGAAATGCTCGATCTAGCCCGCCCGATTTACCAAAAAACCGCCGCCTACGGTCATTTCGGCCGCAAGGAGGAAGAGTTCAGCTGGGAGCGCACCGATAAGGCGGACCTGCTGGCGGCCGAACTGAAAGCTTCGCGCGCTGCCTAAAAACAGCCCCGCGAGCTTCCATTGAATCGATGAACGGAGTAAACGAATGAACGCAGCAATCAAGTCCCAGTCGGATTTCCTCGTCAAAGACTTGAGCCTCGCCGACTGGGGCCGCAAGGAAATCAAGATCGCCGAGACCGAAATGCCCGGTCTCATGGCCATCCGGCATGAGTATGCAAAACAGCAGCCGCTCAAGGGTGCGCGCATCACCGGCTCCTTGCACATGACCATTCAGACGGCGGTGTTGATCGAGACGCTGATTGCCCTGGGGGCCCAGGTGCGCTGGGCCTCGTGCAACATCTACTCCACTCAGGATCATGCGGCCGCCGCCATCGCCGCCGGCGGCACCCCCGTGTTCGCGGTCAAGGGAGAGACCCTGGCCGAATACTGGGACTACACTCATCGCATTTTCGAATGGCCGGACGGCGGGCATTCGAACATGATTCTCGACGACGGCGGCGATGCGACCTTGTTGCTGCACCTGGGCGCGAAGGCGGAGAGGGATGCCGCGGTGATCGGGAAACCCGGCAACGAGGAAGAAGAGTTGTTGTTCGCCGCAATCAAGGCCAGGCTCAAAGTCGATCCGAAGTGGTACTCGACCCGGATCGGCAAGATCAAGGGCGTGACCGAAGAGACCACGACGGGCGTCAAGCGCCTGTATCAGATGGCGAAGGACGGCCAGTTGGCCTTCCCCGCGTTCAATGTGAACGACTCGGTCACCAAGTCCAAGTTCGACAATCTCTATGGTTGCCGCGAATCGCTGGTGGATGCCATCAAGCGCGCCACCGACGTGATGATCGCCGGCAAGGTGGCGGTGGTCGTGGGCTATGGCGACGTCGGCAAGGGCTCGGCTCAGGCGCTGCGCGCCCTGTCGGCGCAAGTATGGGTGACCGAGATCGATCCGATCTGCGCGCTGCAGGCCGCCATGGAAGGCTATCGGGTCGTGACCATGGACTATGCCGCCGACAAGGGCGACATCTTCGTGTCCGCCACCGGCAACTTCCATGTCATCACCCACGATCACATGAAGCGCATGAAGAACCAGGCCATCGTCTGCAACATCGGCCATTTCGACAATGAGATCGAAGTGGCGGCGCTCAGGCAATACACCTGGGACAACATCAAGCCGCAGGTCGATCACGTGGTGTTCCCGGACGGCAAGCGCATCATTTTGCTGGCCGAGGGGCGCTTGGTGAATCTCGGCTGCGGTACCGGCCATCCGTCCTACGTCATGAGTTCGTCGTTCGCGAATCAGGTATTGGCGCAGATCGAACTCTTCGGCAATACGGCGAAGTATCCGGTAGGCGTGTACGTACTGCCGAAGCATCTCGACGAAAAGGTCGCGCGTCTGCAGCTGTCCAAGCTGGGCGCCGAACTGACGGAGTTGACCGACGTTCAGGCGAAGTACATCGGAGTCGCCAAGCAAGGTCCCTACAAAGTCGATCAGTACCGGTACTGAGCATGACACAGGCGGTCGTGCTGGACGGCAAAGCCGTCGCTACCCGCGTGCGCGCGGAGGTCAAGGGCCGTGCCGCTGAATTCACCCGCGCACGGGGCCGGCCGCCCGGTCTCGCCGTGGTGCGCGTGGGTTCGGATCCGGCGTCGGCGATTTACGTGCGCAACAAGCGGATCGCGTGCGAGGAAGCCGGCATCAAATCCTTCGCCTTCGACTTGGCCGAAAGCGTCTCGCGGGAAAGTTTGCGGGCCCGGATAGGCGCCCTCAACTCGGATCCCCAGGTCGACGGGATATTGGTTCAGCTCCCGGCCAAGGACGTGGACGGCTTTCATCCGTACAACACGGGGCTCCTGGCGCAGAAGCGGCCTTCCTTAAGGCCCTGCACGCCCTACGGGGTCATCCGTCTGGCGCAGGAGTACGGCATCGCACTCCAGGGACTGCGAGCCACCGTGGTCGGCGCATCCAATATCGTGGGCCGCCCCATGGCGCTCGAGCTGATGTTGGCGGGTGCGACGGTCACGGTGTGCCACACCCGCACCCGCGACGTCAAAGCGGAGGTCGAGCGCGCCGAGATTGTCGTCGCCGCCGTGGGCAAGCCCGGCATGATCCAGGGCGCCTGGATTCGTCCAGGCGCCGCGGTGTTCGACGTCGGCATCAATCGTACCGAGGCCGGTCCACTGGTCGGCGACGTGGAATACGCGCCGGCCGCGACCCGCGCGGGGTGGATCACCCCGGTTCCGGGCGGCATCGGACCCATGACCATTGCGATGCTGCTTTCCAATACCCTGGACGCGGCCTTCGGCTCGCAACTGAGATCCAAGAGCCGCGGGGATTAGTATACTGGCGTGCCGGCAACAGCTTGCAAAGGGGAGGCGAGGCGAGTGGTGAGTACGACTAAGTCCAAAGTATATCCCGATGCGCACAGCGCACTGCGCGGCATCGTCAAGGATGGCATGACATTGTGCTGCGGGGGATTCGGCCTGTGCGGGGTGCCCGAGAAGCTCATCGGCGCCCTGCACGACTCGGGCGTCCGGAATCTCACGGTGGTCTCCAACAATGCAGGCACCGATGGCGCCGGCTTGGGGCTGCTGCTCGTTTCGCGCCAGATCCGTAAAATGATTTCCTCTTATGTCGGTGAAAACAGGGAATTCGAGCGGCAATACCTCGCCGGCGAGCTGGAACTCGAATTCAGTCCCCAGGGCACCATGGCGGAGCGGGGGCGCGCCGGCGGTGCCGGCATCTACGCCTTCTTCACCAAGACCGGTGCGGGCACGCTGGTGGCGGAAGGCAAGGAAACGCGGGTCGTGGACGGTGAAACCTACATCTTGGAAACCGGGATCGTGACCGATGTCGCCCTGGTGAAGGCATGGAAGGGCGACACGGAGGGCAATCTCGTGTACCGCAAGACGGCGCGCAACTTCAATCCGAACATGGCCACGGCCGGGCGCATCACCGTCGCCGAGGTTGAGGAGTTGGTCGAGCCCGGTGCGCTGCATCCGGACTCGATTCATACCCCAGGAATTTATGTGCAGCGCATCATAAACGGCAGCCCTTACGACAAGAAGATCGAGAAACTGACGGTCCAGAAGCGCACGGAGGGCTCCCATGCCATGGTCTCGTGAGGATTTAGCCGCTCGGGCCGCGAAGGAGCTTCAGGACGGATTCTATGTGAACCTCGGGATCGGCATACCCACGCTGGTCGCCAACTACATTGCGCCGGGCATGAAAGTGGTGCTGCAATCCGAAAACGGCATGTTGGGCATTGGGCCGTTTCCCTTCGAGGGCGAAGAGGATCCGGACCTCATCAATGCCGGCAAACAAACCATCACCGAACTGGTTTCAAGTTCCTATTTTTCATCGGCCGACAGCTTCGCCATGATCCGGGGCGGTCACATCGACATGGCGGTCCTCGGCGCGATGGAAGTTTCCGAGAACGGTGATCTGGCGAACTGGATGGTGCCCGGCAAAATGGTGAAGGGGATGGGGGGTGCCATGGACCTGGTCGCCGGCGTGAAGCGGGTGGTCGTCGTCATGGAGCACACCTCGAAGGACGGCGAGCCGAAATTCAAACCGAAGTGCGAGCTTCCGCTCACCGGCACCAATGTGGTCGACATGGTGATCACCGATCTTGCGGTATTCTCACGTGCGTCGCGTGGAGCGCCATTCAAGCTCATCGAAGTAGCACCCGGCGTAACGGCGGAACAAATTCGTTCAAAGACGCCCGCACGCTACGTGGGATAAATGCCTCGCCTCGACTACCTGCAGCGGCTGGAAGCCGAAAGCATCCATATTTTTCGCGAGGTGGTCGCCGAATGCGAGAAGCCGGTGATGCTGTATTCGATCGGCAAGGACAGCTCGGTGATGCTGCACCTGGCCCTGTGGGATTTCCGCGAGATGTTGGAATTTCGGGATGCCACCGCGAAACGTCATGGTCTGGAACTCCTCGTGTACACCAACGAGGAGGGAGTGCGCGCCGGCGTGAAACCCTGGTCGCATGGCGCAGCCTATTCTGATCTGATGCTGACCCAGGCGCTGCGGCAAGCTCTCGATAAATATGGATTCGACGCAGCGTTCGGCGGCGGCCGCCGCGACGAGGAAAAAAGCCGCGCCAAGGAGCGGATTTTCTCGTTCCGCTCCGCCCAGCACCGCTGGGATCCGAAGAATCAGCGACCCGAACTTTGGCAGCTCTACAACACGCGCAAGAACACGGGCGAAAGCATCCGGGTGTTTCCGCTGTCGAATTGGACGGAGCTCGATGTGTGGCAGTACATCCACGTGCAGAACGTGCCCATCGTCCCTCTGTACTTGGCGAAACGGCGTCCGGTCGTGCGCCGCGGCGGCCGTCTGCTGATGGTCGACGACGATCGCCTGCCGCTGGGACCCGACGACCGCGTCGAAACCTTGAGCGTGCGGTTTCGCACCCTGGGCTGTTATCCCTTGACGGGCGCCGACGAAAGCACCGCGGACACCCTGCCGGCGGTGATTCGCGAAATGCTGGTGGCCAAGAGTTCCGAGCGCCAGGGCCGGATGGTGGATGATGGGGCCGCGTCCATGGAGCGAAAAAAGCAGGAAGGATACTTTTGATGGCGCTGTCCGAGTCCGCGACGGCCGGCGACATCGAGGAATACCTTGCCCGGCATGCGCGCAAAGGCCTGCTTCGCTTCATCACCTGCGGATCCGTTGACGACGGCAAATCATCTCTGATCGGGCGCTTGCTGCACGAGTCGAAAATGATCTTCGAGGATCAGCTCGCGGCGCTCGCTGACGATTCGAAAAGAATCGGCACTCGCGGCGGGGAGCTGGATTTCGCGCTCTTGGTGGACGGTCTCGCCGCGGAACGGGAACAGGGCATCACCATCGATGTGGCCTACCGTTTCTTTTCGACCGACAAGCGCAAGTTCATCGTGGCCGATACGCCGGGCCATGAGCAGTACACCCGGAACATGGTCACGGGCGCCTCCACCGCGGACCTCGCCGTGATTCTCATCGACGCGCGCAAGGGAGTACTGACCCAGACGCGCCGCCACAGCTACTTGGTGGCGTTGCTCGGAATCCGTCAAGTCGTGGTGGCGGTGAACAAAATGGACTTGGTCGAATATTCGCATGCCGCATTCGCGCAAATCGAGCGCGATTATCGCGAATTCGCGCGCCGCATCAATGTCGACGCCATCACCTGCATCCCGGTGTCCGCGGTGGCCGGCGACAACATCGTCGCGCGCAGCGAGCGCACGCCCTGGTATCGCGGCCCGAGCCTCCTCGAACATCTGGAAACCGTGTCGCTGAAGGACGAGTCCGCGGGCGCCGGTTCGCCGCCGGCCTTCCGCATGCCGGTGCAGTGGGTGAATCGGCCCAACCCCGAATTTCGCGGGTTTGCCGGAATGATCGCAAGCGGCAATGTCCGCACCGGCGACGCCGTTCGTGTGCTGCCGTCGGGCCGTCACAGCACCGTCGCCCGCATCCTGGTAGCAGGGACCGACGTGGCGGAGGCGGGGGCGGCGCAGTCCGTGACGCTCACGCTGACGGAGGAAATCGATGTGAGCCGCGGCGACGTGCTGTGCGCGGCCGAAGCACCGCTGGCCGTCGCCAATCAGTTCGAGGCCACCGTCGTCTGGATGCACGACGAACCGCTGCTGCAGGGCAGGGCGTACCTGTTGAAGATGGGCACCAAAACCGTCATCGCAACCGTCGCGCCGATCAAGTATCGCGTCAACGTCAACACCCTGGAGCATCTGGCGGCGAAAAAACTCGACCTCAACGACATCGGCGTCTGCGGGCTCGAACTCAGCAGCGCCGTGGCCTTCGAACCCTACCAGGTCAGCAGGGTCTTGGGCGGTTTCATCCTGATCGATCGATTGACGAACAACACTGTCGGCGCCGGATTGCTGCATTTTGCGCTGCGCCGTTCGCAGAACGTGCATTGGCAGGCGCTCGACGTCAACAAGCAGGCACGGGCGCTGTTGAGCCATCAAAAACCGTGCATCTTGTGGTTCACGGGATTGTCGGGCGCGGGTAAGTCCACGATTGCCAATCTGGTCGAGAAGCGGCTGCATGCCGACGGGCGCCAGACCTATCTGTTGGACGGCGACAATGTCCGCCACGGGCTCAACAAGGACTTGGGTTTCACGAACGAGGACCGGGTCGAGAATATTCGGCGCGTTGCCGAAGTCGCGAAGCTGATGGTCGACGCCGGACTCATCGTTCTGGTTTCGTTCATCTCGCCCTTCCGTTCGGAACGGCGAATGGCTCGTGCGCTGGTTGAACCGGGCGAGTTCTTGGAGGTCCACGTCGACACGTCGCTGGCAGCCGCCGAAGCGCGCGACGTCAAGGGTCTCTACAAGAAGGCAGAATTTCACGGGCATCGATTCACCCTACGAACCGCCTGAGGCACCGGAGGTCCATTTGGACACGGCGTTGTTGTCGGCGGAGGATGCCGCTTCGCAGGTGATCGCCCGACTGGGCGAAGCCGGGATCATCGACGCCTCCATGGGCGTTTCCGATCCGAGCTGGGACATCTAGCCGGCCGCGGCGGCTCGCACCGCGGCGCGTCGCTGCTGCTCCTCGCGAACGTCCGCTTCCGTCAGTCCGGTGTTCGCAGCGATGATCTCGACGAGGTTGTGCGCGGTGTCGCGCGGCAGGACCACCTCGTGGATGCGCTCCCAGATCCGGATGCGCTCTTCCGCGGTCTTCAATCGAGAGGATTGCTCCGCCAAATCGAGGCGGCGGCGTTCTGCCGCTTCCGCCTGCTGATGAACCAGGCGGGCGCGAAAGTCCATCATTGGGTCGTCGCCGGACTGGGCGATCGTCCGTGCGGATGTCTGGCTGGGTTTGAATTGGTTCAAGAGCATCTCCTGGTTAGCCCTTCAAGGTACCACGAAAGGGGGGCTATTTCTTGACATGCTGGGTGCGAAACACGAGGAATCGGCTCGCCACGAAGTTGAACAGGGTGCCCGCCAGGACGCCGATGCTCGCGGCCAGTTGCTTGTACGGCACCAGCGGCCAGAGGCTCGTGGTCGTCATGTAGTTGACCACGGCGCCCACGGAACAGGCGGCGATGAACCCGCAGAATTGCCGCAGAATCGATCGATCGCGGGCATAGGAGAAGCTGAAGCGGCGGTTCAGCGCGAAATTCCAGATCATCGAGA
>WNFM01116952.1_pt1 | contig 10239 bp, 9 predicted proteins | sample 5400271 | NCBI WGS metagenome assembly WNFM01 (sample SAMN13153352, study PRJNA577476) | soil metagenome | isolation source: 60 cm saprolite on Douglas fir-dominated hillslope | place: USA:California | collected 2013-09-17
ACCTTCGTGCGCAGGGCCCACACGTTGAAAGCGGGCTTCGACTTCGCCTTCATCCGCGTGGCTACTAATCCGTCGGTCGGCAACACCGCGTTCGGGTCGTTCACCTTCAACAACCGGTACACCAACAATGCTTTCGGCGACTTCCTGCTGGGCTACCCCGTGCAGGCCACGCGCTCGACCCCCACGCAGGTGAACCTGCTGCATCAGGCGCGCTATTCCGGCTACTTTCAGGACGATTGGAAAGTAACGCCCAATCTCACGCTCAACCTCGGTATCCGCTACATGATACAGACGGTCATGCAGGAGCGCGACGGCTCCTGGTCGAATTTCGATTTCGCCACCGGCACGTTCGTGATCCGCACGCAGGGCGGCCAATTGCCGCGCCTGGCGATCCCGCGGCTGCTGGCCGCGTACCCCTTTGAAGGATCGGAGAAACATGGATGGGGCAGCGACATGCTCTTCGGCGACCACAATAACTGGGCGCCGCGATTCGGCTTCGCCTGGCGTCCGTTCCGCTCTAACAAGAGCGTGCTCCGCGGCGGCTATGGAGTTTACTACAGTCATCCGCCAGCTCTCGCTGACCAACAATCCGTTCCAGTTGACCGAGGTCTTCGACGCCGCGGCAGGCACGACGCCGACTCTCACCCTGGCCAATCCCTTTGAGGGCAGCGGTTCGGTGACCGCGAGTCCAGCCATTGTGGCCGTGAACCGCGACCTGAAGAACGCGCTTTCGCAGCAGTGGAACCTGACCATCGAGCAGCAGATCCACCGCACCATGGGTCTTCGCCTGACTTACCTCGGTAACAAGGTGACGCGCGTGCCCTGGTATAACTACAACCGCAACCTACCCTTCGTGCAGCAGGCGGGCAACCTGCAGACGATGCGGCCCTTCCAGCCGTGGTCCGACATCACGACGCTCGACACGAACGCCAACTCGTTCACCCACCAGATGCAGATCGAGGTCAACCGGCGCGTACCGGGCGGCTTGTTCATGCTGATGAACTTCACCTGGAACAAATCGATCGACAACGCCGCCACCGTGGGCGGACCGCAAAACCCGTACTACTCGGCCGGCGACCGCGGCAACGCCGACGGCGTCCGCCAGCACAATCTGAATCTCGCGGGAACCTACCGCCTGCCGTTCGGATACAAGCAGCGTTTCTACAACAGCAAGGGCTGGTTCAGCCAGTTCATCGGCGGCTGGAACCTGTCGGCGCTGGCGCAGATCCGCTCCGGGCTGCCATTCAGCGTGACCTACACGCCGTCTATCGCCGGCTGGTATTCAACCCGCGCAGACGCTACCGGTATCAGTCCGGACATGGATAATCCGGGCATCACGCGCTGGTTCGACCCGGCTGCCTTCAGGGCGCCCGGGCAATTCACTTTCGGCAATTCGGGCCGCAACATCCTGTTCGGACCGGGCCAATGGAATCTGAACACCAGCCTGGTGAAGGAATTCCGCGCCGGCGAAGCGGCCACGATCCAGTTTCGCGGCGAGGCGTTCAACATGCCCAATCACGCCAGCTTCGGCAACCCTTCGGCCAGCCTGAACAGCACGAGCACCATCGGCAGGATCAGCGCCACATCGGTCGCGGCGCGCGCCGTGCAGTTTGCGCTGCGGGTGACGTTCTAACGCCGTGGGCTAGGGTTGACGCCTACGCGCGCTAATGAAAGAAGCAGGCTGACGAGGATCCAAAGTGTCTGTGAATCCAGAGAAAACTCCTCTTGGGCCGCGGCCCATATCTTTATCTTTTTCGGCTTCTGACACAACCTGGTCGAGGTGTTTCTTCTCCGCTGTTAGATGAGGCGCGAACAAGAGAAAGGCCGCCGAGCGACATTATTCTAATGCTTGCCATTCTAATGCTTGCCGCCGCGGATGAGAAACTTCGACGGGTCGCCGACTTATCCGGCCAAGTGACTTCCGCGCGCAACCCTCAGCAACCGATCTATGACTCCCAGTCGCCCTGTTTCGTTTGAATGCCACCCTCTTGACGAGCGGCTCGGGCCAGAACGTAAGGTCGTGGCGCATTTCTTGGCTTCCCTGCTCGTCCGATACCGCCTGCGTTGCAGCCGGTCCCGACGGGAAAAAATTGACGATAACGAAGCCATTTTGTTCTTTATATTCAACCAATTTCCATTGAAACGAACCCATTGTTAACCCATTCCGGAAGGCAGCGCCGCCTTGATAGCGCTGCCTGGAAATAAGCGGAGACCAGAGCTTGGAGGTAAAACGAATATTCAATTGTCAAAGAACGGTGACTCGTTCAAGAGTCTGCTCCATCATACCGCCCGGGGAATCAAAAATTTACCGCAAGGTCCGATAATGTGTGGAAAACATTGGATCTTGACATAATAAAGGGCGTGTGACCCGCCACATAACCCCTTTTTCATCGGCCCTGCGCGATTCGCGCTGGGGGAGGGTGGACGGGTCCTGCAGACGTTTCGCGGAGAAGTCGCGGGCGAGATTGTCGACGAGCCGCGTGGTCGAATTGGTTCGGTTACGATCCGTACTTTTAGTACGAGCCTTGCGGGCTCACCTTTGCGGAAATTGCGCCGGAGCGGAAACTGGCGGTGAGCTACAGAGGCCGGGCGGTGGGCCGGATGCGTGATTTGTTGTTTCGATAACCTCCCTGGGCGCCACATTGCAGGTTTTTAAACTGCACGAGGAATCGCGATCCCTATCCCCCGGTTGGGGAGAAGGCAGTAGCCGGTGTTTAAAGCCGCGGCCAAGGGCTCCGCCTGGAACGTTGAACCATGTTGGTCAGGGTTGAAACCTCCCGGGTAGGCCCTGCACGGTTGCCGTCGGCTGCATCTTGGCGAGGGAGCAGCTCCTTCACCTAAAGCGTACACCAGCCATTGAAGTAATCCGGCGGCGACGACGCGCATGTGCCAGAAAATGCGAGAGAATTTATTTGGGGCGAGCGTGTGACTCGCCTCGAAGCTTACAATGATTTCCCTACGCGCTGTAGCCTCGGACAGGAAGCGCTTTCGGTTAGCTATTTGGCGGCGAAAACGCGCGTTCCTCCGTCTTGGCCGGATAAGAGTAAAAAAAACCGGCCAAACTGCTTGACTCTAGGTCGCTTACGCTCAGCTTTTCGCGCCAGCAGATTTGGCCGGTTTTTTTTACTCAAACCGCCGATGTGGCGAGCACCCAGCAGAAGGTGCAGGTTTCGGGAAACGGCCCTGGGTCTCATTTAGTCCTTAACGGACATACCGGAAACCGCGGTTGCGCCCGCACGTCTCGCCCGCCGAATGAAGGGCTGATCGAAGGACACAAAATCAGCGCCGGGCGGCCTGCTGCTTAAGTGCATCGCATCGGCGAGCTCGATTCCATGGACGGTCAGCGCGAGAGCGGCTGCCACGGACGGCTCATCCTCGGCGCGCACATTCTTGAGCCCGAGCAATCTGGTGAATGCATCGCGGATCGCACTGTCCTCGAATCCGCACAGGCTGCGCAGGACCCAACCGGTTTAAAGGAGTACCGTTTCCGCGATCCAGATTGGCTCCGCCGCAAACAAGGACCGCGCGGCGGCGGCCTTCCGGTACGTTAGTATCGACCGCGATCATGACGCCGAATCACCTCGCGTCCGATGGCGGCACGCATCTGCGCGGGCGTTTTCGATTTGCGTTTGGACCGAAGACAGCCGGCGACGTCGTTCAGATCGGCTTCGGGAAAACGCCCGGAGCGCAGCAGAATACCATCGCCGCGTTCTACGCTAGTGAACTCTATGTGCGGTTGCGAGGCACGGAAGGTCCTCAACGAGCGCCGCTGCCGGTGGGCGCGGCAATCATCTTCGGCGCCGCCTGGAACAGGCTATCCGGGTCCGCGCCGGCGTCGATCACCAGCTCGAGAAACGCAATGTGCATCTCCGAAGTCGTCTGATCGCCCCACCGCACGGTCGCGCCAGAATCGGGATTGAACCGATTGCTCGCCGAGTTATCGAATCCGGCAATCGATTCGAGCCGCGTGCCCGCGGGCAGATCCAGCGTCTTCGAGAGCACGTACGTGATCTGCCAGTTGAAGTCATACCTGGGTACGCTGAGCAGAGTTTCGGTCCTGCCGCCGGCATACACGGCCCGGACCTCCATGCTCTTTCCGCGCACATGCATGTGCGGCTGTACCGAGAGCAGCCGCGCGGGACGGGCCAGCGTCATCGACGCCTGGGACAAGAAGTTCCGCTCTCCCGGCGGAATCGCGAAATCCAGATCGCGCAGTGTATCGATCGCCAGCACGCGGCGCGACGGGGCCGTCTTCGCAAAATAGAGGCCGAATTCGGAGTAGTCCGTCACTTCCTTGCCGTTGGGGTTGTAATGGATCTCGAATACGATGTCGGACCCGGCCTGGATCAGCTTGGCGCCGCCTTCGAGCCACGGCATCGGCGCATATCCGGGCTCGTACCCGAGCAACAATTGCCGGCGCTCGAATACGCGCTCCCCGTCGCGCTTCCTGGCGCGTTCCGCCACGGTCGGCACAAAGATTTGGCGCTCGGGAAAGCCCGCCAGATAGCTCGATCCGGGCGGCCGCACGAAGGCGTTCATGTGGTGGATGACGGCGCGCTTGTCGACGCGAAATTCCGCGGCCTCCACCCAGGTGTCGCGATCGAAGTGTTGGGGCACGATCAGAAACGAATACGGCACGACCCCGATCTTCGGAACCTGAAACCCGGGCAATTGGATCACAAGGTCGGGCTTACCCAGCTTCCAACCGTTCTCCCGCGCGCACCGTGTATTCCCGGACTGGATCGCCCTCGGGCGCTCCGGCCTCCACCCATTGCGCGATGGTTTCAATCTCTGCTTTGGGTAACGACCGGTCATTGCGGAATGAATGCGCGCTCCCCGCGGCCGCATACCACGGCGGCATTGCGCGAGAAAGAACCGCCTCGCGAATGGCGCCCGCCCAAGGCCGGACCTGCTTGTAGCTGGTGAGAGGTATCGGCGCGATCTCGCCGGTTTGGTGGCAGGTTACGCAGCGCTTCTCCAGGATCGGCCAGACGTCGCGCGAAAAGGTCCGCGGCGGCGCCGCGTGGAGAGAGACTGCGCCGGCCGCCAGGATGATTGTCCGAATTGTCGCGCTGCGCGTCGCCATGTATCTAATAGTATCGCGTGGAGCGGGCTTTCAGCCGGCAACGACGGCTTTCGAGCCGGCGTGTCTTTTCTGCCGGACTCAAAGACATGCCCGCTCGAAAGCGGGCATTGCCGGGGAAGCCTGCTCCACAAGCGCCCCAACATACCTTATCCGAACTTATATTTGACATCCCGGTCTGAACTCTGTATTATACCTTGTTGTTAAGCATGATTAATATAATTCGTGAAACTGTGGCAAAGCTAACGCTGGCGCTTGTCTTTGCGGGAGCTCTGATAGGACAAGACACTGCCGACTTCGAGCGGCGATTGCAGGAGCTCGAGCGCAAAATGCGCCAGCTCGATCCGAGCTTCAGCCCAGGCGAGACGACCGAGAATCTGCGCCAGCGCCTGGCTACGCTAGAGCGCAGAATGGACGAGGTCCTGGCCGCCCGGACCGAAAAGTCTCCAGAACCTCCGTCCGCCCCTCCCGCCAGCTTGCCGCTACAACCGGTCGGGCCCTTAACGGGCTACCGCACATCCCCGGACGAGGAACAGCGTTTACCCGTTTCCGGCTACATGGATTTCCATTTCAACAAGCCGCGCGGCGAGCCGGGCCAACTCGATTTCCACCGCTTCGTGGTCCAGTTTGGCCACAACTTTTCCGAACGCATTAAGTTCTGGAGCGAGCTGGAAGTGGAGCACGCCTTGGTCGAGGGTCGCGAGGAAAAGGGCGAGCTGGAACTGGAACAGGCGTATCTCGACTTCCTCATCAAGCCGTGGTTCAACCTGCGCGGGGGCATGATCCTGGCGCCTGTGGGCATAATGAATGAGCGCCATGAACCACCGTCCTTCAACGGGGTCGAACGGACCATGGTGGAAACGGTCATCATTCCGTCCACCTGGTTTGACGCCGGCGCCGGTTTCACCGGGGATCTCGGGCGCGGTTTCCGTTATCGCGCGTACGTTATGTCGGGGCTCGACGCGACCGGGTTTGACGCCGAAGAGGGAATCCGGAACGGCCGGCAAAGAGGGTTTCAGTCCTCGTTTCGAAATCCCGCGAAAGTGGCGAGGCTGGAGTACCAGGGCATCCGCAAACTCACGCTCGGCGCCAGGCGCCAGCGCCTACACCGGCCATTCCGGCTTCAACCTTCGCGGCATCAACCCGCGTGTGGATGTCTTCGATCTTGACGGCCGCTACAACTGGCGCAGGTTCGACATGCGCGGGCTGTTCGCCCAGGTCAACATCAGCCGTGCCCGGGAATTGAATATCGCGCAGGAGCGCGACCTCGGCTTCAACCCGAACATCGCGCGTCAACTGCGCGGCTGGTATCTGGAGCCTGCCCTGCACACCTTCCCGCGAGGACGCCGCCAGGATCTAATCCTGTTCACGCGCTACGAGCGGTTCAACACCCAGCACAAGATGCCCGACGGGTTCGCGCCTTTGCCGCAATTCGACCGGTCCGCCTGGGTCGCCGGGGTGACGTTTAAGCCGAACGCCGACGTGGCCGTCAAGTTCGACTATATTGTCAACCGCAACCGCAGCACGGTGGTTCCGGCGATCAACACCTTCAACCTGGGACTCGGATGGTGGTTCTAATGATACGCGCTCTGCTCCTTTGCCTTCTCGTGTCGAGCGCTGTCGCGCAGGACACGGTGAAGAAGAAGCCCAACCGCACGGTCTACGTCGTCGCGGAGCGGTTTTCGTTTTCGCCCTCGAAGATCAAGGTGAAGCAGGGCGCCGATGTGGAGTTCGTCATCACGAGCGAGGATACAGGCCATGGCTTTCATATTCCGGCGGCGGGCATCAACGCCGCCATTCCGCAGCAGGGCAAGGGAGAGCTGCGCGTGCGCTTCATCGCGCGGGAGAAGGGCGCCTACATCTTTGAATGTTCCCGGCCTTGCGGCGCGGGCCACAATATGATGCGCGGAAGGATTGTCGTCGAGTGAGCCCCATGAAGAATGGACAAAGAGCAGTTATCCTATTGGCGATCGCCGCGACCTACGCCGGGGCGCAGCAGGACACGCCCGCGGAGGGCAGTCCGCTGGCAGGCATCTCGTCTCGCGAGCTGGAGCTATTTCGCCTGGGCCGGGAGGACTTCATGTCGGTCGAGACCGTTGGCGATGGCCTGGGTCCCCGGTTCAACGGCACGTCGTGCGGCCAATGCCACAACATTCCCGTCGTGGGCGGCACAGGGACCATGGTTGAGATGCGCGCCGGATACCGGGATGACGAGGGCCGCTTCCACGCTCCGCCGGGCGGCACGCTCATGCACCTGTTCTCCATACCGCCGCATACCTGCCAGGCATCGATAGCCGCCATCTACGAGGAGGCGAACCTCATCGGTCACCGCATCTCGATGCCGCTCTTCGGCGCGGGGCTTGTCGAGGCGATCCCGGATCAGACACTGCTCGCGCTAGCCGACCCGGACGATAAGGACGGCGATGGCATCCGCGGGCGCGCGGCGCTGATCGAGGACATCGTTTCGGGAACGATGCGCGTCGGGCGTTTCGGATGGAAGGCGCAGCAAGCCACGCTGCTCGCCTTCTCCGCCGACGCCTACTTCAACGAGATGGGCATCACCAATGATTTCTTTCGCACCGAAGTAACCGCCGGGGAGGACGCCAAGCGGGCTCGGCCTTGCGACGGCGTCGGGGATCCCGAAGACGTCCGCAACCCGAGGACAGGGCAACGAGGCATCGACAATTTCCAGAACTTCATGCGCTTCCTCGCCCCGCCGACTCGGGGCCGCATCACGGAGGAGGCGCTGCGCGGCGAGCGAATGTTTCAGGAAGTTGGATGCGCCTCCTGTCACATTCCGGAGTTGATGACAGGGCCGGACCGCAACCCGCTATTCGACCGCAAGCCGGTGCGCCTGTTCTCCGACCTGTTGCTCCATGACGTCGGGACCGGGGACGGCATCGAACAAGCGTCGGCTAAGGGTGAGGAGTTCCGCACGCCCTCGCTCTGGGGGTTGCGTTTCCGGCGGCCGCTACTGCATGACGGCAGCGCCGCTACAATCGATCAGGCCATTCGCCGTCATCAAGCTGAAGCGGCGCGATCGAGCGGACGTTTTGCCGGCCTGTCCACGTCGCAGCAGGCGGACTTCATTGCTTTCCTCAAGTCGCTCTAGCTGCTGAAGCATCGTGACGGCGAGGCCCTTCATGGACTTCTTCTCCGAAGCGATGCGCCGCGATCCCTACCCGGTCTATGACCAGATGCGGAATAGCTCCCCCGTACTCCACGACCCGCGGTCCGATCTGTGGATGATCTTCGACTATGAGGGCGTGAAGCGTGCACTGAACGATCATGACGCGTTCAGCTCCCGCGCGATGCCGCCCGGTTCGAGCAAGCCCCTCGAGTGGCTGGTCTTCTTCGACCCGCCGCGGCACACCAAGCTGCGCGCTATTATCATGCAAGCCTTCACGCCGCGCTTGGTTGCGAGCCTCGAGCCGCGCATTCGGGAGCTGTCGCGCGAGCTCCTGGACCAGTCGATCGAGCGCGGCGAGATGGATCTCGCCGCCCACTACGCAGTCCCCCTGCCTCTGATGGTGATCGACCAGCCTTGGGAGCCGCGCAAAGCGTTTCATGTCCATGGTCCGACCCGTCTGCCAATCCGCTTCGAACCGGGCAGGCGGGCCGCCGCGCTGGCCTGACTCTAACGCGCCTTGTGGGACTTCACGAATCACTGCTCACGTCAGCGGATGCGGTGATCGGTGAACGTCAGGAAAGGGAGCGGGGACGCGCGTTTCATGTGGCAGGGCAGGCAATCCCGGCGCGCGGCCCGTTTGCAGGACACGGTTGGGCGGCCGTTCGAGGAGTGGCATCCCAGGCAGCGCGCGGTGTAGAAGCCGGAATCGTGAACCAGATCGTCGTGCGGAGCGTGACATGTGACGCAGGAAAGCGCGCCGCTTACGCGGTAGCACTTGCTCGCCATCAGGCCAAGCGGCTGGAAGCGGATGGAAACGGGATCCGCTGGCTCGGCGGCCGCGGCGCGGTGACATTCGGCGCAGAAGCGGACGGATTCGGTGGCGCTTAATTTCGACAAGCGAATGATGTTGTTTAGAGTTGGGCGGGCAGCGTGTGCGGCGCCAGGCCCATGGCAGCGCTCGCAAGTGACACCGGGGATCATCTCGCGAAGGTCGGGGCCTGTCTTGACTCCAGTCGCATGACATTCAAAGCAGCGGGTGATGGTTGCGGCATCCTGGACCATTCCGAGCGCGCGTTCAGGCGTCGCGGAGGGCTCACTCGGGTGGCCTATTGTGCGGGCGGCCTGGCTCGGCCCCGCGTACCAGGAGATGCGGTGTTCGAAGAATCGATCGCGAAACCGGCCGACCGGAGTGATGGCCTGTACTCCAGCTCCGAAGGCCCACTCGAGCAGAGCCTGAACCCGGTCCCGTCCCCGCGCAATGGAAACCTCGACGCCGCCGGGCGCGCGTGTGTAGGAGTATTCGATTCCCGAGCGCTCGCGAAGAGGCCGCGCGGACAGGTCCGCGGCGAGAGACGTCTCGGCGGCCCGGCTTAGAGCCGCAGCGTGGCGCGAAACCGACTGGGAGCGGTATTCGGCGGGATGGCAATTCCGGCAAGCTTGTGGTCCGGCAAACGTTGGAGCGGCGGCGAGCAAAAGCAATAACACGCATCGTATACAATAGCATTCGATGTGGTGGCTGGCGCTGTTGGCGTTCGCGGATTGGTCCGCCGTGGAAAAGATGCTGGCCGCGGGACAGTATCGCGCGGCGCTCGCTAATCTGGAACAGGTGAAGGACCATCCCGCGGCCTGGCACGTGCTCGCCTCGAAAGCCTACGACGGCCTGAATGATCCTGCGCAGGCAGTCCGGGAGGCTGAAGCGGCGCTGGGCTTGGAGCCGCGCAGCGAGTCGGCGCACGTCCAGTTGGGCGGAATATTCCTGAGTCACAACACGCCGGCCGCCGCGCTCGACATCTTCTCCGACGCGCTGCAGTTGCTTCCACAGTCGTCGCTGCTGCGGCTCGGAAAGGGGCTGGCGCTCAAGGAACTTCAGAGGTACGACGAAGCGGAGCGCGAACTGTCGGCCTGCTGGCCGATCCCTGTGGCGTTCGACGCGCTGGCGACCGTTTACCTTCATCGGGTGAAGTTCACTGAGGCAAAGGAGCTGGCGGCGCGGTTTATCGCGGCGAATCCGGACGACTATCGCGGA
>WNFM01274117.1_pt1 | contig 10239 bp, 9 predicted proteins | sample 5400271 | NCBI WGS metagenome assembly WNFM01 (sample SAMN13153352, study PRJNA577476) | soil metagenome | isolation source: 60 cm saprolite on Douglas fir-dominated hillslope | place: USA:California | collected 2013-09-17
TGATGCGTTTATTGGCTATGGTTTAGGTTATAGAAATGTCTCCATCGATCAGCAATTTCAACAAGAGTTCAGATCGATAAGCACTAATCATTTCTCCCAAACGTTTCGGTTCGGATTTAACCTGGGTTATTCCCTCTCATTTGATACAACAAAATAATTTGACCTTCACATTCACCTTAGAATCAAATTCAAGTATTACTTTAGATTGATCTTGCGTGTTTTAACCCCTTGATTTTTAGCTGAATAACCTATATTAATTTCCCTTCGAATTAGGACTATTAAAGTTGATTTATTTTGATTTGTTTTAGGTTTTAAACCTGAACTAGAACATGCAGCAACCCGACTCACTCAACCTTGTAGCCGATTTTCACAAGACTTTCAAACATCCTATTTTAGAAGAGCCAACTATCCCATCGGAAGCGAGGTGCAAACTCAGAGTTGCGCTGATTGCTGAAGAACTCAAGGAATTGGAGGAAGCGATAAAAGATAAGAACATCACAGAGGTAGCCGATGCCCTGTGTGACATTCAATATGTTCTTTCGGGCGCGATATTGGAGTTTGGCCTTGGCAAAAAATTCAAACCCTTGTTTGAAGAAGTGCAACGCTCAAACATGAGTAAGGCGTGTAAAACCGAAAAAGAGGCACTTGATACAGTAGCCTTTTATAAAGCCAAAGACAATACCGACTGCTATTATAAGGAAGAGGGAGGACGATGGTTGGTCTACCGAAAATCTGACAATAAAACCATCAAATCAGTCAATTATTCTCCTGCAGACTTGCGGAAAATACTCCAAAATCAAGTATAAAATTACGGTGTGCACCCATTTTCCCTGACCGTGTTTTATATTTACCTTTAAAGCCAAACCTTCTCTTCATGGAACATCAAAGAGCCTCAACTCCTGTCCCTTTTCTCACAGCATGGAATGACATCATGTTCGCTGGCGCAATTATTATGGGTGCCCTGGTTGTCGTTGTTTATCTCGTTTATCGCTTGCGCGTTTCTTATTTTAAGGATCCAAAATCAAAACACGATTTTATCCTTACTCAGGAGATACGTTGGTATAAGCGAGTATTTTTTTTCCTGGGGGCAACAGCAGCATGCACCATTAATTTATACGGCTACGAGAAATTCACAGAAATGGGTCTTTGGTTTTTTGTCCGTTTGTTCTTCTCTATTGCAGTAGCCACTCTTATTAGTTATGTGGCTGCCTTAATTCTGGAGTTTTATTACCCAACGAAATTGAATTTCAAGCTTCGCAAGCTGCGTTATACACCACGAATCAATCCTAAAAACGGAAGGAAGATGCGTTTGCTCAGTGAGGACGAAGAAGACGTTCACCTCAATGAAGGTATGAAGGCAGAGGAAAATATTTTCTCGATTGACTACGATGTTTGGATTGACGAATCTACCAACGATGTACAGATCGAAAAATATCAAGGCCATCTGATAGCGCTTCAGTGTAAGAACTGCGGGTTTTATACCATGAAAGTTCTGAAGGAAGAAATTGTTGAGACGAATGAAGATGGTTCTCCAAAGGAGCTGCTCAAACATTATCAATGTTCGTATTGCAAAAATGTAAGAGCAACAGCATTCACCGTCTCACGTAAAGAGGTGCAGGATTACAAGCTTCAAAAGCCCAAATTGGTACGCAACACTAAAAATATTGAAATGGTGAAGATTGACTTACACTCCGCCCTGGGAGCGAAGAAATCTTTCGAATTTAAATCAGTGGAAGAATTGGAAAAGTTTCTTAAAGAATTTGATTTTGACAAGGTGGCGTGAGATTTGTCATAACACAGTCACAAAATATCCGTTAGTTATAATAAACAGTTAAAGTATGAAGAAGATAATGGTGCTGCCGGTTTTGGTTCTTGCCTTTTTTGTTTCAAAAGGCAATGGAAGTGATACAACTACTCTAAAACCTAAACCAGTTTACGGTAAAGAGGCTAGGGTGATTTCATATATTCTAGACACGCAGCACTATCGCAAAATCGCATTGAATGATTCGCTTTCTGCCTCAATTCTTCAACAGTACCTTAAAGAACTAGATAATAACCGAATGTTTTTTTTAGCCTCTGATGTTCAGGCGTTCGATAAATTCAAATCGGTTATCGATGATCTGACAAGGAGGGAAGATGTTACCCCCGCTTATGAGATCTATGCGGTCTTTCAAAAACGCTATCAAGAGCGAATGGACTACCTCTTTAAGAACCTGCTCAACCAAGATTTTGATTATACTATTGACGAGTATTATGAAAGTGAGCGAGAGAAAGCACCTTGGCCAAAAAATACAGACGAGCTAAATGAAATTTGGCGCAAGTCCATTAAAAATCAAGAGCTGAGTCTCAAATTGTCAGGCAAAAAGCCGGAAGAAGTAAAAGATGTGGTTAAAAAAAGATATGAGCGATTCTTCAAATCATTTAGCCAATTCAACTCCGAGGATGTTTTCAATATTTATATGAATAGCATCACCGAAGCGTATGATCCACATACGAACTATTTTTCACCAAAGGCTTCAGATCTTTTCAAGCAAAGCATGAGCCTTTCGCTCGAAGGAATCGGGGCATCATTACAGACGGAGAATGATTATACTAAAGTGGCGAGGATATTACCCGGAGGAGATGCCGACAAATCAGGTAAACTTCATGCTAACGATTTTATCATTGGCGTAGCTCAGGGAAAAGATGGAGAAATGGTTGATGTGATTGGCTGGCGATTAGATGATGTTGTGAAATTGATCAAGGGGCCGAAAGGTACCACGGTCAGGCTGTTGATCCTTCCTGTGGCAACCGGCATCAACGGCCCATCAGTTGAGATTACTTTGGTACGCGATAAAATAAAGCTCGAGGATCAGGCTGCGAAGAAAAACCTGATCAAATACAAAGTCAATAACAGAGACATGAAATTGGGTGTGATTACGCTGCCCGGTTTTTATATGGACTTTGATGCCTATCAGCGTGGCGAACGCGATTACCGAAGCACCACACGCGATGTAAAAAAATTGATCGAAGAACTGAAAAAAGAAAATATCGATGGGCTGGTCATGGATCTACGAAATAATGGTGGCGGTTCATTGATGGAAGCTATTGACCTCACTGGACTATTTATCAAGGATGGTCCGGTAGTGCAGGTGAGGAACTCGAACAATCAAAAGCAAGTAGGTGAGGACGATGATAAGAGTGTGACTTATTCCGGCCCTCTCGTAGTGCTAACAAATCGTTTTAGTGCTTCTGCTTCGGAGATTTTTGCCGGAGCAATCCAGGATTACCATCGAGGGGTGATTGCTGGTGAATCTACTTACGGCAAAGGAACGGTTCAGCGTGTTCAGGATTTGAAGCCGGTAATGAACGAAAAAACTCCCGTTGGTGAACTGAAATATACTTTTCAAAAATTCTATCGTGTGAGTGGAAGCAGTACTCAGCATAAGGGAGTAGAGCCTGACATCAAATTTCCAACCGCCCTTGACCCAGCGCAATTTGGCGAAAGTGCAAACTTAAGTGCCCTGCCATGGGACGAGATCGAGGCTGTTTCATTCCAAAAAACAACGGACGTAAACGAGAAAATTATTTCAAATCTATCAAAGGCGTATAACGGCCGTGTAAAGCATGATCAAAGCCTCAAGAATTTTATAACAGATACTGAAGATCTTCGTAAGGGATTGCAGCAGACCACCGTCTCGCTAAATGAAGCCAAGCGCAAAAAACAAATGGAAGAGGCTGAGAAGAAGAAAGCGTCAGGCAAGCTTGACACCAAACTTACTTCCAACAAAGAAGGACTCCCTGATCAGGATGCTTTAATCAAGTTGAATGACGAGTATTTACGGGAAGGGCTTTTGATTTTATCTGACCTGGTGGCAGCTAGAATTGGTTGACCTCATTTTTCAGCTAATTGCTCCAGGTATTTCTTAAATTTTGGAGTGTCATAGTTTCTCATACCGACTTCTTTTAATACGACATAGCCGTCTCGATCGATCACGAAAGTAGTAGGTATCGAAGGGACTTGTAATTGCTCAGTCAAGCGCCCTGTGTTGGTATAAACCGGAAAGGTAAATCCGCTTTTTTCCGTGAATGACTTTACCTTTCTGCTTAGACGTTCATCATCCAGAGAAAGCATTACGAAGGATACCTTTTCTTTATCGATGCCTTCATATAATTTTTGAATCGAAGGCATTTCACTTCGGCACGGGCCACACCATGTAGCCCAAAGATTTAGAAAAACAATCTTTCCCCTGAAGTTTTTAAAATCAACGCCATTACCCGAAAGATCTTTTACAGAAAAATTGAAATCAAATGCATCTCTTTTTGAGGATGAAGTTGAAGCATCAACAAAGCCTGAATTGAGTACTGCCAATTGAACAACGAAAGAAGCTTTCTCTCGTGTTCGTGGAAAGGCAACAACAATGAGCAAACCCGCGATTGTAACTAATTTTAACATATTCATGAGCTAATTCCCTTCTTATCAGATATTCATTATTTTAATAACTTGCTTATAAATTTAATCTAAAAAAATGGTCAATCGGCTTTATATCGTCAGCACTCTTTTCTTGTTGTCTTTTGCCGTTTCTGCTCAGAAAGTCAAATACAAGGATCTCATTGTTCTGCTTACGTCAAAGCAATACGAAAAAGCCGAGCCATTCTTGAAACGATATCTAAAAGAAAATGATGATAATCCCAATGCGTATCTCTACATGGGCATTGTCTTTCAAGAAAAATCAGCTAAAGATGATCCACTTTTGCAAACAGCCGTTCTCAGTGCTAATATCGATTCTGCTGTGATCAATTTTGACAAGGCATACAAAACCATAACAGAAAAAGAACTTCGGAGGAACGATGAATATTACGAAACGTACATGCGCAGAGATTTACGTTCCGGCAAATTTGTGATCAAACTTTCTGATGTGCAATTGGATGTGGAAACACGGATGAAAAACTTGAAAGAAAGAAAGGAGAAAGTAAAGCAGCTAAGAGAATATTTTGAGGAATCATCAGCCGCCTATTTGAGAGCACAGGTGTTGTACAAATCGATGCTACAGAGATATGGAAGCGAACGCGGGTTTTTTCTGAAATCTGATGATGAGATGATCACTATTTTGAAGCGACTTGACGTGGTTGCAGATTCGGCAACTCTTGCTTTCGAAAAATATAAGTCAATATCGAAGGAGCTAGGAAAAACAGGGCACGATCAGGTTCTCTCTTTACTGGACATAAGAGACATGAAACGCGATGGCTCAGGTGTTGCAGATTTTCTGAAGGAGGATTTAAGAGCGTGGGACTATAAGCGATGGGCCCTCCAAACAATAAATGTTATTGAAATGGAGATAAACCCGATGCGCGATCAATTGGTGTCCTTCGACATTGAGATTAACAAATTGAGGGCCAAGCTTCAGAAAGATTCTGTTTCAGTAAAGAATGATCTTTCACATTTGGATGACAAAATATTCTCTAATCAATTAAAGAAATACGATCCCGATCCAATGCCCCTGGCGCTTTTTGCAATGAAAATGGTGGAATTGGAATACCACTCTGACTTAATTTTGGATAGACCCTATCGAGACACTTCTGATGTGCGGTTGAAACTTCGATCGGCACAGATGGAAATGGACGATTTAAAAAGAATGGACAGCCTTGCCACTCGATTGAGCAAACGTAATTTTACCGATGAAGAAAAAGACTACAAACATTTTATTTTGAAAGCGTATGGAGCCACAAGCGTGCTTGAAAACACAGTTACCTCAACACTTGAGTATGCCAAGAGGGAAAAGTTCAAGAAACGGATAGCCTTAGATGCAGCTATTCAGTCGCTTCGGTGGATGGTTGTTGCAAAAGATTCTATCCCCTTGTTCACAGATTCGAGCCTGGACTTAAAATTCAAACCATTGGTGATTGAACCGGAGAAATTCACATTCGGTCTTGCATTTAAGGACACGGTTTCCGCCACTGGTTATTTTTATTCAATCACTCCATCAAGGACTCCCGAAATAAAAGCGAGTTATCCGGTAGATCAAAATGCATTTAGGAAGAGGTTTTACCCTTTGCTGAAAGGGCTTGCGACTACAGATCCTTCAGGCAATTCTTTCATAGTGCTTACCTACTCTACTCAAAAGGTAAACGGGAAATTCCCTGCGACCATGGCAAAAATCTATCGAGCCGATGGATTGTCCTGGAGTAATAATTTCAGTTTTGAAATGCTACCCAATGAGTTATCACTCAACAATGATAGCGGTGAAATTTCAGTAAAAGTTTTGGATGCCGATGGCTGCGCGCAAATTGTAACAATTGATAAGATAGGAAAATTGAAAAACTAAATTAATTACCGGTCAGCTTTCTCCAGTCTTGATAACGAAGCGAAATTCGTTGCTTCATCTTTTCGTAGTTCTCCCAACTGTCAGTAACATGGTAAATTGAAGGCAATGCTTTTACCAGCACTTCATCATAATCGGCACGATAGAGGCCGCCACCATAATAATAATAAGTAAACATATTGCCCTCGCGATTGAAGAGTTCATATCCCAAATAGCCGTCCCAGATTTCACTTAGAATAGTGCATGAAATTTCTTTGCGCTTAAATCTGAAAATTTGACCGGCAGCTTCTTCTTCAAAATACTCGGAGTAAAGCCCGGATTCAATTATCCAACCGAGGTACATTCCGATGTGAACATAGGCCTGTTCAATGGGAAGGGAGTCGGGGAAGTTACCAAGAAAATGAGTCTTTGCATTGTCATAAATGGTCTTCTGCATGTCGGCTTTCTTTTCCATAAAAATTGCTATTGAAGTGAATACAAGGTAAGCGATTATCCTTTTATGTTCAAAATTATTTTGTGAGATCAGTGAATGGTGCGCGATCAGCAACAATGATCTTGTTGTTCTTTCGATCGATGTCTGCCATACGCTGTGATGGATCAATCTCCAGACTCTCAATCTCCGAGAGTTTTCTGTTGATCTTCAATGTATAAGTAGGATTGACCCATGGCCATGTCTCACAAATAATCGAGCTTGCTTCTTTAGGCTTATTTCCCATGAGTTCATTCATTGGAATATAATAGGCTTCTCTTGATCCGTCTTTATAAGTAACGAGCAAATCAATTGGCATTGGAAAATCACCTATTCGTTTTAAGTCGATCAAGGCATTTCCATTGGCATCGCTTATAACTCCAAAGCCATAGTCAATACGCTTTGTGGTGCCTATCCAATAGCGCAAGTACCAGCCCAGCTGAAGACCGGAAGTTTTCTCCATCACCCTAATAAAATCATTCGGACTTGGGTGTTTCATCTTCCAGGTGTTATAGTACCTGAGCATTCCCTTGTAAAAATTTTCTTCACCAATTAAATATTTTAGTTGCTCAAGAAACACAGCACCAATGCTATAGGCAGCAGTGCCGTAAGCTCGATTTGTGTTGAAGTGATCAGAATGTTGTGAGGCGGGCTCTTGCAAACCACTCGTCACAAGTGAGAAATATGCATTATAGCTTCCCGTATGTGAATTGGCATCACTACCGGTTGCAGCAGCGAATGCTTCACCACTGGCAAAGTCGGTGAAGCCTTCGTCCATCCACGGATGTAAAGATTCGTTTGATGCAATGGCCATTTGAAACCAGCTATGCGTAACCTCATGAGCCATTGTTCCTGACAGACCCCCCAACTGCCCTTCGCCAAGAATGAGTGTGCACATGGGATACTCCATTCCACCATCGCCACCCTGAATGATGGAATAGGTATCAAAGGGATATTTGCCGAAATGCGTGTTGAGATGCTGAAAAACTTTTACGGCATAGTCTTCCATTTTTTTCCAGGTGTCTGTCGTCTTTTCATTCTTTTGGTAGAAGAAATGTAATTCGGGGCCGTTAGGCACTTGAGCGGTATCGTGTGTATAGTCAGGGTCGGCTGCCCACGCAAAATCGATTACATTTTTTGCTATAAAATTCCAGGTGAGATTGCCATTGTCTTTAATTACTTTGGCTCCGGCTTTTTCATAACCAAATCCAATTTTATCAGGGTTTTGAAGTTTACCCGTTCCGGCCAAAACATATTTGGGGTCAATCGTGATCTTCACATCAAAATCTCCCCATACACCATGAAATTCTCTGGCAACGTATTGATACGCATGCCATCCCTGAAAATCATACTCTGCCATTTTAGGGTACCATTGCGTCATTGAGTAGGAGATGCCTTCGCGGTTATCGCGACCTGATCTTCTGATTTGAATAGGCACTTGTCCATTGAATTTCATTTCGAAAATAGATTTCCCTTTTGGAAGAATTGGCTTAGCCAATGTCACTTCGAGAAGTGTTCCATTCACTTTATACGAAAGATCTTTTCCATCCTGCTTTAATGAAGTGACATGTTGGTAACCGATCTCATTCTCTTTCAGTTTTGAAATACGATCGCCCACTCTTCGATCTGGATCAGAAATATTCCTCGAACGCACGTCCATCATACTTCCGGGCTGAAAGGCGTTGAAGTACAAATGGTAATACACTTTTGAAAGCGTGTCTGGGGAGTTGTTGAAGTAAACCAATTTTTGATCGCCATCGAATTGATGATTGGACACATTCATATTTACATTCATGGTGTATTCCACGCGCTGCTGCCAATACGTACTTTGCGCACTTGATAAAAATGGAAAAACAATCAGAATGGGGAAGAGGGTAGAGTTTAATTTCATAAGTGTTCAATAAAAAAATCTATTTAGTAATTTTCAGGAGATCAGTCAATACCGAATTTGATTTGAAATTAAAGTACCGGGTGATGCTGAATGACAGATAACCACTGTTGGTAACATTGATTGGCTCATTCGGTAAAACTTGCTGAAAATTGTACGTATAACTCAACAAGAAATTCCAATTTTTGTAAGCAACACTTAATGGCAGGGAGACTGAATAATTTAATGCACCAAATTTATTGTAGTTGTTAGTTTGCAATCTGTATGGAGGTATGTTGTTCCTCGTCAAGAAAATGAACTCTGCCAGGCTTTTGAATTTAGGAACGTACTCTGATATCTGCCAGGTTTCGTTTCCCAACAAGACATTAAAAGTAGGATACACTAATATCCGTTTGATACCATGCCAATTTCTTTTTTCAAAATTAAGCATGACTCCCGGCATTATTCGATGCACGCTCTTATCACCAAAATAAAACGAATAGTCTAAGCGAAACAGAAAGGGCTTAGCTTGAAAGAAATTACTCCATATTGCCGAGTTAGTATAAGGCGTGTAAGTTGAATCTGAAAACGAATAGACATATCGGCTGTACTCAAGATTGAAAGTCCATTTTTTCAAAGTTTTGAGATACCCAACCGAAGGAATAGTCAGGTAGAGGTTAGGAGAATATTCCTGACTCCAATAGGCCGTGGCATCGAGATACAAACCTGTTTTATGATAGTAGGAAATACCAGGCGATAGGCCAAATTGGTTGAACCCGAGAGTGCGGCTTGCCGCCACGATGTTGCTATTATACCCAAGTCGCCCAACTAGAGTAGAGCCCAACTCTAAATCCTCAATGGGCACAGTCATTAAACTATCAACAAGCTGAAAAAGGGAAAGCAAATACAGGGATGAGTCTGCCTGTAGCTTTTGATTCTGTTTTTTTAGGGAGTCAGCTGATTGCGCAGTGACATATTTTGCCACCGTCAGGAGGAGGAGGGTTACAATGATTTTGCGATGCAATCAACCATTCAGGCGAGGGGTTTAATTTCGCTTCTCTCTCAACCTCATGTTTCTATCGCGGAAATTCTCTTTCCGATGCTGCTGTAACCTGCGGTTGTTCAGCATGTTAATGATGATGTTGCGAAAGTCGTGCTCCGCCTGACGCAAATTTAACATTTGCTGCGCAGTTATTACTCCAATCATTTTGTGGGAATAATCTTTTTCAAGATTGAGTTCGTCTTGCTTAATCTTTAAGCCAAGATCTACCAAGGCCTGCTGTTGCTTCGGGTCAGGATTGTTGGGATTAATTTCTCTTTGAGCATCCCTGAAAGGCTTCCTTAGTTCAGCACGCTTTTGATCGAACTCGTTGTACAAAGGCCAGAATTTTTGGGCTTGATCTGGCGTGAGGTTTAACCTTTGCGTGATCAATCCAATTCGGGCTGCTTTGATTTTATCTCTCACGGACGCATCCTGAGGTTGGGTATCATCCGCATCTTGTGCATGGAGAGAAACGCACATCCAACTTGTAAATAATATGGTGAGAAGTGCTTTCATAATCTTAGAGTTCATTTTCCAACACACTTTTATATTCATCCGC
>WNFM01042546.1_pt4 | contig 10238 bp, 13 predicted proteins | sample 5400271 | NCBI WGS metagenome assembly WNFM01 (sample SAMN13153352, study PRJNA577476) | soil metagenome | isolation source: 60 cm saprolite on Douglas fir-dominated hillslope | place: USA:California | collected 2013-09-17
TGTTCGCGGAAATCGAACCCACCTGCGCGATTTCCTTCCGGCCGGCGGTCGGCACGGAGATCTTCTTCAGCTCCGCCACCACCGTCTCGACGGCCTTCTCGATGCCGCGCTTGAGCGACATCGGATTGGCGCCTGACGTGACCGACTTCAGACCTTCACGGTAGATCGCCTGCGCGAGCACGGTCGCCGTGGTGGTGCCGTCGCCGGCGAGATCGGAGGTCTTGGTCGCCACTTCCTTCACCATCTGGGCGCCCATGTTCTCGATCTCGTCTTCGAGCTCAATCTCTTTCGCGACAGTCACGCCGTCTTTGGTGACGGTCGGGCTGCCGAACTTCTTGTCGATGACCACATTGCGGCCCTTGGGGCCGAGGGTCACCTTCACCGCGTCCGCCAGCTGGTCCACACCCCGCTTGAGGCGGGCCCGGGCGTCGGTGCTGAATTCGAGATACTTGGCTGCCATCTGTGCTTCCTCCCTAGGAACTCACGCGAGCTTCGCGATGACGTCGGCTTCTTTGATCAGGATGATCTCTTCGCCGTCCAACTCGACCTGCGTGCCGCTGTACTTCCCGTAGACCACGCGATCGCCGACCTTCAACTCCATCGGCACCGCCTCGCCCTTCTCCCGCCGGCCCGGCCCCACGGCGATGACTTCGCCCTGGATCGGCTTCTCTTTGGCCGTGTCGGGGATGTACAGCCCGCCCTTCATCGTCTCCGTCTCCTCCATCGGCCGAATCGCGACCCGGTCCGCGAGAGGATGAACCTTGAACTTCGTCTTGGTTGCCGTTGCCATGATGCGCCAACCTCCGGTAACTCTTTGAATTGATTATCTGTTAGCACTCTGGGGAAGCGAGTGCCAATACAGCACGGGGGAATCTGCCCTCGGTACTAGGGGGGTGTCAAGGGGGCGTTGCCAGCGGGGTCGCGAGGAGGGCACGGATCCCGGCGTCGGCCCGGGCCTTGGGCGAGGGGCCGACGGAGTCGAGCGGGATCATCGCCGCCCCCACGATCTCGCCGGTTCGCGTATCGGCCAGACGGAGGTGCAGCCACGGCGCCGTGCCGGCACCGAGCTCGCGGAAGGTGAAGAAGACAAGGGCCGCCGTGGGCCGACCGCCTCCCCGGACGGCTCCGCGCACCCGAAACCCGTGCTCGCGGAACGCCCGGGCGAGCTCGGCGCTCTGGGGATCGGTTCGCTCGACCAGGATTTCGTAGCCGCGCAGCGACACGGGGATCCGCGACGCGGCGCAGGCACCCAAGCCGATGCACGACGCCACGACGCCAAGACGCCACGTGGCGTTCACTCGCGGATCCGCCGTGCGCCCACCCACCGCGTCAGCCACCACGCGCCTTCTGGATCGTGGACCTCGAGGCGGGACAACTTCACGCCGGTGCTCGAGCTATGGATGAACTTCTGCTCCCCGACGTACATCCCCACGTGCGTGACACCGCCGCCGGGGCGGGCGGAAAAGAGCAGGATGTCCCCAGGCCTCAGCGCCTCTACGACCGGCGGGACCTCGCTACCCGCCGTCGCCTGGTCGCGACTCATGCGTGGCAGGCGGATGCCGTGTTGCGCATAGGCGTACTGGACGAGGCCGGAGCAGTCGAACCCGTTCGCCGCAGTGCCGCCCCACTGGTAGGGCGTGCCGAGAGCGTCGAGTGCGGTGTGCACGACGTCGGCCGCGTTGCCCGCGATCATCAACGGGACCTCGGGAGGCGGGAGCCGAGGCACGGACGTGCGGGGCGATCCCTCTCCCCCAAGGCCGACGGAGAGGCGCACCGCGAAGCTCACACCGTCCGGCGTTCCCGCGGCCGGACGCCAGAAACCGCGTGGTCCGCGATCCTCGAGCCGGTAGCGCGCCTCGAGGCCCAACGCAAACGGCGCGATCGGTCGCCACTCGATGCCGCCGCCGAGATCCCACAGCGCCGCGAGTGCTTGACGGGACGTATCGGTGGAAAGACCGAGCGACACACCGGCGACGATGTAGGGGGCTAGCGCACCGGGGCGCCGCAGAAACTGCCACTCCCACCCAGCGCCATAGAATGCCCGCCGCCGACCGAGACTGTCGTGCACGAGCACCTGCGCCGCGAGGTGGCCGGAACGCAGCTCGTAGGTTCGCGCGCGATTGCCGTTGTACCAGCGCCCGTACAAGACGTCGATATCCCGTCCTCCCCCCTGGGCGGCCACGCCGACGGGAAGACAGACGAGCAGCGCGAGCTCAATCCGCGGCCGCAATCGCGGTCTGCTCCTCGGAGGCGCGGGGCGCCATGAGATGGGAGAGCAAGTGGGGCAGCCGGCGCATGAAGCGCACCCACGCCCACAGGACGACGAAGCCCACGAGCACCGCACCGAGACCGGCGACGACGAGCATCCCGAGCGGGCTCGAGAAGCGCAGCGCGACGAGCGCGCCCAGCCACAGCCCGAGATACGAAGCTCCCCACGCCCACAGCGGCGTGAGGAGCCAGCCAACGACGACCAGGAGATGGGCGAGCCAACGCGGCATTAGGTCTTGCGGGCGATCGCGACGACGGCGAACACCGTGAGGACAAAGGCGAAGGCGGCTCCCGCGGCCACAGGCAGGTAAATCCCGAGGTGCGCGACCTGTACGGCGGCGGCGATGACCACCGCACCACCGAGCAGCGGCGTCGCGAGACTCACGATCGAGGTGCCGCCACGAGCAGCGCGGCCGGCAGTGTACATCCCACCCATCCACGCGACGAACGTGCCGAGCATCCACCAGATCGGCAGGTACCACCAGGTGCTTCCGCCGCCGACGGCGTCCCACGTCCAGGGATAGGCCTTCAGGGGCCGGAGTACGATGATGTCGATCGCCATGAAGACGATGGTACCCCAGAGGCCCACGGCCGCCGCGCCCGCGATCCCTTGGGTGCTGCGCGCCGTGGTCCACTGCGCCGGCATGAGGCCGGCGGTAACGGCGGCCGCGAGCACGATCACGGTCTGCAAGGCCGTTTGCACGATCCCGGCGGGGACGAGTCGTGAGACCAGCAGGTAGACGATCACGGCGGCGCCGACCGCGGCACCGACCCGAGTGCCGCTGACGAGGATGTGGCGGAAGTCCGAGCGATCCGTGGCGCTGGGTGCAGTACCGGCCGTCATGCGCGGCGAGCTCCTCGAGATGGGTGGAGAGTCGGTCCCGCTAATCTAAAGCCGTGGAGTCACCAGGCAAACACAAGGAGGACGACCACATCGGTGATGGCCCACGCGGTGAGCGCCCGGTACATGCCACGCTGGTGCTCGGCGGGAGTCCAGGATGCGTAGCGCATGAGCCACGGCGCGAGCACCGCCAGCCACGCCCCCACGGGCAGGGCCAATGGGAGGATCGGCGTCCGCAGGACCACTCCTGCCCATGCCAGCAGTCCGAACGCCAGCACGACACAAGCGACCGCGACGTTCAAGCTCCGTCGCATCCCGAGAATCAAGGCGAGCGTGCGGTCGCCACGCCGCCGGTCCTCGTCGAACTGATACAGCTGCGTGAGCGGATACAGGCCGGCGAAGAGCGGGCAGAACGCCAGCAAGACGAGCCCGTGCCCCAGGTCGAGCGGCCGCCCGGTCGCGGCCCACGCCGCGTACGGCGTCAGGGTGCCGAAGCCCCACATGTTGATCACCCAATCCACGCCCGCCACCGCCTTGAAGCGGAACGGCGGCACCGAGTACAGAATCGACAGGGCGAAGCAAATGGCGTACGCGATGCGGAACCCCGCCGGCAACCTGAACGCGAGCAGTTGCCCGCCGGCGAGCAGCGCCACGCTGAAGTGCAGCAAGTAGCGCGGCAAGGGTGGCGGCGCGTTGAGATAGCCGATGTCCCCCTCGTCGCGGTCGAACACACTGTTGATGGCGAGGGTGCCGCCGTTCAAGAAAACGACCCACAGCACCAGCGCCCACAGCGCCTCGACGATGCTGTCTCCCCGCCCCGCTCCCCGGATGCCGACGGCCAGGATGTAGCCGAGCAGCGTGTGCCCGGCCATGATCGGCCACTCGGCGGGGCGGAGGTGCAGGATGTAGGAGAACAGGTCGCCCGGGAGAACGCGGTAGCCCCAGCGACGCCACGCGTTTCTGGTTCGAGCGTCGTTCACCACACGAGACCGAGCGCGGTCGCGGCGAGCCGCAGGCCCACGAGCGTGAGGTCGGGATGGACCGACTCGATCTCCGTGGAGAGCGGCGCGACGAGACCGGCCAGGCCGCCGGTGGCGATGGTCTGCGGCGTCTTCTTCCCCGGCCACTCGGCCTTGATGCGCCGCACCAGACCGTCCACGGCGTCCGTCGTGCCCCACAGCACCCCGGAGCGAATGCAATCTTCGGTGCGGCGCCCGATCACGCGCGCGGGCGGGGTCAACTCGGTGGCGGGGAGCTTGGCCGTTTTACGCACGAGGTCGTCCGACGCCGTCCGAATCCCGGGCATGATGACGCCGCCGATGAAGCGGCCGTCCCCGGTGATGCAATCGAACGTCGTCGCCGTGCCGAAATCAACCACGATCGTGTCGCGCTTGAAGAGCTGTGAGGCGGCGAGGGTATTGACGATGCGGTCCGCGCCGACGGTCAACGGCTCGTCCACATCGACGGTGATGGGCAGCTTGGAGCGGCCATCCACCAACACGGGCTGGCGAGTCGTGGCGCCGACGACGCCGTCGCATAAGCTCTGCGTGACCTGCGGCGCGACCGACGCGACGATCGCCGCGCGAACCTCCTGCGTCGAGTGCCCCGCCTGGGTCAGGTGCGCGGTGAGCGCGGCTGCCCACTCGTCGGCCGTACGCTGCGGCGTCGTGTGCAGGCGCCAGTGCCCCTCGAGCCGGTCGCCCGCGAACAAGCCCACGGTCGTTTCGGTGTTGCCGATGTCGAGGGCGAGGAGCATGGGCGGCTAAGATAGCTCGACGTGGCCTTCACGCACCATCGTCGTTCCGGCTCCCGTGTCCACGAGCAGCGCGCCATCGGGCCGGACGCCCGCCGCGCGCCCCGAGATGGGAGTGCGGAGCTGGCGGCCCCGGAGCCAGTCGCGCCGCGCAAACGCCGTGCACTCGGACTCGGTGAGTGGTGCGTGGTGCGTCGTGAGCGGGACGAGTGCCGGGACGAGACGGTCGAGCACGTCAATGCGGCGCACGTCGGGCAGGAGCTCGTTCAGCGCGATCGCGCGGGCGGCGAGATCCTCCGGAATGGCGTTCGCGACGTTCACCCCGACCCCGACGCCGAGCCATTGCAGCGCTTCCCCTTGCCAGCGGCCTTCGCACAGGATACCCGCGATCTTGCGGTCGTCGACCAGCACGTCGTTCGGCCACTTGAGCTGCGCACGCGGCCTCCCTGGCCCCACCAGATCATCGACGACGTCAGCGAGGACGAGGCCCACGCGCAGCGACAGGGCGCCGAGCACGGGGACGGGGGGACGCAGCAACATCCCGAGCCACACGCCGCCCGCCGGGGAGCGCCAGGTGCGACCGTCCCGTCCCCGCCCCGCGGTCTGCTCCTCGACGACGACCACCGTGCCCGCGGGGGCTCCCTGCGCGGCGACCTCGTGGATGGCGTCGAGGCTCGACGAGAGCGTGCGAAACACCCCGCACTGCGGCACGCCCCAACGGCGCGCGAGCAGGTTCGCGGGAATGTCGTCGAGCGTTACCCGTGCCACAGCGCGTAGACCAGCGTGAACACGCCCACGGCCCAACAGTAGGGCGCGAAGGCATAGAAGCGTCCGCGCTTGAGCAACGCCACGAGCCAGCGGATCGACCAGATGCCGGCGGCGAACGCGGCCACGAAGCTCACCGCCCACGGGACGGCCCCAATCTTGGCCACGTTCAGGACCGCGTGACGGCCCTCGAGGAGACCGGCGCCGGCGATCACGGGGATCGCCATCAGAAAGCTGAATTCCGCCGCCGCCGCGGGCGTCAGGCCGGCCCGCAAGGCGGTCGCCACGGTCGCGCCGGAGCGGGAAACGGCGGGCAGAATGGCAAACGCCTGCGCGAAGCCGATCGCGGTCGCGGCTCCCGTCGACGGCACGGTCCGCTCTCCCTGCGGCCCGCGCGTCCACCACAGAATCGCGCCCGTGATCAGGAACTGGATGCCGAGCCAGACGAGGGAGTGAAACGCGTCCTCGATCTGATGGCGGAACAACACGCCGATCACGCCTGCAGGGATCGTCGCGATCACGAGCAGCATCGCGTAGCGCAGGCTCGCTCGGTCGCCCGACAGCACGCCGCGAACGATCTCCCACAGCCGGCGACCGTAGAGGACCAGGACGGAGGCCAAGGTCGCCACGTGCAGCGACACTTCGACGGTCACGTCCGTGAAGTGCACGCCCGTGAGCGCCTCAACCAGCACGAGATGCCCGGAGCTCGACACCGGAAGGAATTCGGTGAGGCCCTGCACCAACCCGAGGAGGAGACCCTGCCAGAGATTCATGCGACCTTTCCCGCGACGAGCGCGACGAGTCCGAGGACCATCGAGGCCTTGAGGAGAACGCTGACCCGCTCAGCGCGGCCGAGGATCAGCCCCGTCGCCGCGATCAGCACAGACATCTGGGCCGGAAGGGCGATGAGGAAGTACGCGCCGCCGTACCCGGCGAGCCGCGGCAACAGCAGGCTGGCGGGCACGAAGAGCAACGCGACACCGGCCGCGACCACCTGGGCGGGTCGCCGCCCGACCACGATGGGCAGCGTGCGGCGACCGATGGCGCGATCCCCCGCCTCATCCTCCACATCCTTCACGATCTCGCGCGCCAGATGGAGCCAGGCGGCGAGGATCCAGGGCACGACTCCCGCCGCGGGGGCGCCCACCGCGAGCGCGCCGTAGAACGGCGGGAGCCCCGCCACGAGCGCGACGGCGACATTGCCGGCCACGGGCCGCGGCTTGATGAACGGCGAATAGGCGAGCATCACGGCGAGCGCGACGAGTGCGGCGATCACCAGGCGACCGCTCACGAGCGCGGCCGCCGCGAGACCCAGCAACGCGCCCACGAAGACGATGAGATCGGCCGTGCCGCGGCGGATCGCGCCGGCGGTGAGCGGACGCTGCCCAGGGACCCGGTTCAGGCGGTCGGCCTCCGCGTCGCAGATGTCATTCCACGCGTTGGCCGCCGCGCCGAGCGCCACTCCCGAGAGCGCCGCAAAGGCCAGCAGCGTGGGCAGCGCGATCGTCCCGAGCGCGATCCATCCGCCCGCCACCACGCCGGCGGCGGCGATACAGAGATTCGGGGCTCGGACGAGGCGCAGCCCGCCTCCCACGCTCACGCGAGCACATCCTGGTACAGCTGCTCGTAGCGCGGCACGACGCGCTCCGCCGCGAACTCGAGCGCCCGCGCCGCGGCGTTGCGCTTGAGGCGCTCGTGTTCCGGACCGTCCTGCAGGATCGCGAGGGCCCGATCGGTCATCCCCGTCACGTCGCCGACGGGTGCGAGGGCGCCGGTCTCGCCGTCCGCGACGACCTCGGGAATGCCTCCCGCGGCGCTCGCGATGACCGGAACGCCGCAGGCCATCGCCTCCAGCGCCGCCAGGCCGAACGACTCCGTGGCCGACGGCAACAGGAACAGATCCCCGCCGCGCAACACCTCGCCCACATTGTCCACCTTGCCCAGGAACCGCACGTCGCGCTTCAGACCAAGCCGGTCCACCTCGTGCTCGGCGGGATCGCGATCGGGCCCGTCGCCCACCAGCACGAGCGTCGCCGGCATGGCCTTCCGCACGCCCGCGAAGATGTGCACCACGTCGAGCACGCGCTTCACCGGACGGAAGTTCGACACGTGGATCAGAATGCGGTGGCCGGCCGGGGCGAGCGCGCGGCGACCGGCGGAGTCGGTTGCCGGGTGGTAGTCCGCGGGATTGATGAAGTTCGGGATGACGACGACGTCACACCCGGCGCACCCGAATGCCTTGTACGTCTCCTCGCGCAAGAAGGCAGACACGGCGGTGACCGCGTCCGACTGCTCGATCGAGAACTTGGTGAGCGTGAAGTATGAAGGGTCCTGCCCCACCAGCGTGATGTCGGTGCCGTGCAGCGTCGTCACGATCTTGAGGTCGCGCTCCTCCTTCATCATCTGCTTCGCGAGCCACGCGGTGGCGGCGTGCGGGATCGCGTAGTGCACATGCATGAGGTCGAGGCTCTCGCGCACCGCCACCTCGTGCTGCTTGACGGCCAGCGCCAGCGCGTACGGAGACGACTGCTCGAAGAGCGGGTACTCCACCTGCGTGACCTCGTGGAACGTCACGCGCTCGGCGAAGCCGCGGAGCCGGAACGGGCTCGCGTACGAGATGAAGTGGATCTCGTGGCCGCGCCGCGCCAACTCGAGTCCCAGCTCGGTAGCGACGGCGCCGGAGCCGCCGTACGTCGGATAGCAGGTGATGCCGATTCTCATGCCGCGGCGCCCGATTGCCAGCGTTCGAGGATTACATCAGCGAGCACAGAGGGCTTCTCCGTGGCGTCCAAGGTCCACACCGCGCCATCGCGCAACTGATTCCGGAACCACGTCTGCTGCCGCTTCGCATAGCCCCTCGTCGCCGCGGCGATGGCCTCGCGCAGGTCCGCCGCCGGCGGGCGACTTCCGTCCGCCAGCTGCGATACGACTTCGCGGTACCCTACCCCATCGAGTCCCGCCGCGTCGGGTGGGACGCCCCGCGCCAGCACGCCGCGCACCTCTTCGACCAGGCCCGCGGCGAGCATCGCGTCCACGCGCGCCGCGATCCGATTGCGCAGAGCTTCGCGCGGGAGCGTGAGGTGAATGTACCACGGGCGCATGACCCCCGTCTCGCGCGCCTCCTGCTGCCACCACGAGAGGGCCTGTCCGGTGAGCAGGGCGACCTCGATGGCGCGCGCTGCCCGTTGCCGTCCGCCGGCTTCAAAGCGTGCGTCCAACCGGCCCGCCCAACGGGCGAGGTCCGGCGCGGGCAGATGCGCCGTCCAGCTGCGCAGCCGCTCGCGCCGCTCGGGCTCGAGGGGCGGCTCGCGGAACAGTCCGTCGGCGAGCGCCCGCACGTAGAAGCCCGTGCCTCCGACCACGAGGGGGAGACGGCCGGCGGCGCGAATCGCGTCGAGCCAGGCGGCCGCCTCGCGCGCGAATCTTCCAGCGCTGTACCGCTCGCCGGGGTCGACGAGATCCAGACCGACGTGCGGCACGCGCGCCAGCAACGCGGCATCGGGCTTGGCCGTGCCGATGTCGAGGCCGCGGTACACCTGCCGCGCGTCGGCGGAGATCACCGTGATCGGCGTGAGAGCGGCGAGCGCGGCGGCGACCGCCGTCTTGCCAACGGCGGTCGGGCCCACCAAGACAGGAGTCAGGAGTCGGGGGTCAGGTGCGCCCAAACCGGCGCTCCAGCTCGTCCTTCGGCAGCTGCACGATGCTCGGTCGACCGTGAACGTCGTGCGCCGGCAGCGTCGCGGTCAGCAGGCGAACGACGAGCTCGCGCATCTCGTCGGCGTCGAGGCGATTGCCGGCCTTGATGGCGGCCCGACACGCGAACGTCGCGGCGAACCGCTCGAGCCGATTCTGCCAGCCGCCGAAGCGCCCCCCGGCCAAATCGGCGACCAGCTCCTGGAAACAGCGCGCTGCTTCGAACCGTGGGTGGGGGTTGGGGACGGTATGCACGACGACACTCCGGCCCGAGAACGGCTCGAGCTCGAAACCCACGCGCTGCAAGAGCTCCCGATGCACGTCGATCGCGTCGAGCTCGGGCGGACTGAAGTCGAGCGTGAGCGGCAGTAGCAGCCGCTGCGCCGACGCTCCATCGCCCGTGAGCTGGCGCATCACGTCCTCGTACAACACCCGCTCGTGTGCCGAGTGTTGATCGACGATCGCAACCGAGGAGTCGGTTTGGAAGAGGATGTAGGTGTCGAACACCTGAAGCAGGGGCGGGGCAAGTGGGGCGTGGGACGGGCCACTCCCGTGCCCGAAGAGCTCGAGCGGCGTCGCACCCCCGAGATCCACACCCAGACCGGCCCACGTGCTGCCGCTGCCCATCGGCGCGGCCGCCGCGAGCGGCGCGAGCGCCGCCCGCACCGCCTCCTCGACCACCTTCTCGACGAAGAACTTGTCGCGGAAGCGAGCCTCGAGCTTCGCCGGGTGAACATTCACGTCCACCGCGTCGCCCGGGAGATGGAGGAAGAGCAGGAGTGACGGCCGATCGCCCGGCGCGATCGTCGAGCGATATCCCGCTTCGCCAGCGCGCAGGATGAACGGGTCGCGGATCGGCCGGCCGCGCACGAAGACATAGCCTTTGCGGCCGGCGGGGCGGGCCTGCGCCGGCCGCTG
>WNFM01161701.1_pt1 | contig 10237 bp, 7 predicted proteins | sample 5400271 | NCBI WGS metagenome assembly WNFM01 (sample SAMN13153352, study PRJNA577476) | soil metagenome | isolation source: 60 cm saprolite on Douglas fir-dominated hillslope | place: USA:California | collected 2013-09-17
TCGCGTTCAGCAGCACCACACCGCCGCCGGGCACGTAGCCCTCCTCGACCGCCGAGCGCGTCGCCGAAAGCGCATCCTCCACGCGCGTCTTGCGGAACTTCAACTCCACTTCGGTGCCCGCGCCGACCTTGATCAAGCCCACCCCACCGGACAGCTTGGCCAGCCGCTCTTGCAGCTTCTCGCGGTCGTAGTCGCTGGTGGTCTCGTCGATCTGCGCGCGTATCTGCTTGATGCGGGCCTGGATGTCGGCCGCGTCACCCTTGCCCTCGATGATCGTGGTGTCGTCCTTCTTGGAGACGACGCGCCGCGCCTGGCCAAGGTCCGCCAGCGTGGTGTTCTCGAGCTTGCGGCCCATCTCTTCGCTGATGACCTGCCCGCCAGTCAGCACGGCGATGTCGCGCAACATCTCCTTGCGGCGGTCGCCGAAGCCCGGCGCCTTGACGGCCAGCACGTTCAGGATGCCGCGCAGCTTGTTCACCACGAGCGTGGCCAGCGCCTCACCATCCACGTCCTCGGCGATGATGACGATGTTGCGGTTCCCGATCTGCGTGAGCTTCTCCAGGACCGGCAGGATGTCCGCCACCGCGCTGATCTTCTTATCGGTGATGAGGATGTAGGGATCCTCGGCCACGGCTTCCATACGGTCCGAATTGGTCACGAAGTACGCCGAGAGGTAGCCCTTGTCGATCTGCATGCCCTCGACATACTCCGTCTCGAAGTTGGTGCCGCGGCTCTCTTCAACCGTGATCACGCCGTCCTTGCCGACGCGCTCCATGACCTCGGCGATCAGCTGCCCGATCTGCTCGTCCGCGGCCGAGATCGTGGCGATCTGCGCGATCTCTTTCTTGCCGTCGACGGGTACGGCCACTTCCTTGATGTAGTTGACGATAGCCTCGACGCCCTTCTCGATGCCCTGGCGCAGCTGCATGGGGTTGGCGCCCGCGGCCAGGTTCTTGAGGCCCTCGTTGACGATGGCCTGCGCCAGCACCGTCGCGGTGGTCGTGCCATCGCCGGCCACGTCGTTGGTTTTGGTGGCCGCTTCCTTCAGGAGCTGCGCGCCCATATTCTCGAAGGGATCCTCGAGCGAGATCTCCTTGGCGACGGTGACGCCGTCGTGGGTGACGGTGGGCGCGCCGAACTTCTTGTCCAGCGCCACGTTGCGTCCCTTGGGGCCCAGCGTCGTCTTGACCGCGCCCGCCAGGATATCGATGCCCTTCTTGAGGGAACGACGAGCCTGCTCGTCAAACTCCAGCTGCTTTGCCATGTGTTCCTGCTACTCCTCTTACTATTGGCTGATTACTATTGGCTGATCGGGGCCGCTCGTGGGCCCGCCAAGCTCGTGCGCGAAGTCGGCTCCAGCGAGCCGACGCGACTACTCTTCCATGCTCAGAACGGCCAGGATGTCGGACTCGCGCAGGACCAGCAACTCTTCGCCGTCGAGCTTGAACTCGGTGCCGCCGTACTTGGCGAACAGCACACGATCGCCGACCTTGACCTCCATGGCGCCGCGCTCGCCATTATCGAGCAGCTTGCCACCGCCCACCGCGATCACGTTGCCCTCCTGGGGCTTCTCCTTGGCGGTATCGGGGATCACGATGCCCGACCGGGTGATCTCTTCTTTGCCGGCCGGCTTCACGACCACGCGGTCGCCTACCGGTTGAATCTTGCTCGCCACGCTGTTCGTCCTCCTCAACTCACAGGGTACATTCGTCGTCCTGGGGACCGTCTCAGGCGGCGCCCCAGCCTGTCCTGACGTAGTATCGCCCAGTCGGCGTTAGAGGCGCGTAGGAGCCCTGTTAGAAGCGCGTAGGAGTCGTGTTAGAGCACCGTTAGAGTTCAGGATCAATGATGGATCGAGGCCACCACGTAGACGAGCACGATGCCGTTATTGAAGGCGTGGAATATGATGCCCGGCCACAGCGACCCCGCGCGCCAGCGCAAGAGCGCCAGCACGAGCCCAAGGATGACGAGCAGCGCGAAGGAGCCGGCATCGGCATGCGCGACACCGAAGATGAGTGCGCTGACCACCGCAGCCGCCCAGGGGGACATAACCCGCGCGAGCCCTGGAAACAGGTAACCGCGAAAAAACGTCTCCTCGCACAGTGGCGCGACCGTCACCGCCACCACGAGCATGGCGATCGTACTGACGGGGGCTGTGGCGGCTTGCTGCAGCAGCGTGTCCGCGTTGGTGCGCACGTGGAACAGGCTGTAGATCTGGCCGAGGACCTGCACCGCCACGAGGCCAGCGGCGAGCAGCAAGGCAGCCTGGCGGACGTTGAACTTGCGGAACCCCAGCGTGCCCAGCGCCACGGTGAGCGCGCTGCCCTCAGGCCGGCACTTCAAGGCGTAGTAGAGCGGGGCGAGCAGGAACACGCCTTCCACGACCGTCTGGCTGATCACTAAGAGGGTCGCCTGCGCCCAGTCCTGCCTGGCGGTCAGGGGCGCGGCGGTTGACGTTGGCCTGGGTGCGGCCAGCTGCGCCGATACCACCAGCAACACCAGCGGCGCCAGGGTGAGGCATGCGCCGATCACGGTCTGCCGCGCCGTCCAGGGCACGGCCAGCCCAGCGCTCGCCGTATCCTGTCCGCCCTGGTGCCGAGGCGGGCTCGGCTCTTACGTCAACGCCGAGCGGAACAGTGGGCGTGACCAATAATTGTAGCACTTCACAAACGGGTTCAGCGCTGCTCTGCACGTTCGCCCGACATAGCCAGACGGGCGATGCGCTTGACGCACTCATCTGGTGCAGGTATCATCCTCCGTGAGCGCAGATGTTCGCTCGGCGCGCTCACGCCGAGCGGCCTTTGTTCTGTAGAGGGAATGACGATGAGGCGGGACAGCAGCCCCGACGGCGACACCGGCGCGCCACGCTACCAGAGGAACCGGGATCGCCTGCCCCACGAGCGACAGCGGCCGCAACGACCAGGTGACGCTGCCTCCGACCGCGTGTCGTCCTCAGCTCGCATGGATGCTCACAGCCTGAGCGTCGGCTCGCGCATTCTGCAGTCACGCCGGGCAGCAACGACTCCTCGCGCCGGTGCGCCGCACATCACGATGCCTTCGCTGCCACGCATGCGCAAGGCCCCACACGCCGATGCGTTGCCCGACGGCGAGCGGGCGCAGCCAGGCCCACCTGGCGCGTTCGGGGATGCATCACGGCGCGCCAGGGAACGCGACCGCGAAGGAGGCGCGCCGGGCCGGCGACGAGAGAACTCGGCTGCGCGCCCTCTGGCTTCGCGGTCTTCCGGCCCGCAACCCGTCGTGGTGCGCGCTCGCCCTCCACAGGCGCCTTACGACACGCGCAGGCAGCGGGCGATGCGTCCGTCGCCAGGCGGCGCCAACGGCCTCGACTATGACGATTGGCGGGAAGACGGCGAGTGGGAGACCACTGACACCTGGAGTGACGAGGCGGGCTGGGGAGACGAGGAAGCGGTACCCACGGCGCGCGCTCCAGTGCCGGCCCTCGCGGCGTACGCCTCGCCGGCTCCTGTGGCGCGGCGTCCGTTAGTGGCGACACGCGCGATCCTGCGCCGCGCGCGCAGCCCCTGGTCGGTTGTGCGCATGGCGCTGGCCGCGGGAGCCATCTGCGCGACGCTCATTTCGACCTTCACGGCTGCCGGAGAGCCCAGCCAGGCGTATCAAGCCTTCGCGGCGAGTCTGGGCAGTAAGCGATTGCAGATAATCGCCCAACAGGTGAAGCCGCTCACCTCGCTGCTCCGTCCTGAGCAGTACGACTCCCCCGCGCAGTTCAACACCTACAGTCCCGCTGCGTGCAGCCCCAGCGTGCTCGCGGAAGTGCTGACGGCGTGGGGCGTGCCGGACGCGACCATCGGGCATATGATCGATGATCTGGGGGCCGATCTCTCGCCGTATTGGGGGCTGGTCACGCAGGACGGCTTCCAGGTGGTGGCCGCGAAGCACCACATGCGCGCCGACATCTCGTGGACGATGTCATACAACCAGATACTGTACCTGACCAATACCCTGGGCCTACCGGTGATCGTGAATTTCCGGCGCGACTACGGCTACTATCATTACCTTGCGGGCGGGCACTTCTTGGCCGTCACGGGTGGCGATCAGCAAGGAGTGAGCATCGTTGACTCGTCGGAGTATTTCATCAAATATCTCCCGCATGACGTCTTCGATGGACTCTGGCAGTGGCGTGGTGATGGCACGGCGATGACTGTCGTGATCGTCCCGGACAATTACCAGTATTCGTTGCCCCCCAGTTAAAGATCTGCGCACGTGCCTGTCCTTGGGCCGGCGCGCCAAGCGCCGTCCGCCGGAGCGGCGCAGCGTGGCCCGTTCGTCCTATCTGGTGATGGGTCGCCGACCCTCCGCGCCAGATGCTTGCCTGTCATCGCGAGGCCAGAGACTCATGGCGAGGCGCTATCGGCGACACGTAGAGGCATCCGAAGCGTTATGATGAGGGCACCGCACGCGCTGTGCGCCGATCGGCTTCGCCGCGGCGAGGCGCAGCGAGTCCTCGCGTGCTCGCAGAGTCGCGCCGGAGAACGGTGAGGCCCACGCCATGCCGCGACGCGCGATGGCTTTGGCGGACGAGAGATACACACGCTGAGCAATGGAAAAAAGGCCGGACTTATGAGGGACCTGTACGACGCCACCGCGATGGTCGCAGAATTGGAGCGACGCTTTGGCGCCCACGTGCGCGCTCATGAGCTCATGGCGCGCCATACGACGTTTGGGGTGGGGGGGCCAGCGGACGCCTGGGTCACCGTGGCGCGCCAGTCTGAGGTAGTCGATCTGGTCACGCTCGCGGCTGCTCGCGAGTGGCCGCTGATGGTAGCTGGCAACGGCACGAATGTGTTGTACGCCGACGCGGGCGTTCGCGGCATCGTGATGCAGATGGCGCTCACGCAGTGGGATGCGCAGGATCTGGATGACGTGCGCGTGTCGCTCGTCGCCGGAGCGGGCGTGAGTCTGCCCAAGCTCGTCAATGATCTGGCGTCACGTGGTCTGAGCGGACTTGAGTGGGGCGCCGGCGTGCCGGGCACGATTGGCGGCGCTATCGTCAGCAACGCCGGGGCGCACCACAGCGAGGTCTCCGATACCATACGCAGCGCGCGTGTACTGTTCACCACAGGCGTCGCTACCGTAGACGATTCGCGGGGCGCCGCAGAGCAAACGGGCGTCCACGTGCGCGATCTGGACGCGGCAGAGTTGGAACTCGCCTATCGTCACAGTCGCTTCCGGGCGGACCGGCGCATCACGTTTGACGACGCCGGGCGCCCGACCGTGCCCGCCCGGACGCTCATCGAGCCTCCCGAGATGATCCTCGGAGGAACGTTCCTGTTGCGGCGAGCGCCGGCGGACGAGGTGCGCGCGCGCGTCGCCCAGTATCGGCAGCATCGCAAGGCTACCCAGCCGCCGCAGGCCAGCGCTGGATCAGTCTTCAAGAACCCCCCCGGCGACCACGCCGGGAGATTGATCGAGGCAGCGGGACTGAAGGGGGCCTCTGTGAGCGGCGCGCAAATCTCGCCGGTCCACGCCAACTTCATCGTCAATACAGGCGGCGCCTCAGCCGCGGATGTGGTGGCCCTCATCGCATTGGCGCGGCGGACCGTGCGCGAGCGCTTCGGTATCCAGCTGGAGCTGGAGGTCGAGCTGCGCGGCGCCTGGTGAAGCGCGCCGCACTAGGACCATCATCTCAGCCTGGGAGCTCGCGATCGGTGTCGGTCTCCGCATTCGGTACAATCTCGATCAGCATGGCCGACGGCGCGTGCATAAGCTTGACCAACCTAGTACAGGCGTTCTATAATGAGGGGGTTGGGCGTTGGCTCGCCCCTTGACTATCCCCACTGCCTTCCAATGCGCCCTCTATGTATGAGCGGTGAGCAGGGGCAGGCTCGTTGTGTGGAAGAGATCGGCCGTATGCCTCTCGATTCGATCATCGTGCGCGGCGCGCGCGAGCACAATCTGAAGAATATTGACATCGTCATCCCGCGTGACCGTTTGGTCGTCATCACCGGTCTTTCTGGCTCAGGGAAGAGCAGCCTCGCCTTCGACACTATCTTCGCGGAGGGGCAGCGGCGCTACGTCGAGTCGCTCTCCGCATACGCGCGCCAGTTCCTCGGGCAGATGGAAAAACCCGACATCGACCACATCGATGGACTCTCGCCGGCGATCTCCATCGATCAGAAGAGCACGACACACAATCCGAGGTCTACGGTAGGTACCGTCACCGAGATCTATGATTATCTGCGGCTGCTGTATGCGCGCATTGGTCACCCACACTGCCCCAAGTGTGGGCGCGAGGTCACCCAGCAGACGGCAGAGCAGATCGTGGACGCCGTCGTCGCGCTTCCCGATGGGACACGCTTGATGTTGCTGGCTCCCCTGGTGCGGGGGCGCAAGGGCGAATATCGGCAGGTGCTGGAGGAGGTCCGCGGCCTCGCCGAAGAGATCGAGCTCGACAAGTATAAGCAGCACACTATCGAAGTGGTCGTGGATCGCCTCGTGATCCGGCACGCCAGCTCGGACGTCAGCGAGCGGGACAGCAGTGGGCACGATCTGCGGCTGGTGGCCGAACGCTCCGCAGCCTATTCCACCGCGGCGGACGCGCAACCAGAGGATCCTGAGGCCAGTCAACGATCCCGCCTGGCCGACTCGGTGGAGACGACGCTCAAATTGGGCAACGGCACGATCCTCGTCGCGATCGTTGGTGGGGAAGAGCGGCTATATTCGGAGCACTTTGCCTGCGTATATGACGGGATCAGCTTCGAAGAGATTGCTCCACGCACCTTCAGCTTCAACAGTCCACACGGCGCATGCCCTGAATGCACGGGCTTGGGCACCAAGCTCGAAGTCGATGAGGATCTGATCATCACCAATCCTGACCTCAGTCTGGCCGAGGGTGCCATTCTGCCGTGGAGCCGGTTCGCCAGCACCAGCCAGTGGTACACATCGCTGTTGTCCGCGGTCGCCCGTCGCTTTGGGTTCAGCCTGGAAGTGCCATGGAAGGATTTGCCTGACACCGCCCGCACGATCGTCTTGCGGGGGTCGGCGGAAGAAGTCTCCTTCTATTATCGCAACCGCCAGGGAACGCGGCGCGAGCATCGCGCGACCTTCGAGGGCGTCATACCGAATCTGGAGCGCCGCTATCGGGAAGCCTCGGAGGCGGGCCGGCAGGACATCGAGCAGTATATGTCGGCGCGGCCCTGTCCAGTGTGTAAGGGCGCGCGGCTCAAGCCAGAGGCCCTCGCCGTGACCGTCGGCGGCTTGAACATCAAAGAGGTCGGCGATCTCTCGATTGCGAACGCCCTGCGCTTCTTTCAGGCGCTGGCGGAGGTGCCTCCGGCGGCGCGTGCGGACGAAGCGCCTGCCAACGTGGTGCAGCTGCCACAGCGCAACGGCCGCGGCGGCAAGCGAGGCCGTGCGGTCGGCGGGGCGTCGCTGGAGTCAGGCGACACGCTGCGCACGATCGCCGAGCCGAGTCGAGCACTCGGTGTGGGCGCGGTGGTGCCGTTGACGGAGCGCGAGCGGGTGATCGCGCGCCAGATCCTGAAGGAGCTTGATGCGCGGCTCGGGTTTTTGCTCAATGTTGGGCTCGAGTATCTCTCCCTCAACCGCGCGGCTGCCACGCTTTCGGGCGGCGAGGCCCAGCGGATTCGGCTGGCGACGCAGATTGGCTCCAGCCTGATGGGTGTGCTGTACATCCTGGATGAGCCGAGCATCGGATTGCACCAGCGGGATAACGCGCGGCTGATCCGCACGTTACTGCACCTGCGCGACCTGGGCAACACGCTGTTGGTGGTGGAGCACGACGAGGAGACCATGCGCGCGGCCGACCACATCATCGACATTGGACCTGGAGCCGGGGAGCACGGTGGTCGGGTGGTCGCCGAAGGTACGTACGCGCAAGTTGCCGCGAATCCCGAGTCGATCACCGGCCAGTACCTCTCGGGAAAGCGCGTGATCGCTGTCCCGGACCAGCGGCGCGCGGGCAATGGGCGCACGCTGGTCGTGCGCGGCGCGCGCGAAAACAACCTCAAGGCGATCGACGTGACTTTCCCTCTGGGCCGACTCATCGCCGTGACGGGTGTGTCGGGCTCCGGGAAGAGCTCGTTGGTCAATGAGATTCTGCACAAGCGGCTCGCCCAGGTGCTCCAGCGGGCCCACGCGCGCCCTGGCGCGCACGAGAGCCTCGAAGGTGTGGACGCCCTCGACAAGGTGATCGATATCGACCAGTCGCCGATCGGGCGCACTCCACGGTCCAATCCCGCGACCTACACCGGCGCGTTTACGCCGATACGTGAGCTGTTCGCGCAGGTGCCGGAAGCGCGCTTGCGAGGCTATCAGGCGGGACGATTCTCGTTCAATATCAAGGGCGGCCGCTGCGAGACCTGCAAGGGCGAGGGCACCATCACGATCGAGATGAACTTTCTGCCCGACGTCTATGTGACGTGCGAGGTGTGCAAAGGCAAGCGCTACAACCGTGAGGCGCTCGTTTGCGGCGGTGCCGTCCATCGCCAACAAGCTCAGCACGATGGCTGCCGTCGGGCTGGGGTATATTCGGCTGGGGCAGCCTGCCACCACACTCTCCGGTGGTGAGGCGCAGCGCATCAAGCTGGCGACAGAGCTCGCCCGCCGCGCGACCGGCCGCACGATGTACATCCTGGACGAGCCCACGACCGGCCTGCACTTCGCCGATGTGGAGCGCTTGCTCGACGTGCTGCAGCGGTTGGTCGACGCCGGCAACACCGTGATCGTCATCGAGCACAACCTGGACGTGATCAAGTCGGCGGATTGGGTGATCGACCTTGGGCCAGAGGGCGGCGATCGCGGCGGCTGGGTAGTGGCGGAGGGTACTCCCGAGCAGATCGCGCGGGTTTCGACCTCATACACGGGCGCATTCTTGGGGCGTGTGCTCGCCGTGCCCATCGCGTAACAGGGTGCAACTCGTAGGCGACGATTTCTGCCCGTATGGTCTGGTGCTATGCAGATGGGGGACCAGATCGCACTCGCGGCCAGCGGGAGTGTGGCTACCGTCTTTGACACCACGCCTGCCCAGGAATATACTGACCGGGAGTGAACGTGAGGCGAGCGGGCCGCCTGACTCGCCGAGCTGGCAAGATCGCCGCCGCTCGGAGCGCGAGGCGGCAACCAGGGAGAGAAATGAGCACCCCTTCGACCAAGCGTGACCAACGGCGCCTCACGCGCCGGGAGCAATTTCAACAGCGACAGGAAGAGCGGCGCCGTGCGCGTGAGCGCGCGCGACGCATCCAACAAGCGAGGCGGCTGGGAATCATTGGCGCCACGGTGCTGGTGGTCGGTCTCGCAGTCTGGGGCCTATTCGCTGCGCTCGGCATCGGCGCCACCAAGCACACGTCAAGCGGCCTCCAGGCGGCGACCGGACAAACTGTGGACGGTATCCCCTGCACGGCGGGCGAGCAGTTGACGGTTCACTATCACGCGGACCTGCAAGTCTATGTGAACGGGCAGCTACAGCAGGTGCCGGCAGGCATCGGTATCGTTGAGCCTGATGGCCCCCAGTCCGGTCCGCATCTGGCCTCGAACGGCACTACGGTGTGCCTGTACTACCTGCATACTCACGATGCGTCGGGGATCATTCACATCGAATCGCCGTCCAATGCGCCGTACACCCTCGGCAATCTCTTCAACATCTGGGGTCAGCAGCTCAGTCAAACCCAATTCATGGGGCACAAAGTCGACGCTGCCCACAAGTTGGTGATCGTGGTGTTCGACGCCGCGGGGCACAAGACGGTCGTGACCGGCGATCCCTCGAAGCTGCAGCTCGCGGCGCACCAGACGGTGGTCGTGCAGTTCAACAGCCCGAGCGAGGTGGGCGCGCAGTACACGCAGTGGGGCAACCTCTAAGGATATGCCACGCGCGTAACGGTCTCGCAGGGGCCACTCGTCCAGAGTGGCCCTCTCCGTTGCCCCTAAGCGCGGTCCGTGGTGTCCAGGTGTGTCCGCGCTACACGCGGCGCCACTCGGCGCGTTGAGCGCTGGCATCAAGCGTCCTGCCAATACGCAGAACAGCGCCCTTCTCCAGGCGCGCTGCGCCGGAAAGGGGCGCTGAGGGCGCTTCCCAACCTGCGTTGATGCGGCACGCTGCCTGTCAGCGTGGGCGACTCCACCTTCAGAGTAGGCGTCTGGACGATGGTGCGCTGCCAGCGATGCGCCCCGCCCAACGATGCGCCCCGCCCAACGATGCGCCCCGCCCAACGATGCGCCCCGCACGGAGCACCGTCGCTGA
>WNFM01314700.1_pt1 | contig 10237 bp, 10 predicted proteins | sample 5400271 | NCBI WGS metagenome assembly WNFM01 (sample SAMN13153352, study PRJNA577476) | soil metagenome | isolation source: 60 cm saprolite on Douglas fir-dominated hillslope | place: USA:California | collected 2013-09-17
ACCTTGTAGACTTCAATTGGCGGGAATCCCTCCGGGCCGCGCGCCATTGCATCAAGCCGCTGCCAGCGCGAACGGATCGCGTTAGTGCGTGGCAAGAAGGACCGAGTAAAGTCTTTGTATCGCCCCACACTGCCCACAATCTTATCAATGGGGATTTCTTGTAAGCCCAGATAGCGTTCATCGTGGAGCCGCAAACGCTGGCGCACATCCTCGAAGCTCAACAGGTCAATTGATTTGCCCGTTAGCAGCGCCCAGGCTTCCTGCCAGAAGGCCGACGTCCGCGCGTTCTGGAAGTTGCGTGCCGCTTCGACTTGCGCGCGCGTGCTTTCAGAGTCCATGCTGCGGCCTCCTTTCTATGGTGATCATTTTTACCGGATTGATATTGATGATCTCGGTTTCGGCAAGGCGCGTGACTGTTTCGCGCCGATTATCAATATTATCGACGTGCCCATGAAGTAGGTACCGAGGTCGGTACATATTCACGAAAAAGCGCAGGCTCTGGAAGCCTCGGTGTGCCAAATCGCTCCGATCATGAATATCACGCGGTGGCGCGTGAGTCACCAGGACATCGACTCCTGAGCCGAACCGCAGGCGGCGCAACAGCAACCTGGGGGCAAAGCGCAGCACCATCGACCACATTTGGGAGCCGGAATACTGTGCTGGCCCCGCATTATAGCGCGGCGACCCCTCTAGCCCGGCGAAAGTAAGCCCATTGTATGACACGAAACGTTCGTGCAGGTTATCACCACCGGGACGATCATCTGTGTACGCCGTGTCATGGTTCCCGCGCACGAAAAACAACGGTACATTAAGCGTCGAACCAATCAAATCCAGGTACGGCGCAGGCATATCCCCACAACTGATTATCAATTCCGCCTCCCCATACTGACTGCGAACATTTTCCTGGTACTCAAGTTGAGGCAGGACATGATCACTTATCGCCAAAATTTTCATTGAATATTCAACTATTTCTATTAATGTTAATCAAGGGGGAGATTAAGGCATTCGAAGATTATAAACTACTCTGGGCTACCTGTGGAATCGGGTTTAGCGGGTTCACGCATCGGTTCGCCGTTGCCACCGCGTTGTACCATGATGATTTCTGCCATTATGCTGACCGCGATCTCCTGAGGCGTTTCGGCTTGCAATTCCAGGCCAATCGGGGCATGAATGCGCGCTATTTGCTCGTCGGTAAGCCCGCGATCCTTGAGCGCCTTGAGGGTAATCGCCCAGCGGCGTCGGCTACCGATTAGCCCTACATAGGGCACGTCAGCCTGCATCAGCGCGGGAAACAGGTCTACATCTACGGGCAGCCCGCGTGTTACTGCCGCGATGTATGTGCGTGGGCCAAGCGCGATATGCTGTGGCACGTCACTCGGTTTAGCCACCACGTAGCCATCCATGCCGGGGATGTGCTGCGCGTTGCAGTAGTCGGCACGGTCATCGGAAACGATAACACGGAAGTTCGCCCACTTGCCAAGCTGCGCCAGCGCCTTGCCCACATGCCCACAGCCTATCACGACCAGCGTAGGTGGTGAAGCTAGTGGCTCGATAAATAGCTCCGCGGTGCCGCCGCAAATTCCTACGTCGCCCGCTGCTAAATCGTTGAGTTCGACATGGACGATCCGCGTGTTGCCATCATTGATGGTTTCCTGTGCCTCGCGGATTACTTTGGCTTCCATAGCGCCGCCGCCCACCGTACCCACAATATCGCCGTTGGGCCGCACCAGCATCTTGCTCCCGGCGTGGCGCGGCATCGAACCCTGCGTGCTGATCACCGTGACCAGCGCTGCCGGGATTCCTTGCTCTTGCGCCTCTAACAGCGCACGGAATACTTCTTTGTCATCCACCACTTATGGAATCTCCACTGTGCCGATGAACAAGCGCCGATCCTTGTCGCTGCCCGCGCCCGTAACAGGTAGTCGATTTTCAGGGTGCTCAGGGTCGTACATGCCAATTGCTACGGGATACGATCCGGGCGGTGTATCTGCTGGAACTATCAGCAAATAACGATCTTCGATTATACCTGGCAGCCAATTCGCCGGGGGCAGACTCCCGAATCCGGGACGTTTATCCTCTTGCGCAATAGGCGGAGCGTCCAGCATGTTCGGCGCGTACAGGTGAACAAATACTTTTGCGTCCCCCGGCAACTCCCCTGCTGCAATTTTGGTTTCATCGAGCTGCCATTCCAGATCAACCATAATCTTGTGATAATCTCCAAGATACGTCAAACGCCGAGCAACGAGCAGGATTGATTCACCGAACACAGCGTGAAAAGTGGGCATTGTTTTGTCCACGTAGTTCGTATACTTGCCCTGATAAAACCAGTGATAGTAAGGCATATAGTGGTCTGTACTGGGATTGCTCAAATGTGTTTCAACGCGAACCACAGTCTTGGTACCTGTGATGAGGTTTCCGGAGATGAAAGTCCCGATCTCTAGCCACTGACCAGGGATATGAGGTACAATACGTGTCCCAACTGGAATCCCGTTGACGAATAATTTCAATGCTGCCGCTTCGCGGGGATGGACTCTCGTCTCCCACACCATATCCTGACCAGGCGTGGTCGCAATTGTCATTTCCTCGCCGCCAGTAATTAGCCGTCCACCGTCAATAACTGTACACACATGGACAGCACAATCGACATAATTTTGTTCGTAAAGCTCCGTAGCAAAGCCGGGAATCTGTGCATCCTGCCACCAACGATATCCATGTGCGTCCTCGCTGGCGATATTCGCCACATTGACAAAGTCCACTAGCCTCATATCCTTGTTCAACGCGGTGGAATACTGCCAGTCAAATTCAGCATCAACCGCTTTAGTCCAATCGGCCTTGTAAACCGCCTGCCCGCTGTTGGTGGCAGAGGCCACGTTGCGCGGTGGACTGGTCGAAGGGAATACGGCCAGCGGCGGTTGCTTGAACAGGTCTGTCGCGGCAAAGTAGCTCAGGCCGCGCGCGTCGTTGTAGATGGCAAAATAGTCCGGGCGGTAGGGGCTATCGCGCATGGTTTCGTAAGCCGCACCCGGTCCGCTGCGGAAGGCACGCGCCGCGTTCGGCGTCGTCAGGCCGATGACATCGTAAGTGGTGTGGTCGCCCAGGTAACGCATCACACCGATGTCGTGTACGCCGACAATCGCATCAGCAGGCAGGTTCGCCGCGACGTATCGCGCCATCGGAATCTGACTTGAGGCTACTTCGCGCACGTTATCGGCGTAATATCCGATGAACGCCACGCTCGTGACCAGCGATCCACCGAGCAGCAGCACGATTACGATGATCACAAAAATTTTCAGGATACGACCAGTTGATATTTGCCACAGTGCCATGAGCATCCATGCCGCCACTGGAAACAGCAGTGCGATCATGGGCTGCTGGTAGCGCTTAAACTGCCAGAAAGCAGTTTCGAGGATTGATACGGCTGCCGTGAGTCCCAGCAGCCAGCCAAGCACGAGCAGCGGCGGCGTAGCGTAGCGATTGCGCCATACACGCCATATACTCAGGAATAGCATGAACATCGCCAGCCATGACAGGATAAACACAAAATAAAGACCATCGTCGGAACTGTAACCCGTAAGCATCTCCGACCAGACCCGAGCTACCGTGCTGAGTATGTTGCTCAACAGGACATTGAAATCCGCCGGGACAAAGTACAGGAAGGACTTGGCCTGCATTCCGCTGGCGGTAGCGGACCCGGTGAGCAGGATATTCAGCAGCGGTTGAATCAGAGCCGCCAATACTGGCAAGGCGTACAAAGACAAGTGCTGCCACAGATCACGGCGCGACACTTCTCTTGACGCCATGTACAGTACCGCCAGCGCCGCGATTACCAGACCTTCGGGCCGTATCAAAGCGGCGAATATGCCCGCGATGATCACGCCACGCCGATCATTTTGTGTCGCATACCACAGGGTTGCCAGCATCGCCAGAATCATGAGGCCGGTTTCCATCCCCGATACAAAGGCCCAACCAAGCGATCCGCTCAGGGCAAAGGCGATTGCCATCAACAGCGCGATCCAATGCGCCGATTGTGCATCCGTCTTTCCGCCGACATGTACGCCGAGGCGGTACACCAGCCATGCCGAGAGCAACCACGACAGCCCGCCGATGCCAAGCGCCCACCAGCCCAGTTGTAAGCCAGTGAAACCGAGCTTATAGCCCACTGCCAGAATGATCGGATATAGCAGGCTGGTGGCACCGGAGGTCGGCGGCTGACCGGGGTTGTATTGGAACGGGTGCCCCTCTGCCAGCACCCGCGCATACTGAAAGTGAATGTAGGCGTCGTCCAGCGGCAAGATCGGACCACCAGCACTGGCTCTGCTTCCGCTGGCACTGGCAAGATATAGCAATAGCGCGAGTCCTACCGTCAGGCATAGCAGCAACCATGCGCTGCGATCCCGCGATAGGCGCTCAGGGGTAGACGCGCCAGCCAACATAGTCTGGATTTATTTTTGCCAGTTCTTCAGCCGGGATAGCGGCAAGCGTAGCGGTCGCTTCGACAACAATGGTTCCATCCGCCAGTTGCACCTCAGCCGAGGCAGTCGCCAAACGCCCGCGATCTTTTTCGAGTCGGGCTTTGACCGTCAATGGTTGAAAGAGCGGGGTTGTCTGACGATACCGAATTTCCATTTTGGCGGTGACCATCATACGCTCCAAATTGCCGGACAGTGCAGCACGGCCCATCGCCTCGTCGAGAATCACGGCGATAATGCCGCCGTGCATTCGCCCCGGGAAGCTCTGGTAGCGGTCATCCAGAACGAAATCGGCGCGACAGGCATTCGGCCCATCGTTGAAAAACTTCATCTGCAAGCCAGCGTTGTTTTCCACACCGCAGGCAAAGCACATGTGAGAACTCGGCTGCTGTGCGGTCAGGCCATCGATATGGTCAATATCTATCACGTTAGAATCCATCAATTATCCTTGCGAATAGCCACCGGCGAATGTATCAATCATCAGGCGCACGTCATCGCCCAGGGGGTATAGTACCGGGCAAGTGCAGCCCGCCGCCACGTATTCACGAACTTTAGCGCGCACTTCTTCCGGTGTACCGGAGGCGGTAATAAGCTGCACCACGTCATCGGGGACTAGCGCCATCGCCGCTTCAATTTCCTTTTCAGTGGCGGGCCAGGTGAGTACCTGCGCGATCTCGTCGAGGAGTTCCTGGCTTACGCCACTGGCTTTCATAATGTGGGGCTGCTGCCCAAGATACTGGGTAACCAACTTCCGTGCGCCGTCGAGGGCCTTCTTGCGGTCGCGGTCCACGCTGGCTACTATAAGCTGCGGGCGATCAATTGACTCAAGGCTACGCCCTGCCACTTTGGCACCCTGTTCAAGCGCCGCCAGCGCTTCGGTGTTGTAAGCGGGCGAAACCAGATAGTTGAGCAGTGCGCCGTCCGCGATTTCTCCGGTGAGGGCCATCATCTTCATGCCCGTCGCGCCAATATAGATCGGCACGTTGCGCGGTTCACGTCGTCCATGTACGATGTCTAGTTCGATGCCCGTCACATTAACAAATTCTCCGTGAAAGGTAACGCGCTTCATCGCCAGCAGGTCGCGCACAACGGTTACCACTTCGCGCATAGCCAGTAGGGGCTTGCTACGTTGGATACCCACATTAGCTGCCAGCGGATCCCACCACGCGCCGATACCCAGGATGATGCGGTTCGGAGCGAGATCGTCCAGCGTCAGGTAGCTGGCAGCGATGAGCGCGGCGTTCCGTGTCCAATTATTGATAACGCCCGATCCCACTTTGATCTTGCGAGTCGTAGCGGCAAAGGCCGCCATCGGCACAATCGCATCGCGCACCAGACGGCTTTCGGCCTGCCACACCGCCTCGAAGCCGCGCTCTTCGGCGTACTGCACGTAGTCGATTGCATCGCGCAGTTCGTGAGCATCCTGCAAATAGAGCGCTACCCGGTCCGCCATACCTTTTGATGATTCCTTTATGCTGCGCCACGATGGGCTGAACAAAAAGCCCCTACCGAACTTAGATCGGTAAGGGCAGAAGTGTAGCGCATTTTTCGCGGAATTGTTGTGCTAGCCCTCGATCATGATCGATTCGCCTGTGATCTGTTGGTACAGGGCCAGATCAGCGGGCGTGTCAATATCTAACCCTACACGCTCGGAATGGTAAATTTTCACCGTGGCTTTCGCTTCATCCGCCAGCGCAATGTGCCGATGAAAACTGCCCGTGCCATAAGAAAATGGGATATAGCCCGGGGGCGTGATGAGCATCAAATTGGTGCCGTCTTCGTTGCGGTCCGGTGCCAGAACCACCGTTGTGTTATAACGGCCCAGATGCAACACTTGCTCGATGTCCTCAGCGGACAAGAGCGGCAAATCAGCAGGCACAATTAACACACCCTCCGCGCCGCGCAAGCCAACTATCTGCGAAGCGCGCAATAGAGCGGCGTTCAATTCAGGTGTACCGCTTTCCTGTACCGTGTGGACGTTGTAGTCACGGGCCAGACCAAGCACCTTCGTATCCCGGCTGATGACCAACACCCCGCCAATGTGCTTGCTGGTGCTTAACAGCGCCAGACTGTGCAGGAACATCTTCTCAGACAACGCGACACGCTGTTCAGCGGATAGCACCTGCGCCAGCCGACTCTTGGCCCGGTTAAAAGGTTTTACAGGAATGATTGCCCAAATATTCATTGGTTTTTAGCTTTCCATCCATCTAGCCACAATAATATCTTGCCCGCCAATCCAGTACGATCTTCTACAGTCCTCATCCATGTATTTGTAACAAGTTTGCGATGCTTAATCGGCGCCTCGGCATCGGCGGTGTCCACAACCAGCCCATCGATTAGCGCGTCGTAGTAAGTGGCAATTCCTTCGGCGGAAGCATCCAGGCCCAGCTCGTTCATCAACTTGGCAGCGGGGCCTTTGACCGCCTGCGCCGCGATAATCGGGCTAACCGCGACACATGGCACTTTGCGCCCTTGTAGCGCAGCGCGAATCCCGGCAATCTGCAAAATTGGCTCCACGGAGAGCAACGGATTGGACGGGCAGATCACAATCGCGCTGGCCTGTTCAAGCGCTTCCAGTACGCCCGGCGCTGGTTTTGCGCTTTCCGCGCAAGAATAGTGCAGCCTTGTGACGACAGGCTGCCAACGGTGGCGCACAAAATATTCCTGAAAGGCTAGCACACCCAGATCGGCGGTTTCGACCAGCGTTGCCACGGAGTCGTCCGTCATCGCTGCCGACAGAGTTGTAGTCACTTCGCTGAGTGTTTTCCCTTCACGAAGCGCCTGAGTCCGCAACAAATGGGTGGCGATGTCCCGATCTCCGAGGCCAAACCAGGGATCGTCGCCGTAGCGCTTGAGCATGTCCACCATTTGCCGCGTGTCGTCTGCCAATCCCCAACCATTCACAGGGTCGGCTAGGCCCGCGAGAGTATACATCACCGTATCGAGATCAGGGGAAATATTAAGACCATAGTGGATAAAGTCATCGCCTGTATTGACAATCACCGTGAGCGTTCCCGGTGGCAGGCTGCGAGCCAGCCCATCGGCCAATTTTGCACCACCAACCCCGCCCGCCAGCGCGACCATATGGGGTAGGGAGACGTTATTGCCAGCGTTATTGGTTAGCGCCATAACACCCTGGTTTCGAGCGAATGCCTGGTTGACTCCCGCGTTTCCGCCGGGTAGCCGAGCGTCACAAGCGCCTGTGGTTCCCAATCCGGGGGCAGCGCAAGCTGTTCGCTGACGACATCGGGGCAGAACAGCGGCGCACACATCCAGCACGCGCCTAGCCCTTCAGCGTGCGCTGCCAGCAATAGGTTCTGAACTGCCATCGCGGTGCTTTGAACTGCCATTTGATGTTCAGCTGCGGAACGCTTCGCATCTGGATAGCGATCCATCTCCGCCAAGGTTAAAGACACCACGAAAACGACAGGCGCGCCCGTAATGCGCGCGTAGGATCGCTGCACGTCCTTCTCGATCATCTCTGATGATGCGTTATCCCGCGTCAGATCGCCGCGCAAGCGCTCACCCATTGCCAACGCCAAATCGCGCCGCTGTGCAAATGAAGTCACAACTGCGAAGCGCCAGGGTTGGCGATTATGTGCAGAGGGTGCCCAGATTGCGGCGTTCAAGATGCGTTCCAGTGCCTCTCTCGCGACAGGGCGATCCGCATACCGTCGTATAGATCGTCTATCTAAAATTGTACGCTCAACTGAGTTATTCATGACCGACTCAATGTGAATACTTCGTTAATTAATTGTATAGATCCATATTCAGCGGACGTACCAGATCGCTGGCGTGCCCATCACCAGATGGAAGATGTAAGCCTCGAACCAACATAACCGGGAGTCCCTCCGCAGCCTGCCCACTCAACAAGTCAGCCGCCGATGCGATCTCGTCTGCCACACCGATCTCCGTGTATTGCAAGGCGCGCCCAAAAAGGTCGGGCTGGCCCCGCAGGTTCAGCAGCGCGGGCAACCCCGCGACACCAATAGCTACGCTTATGTTCCCCAGACGGTGCGGTCTGCCATGCGTGTCGCTGATGATGATGCCGGGTGCGGTTCCCAGTTCACGTTGCAAAGCGTCACGAATGCGGCGGGCGGAGGCGTCCGGGTCTTGCGGCAAGAGCAATACCCATTCCTCGCCGTCCGGCCCGACATTGGAATGATCGATCCCGGCGTTGGCAGACACAAAGCCGAGGCGGTGCCTGGTAAGAAGCACATTGTTGCCCATGCGCGACACAGCGGATGACTCCGAAAGCACTGCTTCCACTAGCCGAGGGTCTTTGCCAGTGGTCACAGCGATCTCCTGAGCGCGCGCGGAAGGAGTCACCGTGCGCAAGTCGAGGCGTCGCCTCTCGGCCTTTGAGACGATCTTTGATGTGATAACAAGCACATCACTGGCTTCAAGAACCAGCGACGCAGCGCGCAAACTGGTGATGATAAAACTTGCAATGTCGTCGCCGGGCTGGATGAGCGGAATACCCGGCAACGCGAATAGGGTCAGGGCTGGCGTCACGTCTGATCGATGCCTGTTATAACAATCCCGGCCCCTTTGCTTTTGTAGCGCATATTCAAATACAGAAGCACGGGACCCATGCTCTCAATGGCAACGGCATTCGCCAGCGGTCCGGCATCCAATCCGCGCATCCCTGCCGCCTGAGCAAGTTGAATCACTTGCGTTTTGGCATCGGTGTCATCGCCGCACACCAGGACATCAGAGGCGACATGCTCGTCGTCGTCCTTGAGGTGGCTGGCGCTGATGTGCTGGAAAGCCGAAACGACCCTGACATTCGGGCCGAGGATAGCCTGGGCTTCTAGTCCGGCGGCTTTGCCTTTTGGAATAGTTACTGTGCGTATCTGGGGTGGAACGAGCGGCACGGTTACGTCTACCAGGATTTTCCCCTGGAGAACGCCATGCAGTGTATCGAGCGTGACTTTGTGGGCGGAATAGGGTACCGACAGAACGATGAGGTTAGCTTCTCGTGCCGCGCTGAGGTTATCCATCCCCAGAACGTACTCCGCGCCCAACTCCGTGTTCAGCATCTGGGCTTGCTGTTTGGCGTGCGCAGCATCGCGCGAGCCGATGATCACACGATAGCCGCTGCTCGCCCAACGTCTGGAAAGGCCTGACCCTTCCTTGCCGGTCCCGCCAATAACGGCAATAGTAATTAATATGGGCGGGTTCTCTTGTTCGCTCAACGTGGACTCCTGTTCACTATGCTTTCTCGATGCTCAGACTAAGGCGGCGTATTGCTGATAACGTTCCCAGACTTTGGGTGCGTGGGCTAGCGCTTCCGCCGCGATAGCCATTTCATCCAGTGTTCGCAGTTGACGTTCCCACATCAGGACTCGTCCGGCGACAATCGTTGCGGTGACCATCGACGGCTCGAAGCCAAACAGAACGTGCCAAGGCAGATTGCCCCCGGTCAACGGTGTAAACGGATGATACTCTACCAGAATCATATCGGCGGCGCAGCCAACTGCCAATTTTCCTAACTTTTGTTCCGGGAAGAATAGCTCGGCAAGCCGCGCATTGTGATCGCAGGCGACCTGCACCACGTCATCACCCGACGCGGAACGCGGGTCGCGCGTGGCGAGTTTATGCAGCAGGTACGCCGCTTTCCATTCTGCCCACATCGCGTTGCTGAAGCCGTCGTTGCCGAGGCACAGCTTTATCCCGCTGTGCAGCATAGTATCAAAAGCGGCGGCACCCACCGCGTTATTCATATTCGAGCGCGGCTGGTGCGTGACCCAGGTCCCCGTGTCGCG
>WNFM01126026.1_pt1 | contig 10236 bp, 7 predicted proteins | sample 5400271 | NCBI WGS metagenome assembly WNFM01 (sample SAMN13153352, study PRJNA577476) | soil metagenome | isolation source: 60 cm saprolite on Douglas fir-dominated hillslope | place: USA:California | collected 2013-09-17
CTCGCGTTCGCCGCCGAGACAATCGCCGTCGTCGCGTCGAGTGAAGTCCTGACGACAGGCGGCGCGCTCGCGCCGGAGGAAGCGATGGCCAGCCGGGAGCTCGACCAGTTCATACCGGGCACGGGTTTTCAGAGCGCCGCCCGCATGCTGTCGAGCGTGATGACGACGTCGACCGGCGTGAACATCAAGGGCGGACGTCCGAATCAGGCGGGCGTTCAGCTCGGCGCGGGCACGCTCGTGGACCCGGCATCCGCGATCGCGCACGTCGCGCTTCCAGATGATGCGATCGATTCGGTGACCGTGCTGCCGAACCCGTACGGCGTCGAATACGGCCGGTTTGCGTCGGGCCTCGTCGTGATTCAGACGGCGCGGGCCACGGACCAATGGCGCACGCAGGTGAACCGCGTCGTCCCGACGATCCGGAACGCGCGGGCCGAGCTGTTCAAGTTCAGGCTCGATACGTTCGGACCGCGGTTCGCCACGGGCGGACCCTTGATCAAGGATCGCCTGTTCCTCGAACAGACGGGCCAGCTGCGCTACAGCGCGAGCGATGTGCCCAGCCGCCCTGAATCGGAGCTGCGCACGTCGACGTTCTTCAGCTCGTTCAGCCGCGCCGACGCGAATCTGTCGCGGCGCCACTCGCTCGTGGCGACCGTCGGGCTGTTTCCGAATCGATCGACGTCCGCGAACCTCGGCACATTCACGCCGCCGAACGCGACCGTGGACGTTCACGCCTTTGCGACGCACGCGGCCGTCACGGCGCGGACACTGTGGAGCGGCGACCGCGCGAGCGAAACGATGGTGCAGGTGCTGCAGTCGCGCACCGATGTCCTCCCGCAGGGCGCCGCGCCGATGGTGCTCCAGCCGGAGACGACGCTCGGGAATTTCTTCAACCAGCAGTCGCGAGACTCGACGTCGGTGCAGCTCGTCGAACTGATGACCATTCCGCGGGACGGCCCGTGGGGATTGCATCTGTTCAAGATCGGCGTCGACGTGCTCGCGGCCGCGTACGACGGGACGAGCGACAGCCGCGCGGTGCTGATCGCGCGCTCCGACGGCACGCTGGCGCGGCGGCTCGACTACGCGGGGGCGACGCGTCAGTCCGTCGGCAACGTCGACATCGCCGCGTTCGCGCAGGATCGCTTCCAGTTGACGCCACGGTGGAACGTCGAGCTCGGCGCGCGGATCGACCGCGACGGCATTCTCGACCAGGTCAATATCGCGCCGCGCGTGGGGTCGGCGCTGCTGCTGAACACCTCCGGCAGCATCGTCCTGCGCGCGGGCGTCGGCCTGTTTCATGCCCGCACGCCGTCGGTCGTGGGCGCGTTCAACTCGTTCACCGGTGCCGTCGACACCCGATTCGCCGCCAACGGCGTCACGCCGATTGCGTCCGCCGTACGCGTGACACCGACGGCGTCGGCCGGTCTCGACGCGCCACGGAGCCGGGCGTGGGACGCGGGCGCGGAGTACCGGCTCAACGACCGTTGGATGCTGCACGCCAACGTCGTGCAGCGGGACGCGAGCGGCGAGTTCATCGTGCAGCCGGTCGTCACTGCGGCCGCCCCCGTGAGCGCAGAGCTGCGGCTGTCGAGCGACGGCCGGTCCAGCTACCGCGACCTCGAAGTCGGCGCGCACTACACGCGCGGATCGACCGTGGAAGTCGAGGCGCTGTACGACTGGTCCTCGGCGCGCGGCGATCTGAACACGGTCACGAGCTTTTTCGACACCGTGATGGCGCCGGTCGTGGGCGCGAATGCGTACGCGTCGCTCAACGTGGACGTGCCGCATCGGCTGTTCGTCCGCGGGCGAGTGCTCGCGACGCCGCGCTGGCTGTTCCTGGGGGCCGCAGACTGGCGGACCGGCGTGCCCTACTCCGTCGTCAACGAGACGCTCGATTTCGTGGAGCCTCGCAACGACCGGCGCTTCCCCACTTACACACGGCTCGAGCTCGGCTTCCAGTACCGCGCGGACGTCTTTCGCTGGAAGCCGTGGGTGGGCGTGCGGGTGACGAACGTGTTCAGCGCGTTTCTACCGAGCGACGTGCAGGCGAACACGGGATCGCCGTTCTTCGGCACCTTCTATAACTCGGAAGATCGCCACGTCCGGTTGCAGGTGCGATTCGAGAAGTGATTTGTAGGGCGGGTCCTTTGGACCCGCCCGATCAGCCGGGTCCGAAAGGACCCGGCCTACGTGTCACCGTCGCGGCAAATACTTCTTCTCAACTCCAGCGATGACGACGTAGTTCGGATCGACCATCTCGACGAGATGGATCTTCGCAACTTTCGACAGCAGCTCGTATGCGTCGAGCTCGGACAATCCGTAGTCGCTGTGGATCCAGCCGACGAGTTCGGTGAACGCAATTCGCAGGGCATCGTCCAGCGGACGGTACGCGCCGACCGCCATCAGCGATGACTCGTTCTCGAAGCGCGGCCACGCGATCTTCTTCCGCTTGATCAGATCCACCTGCAGACGCACGCGGAGCGGGACTTCGATCGCCGTGCCTGCGACTTCCCCGTCGCCCTGCGCCGCGTGGCCGTCGCCGATGTAGAGCAGCGCGCCGGGCGCGTTCACCGGCAGGTAGAGCGTGTAGCCGGGCCGCACCTCCGGCGCATCCATGTTGCCGCCGAATTCCGCCGGGACAATGGAGCTTCGCGCTTCCCCGCCGGCAGGCGCGACACCGATGCACCCGAGGAACGGCTGTAGCGGGATGTTCACGCTGAAGTTCGAGTCGTGCGCATGGAACGTCGCCTGATTCCTCGCGCGGTCGATATCGTAGAACCAGATGCGCTCGGGCAGGTTCGCGTTCAGCATCGGCGTGTAGGACGTCGTGTTGAGCGCTCCGAATCCAGGAGCGAGCGCACCGACGCCCTTCGTCGAGTCGACGGTGAGATCGAGAATCTTGACGACGAGCGTGTCCCCGGGCTCCGCGCCGGCGATCGCGAACGGCCCGGTCAGCGGGTTGTCGCCCTTCACCATCGCCATCGTGTCGCCCGGCTTCTGGATCACGTTGCCGAAAGCGTCGACGGTCTTCGTCTCGAGCGTGTCGCCAGGCCTGAGGGTCGCGACCGGCGGCGCCGTCGCGTAGACATACTTCAGATCCTTTTCGGCAGGCTCGTAGCGGACGACCTGCTGTGCCGAGGCCGATGACGAGAGCAGCACAAGACCGATGAGGGCGATAACTCGTGTGCGCATGAGGCGGAGTCTAGCAGAGAGAAATGGCCACGGAGACTCGGAGACACAGAGGTAAATTGGCCACAGAGTCACGGGGGCACCGAGGAAGAAGAAAGAAAGAATTAACCGCAGAGATCGCTGAGTTCGCGGAGAGTGTCGGGCACGCGGCCAGACCCATTCGACGGGGCGTCGCGCAGCGACGCGCGCGGCCGGAATCGAGGCGAAACGCGAACCAACATGATCTGTTGCGCGGTTCGCGTTTCGTCTCGATCCGACCGCGCCCATCGGCGTGCGAAGCACGCCGGCCCGTCGAACGCTGAAGGCCGCGCCTCCGTGGCCCTGTGCCTCTGTGGTTTGTTTTCTCTTCGTTGAGGCTCAGCGATCCGATCTCTGCGAACTCCGCGCGCTCCGCGGTTACTCTTCGTGAGACCTACCGTCCACGCCACACCGGCTGCGTCCACGCGAGGCGGCCGTTCGACTCGAGGATCTTCGCGCGGACGTACAGCTCATCGCCTTTGAATCGATAGACGGCCGGCATGGACGTCATCTCGCTCAGGATCTGGCCGTTGCGGCCGATGAACTGGACCCGGTACTTGCTGGCCGTACCCGGCTTTATGTCGATCGTGATCGCGCCCGGCGTCACCTGATAGTCGTTCAGCTCGACGCCGGTCGACGCGTAGAAATCGCCGCGATCCAGCGCCTCGACGATCGCGCGCGGCGCCAGCCGATCGGTGTGGACGTACACCCAGCCGCGGCCGGGGCCGGGCACATCCGGATTGCCCGGCTGCTTGAAGTAGTGCGCGTCATCGTCCGCGATCCCGTACATCAGCTTCCCGCTCGACAGCAGGCGGTCCCACACTTCTTCCATGCCGGGCACGCCGCCGCCGCCGAGATTGTTTACGGCCGGATGCCCGTTGTAGATCTCGAACAGCTTCGTGTTCTCCACCTGCTTCAGATCGTCGGCGGTAATCGCCCACCCGTAATTCGGATGATTGATGTGCGGGACGCCGTTCGCCTTGCGGATGCCGTCGACCATGCGCTGCACCACGTCGAGGACGCTGGAGCCGCCCGGCGGCGCCACCAGCGCGCCGACGTCAAGGCCGTTGACGTGAATCGGTTTCCCGCTAAAGCGATCGCTGACTTCCTCACCCTTTATGACCAGAAACTGCTCGTCGGCACCGTGGAGCGCGTTCAGGCCGTCGACGCTCGTCAGGAAGTTGTGATCGGTGAGGACGAGAAACCCGTAGCCGTGCTCGCGGTACCACTTGACGACATCGTCGGGTGTGCTGTCGCCGTCACTGTTGAGCGTGTGGGTGTGGGTGTTGCCTTTGTACCAGTGGAGAGCGCTCGCGGGTGTCTGCGCCGCCGGGAGACGAATCCCGGCGAGCAGAACGCCCGCGACGAGAAAGCCGGCGAGCGTGAGACGCGTCCGCACGCGGACGAGTCTACGCCATGCGCGTAACCGGAGTACGTAGCGCGGGTCCTTCCGGACCCGCCGGACAGCCGGGTCCAAAAGGACCCGGCCTACTTATCAGCACCGTTCGAGTATCAGAACAGTAACTTCGCCGCCAACTGCACGTTGAACGGCTCGCCCGAGCCGATACCAGGCGCGTTGGTCGCGTTGCGCGTGTTGCTCATCAACCCGATCGTCGTCGAGCTGGCCAGCGACGCGCCGGGATTCGCCCAGTTGATGATGTTGAAGATGTTGAAGATCTCGCAGCGGAGCTGCAGCGCTCTCCCGTGGTCCAGCTTCGTGGTCTTGAATACGGACACGTCGACGGTCTTGAACCACGGACCGTAGTAGGCGTTCCTGGCCAGATTGCCGTACGTGCCGGGCGCCGGCACCGCGAAGGCGGCCGGGTCGAAGTACCGCACGGCCGTCCCGGTGGTCGGCTGCACGACGTTGGCGAACGGGTCGCCGACGAGGTTCGGACGGTCCTGCCGATCGCCTGTGCCGTCGGTATCGGCGCCGGTGGTGATGTTGAACGGCGATCCGCTCTGAATCGTCGAGATGACGTTGAACTGCCAGCCGTCGCCCAGCCGGCCCGATCCGAACGCGGGCAGGCTGTAAGTGAAGCCCGCGCTGATCACGTGACGGATGTCGAACGCGGCGTTGCCCCAGTCGGCGTCGATGTTCGAGGAGTTCATCGGCAGCGTGTTGCGCGCCTCCGACCCGTTGTCCATCGCGTGGCTCAGCGTGTAGTTGAGACGACCGGACATGCCGTGCCAGGAGCTCTGGATGAGCGACATCTGGAGCGAGTTGTACTCGGACGTGCCGATCGAATCGAGCTCGTTGATCGCCGCGAGCGTGGGGTACTGCGCGTTGTACGGCCGCGCCGACTGCAACACTCCCCCGACGCGGGGCGCGGGCGCGTTGATGTCGCGCATCAGCCCGAGACGATGGCCGCGCGTTCCGACGTAGCCGATCTGCGCGATCATCGTCGGCGCCAGCTGCTGCTGGACGTTGAGATTGAAGTTGATGACGTACGGCAGCTTTATGTCCTGGTTGACGGCGAACGCGCCGTACGGCGGATTCGGCGTCGCGCCGAACACCGGCGCGCCGTCGGCGAGCGTGAACTTGGTCTGCGTGATGGAGAAGACCGGCGTCGTGCCGCCCGGATTGTTGCCGACGCCGAGGGCGCCGCCGTTGGCGAAGCCCGTGTTCGCCGTGAAGAAGTTCACGGCGAACATGTCGTAGTAGAGCCCCCAGCCGCCGCGAATCACAGTCTTGCGGCTCTCGCTCGGCGTGAACGTGAACCCGGCGCGCGGGGACAAGTCGGTCTTGTCGGCGGGATACAGCGTGTCGGTCGAAACCATCCCCTGGCTCGGAATGAACTCGGTCAGCGGACCGTCGCTCGCGCCGAGCACGCCGGGGTACGTGTACCGCAGTCCGGCGTTGACGGGGAGTTTCGGCGTCATCGTCCAGACGTCCTGGACGAAGACGTCGAACGAATTCTGGAAGTAATCATGATGCGTGTTGCCGCGGACGATGCTGCCCGTGGCGACGCGGCCGGACATGAAGTCCGCCAGCGCCTTGAGGGCCCACGGCCCGACCGTGCCGTCGAACGTGAACGTGCCGCGCTTGTTGCTGTCTTAGAAGACGAACAGCTTGGCGATCCGGAACTCGCCGCCCACCTTGAACTGGTGCGCGCCGGTCGCGTACGTCATCGAGTCCGTGAACTGCAGCGTCTTGTCGATGCGGCCGAGCGGCTGCGTGCCGCCCACGGCCGCGAAGCCGCTGATCGTGATGTTGGGCGGCCCGACCAGTGTCGCATCGCTGCTCACGCCGGTATTGAGACCCAGGGCGACGGGATCAGAGGACGTATCGAACGAGTTGAATTTCTGGAGGAAGTAGTTGTAGCCGACGACCAGCTGGTTCACGAGGTGCGACGTGAGGACGCCTGTCGTCACGACGGAGACGTTGTGCATGCGGCTTGGCACCGCCTGGAAGTACGCGAGGTAGGGCGAATTGATCTGCGCGACCTGGTCGCCGCCGCCGCCGAAGTACCGGGCCGAGATGCTGTGCACCGAGTTGAACTGGTGATCGACTTTGACGATCCCGTTGTAGCTGCTGTACGTGTTCGGGTCGGCGCTCACGAAATTCAAGGCCGTCGCCCCGCCAGTCATGCTGCTGGCCGGCCAGAGACCGAGCAGCTTGGTCGCCACTGGATTCACGGGGACGCCGAACTGACCCATCAGCTGCGTCGCGGCCGACTGCCAGGCCGGCGACGGCGCCGTATCCGGCAGCGAATTGGCCGCAGTCAGCTTCTGGATTTCGAGCGTCGAGAAATAGAACGTCTTGTTCTTGGCGATCGGCCCGCCGAGCGAGAAGCCGTACTGATTGTTGCGAATCTCCCGCTTATCCGTGCCCGGGGCCGCAGTCGGCGAGTTCGCCGACAGCGCCTCGTTGCGGTTGAAGTAGTACACGCTGCCCTTGATGTTGTTGGTCCCGGACTTCATGACGAGATTGACCGTGGAGCCGGCGTTGCGGCCCTGCTCGGCCTCGCCGCCCGACTGCACCGAGAACTGGTCGATGGCCTCAATCGGCAGCAGCGTGCCGGCGATGCCGGAGACGCCGCCCTGGTTGACGGCGGCGACGTTCTGGAACGCGTCGTTGTTGTCCGCGCCGTCGATCTGGTAGTTGTTGCCGCGCGTCCGGACGCCGTTCACCGACGTGCCGGCGACGCCAGGCGAGAGCTGCAGCATGCGCGTGAAGTCGCGGCCGTTGAGCGGCAGATCCTGCACCTGCTTGGGGTTGATGACGTTGGCCAGCGACGTCGACTTCGTATCGAGCGTGATCGCCGTTGCTGACACGGTGACCGTCTCCGAGACGTTCGACAGGCCCATCTTCATCGTGATTTCCGAAATGCGCGAGACGGTCACCTCCAGAGTGGCGGTCTGCGCCTGGAAGCCCTGCAGGGTGAACTCCACTTTGTAGACACCGAGCGCGAGATCGGGGAGCGAGAAATCGCCCGTGTCGGACGACGTCGTCGTCCGGCCGACGCCGGTCGCATTGTTGGTCGCCGTCACGGTCACGCCAGGCAGCACGGCCCCGGTCGAGTCCACGACACGTCCGGAAATCCCGCCGCGAAATGTCTGGGCCCCGGCAATCGAGGCCGTTGTAAGGAGCGAAAGCAGACTCAACACCGACACGAACCGCTTCAGGCAGGGCATGCGCACCTCCGGGTGTGTGACGAATCTATGGCGCGCTCGACCTGGTGTCAACGGATCAAGCGCGCGATCACGTCGTGACGTACGAAGACGCTACGGGTTGATGGATCTTTCTTAGCTCGTCTTGCCGGAAATGCGGGCCCAGGTATCGCGGAGTGAAACGGTCCGATTGAAGACGAGCGCGCCGGGACGCGAGTCGGGATCGACGCAGAAGTAGCCGAGCCGCTCGAACTGGAAGCGCGCGGCCACCGCGGCCGAGGCCAGGCTCGGCTCCGCGTGGCACCCGCGCAGAACCTCGAGCGAGTGCGGATTCATGTGGTCGAGGAACGTCGTGCCGTCCGGCACGTTCTCCGGATCCTCGACCGAGAACAGGCGGTCGTAGAGCCGGACTTCGACGGGCACAGCATGCGCGGCCGACACCCAGTGCAGCGTCGCCTTCACTTTGCGGCCGTCGGGCGAATTACCGCCGCGCGTCCGCGGATCGTAAGTGCATTTGAGCTCGACGATCGCGCCGGCCTCGTCTTTGACGACCTCCGTGCACGCGATGAAGTACGCGTTTCTCAGCCGAACCTCACTGCCCGGCGAGAGACGGAAGAACTTCTTCGGCGGGTTCTCCATGAAGTCTTCGCGCTCAATGTAGATCTCGCGCGAGAACGGCACTCGCCGCTTGCCGGCTGAGTCGTCCTCGGGATTGTTGACGACGTCGACTTCCTCGGTTTGGCCCTCGGGGTAGTTCGTGATGACGACTTTCAACGGGCGCAGCACGGCCATCACACGCGGCGCGCGCTTGTTCAGATCCTCGCGGATGCTGTGCTCGAGCTGCGCGACGTCGATGACGTTCTCTTTCTTGGCGACACCGATGCGCGCGCAGAAATCGCGGACCGCCTCGGGCGTGTAGCCGCGCCGGCGCAACCCGCTGATCGTCGGCATCCGCGGATCGTTCCAGCCGGCCACGTGCCCCTGCTGGACGAGCTGCAGCAGCTTGCGCTTGCTCATCACCGTGTAGTTCAGGTTGAGCCGCGCGAATTCGTACTGATGCGGCTTGCCGCCGCCGATGACATCGTGAAGCGCGTCCACCAGCCAGTCATAGAGCGGCCGATGGTCCTCGTACTCGAGCGTGCAGATGGAATGAGTAATCTGCTCGATCGCGTCCGACAGAGGATGCGCGTAGTCGTACATTGGGTAGATGCACCACGCGTTGCCGGTCCGGTGGTGCGACGCATGGCGGATCCGGTAGAGCGCCGGGTCGCGCATGTTGATGTTCGGGGACGCCATGTCGATCTTGGCGCGCAGCAGGTGCGCGCCGTCGGGAAACTCGCCCGCGCGCATCCGCGCGAAGAGATCGAGGCTTTCGGCAGTCGGTCGATTGCGGTACGGGCTGTTCGTGCCCGGCTCGGTCAGCGTGCCACGATGCGCACGGACCTCGTCCGCGGACAGACTGTCGACATAGGCCTTGTCGCGGGTGATCAGCTCGACGGCAAGTTGGTAGAGCCGCTCGAAGTAATCCGAGGCGTACAGTTCTGCGCTCCACCTGAAGCCGAGCCACGCGACGTCCTCCCTGATCGAGTCGACGTATTCGACGTCTTCCTTCGTCGGATTGGTGTCGTCGAAGCGGAGATTGCAGATGCCCTTCCGCTCCTCCGCGATCCCGAAGTTCAGGCAGATCGATTTCGCGTGGCCGATGTGCAGATAGCCGTTGGGCTCCGGCGGAAAGCGCGTCGCCACGCGGCCGTGATGCTTCCCTGACGCCAGATCGTCGTCGACGATGGCGCGGATGAAGTCGGTGGGCGGCGCGGATGTCTCAGGTTCAGGGTTCACAGTTCAGGGTTAGTTGTTCAGTGCCTTCACTTTTAAGTTTTCTCTTTTCAGTTTTAAGTTTACCTATATTAGTGCGGCAGGTGCGGGCGCAGAAAGCCGTAGAGCCACGTGCCCGCGAGCGCGCTCACCACCGCGACCGCCATGACCGGAACGCCGCCACCCACCAGCGCGACGAGCGGACCCGGACACGCGCCGGTCAGCGCCCAGCCAAGGCCGAAGATCGTTCCGCCGGCGATGTAGCGGACGCCGGAGCCGAGCGTCTTCGGCTCGAGCGCGAGCGGCGATCCGTCCTTCGCGCGCAGGCCGAGCGACTTGATCACGAGCAGCGACAGTCCGGCGACGACCACCGCGGATCCGATGATGCCGTACATGTGAAACGCGTCGAAGCGGAACATCTCCTGAATCCGGAACCAGGAGATGACTTCGGCTTCCGTCAGCACCGCGCCGAACGCGGATCCGATCAGGAAATACGGAATCAATGACATCGGCCTATCTCAGTAGCCACGGGAGAATCACGAACGTCGTCGTAAGGCCGCCCGCGAAGAATCCGACGACGGCGACGAGCGACGGCACCTG
>WNFM01199416.1_pt1 | contig 10236 bp, 7 predicted proteins | sample 5400271 | NCBI WGS metagenome assembly WNFM01 (sample SAMN13153352, study PRJNA577476) | soil metagenome | isolation source: 60 cm saprolite on Douglas fir-dominated hillslope | place: USA:California | collected 2013-09-17
CGGCTCCATGGCAGATGTGGCCGGGAACGTCAACTAGGAGGATGGCAGTCGTAGCTGCCTGACGACGACGGGCCGGGCCCCCTGAGCCCGATGTCGGCGCCCTGAGCGGATCCGTTGTCGACCTTTTTGCCAGACACACCACTAGTTGAGTCTTAGTTAGTCCCCTCCTGGCCCTCGGCCCGCCTCTCCAGCAGGTGCTCGATGTCGGCCGCGTGGTAGCGACGGTGGCCGCGCTCTCCAACTCTTACCGAGCGGAGGTAGCCGGCGTGCTCCCAGCGGCGGATGGTCGAGATATCCACCCCGAAGAGATCGGCAACCTCGCGGATGCCGAGCAGCCGATCAGAACGCTCGGTCAGGAGACTGCTCCTCAGCAAAACTACGCACACCTAGGCAATAGAACAACGCACTTTAGCGCAGCCAGGGGACGTTTCACCCCCGGAACTCCGTCAGACCGCCGCTACGACCCGTCGACCACGGAGTGGAGGTCAGCAGCCGTGACCGCCGCCGGTGAGCGCCACAGTTCAGCGACCCGCGCCTCCCGCCCGCCGGATTCTGCGGCCTCACCGAGGAGGCCTTCGATCCACGCCTCGGCGAGCTCGAAGGCGATCCGTCGGGCCGAGGCCTGGGCGGTCTCCGGGTCGCGCTTCGCGATCGCCGAGAGGGAGTCTGCCGCGCGGTCCCGGGACGGAGAGCCGAGGCGCTCGAGCTCGCCGACCAGGGCGTCCCCGATGCCAGGCTTGGCGAGAACCCGGAGGGCGTCGAGGGAGAGCACGTTGGTGGTTCCCTCCCAGATCGGCAGCACCTGGGCGTCCCGGAGGAGCCGGGGCAGCCCGGTGTCCTCCATGTAGCCCTGCCCGCCGAAGGCCTCGATCGCCTCAGATGCCGCAGCGACCGCCCGCTTCGCGGTGTAGAGCTTGGTCAGCGAGGTGCCGACCCGGAAAACGTTCGCCTCCTGCTCGGTCGCGACCTTTTGCTCAACCCGCCCGAGCAACTCAGCCAGCCGCATCGTCAGCAGCAGGCAGGCCTCGGCGTCGACCGCGAGCTCGACCAGCAGCTGGCGGTGGAGCGGCTGGTCCTCGAGCAGCCGGCCGAAAGCGCTCCTCCGCCTGGCGTAGCCGCGGGCCAGCATGACGCCTCGGCGCATGCCGGCGACCGAGGAGACGGCGTTGTGGAGGCGGGTGATGTTGAGCATCGGGGTCATCTGGCCGAAACCGTGCTCGAGGTCACCGACAAGCTCGGCGTGGGCGCCTTCCAGGGTGACCTCGCCGGTGGCCATGGCACGGGTTCCCAGCTTGTCCTTGAGGCGGTCGATCCGGTAGCTGTTGCGGCTACCGTCGGGCAGCAGGCGGGGGATCAGGAAGAGGCCGAGGCCGCGCGTCCCGGCCCCCGCTCGCTCGGGCCGTGCCAGCGCCAGCACCAGCTCGCCGCCCACGTTGGAGCAGAAGAACTTGCGGCCGTGGAGCCGCCAGCCGCCGTTCTCGCGGCGGGCGACCACCGAGTTCGCGCCGACGTCCGAGCCGCCCTGCTGCTCGGTCATCCACTGGCCGGCCGTCCACGCCTCGGCGGGATCGCGGCTCACGAGGTGGGGAACCCAGCGCTCGCGAAGGTCGTCGGGGCCGAACTCGGTCAGGACGCGGGCCGCGGCGTCGGTCATCGCGACCGGGCAGAAGTAGGTCGCGGTCTGCGGCTGGAAGAGGTAGCCGAGTGCGGCCTGAACGACTCGCACCTGCGGCCCGGCGAGGGCGATCGCGTGCTCCTCGTAGGGCAGCCCCGTGCAGCCGGTGCCGGCGGCGGCGGCGGCCAGGCTTCGCCAGGCCTCGGGGTAGACGACCTCGTCCACCCGCTCGCCCCAGGGCTCGATGGTCCGCAGCCACGCCGGCTGGCGCTCGCACTCCTCCCCCCACCGGTAGAGCTCGCGGGGCGCCAGGACGCCGAGCTGGAACAGCTGGGGCTCCGCCCATTCGAGGACGTCCGGCCCCAGCCGGCGAGCGACGACGGAGCGGATCGCCGGGTCGGCTGCGTAGGTGTTGTCGGGTAGGAGATCCGCCGAGCGCATGGAATTGAGCGCCTAAGAATCAGCCACGTCTGCCGTCGGGCGCGGCGCGTCTGGTGGGAATCCATTGAAGGGGCGGTCGGGGCGGGATAACGCGCACTCGCCCTCGAATAAGCGCTTGTCCGCTCCGAAAAAGGCGCACTCGCCCTCGGATGCGCAGGTCCGCTCGATGCCAGATGTTGGCGGGAACCTCACCTAGGCCAGTCTCTTCGGCACCGCCGGGGCGCGGTCGCGCTTCGCCTGGTAGAGCTTGGCGTCGGCCGCCGCGGCAAGGCCGTCGAGGGACATGCCCTCGTCCCACTGCGCGATCCCGACGCTCACCTCGACCAGCGGCTGGCCGGAGTCGGGCAGCTCGGCCAGGTGCTGCTGGAACCGTTGGACGACGTCCGTGGCGCCCGCTCGATCGGTCTGCGGCATGACCAGCGCGAACTCGTCGCCACCGATCCGCGCCGCCAGGTCGAGGGCCCGGACGGTCGCCTTCAGGGTGGACCCGACGGTCCGGAGGGCCTCGTCGCCGGCCTTGTGGCCGTGATCGTCATTGATCTGCTTGAGTGCGTCGACGTCGATCATGGCGAGGCTGAGCGCGTCGCCGAAGCGCTCGGCCCGGGCGAGCTCGCGGCGTAGGAAGCTGTCGAACTCGTGGCGGTTGGCCAGGCCGGTGAGGAAGTCCGTCCGTGCCTCGCGCATGTGCTCCTGGACCTGGTTGATGGCGACCGCCATCTGCTCGGCGATTGCGATCAGGAACTCGCGGTCACGGGCCGCGAGATCGGTCTTTTGCCGGGTGGCGACGCCAATCACCCCGATCGGCCGCTCCCGATGGAAGAGCGGGACCGTCATCATCTGCTGGGCGCCGGTTATCACCAGTGTCGGCGGCAGGTTGTCCCCGGCGAAGAAGATCGGCTTGCTGGCGACCGAACCGAGGCCGGGGCCGGGCTTGCCGAGCGGCAGCTCGGGCAGGGCATCGCCGACCGAGACGCCTTCCCAGGCCGGGTCGGCACGCTGGGCGTTGAGGCGCAGCACGCCCTTCTCGACCGAGACCAGCCAGAGCCCTGCCCATTCCACCCGGAGCGCTTCGCGGAGTCGCTCCAACCCGACCCCGATGACCTCGTCGAGGTCGAGCGAGCGGCTCATCGCCTTGGCGATCTCGATCAGGACCCCCATCCGGTGCTGCTCGCCCTCGTAAGCCTGCTTCATGTGGTCGAGGAAGCCCTGGGTGACCATCAGGGCCAGCCGCTCCATGAAGTGGGCCATCACGACGGTGGCACCGGTGATCTCCTCCTCCCCGACGCCCGCCTCCTGGGCCGCCTTCTCGAGGTAGTCCCAGGCGATCTCGCGGCCGATCGAGTAGCCGTGCAGCATCGCCTCCAGCGTCAGCCCCTGGGCGGCGCGGTCCCGACCCGAGGCCCGGATCAGGGCAAGCTCCGCGTCGGTCGCCTCCCGCTGCTGGATGACCAGCTGGAGGAAGAGCAGCAACGCTGCCCGGGATACCTCGAAAACGTTCTCCTGGTACCTGTCGAGGATCCGCGGATACTCGGGGATCCGCTCCCGGTAGCCCTCAACCATGGCGCTCGTCATCTCGTCGACGCGCGGCAGCAGCCGCTGGGCGACCACGCGGATCGACATCGGGTCCGGCATGGGTCCGAATTCTAGGTTGCGCTTCAGTGCGCCAACCACCCCGGCGCGATCACCGGTACGAGCGATGGATAGCCCGGACCGGTGAGGAGCAGCTCCGGCTCGTAGTAGCCGTGACCGCCCGCGACAACGAGCACGTAGACCAGCTCGGCGTGATCGAGGCCTGAGGTCGAGCCCGAGCGGAGGCCGGCCGCCGCAAGCGTGTCGGCGGCCGAGCGGAGCGGGTAGGAGGCGATGCCCAGCGGAAGATCGAGCGGACCGCGCGCGCTGACCGTGCCGCCGGTGACGTCGACCGTGAGGCCGGCGGGGGTGCCGTTCGGCTGGACCTGGCGGAGTGAGCCTTTGGGACCGTCGAACACCCGCCCGTACACGACCCGGCCCGCGGCTCCGCCGGGGCTGAGCTGGTAGGCGAAGGACGGCAGCAGGTTGTGGCCCAACAGGAACGCCGTCGCGGTGTCGGCGGCGCCGCCAGCCTGGGCGGCGCTCCCGACGGGTGCGACGAGAAGGTACTGGGGCTCGATACCCTGAGCCGGTTCGCTCGAGGTCACGCTGATGGCGAGCCCGCTCCGGGCCTTCAGCTCGGTCTGGATCGTCGCCAGGTCGGCGGCGGTCGGCTCGTCGAAGCGGTAGACGGGCAGCTCCGCGGGCAGGTTGGGCAGGGTCCCGCTGAAGCCCTGCCCGGCGGAAGCGGCGGCGCCGGCGGTCGCCAGGTCCGGCGCCGCGGTCGAAGCCCCGCCAACGAGGCGCGGCAGCACGCCGAAGGCGGGCGCTGCGCTGGCGTTCCTGCCACCATAGGCCGGAGCCGAGGCCGCGCCGGAAGACGTCGACGACGCTGCGCCGAGACGGCCATGGAAGTTGCCGGCAAGCCAGGTGGCGCCCAGCGCGACGACTAGCAGCGTGGCCAGCGCCGGCGCAAAGCGCACTGCCGGCCGGAGCAGCCGGCCGATCCGCTGATGCCAGGGCCGGCGCGCCTCGATCCGCCGCCAGAGCTCGTCCTCGAACGCAGCTCGAGGTCGGGCGGAGGCGAACATCGCCTCCAGCTTGCGTTCTAGCTCGGGATCCTCAGGCATCCTGCCTCAGCTCCATCCGGAGGACCTTGAGCGCGCGGTGGTAGAGCATCTTGGCGGCGTCCTCGCTGCAGCCCATCAGCCCGCCGATCTCGAGGAAGCTGAGGTCGGAGCGATGCCTGAGCGCGACCACCTCACGCTGCCGGTCCGGCAGCCGGCGGACCGCGAGCAGCAGGTCGGCGAAGAGGACGCGGTCCTCAGCGACCTCCGACGGGTCGGGGCCGGCGCCGAGGCTTCGGCCGACCTCCTGCTCGACCCGGTCCCGGACGCCGGACCGGCGATGGAAGTCGAGGATCGCGTTGCGGGCGATCCGGAAGAGCCACGCGGCGGGCGTCGCGGCAACCGGCTCGAAGCGATCGTATGCCCGATACGCGTTCAGGAACACCTGCGCCGTCACGTCCTCCGCCTCCGCCGCGTTGCGCAGCTGGGCGAGCACGTACCCGTAGATCCGGGGCAGGAACTCGCGGTAGAGGTCCTCGAACTCGGGACGCGCGGGCATGCGGCGTCATGGTAGCCACCCATCTCGAATAGAGCGAACGCCCTCCGAGCACCCGCCGTAACGAGGTGAGGTCAGCCGCGCGCCGGGTCGAAGCGGTCCAGATAGTCGACGTCCCCGAGCCGTTCGAGCTCCCGGCGGCCGGCTTCCAGCGCGTCGCGATCGCCGGCAAGGCGGCCGATCTCGTGGCGCGCGCGGGCGAGGTACGGCCTCGCCCCGATCCCCACCCAGATCGCCTCCGCCAGCCTCAGCTGCTCGACGTCGCCATCGCGCAGCCCGATCGCGCGCCGGCACTGTGCCTCGAGCAGCGGGTAGCCGCGGAGCGAGGTCTGGAGGAGGGAGTCGACCACGTCCTTCGCCTGGAACAAGCCGTGGTCGGAGGCGATGCTGAGTGAGCGTTCGTACATCTCGGTCGCGAAGCGGCCTGACTTACCCTCCCTCTCGATCTGCACGCTCCCGCCCGTCCGGCCGTAGCCCTCGATCCCGCGGTAACGGTGGCCGGGCGGGTAGCGACGGACGATCGTGTCGGTCACCTCGCCCAACGAATCGAGAACGCCCTGGTCGCGGCGCGCCCGGGCCACGTCGAGCGCGGAGAGGAAGCCGCGCAGGGCGTAGCCCGCAGCAAGCCGGCCGCTGTCAACCCAGAGGGCGGCGCAGCGGGCGCCGACACGGAGCACCTCGTCCCAGTCCCCGGCCAGGCAGAGGGCGTAGCTGCGCCAGGACAGGATGTGGAGGAAGACCGCCGGCGCCTGCCCGGGCTGCACCAACGCGATCCCCGCGGCCGAGACTCGTTCCGCCTCCGCCAGCTCTCCGATCAGGCAGGAGCTCCAGGCGATCATCGAGTACGCATCAAGCCGCTCATAGAGGGAGGTGCGGTCCTTGAACTCGAGGCGCCGGTAGGCGAGGTCACGAACCTTCAACCAATCCTCCTTGACGGTGCTGACCCCGCCCTGGGCGTCGAGCGCGGCGCTCATCAGGTTGGGGTCGTCGATCTCGCTCGCCAGCTGGTAGGCAACCTCTGCCGGGCGATCGGCGGCGGCGAGCTCCTCCGGCGTGGCATCCATCGAGAGCCAGAACGGATAGAAGGCGTCGGCGGCTCGGAAGCGAGCCAGTGCGGCGCGGTCGTCGGTTTGCGCGGCGAGTGCCTCGCCCGCCGCCCGGAGGGCAGCCATCTCCTCGTGGCTCATCCGGTTGGCGACCGAGCCCTGCATCCGGGTGACCGCCATCAGCCGTCCGGCGAGCACGCGGAGCCTGTCCGCCGCCGGCGCTCCCGCCGCCTCGCACAGCTCCAGTGCCCTGGTGTAGGACTCCGCGCCGAGGTCCCCGCCGAGCAGGTCGCCCAGCCGTTCGTGGAGGCGCGCGGTCTTCTCCGGCCCGGCCAGCTCCAGTGCGGCCCGGGCATGACGCACTGCCTCGGGGTGTGCTTCGACCGCCGCAGCCACGTCGAGGGCCCGCTCCAGCCATGCGACAGCGTCGTCGCGCAGCCGTGCGGTCTCGGGTGAACGGGGGTCGGTCGCGGAGGCGATTACGGCAGCCTCCCGGTAGTGGAGGGCGATCATCTCGGCCACCGCTTGTTCGCGACCCTCGGCATGGCTGGCCAGCCAGTCCGCCGCCGCCGCGTGGAGGCGCGCCCGCTCCAGCCGGGGCAGGGTCCCGTAGGCGACCTCGCGGATCAGGATGTGGCGGAAGCTGTAGCGATCGCCGTCCGCGGGCCGAACGAGGTCGCGCATGGCGAGGCGCTCGACCAGGTCCCCGGCGTCGTCAAACCCCGCTTCGAGGGCGGCGATGCCGGGGAGCCGGAAGGAGCGCCCGTAGACCGAGCCGAGATGGAGTGTCCGCCGCTCGCGTGGCGGCAGCAGGTCGAGCCGTGCGAGGACGGTGGCCTGGACGGTGTCGGGCAGCTTCTCGATCGAGCCCTGCTCGATAGCCGACCGGACCAGCTCCCCGGCGTAGAAGGGGTTGCCCTCCGAGCGCCGAACCACGGTAGCGACGAGCTCCGGCGATTCCGTCTCCAGGAGGTGGCGAACCAGGTCGGCGACGGCGCCGTCGGAGAGAGGCTCGAGGCTCACCGCCAGGTGGTTGCGGCGTCCGCCTCCCCAGGCCGGGCGGCGATCGAGCAGCTCGGGCCGCGTCAAGGCAATGAGCAGAACGGGCGCTTCGCCGCGCGGCTGCATCAGGTGCTCGACGAGGTCGAGCAGGCTGTCCGAGGACCAGTGCAGATCCTCGAAGACGACCACCACCGGCGCGACCCGGGAGGCCGCCTCGATCGCGATGCGCCAGGCGCCGAAGAGCTGGGTCCGATCCGGCGCCTCGGTCTCCGCCATTCCGATGGTGGCGGCAAGGAGCTCGGCCTGGGCGGGATCCGCGCCGGCGCCGGCGAGCCAGGCGCGGGTCGCTTCGAGCAGCTCCACCGGTTCCGCGTCTTCGGTCACCCCGGCGAGGGTGAAGAGGACCTGGCGCAGCGGCCAGTAGGTCATCTGCTGCCCGTAAGGCAGGCATTGCGCGGTCGCCACCAGCGCATCCGACCGAAACCCGGCGAGCCAGTCGAGGAACTCCTCCAGCAGCCGAGTCTTGCCCGTCCCGGCGGGCGCGATGAGGCTTACCAGCGACGGGCGCCGCTCGGAGAAGGCGCGCCGGGCGACCAGCTCCAGCTGCTCCAGATCGGCGTCGCGGCCGACCAGAGGCGGACGCGCCGGCAGCCGGGCCTTCCGGGCGCGAGCGCGGACCACGTCCTGGGCCACGATCGGGGCCGACTTGCCCTTCGCCTCGATCGCCATCTCGGTGCCGAACTCGAATGCGCCTGCCGCGGCGTGGGCGGTTCGCTGGGTGACCAGCACCTGCCCGGGATCGGCGGCCTGCTGGAGGCGGGCGGCCACGTTGACGGCGTCGCCGGTGACCAGGAAGTCTCCCGCCGAGGGATCGCGTGCGGCCACCACCTCGCCCGTGCTAACTCCGAATCGAATCGCCAGCCGCGAAGCCAGCCGTTCATCGGCCCGCACCTGGTCGCGGAGCGCGAGCGCGGCAGCAATTGCCCGCTCGGCGTCGTCGCCGTGCGCCGCCGGTAGGCCGAAAACGGCCATCACCGCGTCGCCGATGAATTTCTCCAGAGTGCCACCGTGCTCGGCCACGACTCCTTTGGCGATCTCGTAGTAGCGGCCGAGGAGGGGGCGGACCTCCTCCGGGTCGAGCTCCTCGCCCATCGCGGTTGAGCCGGACACGTCGGCGAACAGGACGGTGACAATCCGCCGCTCTTCGCTCACGGTTCGGAAGACATCGAGGGCGTCAATTGAGAAGCGGGCCGATCTCGGCCGGCCGGTTGCTGAAGACGGAATCCGGGTGGCAGGCGCGCGCCCACATCGCGCTCAGCTGGTCGTCGACCGTCCAGACACCAACCGCGCCCTGGGCGGCCCGGATCTCCTCCACCATCTGGGGGTCGAGCGTTCCCCAGTAACAGGAGAAGAGGTCGGCGCCGGCCGCGCGGAGCATCCCCACGGGGTCGATCGGGCGGGAGGCGTCGATGATCCCCAGGTCGAGCTCGGGCGCAACCTCCCTGAGATGTCGGATGCAGCGATGGTGGAAGGAGATCACGCTGACCCGGTCCGCCATCCCCCGCTCGCGGATGAAGGCCGCCAGCTTCTCCTCCAGGCCGGGATAAGGCACTGGGTTCTGCTTGGTCTCGATCACCAGCCCGACGCGGTCGCGGACGAGCTCGATGACCTCCTCCAGCAGAGGAATCCTCTGTCCCTTGCCGGCATCCAGCTCGCGCAGCTCGGCGAGTGTGTGGGCGCCGACCAGCCCGGTGCCGTTGGTCGTCCGCTCCAACAGGTGGTCGTGGATGACCGCCAGCTCGCCGTCGGCAGTGAGGTGCACGTCGCACTCGACCAGGTCGCAGCCGGCGTCGATCGCCGACTGGAACGAGGCGAGGGTGTTCTCGGGATGATCGGCGGGGTTGCCCCGGTGGCCGCCCAGCATGATCCGCCCCTCGGCCCGGGCGGCCTCCAAACGCTGCCGCATGGTGTAGGGGCCCTGCATCGAATGGTGAGTCTAAACTCCAACCTTCAGATGTCCTCCGACCAGCCTCGAACCATCGCCGATCTGCGCGCGTCCGGCCACCAGCGGGAGTCGGTGAAGCAGGAGATGCGCCGCAACCTGCTCTCCCGCCTGCGCGACCGCCGGCCCATCTTCCCGGGCATCGTCGGCTACGAGGACACCGTCATCCCCCAGGTTTCCAACGCGGTGATCTCGGGCCACGACCTGATCTTCCTGGGCGAGCGCGGCCAGGCCAAGAGCCGGCTGATGCGGTCGATGATCGAGCTGCTCGACGCCAAGGTGCCGGTCATGGCCGGCTGCGAGATCAACGACCACCCTTACGCGCCGATCTGCAAGCACTGCCGGGACGAGGTCGCCGCCAAGGGCGACGAGGCGGAGATCGACTGGCTCGAGCGCAACCGCCGCTACGGCGAGAAGCTGGCCACGCCCGACACCTCGATCGCCGACCTGATCGGCGAAGTCGACCCGATCAAGGTCGCCGAGGGCCGCTACCTGGCCGACGAGCTGACCATCCATTACGGCCTGGTGCCGCGCACCAACCGGGGCATCTTCGGGATCAACGAGCTGCCCGACCTGGCCGAGCGGATCCAGGTCGGCCTGCTCAACATCATGGAGGAGAACGACGTCCAGATCCGCGGCTACCGGCTGCGGCTGCCCCTCGACCTCTTCGTCGTCGCCAGCGCGAACCCCGAGGACTACACCTCGCGAGGCCGGATCATCACCCCGCTCAAGGACCGCTTCGGCTCCCAGGTGCGCACCCACTACCCGCTCTCGATCCCCGAGGAGATCGAGATCATGGAGGGCGAGCGCACGCCGCCCGGCCCCGACGTGGAGGTGCTGGTGCCCGCCTTCATGAAGGAGATCGTGGCCGAGATCACCCACCATTCCCGGCGCTCGCCGCACATCTCACAGTCGTCCGGCGTGTCGGTGCGGATGTC
>WNFM01327965.1_pt2 | contig 10235 bp, 9 predicted proteins | sample 5400271 | NCBI WGS metagenome assembly WNFM01 (sample SAMN13153352, study PRJNA577476) | soil metagenome | isolation source: 60 cm saprolite on Douglas fir-dominated hillslope | place: USA:California | collected 2013-09-17
TCAGGTCTTTTATTTTTTGCAGGCAATCACTAGATCGACGGGGGATTCAATCGCGGATAGACTCTCCACACAATCTGGCGCAGGCCCGCAATTCCAAAAGAGTCCGTGGAAAACCCAACCTCTGCGGCCCTCTGAGAAAGACTCCGCGGCCTCTGCGTTGAACAGGTTTTTTTACCGCAGAGGACGCAGAGTCTTTCGCAGAGGGCCGCAGAGGAAAATCGAACCAGACGTGATGGTACGTCCTTTCTTATTAACTATTGGATGACTTCAGAGCAGGTTAAGTCCCTGATTCACTAAATGTTATGCGACGATGCCCTTCACCACATTCCCCGCCACGTCGGTGAGACGAAAATCGCGCCCGGCGTATCGGTAGGTGAGACGCTCATGATCCAGACCCAAGAGGTGCAGGATGGTTGCGTGGAGGTCGTGGACATGGATCGGATTCTCCACGGCCTGGAAACCGAATTCATCGGTTGCGCCATAAACCGTGCCGCCTTTCACCCCGCCGCCGGCCAGCCAGACGCTGAAGCCGTAATGATTGTGATCGCGGCCGCTCAACGCCGGCAGCTCGGCGACGGGCGTGCGACCGAACTCGCCGTTCCAGAGCACGAGGGTGTCGTCGAAGAGGCCGCGTTGCTTCAGGTCGCCAAGGAACGCATCGACTTCCTCGGGAGTCGGTGGCAGGCCGATCAGATCGAAAGTGCCGCGACGGATGAGAGTCCGTCTGTCCACTACGGGAGCGGGTGCGAGCCCGTGGTCTTCGAGCTTTTTCAGAATGAACCGATCGATGGGCGTTTTGGCCCATTCCCGATTCTTCACCGCCGGAGGATCCACCTTCCGCAGCGGTTGAAAGGCCCAATGGGCGGTTCCCGGGTTCTTCTGCGCGTTCGCCGAAGCAGTAGCGGCCCCGGCAGATCGGTCGGCAAGAGTCATCGTGATTCCAGCCACCAGCACGACCGCCAAAGCGCGATGCACTCTGGACGAAAGCCCGGGCTTTGGTCTGCTGGCAAGCTGGATCGCTCCAAAGCCCCACCGATTGCTGGGCGCAACTCTACATCGCGCGGTGAAGCGGTCTGAAGGCCGCGCTCCGAATGCCTCGCGCTGGTGGCAGCGGGGATTAACCATGATCGTTTGCATCCGATTCAGCCACGGTTGCGGTTCTTCTCGACGCGTGTTCTGAAGCGCGGCTCAACGCGTTGGCGGTGACGAAGAGGTTGCGGGAACGAAACTCCATCGGACTTTCTAGGAGCAACGTGGCCCGAAAGGAGGGCGCCTTCATCGCAAAAAACGGGCGGTCCAGATACCGGCAGGATTCGAAAGCCCAGCCCGGCTTCGGAAGTGAATAGCGACGGCATAAATGCTCGGCCACGGCTGCCAGCAGCGCGTCGATGAAAGGTCCCTGTGGATGCGCCCCGTTTAGCAGCTCGGGTCGTTCCTGCACCGACTTCTCGTCCGGCCTCAGGTAAAATGTGTCGAGAAAATTGCCCAACTCAATTTCGAGCCGGCTGCCGTCCCGCACCGCTTCGGCGAGATCTCTAAGGGTTTTCATGCGCCAATTCTTCCAGGATCGCCTCCACAAAGTATTGCGTTTTAGGCTGAATGAGGTGCGGTGGATAGTAGGCCTCAACGATGTCCAACACGGCCTGGAGGTCCCGGAGCCCCAAGTGGTGCAGCAGGAATTTCACGTCCTAGACATCCGTCGCCTCCCCCGTCCCGGCCCGAGCCACCAGGCACTTCATGGCCAGCAAATACGCTGGCACCGGCATCATGATCCTGAGGTGAGGAAACTGCGGCAGGTTGGCTGCTGTGTGCTGGCCCCTGTCAGAGACGAAGCCTTTCACCCCGTCGTTAAACCAGCCGGCCTCGTAGCCTCTTTCTCTCCCGATTTCCTCAGCCAGTTGGCGCACCGTGGAGCTGGGAACAAAGATTGCATCGATGTCTTTGGTCGTCTGCCGCGACTGGAACGCCAGGATCATGGCCGCCCCACCGAACAGGCAGAGCTCAGCCTGCGTCCTGTGTTCGGCCAGCCTGCGGGAACGTTCCTGCAGGGCGTCGAGAATACACTGGCGGTTCAGCGCGCTCATTTCCGGTTTCGTGGCTCCGGCACCATACACGACGGAGCGCCAGCCGCCAAGAGTAAGTAATGTCATGTATTCCATGTAATACGTTATTGCGTCTTTCGTTATTGCGTCTTTCGTGTTCTTGATGGCGCTCTCAGAAATCGACGCGCAGAGGATTATGTTCGACCTTCAACATGACAAACATGGCGACGGCTCGGTCAAGCTTGGGCGTTGAGCGGTGGCTCTCACCTCGTTATGAACCAAAGCGCAAGGAGGACAGCCAAGCTCGCGAGCAACATCGCGTAAGCTAAGTAACGGATGTTGCCGCTGAAAGAGGTGGAGCAATTCCGTGCGAAAGAAAGCCAACGAATGCGTGGGAATAGCGGTGTCCTAAGGAGGGCTAAGAGAAGTAGAAGGATCAGACCACTCAAGGCCAAAAGTATCCCGAGGCAAAACAAGGTTTCGTGGCCCTTTTGCTTCGCTCGATCGAGCAGATTTGTCAGCGGCTCGACAAAAAGCAACGAGGTGAGCGGAGCACCCAGGATTGCTACGAGGTCTGCCGGGAAATGCCAATCTGACTTACCAAGTGTTCGACGGTCGTTTGCCATACGCCTTGGAGCGCCGACTATACTGAATTGTGCTGAAGCGCCCCAGTCGGATTGAGATTTTCTGCTGCACATGTTTCTTCACTGAAACCAAATTGTCCGTAACAAAAGGCCTTGTCCACCAGAGTTTGGCGCCCCGTGCCGAGGGGAGGCGCGTCTTTGTCGGTTCCCAAAGCGACGATTCGCAAGCCCCAAAGGGGCGTTCCTAATTGGCCGCAGGGCAACGCCCTGGGGATAAGACCGCCAAAAACCCAAGCGCTGAAAGGGCGAAATACAAACCTCACCGATGCCACACGACGAGTCCCCGACGAATGGTACGGGTGGGATTGATGATGACGCCCTTTCAGGGCTAGAATGGATTCGCCCGCCGATTCCCAGGGCGTTGCCCTGGGCTGGATTAGAGTCGCCCCTTTGGGGCTGGCATCGGGAACCTCGGTCCTCTCCCCACTCATTCCTCGCCAGGAGAGGAGGGAGGACTTGAGTCAGCCCTGCCCTTTCCGGCGCTGGTCTCGAAATGCTTTGTCCTCGACGGCCTTTTGCGCTTAGACTCTGCGAACTGAGATTATGAGACCAGAAATCATCCTGTGGGTTTATATCGTGCTGCTGGTGGTTGGCGGGCTAATCGGCTTTCTGAAAGCCGGCAGCAAGGTGTCGTTGATCATGTCCGTTGTCTTCGCGGCGGTGCTAAGCTTGTGTGCCACTGGGATGGTCCGGCGCGACATGGCGGATCCCATTTTGGTGGCGTTGCTGGTCGTTTTCGGCATGCGCCTCGCCAAAACGAAGAAATTCATGCCGAGCGGATTAATGCTGATTTTAACGGTCGCCGTTCTGGCGCTGAGGAATATCCGGCGGTTCTGAGTTCAGCCCTGTGCCGCAAACGTCGCTGCCCATCTGGCAAATCCAGGACGCGATTACCTGCGCTCTCCGCGCCGGCAACCGCCTCGTGCTGGTCGCTCCGACTGGCTCCGGCAAAACCACTCAGGTCCCCCAGATGCTGCTGGATGCCGGGCTGGCCGGGGACAAGAAAATAGTCATCCTCCAACCCCGCCGGGTCGCGGCCCGCACGGTGGCAGCGCGCGTCGCCTGGGAACGCAACAGCCCACTTGGAGCTCAGGTCGGCTATCAGATTCGCTTCGAGGATCAGACCAGCCTGGGCACCCGCATCTGCTTCGTCACCGAAGGCATTTTGCTCCGCTGGCTGCAGGATGACCGCACCTTGGCCGAGGTGGGCGTGGTGTTGTTCGACGAATTTCACGAGCGCAACCTGCTCAGCGACGTGGCTCTGGCGCTGGTCAAACAGCTTCAGCAAACACGGCGTCCGGACTTAAAGATGGTCGTGATGTCGGCCACGCTGGAGGCGGAGCCGGTGGCGGATTACCTGGGGAAATGCCCGGTTTCGATTTCCGAAGGGCAAAGCTTTCCCGTCGAGACTCATTATCTGGATCACCACGATGAACGGCCCGCGGCCGAGCAGGCCGCCGACGTGGTGGAACGAATTGTCAACTCTGGCGAACCTGGCGACGTGCTGGTTTTCATGCCCGGCATGGGTGAAATCAATTCCACCATCAATGCCCTCCGAGCCGCGCGCACCCACGAACGGCTGGCCTTCATTCCGCTCCACGGCGAATTGCCGCCTGAAGATCAGGACCGCGCTTTCGCCCCGCATCCCAACCGCAAAGTGGTGGTGGCTACCAATGTCGCCGAGACTTCGGTGACCATTGATGGAATCCGGCACGTCGTGGATAGCGGATTGGCGCGGGTCGCCCGCTATGATGCGGAACGCGGCATCAACACCCTCCTGCTGGAGGAAATCAGCCGCGCCGCCGCGGAACAGCGCAAGGGCCGCGCTGGGCGAACGGCGCCGGGGACCTGCTACCGGCTCTGGACGGAGAGCGGCCAGTTGAATCGTTCGGAGCGCAACACCCCTGAAATCCAGCGGGCGGATTTAGCGGAGGTCGTCCTCTTGCTGCACTCGATGCACATCCGCAAGGCGGCCCAGTTCGACTGGCTGGATAAGCCGGATGCGACGGCCATCGAACGGGCGGAAAGGCTGCTGCGGCTGCTCGGCGCTCTGGAGAGTTCGGAGTCTCGAGTTTCCCATCCCTACAGCACCGGAGCTTCCGGCGCCGCGAGAGCCGACCGTCCGGATCTCCCAGCGCGGGACTCCGACCTGACGCCGGTGGGCCGGCAGATGCTTCGCCTGCCGATGCACCCGCGCTACTCGCGGATGTTGGTAGAAGCCGCCAAGCACGGCTGTGTTCCCGCCGCCGCGCTTTGCGCCGCGCTGGTGAGCGGGCGCGATTTGTTGATGCGGCTGGGGCGCGATGACAAACACATCGCCGAAGCGCGCGAACTTTTCGAGGGGAGCCAAGCCTCGGATTTTTACACCTTGATCCGGGCCTACCAGTTTGCCAAGCGGAGCAACTTTAGCGTCGAAACCTGCCGGCGCTATGGAATCCACGCCCAAACCGCCCGCCAGGTCGAGCAGACTTATTCGCAGCTTATGGAGTTGGCAGAAAAGCAGAGGCTGGTCGAACGCCGGGAGTCGAAGGGCGGGGACAATAGCCAATCGCCGATGGCCAATCGCCAACCGGAAGCCGCTCCACAGCGTTCAGCAAATTCCAGCCGCTCATCTCCCATCCCCCAACCCTTATCAGATGACGCCTTGCTCCGCTGCATCATGGCGGGGTTTATTGACCAGCTTTGCATCCGGCGGGATCAAGGGACGTTGGAGTGTGATTTGACGGAAGGCCGCACGGGCACGCTCATGCGCGAGAGCGTGGCGCAAAATGCCACGCTCTTTGTCGCTGCCAGCATCCGGGAAGTAGCGTCACGCGGCTCGGCGAACCTGACGCTGCTTGGATTGGCCAGCGTGGTGAAACGGGAATGGATCGAAGAAATGTTCCCGCAACACCTGACCGCCCAGGTCGAGCACCTTTTTGACCGCACCCACAAGCGCGTGGCCGCGGTAAAGCTGGTGCGCTTCCGCGACCTGGTGATCCACCATGAGCACCAGCGCGAAGTGGAGGAGGTGGCGGCGGGCGTTTGTCTGGCTGAAGCTTATGGCAAGGGCTTTTTTGAACTGCCGTTGTTCAATCACGAAACCAAACAGCTCGTCGCGAGGGTAAATCTGGTGTGCGCCGTGCTGCCGGAACTGGAATTTCCGCCCTTCGACGAAGCGGCCATCAAAAACTGTCTGGCGCGGGCTTTTACGGGGCTGACGCTGGCGAAAGAAGCCCAGGCCGCGCCCCTGAAGGATTCTTTCCTGCAACGGCTGGCCCCGGAGCAAATCGGCTGGCTGGATGAACTGGTGCCGTCAACCATTCCGTGGCTGGAAGGGAAAAAGCTGAAACTGCTTTATCCGGAGGAAGCGCGGGACGAGCATGGCCAGCCCAATTCCCCCGAAGCCCAGGTAAAGCTCCAGGAATGTTTCCAACTCAAGGAACACCCACATATTTGTGAAGGCAAATTACCGGTGAAACTCTGGCTGTGCGGGCCGGATGGCAAGCGCCTCGAGGCGACGTTCAATTGGCCTGCGTTTAAGGCGAACGGCTATCCCAAGCTGAAGCCCGCGCTGCAACGCAAGTACCCGGGCATGGCCTGGCTTTGAGTTCGTAGTGGGGCAGCCGTCCCGGCTGTCGAAACGGGCGTCTCGCCCGCGAAGAAACTACGCGGATGGGACACCCGAACAGGCAGGCGGGACGCCTGCCCCACTACGGCTTGCGGTCAGCTCGCGGATGCGCCCGTGAAAAGTTTCTGGCGGACTTGGCGCTCGTTTTGCGCATGTCAGGACGAAGCGAAATGCGTACATGATGTACAAAGCGAACTCAGGGGTGGAAGGCGATCCGGGCGCGAGCAATGGCGCGTCTAGCCTGTTCGAGCAGGTAGTGGACTTGCCACGGCCCTATTCCCGAGGCCGAATCGCGCAGCACCGTGACCGGGCAAGCCGGCCTTCTGGCATTTTGCAAGAGCCATTGGTGGCGCGGGCGCGGCAGGGTGACGAGGATGCGTGCCGTGCGCTGGCCGAGCGTCTCTACCCTTTGATTCTAAAATTGGTCCGCTCCAAACTCCCTCGCCGCCTGAGCGAAGAGGATCTGGTGCAGGAAGTGTTCCTGAGAGTCTTCAGCAAACTCGACCAGTTTGCAGGCTTGGTGCCATTGGAACACTGGGTGTCGCGGATCACCGTCAATACTTGCATCAACGCGTTGAAGCACGAGAGCGTGCGGCCGGAATTGCGCCTGGCTGACCTGAGCGAGGAAGAAGAAGCCGTCGTCCAGCGCCTGGCGCTGGCTGGCGAGGACCTGCCGGGTGAGAAGCGCGGAGCGGCGCAGGAACTGGTGGCGACGATGCTCGCCCGTCTCAAACCCGACGACCGATGGGTCATCACCCTCCTCCACATCGACGAGCGAAGCACCAAGGAAATCAGCCGCACGACCGGCTGGAGCGTCTCCCAGGTAAAGGTGCGGGCCTTCCGGGCTCGGCACAAGATGCGCGCACTGTGGAAGACATGGTTGAAGGGGCAGAGGATCTGAAACCAGTGGAGGGGTGGCCTCAGGATACCTGGACCACCTTTCGGCCACCCCGGGGTCTTATGCGTAACGGGACTAATGACTCCCGATCCTGCCCGCGGGTTACAAGATTGTGCGATACTGAGAAGGCAGTAGCCGCTTTGAGAATTCCGCCGTCGAAGGCCTCACCAGCGGCCGTTTGATCGCAGGATGGGCTGGGAAATACGGCTCTAATGATTCGGACCGGGCCGAGGGTGGGGTACCCGTAAACCTCGGTTGTGAACGTGAGGGTGATTTCACCGGCCTCAAGGGCCGCTTCCACTTCAGTGTCCGATAATAGTTGGCTGGGTGTAAGGCCGGCCGTGAAGGTGATCTGCACTTCTACCCGGATCGGCCGAACCCGTTCTGAATTTGGCCAAGAAAAAACTTGCCTCAAACAGGAGCGCCGCGGATCAATGGCGGAAAACTATGAGCGCAGAAACCCGGCTCGCCGAACTCAAACTTGAACTTCCTCCCGCCCCAAAACCAGTGGGCGTGTATAAGCCCCTGGTCATCGCGGGCAACTTCGCTTACGTCTCCGGCCATGGCCCGCTCAAGCCAGACAAATCACTCATCACTGGCCGCGTCGGCGCGGACCTCGATCTGGCCGCGGGCAAACTGGCGGCGCGGCAGGTCGGCTTGGCCATCCTCTCGACCGTCCGCGCCGAGCTGGGCACCTTGGATCGGGTGCGGCGCGTCATCAAAGTGCTCGGCATGGTCAATTGCACTCCCGATTTTAGCGAACATCCGTCGGTCATCAACGGCTGCAGCGAACTTTTCGCGGATGTTTTTGGGCGGGAGAACGGCACCGGCGCGCGGAGCGCGGTCGGGATGGGTTCGCTGCCGGGCAACATCGCGGTCGAGATTGAGGCGATTTTCGAAATCACCTGAGCCCGCCTTGCAGTTCCAGGGTCCTTTCCCATGCAAGCGCAACAAGATGCCTGGCACAAAGTGAGCAACGTGGAGGAGGTTGCCTCACCGGCGCTGCTCGTTTACCCGGATCGGGTCGAGGAAAATATCCAGCGGATGCTGCGCGTGGCCGGCGGCGAGCGCCTCCGGCCCCATGTCAAGACGCACAAGCTGCCCGAAGTGGTCCGGATGCAGATCGAGCGCGGCATCACCAAATTCAAGTGCGCCACCATCGCCGAAGCGGAGATGACGGCGTTGTGTGGCGCGACCGATGTGCTGCTGGCTTACCAACCGGTGGGACCCAACATCGCGCGCTTTATTCAACTGGCGAAGACGCTGTCGAGAACAAAGTTCTCCACCATCGCTGATGATGCCAACGTGCTTCGCAGTTTGTCTGCGGCTGCCGCCGAGGCGGGCCTGGAGGTTGATGTGTTGCTCGACATCGATTGCGGCATGCGACGCTCTGGCGTCCCTCCTGGGCCGAAAGCGGTCGAACTCTACCGGCTGATCGCCGACTTGCGAGGTTTGAAGCCGGGCGGTTTCCACGCCTACGAAGGACAGATTCAGGACCGTGAGCCAGGCGAGCGCGCCCGGGCTTGCGAGCGGGCTTTTTCACCCGTCAACGTGTTGCGAGCCCAGCTCGCCGCCACCGGCCTGCCCGTTCCAGTCGTCGTCGCGGGGGGCACGCCGACCTTTCCCATCCATGCGCGGCGCAAGGATGTCGAGTGTGCCCCGGGGACTTGCGTGTTTTGGGATTTCGGTTACGCGACCAGGTTCCCCGATTTGGATTTCCTGCCTGCCGCGCTCCTGCTGACGCGGGTAGTGAGCAAACCGGGCCTGAACCGCGTCAGCCTCGACCTCGGCCACAAAGCAGTTGCTTCGGAGAACCCAGTCACCCACAGCGAAGAGCATCTGGTAGTAGAAACCGCCCGGGCCAGCGAATTTCCGGTCGGCGCAGTCTTTTATGGGATCCCCTGGCACATCTGCCCAACGGTGGCGTTGCACTCCGAAGCGGTGGTGATCAAGAATGGACAAGCCGAAGCCCGCTGGAAAATTCTGGCGCGGGAACGGAAGCTGACGTTTTAGGTCCTACCGCCGGCCTGGCAGCTCTTGGATTTTCAGGTTGCGGAAAGAGGCTTCGTCATGGTGCTCCGTCAAGAGGATGCGGCCTTTGATCTTGGTTCCGAAGCCGGCCACGTTTTTGAATTTACTCTTGGCTACCGCGTCTCTCACCGCTGCGCTGCCCAGTTCATATTCGAGCACCTTGGCCCCGTTGAGCCAGTGCTCGACATGGTCCCCGCGGACGATCACTCGTGAACGGTTGATCTCCCCGGGCGGCTTCAACGGCTTGTCCGCGCGCGGTGGCAGCACGTCATAGAACGAAGCGGTGCCGTACTTTGCATCCTTGACGGTTTCGTCGTCGATCATCTGGTACTCATGGCCGACGGCTTGGGCGCGCTCTTCCGTGATGATGAAGTATTTGATCCCATTGTTCGCTTTGGGAGGGAGGCGCCACTCCCAGGAGAACTCAAAATCGTTAACCTCAGCGTCGCTGACAAGGTCGCCACCGTGGCCGTTGGCGACGCATTTTAGCCACTCGCCCTCGATGATCCAGCCGTGGTCGGGAGCCTCCTTCTTTCCAAAGCTGTGCCAACCATCCAGGGTTTTGCCGTCGAAAAGGAGCTTCCAGCCGGCTGCTTTTTCGGCTTTGGTGAGCAGGTTGGCTTTCGAGTTCGGAAGGTTTTCCGCCGCACCCAGACTGGGCGCAAACGTGAACAGCGCAAACGGAGCGAAGAGGGACACAAAGAAAGGTTTCATGTTCATAGTTTTACTTTTCAGGACCCAACAATGATGGAAAGGCCGGTTTGGCTTTTCAAGCGCGAAGAGCGAGAGGGCGCACCAGATAAAAATTAGTTTTGAGGATTCGCTTTGGTTTTTGGCGTATCTGTTTAACGGAGTGTGGCCGTCCTCGGCCACAGCAAGTTCCGATCTGTCCAGAGTGGTGGAAGGTTCGATCGCTAATCCCTCCCCAGCGTTGCTGCACCCGGGGACGGGCGCACTCCGCTAAACACATACTTTTTGGCCCTAAAACGAAAGGGGCCTTCCAAAGCCGG
>WNFM01179612.1_pt1 | contig 10234 bp, 10 predicted proteins | sample 5400271 | NCBI WGS metagenome assembly WNFM01 (sample SAMN13153352, study PRJNA577476) | soil metagenome | isolation source: 60 cm saprolite on Douglas fir-dominated hillslope | place: USA:California | collected 2013-09-17
GTTATCCGCCTCGGCCCTGAGCCAGACCATCCGCCAGCTCGAAGCGCGGCTGGGCGTGCGGCTTCTCAATCGCACGACGCGGAGCGTTGCGCCGACGGCCGCGGGGTCACGCCTGTACGAACGCATCGTGCCGATGATGGTGGAGATGGATGCGGCCGTCGCCGAAGCGGTCGCGGCCACCGGGCGGACCGCGGGGACGCTGCGCATCAACACATTGGGCATGGCGGCGAAGAAGCTCATCGCACCGCGGCTCGGCCGCTTTCACCGCGCGCACCCGGACGTCGTCCTCGACATCGTGATCGACGACAGCCTGAGCGACATCGTCGCGGGCCGGTTCGATGCCGGCATCCGCGTCGGCGAGCGCCTGGAGAAGGACATGATCGCCGTGCGCCTCACTCCCGACGTGAGGATGCTCGCCCTCGCGTCACCCGCCTACCTCGCGCGCCACGGCGAACCGAAGACGCCGGCGGATCTGCATCGCCATGCCTGCATCAACTGGCGCTTTCCCGGCACTGGGAGGATCTATCGCTGGGAGTTCGCGGCGAAGGGAAAGAAGTTCGAGATCGCGGTGGAAGGCCCGTTGATCTCGAATCACCAGGATGTCGTCCTCGAAGGGGCGTTGCAGGGACTCGGCATTCTCTACGCCTACGACGACGATCGCGTCGACGAGGCGATCGCGCGCGGACGGCTCAGGCGCGTCCTGGCAGGCTGGTCGCTCACGAGTCCCGGCCTCTACCTCTACTATTCGAATCGTCGCCATCCTCAACCGGCGCTTCGCGCGTTCATCGATTGCATGCTGGATCGAGATGAGACCGCGACCCAGCGAAGAAGCAAAGGCGGAAGCAGCGTCAGGAGTTCTTAATCCGGTCGGCGCGCTCAGGAGCTCGGAGGGACGTGCACTGCTCGACGATGCGGTCGCAACGCTGTCGGCGCACAATGCCGAGCAGGCGGCTACGGACCGCTCACTCGCCGGGGCGAAGGAACGGCAGCAGGACAACGAGCACACACTCGGGGTCATGCTTCGGGGCGGCCGCCTTCTCGAGTTGAACGGAAGCATTCTCGAATAGCACGGAGACCTCGCATGTCCAATCCCTGGCCCGATCCAACACCGGATCCCAAAGTCCCTCTCTCCCAGAGAGTCTTTGCCGGCCTCACCAACGTCGGGACGAGCGTCGCCGCCAACGTGCTTGGCCACCTGCTGGCCGGCATCATCGGCGGCGACGACAGCGCCGCGCTCGCGAAAATCTCGGCGCAACTCGAGCAGCTCGCGAACGACATCCACACGCTGCAGGCAACGGTCGACAACTTCGTGAGCCAGTATCTGGCATCGGAGGAATTCGACGGGTGCGAGAGAGTCCTCGCCGGGCCGGTGAGGGGCATCGAGGGTGACTTCAATCGGCTGATCCGCCTCACGCCGGCCCAGGTCAAGGACGCGAAGCACCTGGCGGAAGACGACGTCATCGACCGCACGACCGCGGCGCTGTCGAACATTCACGAGGTCATGACGGGTATCTTCCCGTTGGTTCCGGGAAATCTGCTGCACGCTTTCACCGGCAGGGCCGCCGCGGCCTGCACGGGACCGGGCTACAGTCCTGCCGACCCGGCCCCGCTGATGCGGGCGTATGAGCACGTCGAGAGCTACTTCCGCGGCATGATCAACGTTCAGACGAAGGCGTCGTTGCTCCTCATCAACGCCTATCAGGCCGGGAAGGACCAGGCGGGCGAAGACCGGACGCGCAAGACGCTTCGCGACAACGTCACCGAGCAGTGCCAGTGGTTTCTCGCGGCGATCGAGGAGCTGACCGTCGCTTATCACCACGACGCCACGTTGCTCGACATGCTGCTCGGGCCGCCCGAGCACGATCCGCTCCGCGCCGCGAACGCGTTCGTCAACCTCTATCCGCCGCAGAACGTCGCGCGGCTCTGGATGTGGAGTGGCCGCGGGGCGTCGTTCGACGTCACGACATTTCACGGGCAAGTATCTGTTTTGACACCGGCGGAACTGGACCCGACGTTTCCCTTCAGTCCGCATCTCACGGCAACAGTCGAGACGCCGGTGCCGGTGACGTTTCCCGTCGCCGGAGATTTGTGGAGCAAAACTCCCGCGGGCGCGGACACCTGGACGATGATACGCCTCGCCCTGGGCGAGCCGGAGTCACGGCAGTATCACGTCTCCGGGGGAGCGGCGTACTCGACGAACGCCGTCGCGACTCGCGACCCCGCTCACGCCGGCGGGATCTTCAAGGGGTTTCCGCTTGGCCCGGGATCGTGTGCGTCGTTCTTCAACGTCACGTCGCTCCGGTTCGATCGGAAAGACGCGGCCATCCGACTCCCCGACAGTCTCTCGTTCGATCACGAGCGGGTGCAGCCGGGCGAGGAGAACGACCGCGGGTGGCCGTTCACCCTGGAGATGTGGGTGGATCCCGAGGCCGCCGCCACGCTGGCGATGGGGTACTCCTTTGTCGATCATGTACAACAGTGGCGGAGCTGGCGCCTTCGCGTGCGCGACGACGGCGTGCTGGCGTTGGACTCCCTCTACTTCACCAACCAGGGACCCGACCAATTCACGGAACTGGTCGCGGGCCGGATCAATCTCGGCATCCACACCAATGTCTGGCATCACGTGGCGATGGTCTTCGACGGACAGGTGATCACGCTCTACGTCGACGGCGTTCCGGACGGCACCGTCTCGTACCACCGCATTCGCGGTCCCGAGTATATCGGCGCGTGGAGGCGAGCGGGGTCGAGATATACCGAGGATCACATGCAGGGTTTCATCAGCGAGGTACGTGTCTGGGAGCGCGCGGTGTCCCCGGCGGAGATCGTCGCGAACATGGGCGCGCGGCTGAGCGCCGGCGACAAGCTGCGCGCCGCGTATGGGTTCGATCGCGGGCATTACCTTGACAGAGCCGGAAACTCCGGTCCTGCGGAATGCGTGGGTGAAGAGCGGATCGGATTCGACCGCTCCTTCTCCGGCCTTCCGTGGCTCGGCTGACGCTGTCAAACACCGGTGTCCGGATCCCGCCGGCGAATGCGTTCTTCAGGCATTCGCACATCACGTCTCGATTCGGACTTCATATGCGCCCAACAATTCTGCTCTCGCTCGCCGCATGACGGGCACGTTCCGCCTCGTCGTCTAGTCCCCCCGCACGCCGACGACGGACGGCTTCCCCGTGCTCGAATAAGCCGATCGACTGGCGAGGGTCGTCCCTCGACGATCTGCGCGAGTTTCCCGAGGCGGCGCGTAAGCAGGCAGGCTTCGACCTGCGAAAGCTGCAACGCGGCGAACCCCCGATGATTGGAAGCCGTTTGCGGAAGGTGGGAGCCGCGCGCTCGATGCGGCCCCATATCCGGAAGTCTTCCATGACGCAGGATAAAGCGTACGTGGCCTAGAACACGCCTGCGCCCATCTAGAGACCTAGCCTCCAGCGCGTTTCCACAGCAATTCCGGCGACGTCCGTAAGTCCCACCTATGCGGGTAGGGCGCAAAGAGCTTGCCGTCGCGGAAAATCTTCCGTAGTCGGTCCATGTCATTGGGCGACACGCGGCTTGGAAAAACGAACCTTCGCCATAAATGCACGCACTCCTGTGCCCATGCAGCGCTCAAGCCGTGCCAATCATCACGAAAAAAAGGAGCCGGATCATGTCGAAGTTCATCACCAACGCACCGACTTGGGACGTTATCAAGACTTATTTCACGCAGACCGATGTCCAGCACATGTTGGAAGTCACCCAAGGCCAGATCGACCTGAGCAATTGCGCCAGCGTACTGGCGAGCGCCGATCTGATCTACGGCAAGGTATCGACCGGAAAGATGCCTCCGGGAAATCCCTGGCCGGCGGAGAAGATCAACAATTTCTTCAGCTGGTGGAAAAGCAATCCCACCTGCTGAAGGGGAAATTGGAGTTTGCGCTCCGATCCTCGGCCAGGAACTCTCCGTTCCGAATCGAGTGCCGAGGATCGGCTCGTCCTGACAACGCACTCGCGCGCGCTCGATCCGCGCAGGAGAACCTCATGTTGCAACGTTTCGTGACAGCGGCGCTCGCCGCGGCACTCGCGTATTTCACGCCTGCTGCGGCACGTGCCGACGCACCGGGCATCGTGGTGACACCGCAAACACCGAACTTCGACGTAAGCGATCCGACCAATCTTCAGGAAGCGGCAGCGTTCGCGTGGCAGGAATTCATTGCCCTCACCTGGCCCGCTCCGGCGCAGGGCCCGGCCTCGTTTCCGCGCGGTGTGCCGCTGACGGATGGCTCGGTTCCCTACGGCAAGCCCGGCCCGACCGGCCAGGTCGTATTCGAAACATTCCGCCATCGTGTCGAGACGTTTCCCGGTGCGGACAATCCCAACGGCTACGATTCCGGCAGGCCAGACCTCGGATTCAGTTCCATCCCCAGTTACCAATATCAAAGCCCGATTCCACCCGCGCCGGGCCTCAAGGTCCCGGCCATACCGCCATACAACAACCTCGATGAGGTGACGCAGATCAGCCTCAACGCGATGTACGCCGGCGCGGTCGATCCCCATCCGTCACTCGGCGGCAGCTCGTCGTCGAGCCAGGTGGAAAAGATCCTCTTTCAGGCGAAGGTGAACGAAGCGCAATACCGGTATGTGGCGGCGAACAGGTACTGGGGGCAGGACGCCAACCCCAATCTCATGACGATTCTCAACAACTCCGGCGCCTTCGCGCAGACCGGAGACGCGCAGACCTACCCCGGGCCCTACATGAACCTCCCTGCCAGCGATCCGGCGAACAAGAAGCTCGGCACGATCGAGATCAAGACCGCGTGGCGCCGCCTCAACAAGAACGAAGATGCAACCAAGTTCTATACGGCGCGCGTCCGCTATTACATCGGCACGGTCAACGCAGGCAATCCCACGGTGCAGGGATTCGTCGATTCCGACCAGGTGGGTGAGACGTGGGGATTGGTTGCGCTGCACATCATTCAAAAGACGCCCAACGCGCCCGCCTTCATCTACGCGACGTTCGGGCATATCAACAATATCGTCGATGCGAACGGCGTTCCCGTCGAGGCGCCGGACGGCACCACCAAGCCGCAATACGTGAACACGCCGCCGTTCATCCCCGAGCTCAATATCGTCCCGGCCGCGAACAAGGTCGGCAACCCGCCGCTCTATCAAACGGAGACCCTCACCGGCACCGCTGTGGCCAATACCAACAGCCCGCAGCTGTACTACCGGAATGTGGACGCCAAGTGGGTGACGACCTGCGCCGCCGTGAATCCGCCGCTGTGCCAGCAGGGCAAGGACAACGGTTCGTTCGGCGCTTCCGGCATCTACTACATGGGGCCGGTCAACGTGAACCGTCGCCTGTTCATGATTCCCCCCACCATCACCGCGGCGAATCGGGCGGCGCATCAGGCCATCGCCGCGGCGAATGGCAATGCGGTGTGGCTGAACTATCGCCTGGTCAATGTGCAGGCGCGTCCCATCGATATCGACAACCTGGCGCCCGCCGACGAGCCGACCTACTACCTGGCCAACGAAGTCGTGGAGACCAATCCCTCCCTGCAGCACTTCCGCGGCGGATTGAACGTGGGCAACGGCAAGATCTTCGATTACAGCCAATTCCTTTCTCCGCAACCCGCCGGCAAGGACTTCAACACGTTCGTCGTGGCGGACCCCAAGGCGGGCAAGGCGGGGATCAGGAAATATCTGATGGGCGGGTGCATGGGCTGCCATGGTTCGCAAGGCCAGAAGGCCGGCGGCGACTTCAGCGTCCTCCTCGCGCGCGGGCGCGTCACGCAGCCCGACATCATCCAGGAAGACGAGACGCAACGAGCCGCCCTGCAGTTGAAGAGCCTGCGATACGGAACGATTCCAAAGCAGTAAGAGGCTCTTGTCGGATAATGGAGCCCTTTCCAGGGCTCCAGAAATGCCGACCGCGCACGTCAACGGGACTCGCCATCGCCGAGGAGATCGAGTCGAAGCGGGTCATGGCGCTGGAGATCAACCGCGTCTACGAGGAGAACTACGAGGTCTACGGCGCGCGCAAGGTCTGGCGGCAACTCGGGCGCGAGGACATCGTGGTACGCCGAGCGCTTCAGGGATCGCGCGATCGACTTCGCATCGGGGCGCGCGAAGACACCCTGGTCGAGATCCAGGGCATTGCTCCTGGCGGCTACCCGCGCCGACCAGCGCTTGCCCGGCATGTTCGCCCCCAATCGATGGGCTTCAGATGCGGTCGCGAAGGCCCTTGACGCCCGCCTTCTCGGCGCAGTGGTCGCAGCAGAACATGCGCCCCTCGGTCTCGAGCCCGTGGCCGATGATGCGCATGCCGCAATGCTCGCAGGTCGGCGCGAGCATGTGGATGGCGCACTCGAAGCTGTCGAAGGTGTGGGTCTTGCCGCTCGCCGTGACCTGGAAGGCCTTGTCGTAGTCATTGCCGCAGGCGTCGCATCTCATGGTTTTTCCTTCGCTCGCAACAGACGCGTTGGATCGCCCAGTGCGGCATTTGTTCGAGCGGCAAACAATGATTTGCGACGGCGTAGAATCCTACGAACCGTGACAACCAATCTCCGCAAGTTCGCGCTGACCGCGCATGTCATTTCATCAGTCGGCTTGCTCGGCTCCATTGCTGCGTTCCTGGCCCTCGCGGTCGCCGGTCTGACCAGTCAGGACCCGCAGATCGTTCGTGCCGCCTATCCGGCCATGGAATTGATCGCCCGATTCGTCATCGTCCCGCTGGCCTTCGCTTCCCTGCTGACGGGACTTATCCAGTCGCTGGGTACTCCGTGGGGATTGTTCCGGCACTATTGGGTCGTGGCGAAGCTCTTGATAACCGTCTTTGCCACTGCCGTCTTGCTGGCGAAGATGGAGCTCATTGGCTACGCGGCCCGCCTGGCGGCCGAGGCGATCTTGCCCCGTGCCGATCTGCGCACGGCCGGGATCCAACTCGTGGTCCACGCCACCGGTGGCCTGCTGGTGTTGCTCGTACCCGCGGTACTCTCGGTGTACAAACCGCGGGGCTTGACCCCCTATGGGCGGCATAAAGCGGGCAAGGAACGTACGCCGTCGCAACGACCCTACGTTTCTCCCCAGCGCCCATCCGTCTATTCCAGCGGTGGCACAGGTGTGTGGCTTAAAGGCGGATCGACCACGGGCATGCCACGTCGCACGTATATGTACGGATTCATTTTCATCATCGTGGCCCTGCATTTCGTCATCCTGCACTTCGCGGGCTTCGGGCCCGGGCGTCATTGAGTTCGATTCTCCAATACTTGATAGACTGCCGCATCGACAAGAATCGCACTGGCCGAGCGACAAACGTGACCCCCTTTCGCAAGAGCATCGCGGTGTTGCTCGTGGCGTGGCTCACGATCTTGAGCCAGGTCGCGGTCGCGATGCCTTTCTGCCAGCGCGCGCAAGCTGAAGAATCGGCCGAGTCCCATCACGCCGCGGATTGTCCGCAGCATCACGAGCACAAGAACCAGCGCGGCGATCTGCGGTGCGACGCCTGCGCGTTGTGTCAACTCGCTTGCAATGCGATCCCTTCGCTCAACGCCGATTTGGTCGTCGGACCGTTTGCGCGCGTCTACTTCCCGGCGTCGGATACGAGCGCGGTGAGCTTCGTACCCGAGACGCCCCAGCCCGTTCCCGTAGCAATCCCCTCGTAGAGTCGGTCCGCCATCGCGCGCTTCATGCGAAGCGTGTGGTCCGTCGCGGCGTTTGCGCGCTCTCTCAATCGGGATTGCACATGAACTTCTCCGAATCGCTTTCGATAGCCTCGATGCTGTTGTCGCTCGCCTGCCTTCCTGCCCGCGCGGCGGGTGACGAGAGCATGGATGGCCACAGCATGAGCATGCAGGGCATGTTCGGCTCGTACTCGATGATGCGCGAAGCGTCGGGCACGAGCTGGCAGCCGGACTCGTCGCCCCACAGTGGAATCATGGGCATGTCCGGCGAGTGGCAGACGATGGTCCACGGCTATCTGGACGCCCTCTACGACCACCAAGGCGGTCCGCGTGGCGATGACAAGTCCTTCAGCGCGAGCATGCTGATGCTGATGGCGCAACGGTCGTCGGGAAACGGGACTCTCGGTGTGCGCGGCATGTTCTCGCTGGATCCCTTGATGGGCAAGGCCGGCTATCCGCTGCTGTTCCAGACCGGAGAAAGCGCCGATGGACGCACGCCCCTCATCGACCGGCAGCACCCTCACAACCTCTTCATGGAAATGGCGGCGAGTTACAGCATGCGCATGGGCGACCGCGACTCGACGTTCGTTTATGCGGGCCTTCCAGGAGAGCCGGCGCTCGGCCCGCCCGCGTTCATGCATCGGTTTTCGGGCGTCGACAATCCGGAAGCGCCGATCACTCACCATTGGCTCGACTCCACGCACATCACGAACGGCGTCGTCACGCTGGGTTACGTGCGAGGCGACTTCAAGGTCGAGGGCTCGATCTTCCACGGCCGCGAGCCGGATCAATACCGCTACCGAATCGAGCCGGGAGCCCTGGATTCACAATCCCTGCGCCTCTCCTACAACCCCACGGAATCCTGGTCGCTGCAGTTGAGCCACGGGCGCATCAAGAGCCCGGAGGCCCTCGAGCCCGGTGTCGACGTGCGGCGGACCACGGCTTCCGCTTCTTACAATGTGCGGCTCGCGAATGGCCTTTGGCAGACGACGGCGGCATGGGGGCGCAATGCGAGCCGACCGGGAAAGACCCTCGATGGTTACCGGGTCGAATCCGCAGCCACGGTTGGTGAGCGGCATACCTTCTTCGGTCGGATCGAGCGCGTGGCCAAGGACGAGCTGTTCGACGACGGCGATTCACGAGCCGGTGGGTCCTCTACCGTGGGTAAGCTGTCATTGGGCTACATCCGCGACTTCACCATCGCGACGCATCTGAAGCTCGGAGTCGGTGCGCTCGTCAGCGCCTATTCCATTCCGAATTCGCTCGATTCGGTCTACGGCGCGCATCCGACCTCGTACATGGCATTTGTGCGCGTGAAGCTGGACTAGCGGGGGTCCCATGCCCACTCACATCTATCTCTGGCATCCGATCTTCGTGCATTTCACGCTGGCCCTTTTGTGCGCAAGCGTGCTCCTCTATGTTGCGGCGCGCCTGACCGGCAATGCCGAATGGCGTCGGCGTCTCCTTGCCGCCGCCGAGCTGAATCTTTGGGGTGGCACGGCGCTTACCGTGCTGACAGTCGTCTTCGGATGGCTCGCATTCGACAACGTGCCCCACGAAGACTCCGCCCATGAAGTCATGGAGATCCATCGCTTTCTGGCGCTCGCGACCTTCGGATGGTTCGTCGTCCTCGCGCTATTGTCGGCATGGCATCGCCGCCAGGCACGTTACCCTTCGTTTCCCTTCTTGACTGCGATGGTGATCGGACTGGTCGGCTTGGTCCTGACGGGCATGCGTGGCGGCGAGCTCGTGTTCGAACACGGACTGGCTGTTGCCCGCACAAGGGCTTCCGAATCGCCGGCGGTGGCGGTCCAGGCGGCCGAACCTCCGGCGATAGGAGGATATTCTGCACCCCCGCCACCCGGCCACGAAGGACATCATCACCCCCACAGCGCGAGCGTTTTCGCATAGGCTCCCGAATGTTCATTCAACCTGTCGATGTCTTCGTCTATGCCTGGCTGATCGTGGCCGTGCTGTCGGCCGCGTACGTCGCGTGGGACCAGTTCGCGGGCAACCCCGAGCCCGCGGTGATGAAGTGGGGCTTCGTGTTGGTGACTCTCTACACGGGTCCCATCGGCCTTCTCCTCTATGTCATGGCGGACAAGGAACCCAGGCAGGGCGCTCACGAGGAATTCGTGAAGCCCCTCTGGAAGCAGGGCGTGGGCTCGACCGTGCACTGCATCGCGGGTGATGCCACCGGGATCATCCTCGCCGCCGTCATTACGGCAATTGTCGGATTGCCGATGTGGGTCGACCTGATCGTCGAATATGTCGCCGGCTTCCTTTTCGGGTTGCTGATCTTCCAGGCTCTCTTCATGCGCAAGGTCATGGGGGGCAGCTATGTCGACAATGTGCGCCGCAGTTTCCTGCCCGAGCTGATCTCGATGAACTGCATGATGGCGGGCATGGCTCCCACCATGGTCTTTCTCATGATGGGTCGCGACATGCGCGCGATGTGGCCTGCGGAGCCGCTCTTCTGGATGGTCATGTCGATCGGGGTCGCCGCGGGCTTCGCGGTCGCCTACCCCGTCAATGTCTGGATGGTGGCGCGGGGCATGAAGCATGGACTGATGACG
>WNFM01345935.1_pt1 | contig 10234 bp, 11 predicted proteins | sample 5400271 | NCBI WGS metagenome assembly WNFM01 (sample SAMN13153352, study PRJNA577476) | soil metagenome | isolation source: 60 cm saprolite on Douglas fir-dominated hillslope | place: USA:California | collected 2013-09-17
CGATATTTCACGGACCACGAAGCGCGGGCCGATTTCAAGGCTTTCGACAAAATCATGAAGCGGCGTGGCGGAAAACCCCCTCGCCAAGGCGACGAAATCTGTTAACCTGTTGGAAGACAAGGCGAGCATGGCTGTGGAAAAACTAGACTCCACGTTTTCCTATTCCCTACGTCATCTTGATGTAAAGGTATATGGGTACGGGATATCGCTCCATGGCCACACAGGTGATAGATCCGGTGGGTGAAATGGTCCAATCCAGCGCCGCCGAAAGTCTGGAGCGGCAGAATCGCTTCGTCGAAGACAATCTCCGCCGCATTTTCGTCCAGATCTATCGCATCGTCGGCAATGCGGCCGATGCCCAGGATCTGGCCCAGGAAACCTTCATCAAGGCCCTGCAGCGCCAGGATCAGCTCAAGGACGAGCTGAAAGCGGCGCACTGGCTCTCGCGCATCGCGCACAATACGGCCCTCGACTTCCTGCGCCGCCACGGCCGCGTGACGCACTGCGAGCTCGAGCCGGGCCTCGAGATGCACGGCGATAGTCCGGAGCAGCTCGTGCTCCGCGCCGAGCATCACGAATATCTGGCCGATGGACTGCGGCTGTTGAGCCCCAGAGAGCGGGCCGCCCTGATCCTCCGTGACGTGGAAGGGCTGCCGGCTGAAGAAGTGGCCCAGCGCCTGGATTGTTCCAAAGCGACGGTGCGGTCGCACATCGCCAACGCGCGCACCAAGTTCCGCCGCTATATGGAACGGAGAAAGCGGTAATGAAACACCCTGCTGAGTCGGATCTGGCGTTGTTCGCGGGTCACGACCTGAGTTTTGTATCGGAATGGCGGATCGGCCGCCACGTGACGCAGTGCGGCGAGTGCCGCGCGGCCGTGGACGCGTTCGTTGCCCTGCGGTCGGAGGTTGCGCCCCTGGGCCAGCTTCCCGACGACCTCGGCTGGAACCGGCTGGCTTCGGAAATGAAGGCGAATATCCGGCTGGGCCTCGCGGCGGGCGAGTGCGTGGCCGGGTATCCGGAACGGGTTAAGGGCACGGAATCGGCGTTCTCCGGTTTGCACACGCTGCTCGCTTATGCGGCTGTGATCTTACTCGTGGTAGCCGGCGTGTGGCTGCAGCGTCCGTCGCCCAAACTAGAGCCGGGCGTCGCCGCGGTCGCGCCGGAAAATGTGGGAGTGGTGGTGGCGGCCAGCGGCGATGGCGTCCAGTTGACCGAGGGCGGGCGCGGGCTCGGCCTGCGCTATGGCGCCTTTCGGGACGTCAACTATTCGGCCGACGCCAGCGGGGCCATGGGCGCCCGCTACGTGGACACCAGCACGGGCTACGTGACGGTGGTCAACGTGAACGTGGAGTAAGGGTATGCACTCGAATCGCGTGACATTATCGGCGCTTCTTTTGTGGGGGGGCATGTGCCTCGCCCAGGACACGCCGCTCGATCCCCACAGCTCGATCGCCATCAGTTTTCCGCCGGACTCGCCGGTGACGCTGGTCTCGTCGGATGTAGGCGAGTCGCGGGCGTCGGCGCGAGGCGGCGCCATGGTGCTCGATCTGCACATGGCCCTCAGGCTGAGGAATGGCAGCGGACGCCGGGTTCGCGGACTCACCATGATCGTATCGGCGCAGGAAGTCACGCCGGGCGGAAAGGGCTCGGTGGCAGTGCCCTGCCTCGACGTCGCGGCCGGCGAAGTATTTCCCCTGCCCATCAACATCCGCTTGCTTCGACCCTTGCAAGTTCAGGGCGGACCGCTGGTGCAAGTGCGGCTGGACGGCATCCTGTTCAACGATTACTCCTTCTACGGGCCGAACCTGCTCGATTCGCGGCGCTCCATGATGGTCTGGGAAACGGAAGCCGATCGCGACCGCAAGCACTTCAAGTCCATTCTGGCCCAGTACGGCGCCGAGGGCCTGCAGCGGCTGGCGCTCGATAGCCTGGCCCGCCAGACGTCGCGGCCGCGCCTCGACGTGCAGGTATCGCGCGGCGGACGGTCTACAACGGCTGCGGCCGGAGGGCCCGAGCGGCATGAGCAGTTCGCCTTCCTGCAGTTTCCGGATTCGCCCGTCGAGCCGCTCGATGGATCGGCGCGCGTCGCGGGCAACGAAGCCCGGTCGCCCCGCATCGAGGTGCGCAACCGATCGTCGAAATCGATCAAGTATTTCGAAATCGGCTGGATCGTGAAGGACAGTCACGGCAAGGAATTCTGGGCCGCTTCGGTGCCGGCGTCCGGCGGCGATCTGCATCTGAATCCAGGCCAGACCGGCCGCGCGCTGCAGGATACCGCGCTGCGCTTTTCCAAGGGATCGGAGCCTGTGTCGATCGAGGGAATGACGGGCTTTGTGAGCCAGGTGGAATATACCAACGGCCAGATTTGGGTTCCCAACCGCGCCTCTCTCGAGAACACGCAGTTGCTGCGCGTGCTCGCGCCGTCGCCGGAGGAGCAGCGGCTCACGGACCTATACCGGACCAGGGGACCCAAAGCGCTGATGGACGAATTGAAGAAGTATTAGGATGCGCGTTGTCCTTTCGTGCTTTATCCTCGCGGCGCTAGCCGGCTGCAAACTCAACGAAGAAACCAAAGTAAAAGCGATCATCGGCGCCGTCCTCATCGACGGCAATGGCGGCCCTCCCATCACTGACTCGGTGGTGGTGATCTCCGGCTCGCGCATTCGAGCCGCCGGATTGCGCGCCAACGTGGCGATCCCCGCCGGATCGGACAAGATCAACGGCTCGGGCAAGTTTCTGACGCCGGGCCTGATCGATCTGCACGTCCACCTCGGCACGCGCGGCGGGCCCGGCTTTCAGGCTGCCGATTACACGCGCGAGCGAGTCGAGAAAAATCTCAACACCTATCTGTATTACGGAGTGACCACGGTGCGCAGCGTCGGCACGGAGCGCGACGCCGGTTTCGCCGTGCGCAAAGCCGAGCGCGACGGCACGCTGCTCTCGGCGCGCCTGTTCACGGCGGGCCGCGGCTTCACCGCCGTGCGCGGCCATCCCTCGCAGGAGGTCGGCGACATCGCGCGCCAGACCGACGATCCGGATGACGCGCGTAAGCAAGTCGCCGAGCTGGCCGCCCAGCAAGTCGACTGCATCAAAATCTGGATGGACGATCTGCACGGCCGCCAGCCCAAGATCAAGACGGCGGTGGTCGACGCCATTCTTGAGGAAGCGCGCAAGTACAACATCCCGGTCACGGCCCACATTTTCTCGATGGCCGACACCGAGCATCTGGTCAACTCCGGCGCCGCCGGATTTCTGCACATGATCCGCGACACCGAGGACATCGACCCCGCCTTCCTCGCCAAGCTGCGTGCGCTGAAAGTGCCGTTCACCCCGACGCTGATCCGCCAGGATCTGGGCTGGTTCTACGCGCAGCATCCCGATCGCCTCGACGATCCGGACGTGGCCCGCACAGTCGAGCCGGCGGTAATCCAGGCCGTAAAGGATGCGACGCGCGGCAAACAACCCGACGACCGCAGCCGCGAGGAGTTCGCGCGAGCCATGCGCAACACCAAGCGCATGGCGGTAGCTGGCGTGCCGATCGGTGTCGGCTCCGATGGAGGATCGTCGATCGACTTCCCCGGCTCGATGACGCATCGCGAGCTGGAGCTGTTAGTCGAAGCGGGGCTGTCGCCGGTCGAAGTAATTACCGCAGCCACAAGAAACGGCGCGCTGGCGCTGCGCAAGCTGGACGAGCTGGGCACGATCGAAGCCGGAAAGCGAGCCGACCTCCTGCTGCTCAACGCCAATCCGCTCGAAGACGTAAAAAACTTCCGCAAGATCGATCAGGTCATGCTGAACGGCGAGTGGATGGACCGGGGCCGTTAATTAAATTAATTGGCTCCTCCCATGACAGGGCACGCCTAAAACGTGATGCGGTCCTTCTTGGCTTCAAGCTTGGCGAAGTCGAGCGACGGAACCATCTTCAGGTCATCCAGGCTTTTGAAATTCCCGTTCTTGGCGCGGTAGGCGATGATGGCGGCCGCCTGAGAGCGCTTCAGAGTCAATCCGCTCTCTAGTTCAATCGCCGAGGCCTTGTTCACGTTCACTCGGGGAACATCCTCGGCAGGAAAGTTCTTGACCAGGTAATCGACAACCAAGGCAAAATCGCTGTCCGTGCCCTTCATGCCGAAGGCTGCCATCTTGGTCATGGTGTGGTTCCAGCCATCGCGATCCTGGCGGAGCGACACGGATCGCGCCAGCTCATGGCACTGCCTGCACAGTCTTTCGGTTTCCGCTCGCCCCGGACCGTCGGGAAGTTGGGCGTAGCCGCTAACTGCAAAAACGAAGAGGAAAACGGTCTTCATTAATGCTCCATCGCATAGCCGAAGGCATACTGCGTCCCGTCGTAGCCGCTGACATAGACGCGGCTGCCTCCGACGGCGAGTCCGCCGCTGTGCACGAAGGATGTAATGGCGCTGCCGCTGTTCCATAGTTCCTTGCCGGTGATTGCGTCCAGAGCGTACAGGATGGCCTGAGACGAGCGCTCCGCTCTTTGTGCGGCGGTGATGGTCACGTCGTTAGTGCGGAATTCGCCGCTCGACACCGCAAAGACCACGCCATTGACGATGGCGGGCGGCAGCGGAGAGATCATGTCGCGCGAAACCCATCCGGGCTCCATAGCCGGGGCGCCATTCTGCTCCACTACCTTCCATGCCACGATCGCTCCGTTTTTCACCTCGCCGTTGGTGGCCGCAAATCCGGCGCCCGCGACGGCCGGGCCCGCGGCCGGCGCCAGCACCCAGCGCGTGCCGGCAATATCCTGCCAACTCGCCAGAGCGCCCGCGGTAAACTCGGCGTCGGAAAAGGCTGGCGTTTTGGAGAGAGCCTTGTCCAACGCCCCTGCATCCAGCAGGTGCATTCGACCGTCGTTGGTTGCGACCGCAATCAGGTTCTTGCCTTTGAACTCAAACACGACCGGAGAGGAAGTGAACTCCTGCCTAGCCTTGTACGAGGCTTTCGGCCTGAGCGTGCCCTTTTCCAGCGCAACCAGCTCGCCGCCACCGCCGGCTACATATAAGGTTCCATCGGGGCCCGCGGCCGGGCCAACCGATCCGGCAACGCCAGTGCCGCCCGATGTCCAGTGAGTGACCTGATGCGAGTCCAAATTCAGCGCCCATACGCCGTTCTCGACGCCGCCACAACTGTTGGTGGTGGCCACGTAGGCGGTCTTATCGATGACGATCAGGCCGTGGGCATTGGCGTTGGGCGGCAGGAATGGGACTGCCGCATGGGGTTCCTCGCCATTCGATAGGTAGAGCGAGTGAAACTTGCCGTCGCCGCTCAGGGCATGCACGGCCAGAACGGGTTTGGCGGGCGGCTCAGGGGCGTTCGAGGACGCCGCTGGGGCAGAGGGTCGAGTGATCACGTTTTTCAGCGTGACGGCGCCCTGCAATGGCTCGCCAACCCCCGACTTGGCCGGGTTGCTCCGGCCCGCGCCGCGCGCCGTCGGGATCCCGGGATAGGAGGTGAAAGCGGGACGTGTTACGGCGGACGTCATTCCGCCGGGGCACTGAAGGGTACCGGCCGGAGCGCCAGGCGCAAGACGCTTCTCCCATTCGACGTGGGCCAGGTCAACGTCGATCCCCACAAGCGTGTTGGAACTGCCGCCCACGAATCCCAAGGTACGGAAGCCTTTGTAACCGATATAGAAATCGATCAGCGCCGGGGAGGTCAACGAATTCAGTTGCCGCGCAGTGTTATTCAACTTGAGCTTCCATAAGAGCTCCCAGCCCGGCTTGGGCATGTCCTTGGAAATTTTCCCATCCGTCCGAACCCAGGACGATCTCTGCGCATCGCTAGCGCTGGTCACCCAGTCACCAGTTCCACGTTGGGCGGACGCCACCGTCGTCGCAAGCAGGGCGCCGGCAGCGGCAAGGGCCAATCTCGACATCGCTCGAACTCCTTCAGTTCACAAACGCAGCGGGCACTGTTTATTGTATAGTGTGTGCTTTGGAGAACAAAGTCCCCGCATGAAAAGCCTTCCGATCGCCGCACTGTCCACGCTGATGATGTTGGGTGTTCACGCCTCGGGCGCCGACTGGCTGACTGACGGAGGCGACACCCGGCGCAACAACTGGCAAAAAGACGAAACGCTGCTGACCCCGGCGAATGTCAAGGACATGAAGCTGCTGTGGAAGATCAAGCTCGACAACAAGCCGCGCCAGATGCATTCGCTGCTCGAGCCGCTGGTCATCGGCCGCCTCGACACCAGCAGCGGTCCGAAGCAGGTGGTGATTCAGGTCGGGGTATCGGACAACGTCTACGCTATCGACGTCGACAAGGGCGAGATTCTCTGGCACAAACATTTTGACAGCAGCTTTCATGACGGCGAACGTAACGATCGGCCCGGGGGCGGCGCCCGGCAAGTACGTGATTTACGCCGCGTCCTGGGATGGCACGCTGCACCAGTTGAACGCCGCCGACGGCGAGGATCTGGCCCCGCCCGCGAAGTTCATGCCGCCCAACGGCAAGCCGTACGCCATGAGCCTGTGGCAGAACGTCATCTACACGCACAGCGCGCAGGGCTGCGGCGGCAATCCGAACATGGCCTACACCTACGATCTGGCGACCAATAAGGTGGGTAGCTGGGGGCCGGCCGGCGGCGGCATGTGGGGACGCTCGGGCCCAGCCATCAGCAAGAGCGGGACCATGTACACCGGCACCGGCGACGGCCGCTGGGATCCGGAGAACGGACTCTACGGCAATGGCATCATCGGCGTGAAGCAGAACCCGGAGACAAAGAGTCTCGATCTGGTGGACTACTACGGGCCGTCCAACGCGGAATGGCTGTGGAAGCGCGATCTCGACATGCAGGTGACGCCGACGATATTCGACTGGAACGGCAAAGAGTACATGGTGGACGGCAGCAAGGAATGCCGCATGTACTTAATGGATACGGAATCGGTCGGCGGCGACGACCACCGGACGCCTGTGTATCGCACGCCGCTGATCTGCAACGAAATCGTCGACTTCGCCGAGGCGGGTATCTGGGGATCGCTCGCAAGCTGGGAAGATGCGAGCAGGACACGCTGGGTATTGACTCCGTTCTGGGGGCCGAAGCACCCCAAATTCAAAGCGCCCGTCGAGTACGGCGAAGTCAAGAAGGGCGCGATCGCCGCCTTCAAGATGGACACGAAAGATGGCAACGTGCAGTTGACCCCGGTTTGGATTTCCCGCGACATGAATCAGGCGGAGCCGCCGGTGATCGCCAATGGGATGGTCTTTGCCTACGGCAGCGGCGAGAATACGGCGCAAGCGTTTCCGGACGTCGGCCTCGATTTCCGGATGGAACGCCGCCTGCCCCTCTCCACGCACGCGGTGCTGTATGTGCTCGACGCCCAGACCGGCAAGGAGTTGTGGTCGAGCGGCAAGCAGATCGCCACGTGGAACCATTGGAGCGGGATCGCAGTCGCGAATGGGAGCGTGTATATCAATACGTACGACGGGATGCTGTACCGGTTCGGGATTGGGAAGTGAGCTGAATGGCGGGTACCGGCGCGTCAGTTACGTCGAAAGCACGACCAAGCCATCAACCACTGAATAGTCACTTCGATTGTTTGTAATCAGCGGGACCTGATAGTAAAGGGCACTTGCCGCAATCCACGCATCGGCAGTTTGGATCGGACGTCCTCTCCTCTTAGCACCGAAACATACCTCGGCCCATTTGAGGCACAGCTCGCGGCTAACTGGCAGTACAGTGTAACGGGTTAGATGCTGGGCCAGTTCCAATTTTCGTGACGTGCCCCATCCTCGTTCGAGCGCCCAGCGCTCCAGTTCCGCGAGCGTCATGAAAGAGATCCCAAGCAGCCTGCCGGTCACATGCGAACGATAGGCAAGCGCTCTGGTGTCTCCCTTGAAAAGCATCGACACAACGTCGGTGTCAACGATGGCAGCATTCATTGCGCACTGACGGCATCGGTTCCCTCCCGACGCCACTCGCGCAACTTGACGGCGAACTCTTCTGCGGATTCGTCCCCAGGCGCCGGCCTTCCAAGCAGGTCGTCAAATTCCTCAATCGGAACGACGCCCTGTTGAACGGCGAGTTCCTGGAACGACGGAGACGCAGGCTCGCTCGAGCTGGACGGGCGGATCTGCTCTGCTTCCTTGTCCATGAATCCAGAATAACAGGCCCAGTGCGATCTTGTGAGTCTCAATGTCGCTGCATGCCAACTAGCTTTGGGAAAGGCAAGCTGCCTCAACCGGGATCCCGGTCGCACTGAAACTGCGCGGACAAGATTCTAGACAAGATTCTACGCGTCACGTGGCTGTTAAGATGTCAAAATCCAATGTTTTCCACATCTTGAATCGACCTCGCGGTAAATCCTTCATTCTCCGGCGGTACAATGAAGTCGGCTCCCGAACGAGCCTCCGTTCTTTGCCTCGTGAATAGGATTCGGGCTGCAGCACCGAAACCGGCCGCTCTCACCGTAAGGTGTCGGCGGCAATGGCTCACAGATCGCTGAAAATTGAATAGCTCAGTCAGTCGCATAACCGCCGCCCATTTTCATGCCCGTGGGTGGCAGCCTCGGCCATCGGAGTTTTGACAACCGGATACGTTACCTCCAACTTCCTCTTCCCGATTCTTATTCCCGTTAGCCTTTGTGGCGATCGAATCCATGCTGGACAGGCCGGCGCTGACCCTCTTGATACGCCGCGTGAGAACTGAAGCCCATTCCCAATTTTGGAAAAAGTACCGTCGAGCCCTTGGCATCTTAGCTTCGCGCCGCGAACCCAACTCATCCCATGCTGAGGCGATCTGCCTTGCTTTCAGCAATTTCGACTTGATCGCGCGGTTGGCAGCGCCGGTACTCATAAGGTCAGGTTGGTACCCATTGCCCCTGTCGATCCATTTCAACGGCGAACATGACGGCCTAATATCCTGTAGCAGGAGGGCAAGCGTGAGATTACGACATAATGGGTTGATTAGTTTTGGGATTGCGACTACAGGGGCAGTGGGCGCTCTGCTTGTTTTAGGGGGGCGATTGGCGATGATTTTCAGCTCGCCCTCCGCACACGCGATACCTTTCTCCACTAAACAGGAGCCGGCTGAGTCGCTTCGAGCTACGTCGCAGATTGCGGTCAGCTCGCCCTCCGCACAGGCGATACCTCTCTTCACCAAGCAGGAGCCGGCTAAGTCCGCTCCTAGTTCGGCTGTGGAGCGGAAACCGAAGGCTTTGACGCCAATGATCCGCCTTTCCAGCGTAAACGAAAAACTGACTGATTCGGCCGACCCAATGCTCAAAATCCAGATGCCCGCTACGTTATCTGCGATCGGGGGTAAAGCGGATCGGAAGAAAAAGCCGGGCGGTTTTCGCCAGACAGTGGGCAGAATAGCGACCAAGGTTTTCTCAGTGGGCCGTAAAAAGAAAGTGGCTGTCGGCTTGGACGAGTCATCCTAACCGGTTTCCACATCCAGCGCCATGCGTCGGCTCCCTCCGCAAGAGGGCTGCGCCCCCTGCCTCAACAAAAGCGAACGCCTCGAAACGACGGAAGCCGTAGGCTTGTTCGCGCGGAAACCGCGCTGACAGATCGAAAACAAGCTGCTAGAACCGGAACCGGAACCCAAACTGGCTCGCGCGCGGCAACCCGGTGCCGGTCGGAATCGACGGCCGTACCGCGCCGAAGCCGCCGAAGCTCGTCGGACGATCCACGCCCGCGAGCGCATGGCCGCCCGCGGCGTTCATCAGACCGCCGTCGCTGCCCATCCTGAATCCGCCCGTCGGGGCCCCCGTCGCATCGGGGGTCAGCGTCGTGAGCACGCCGCTGAAAGCCGCAGTCGGCAGACCGCTCGGTCCAACCAGGTTCGAGACATTCGCCACGTTGAACATCTGCGCCGTGAATTCGAGCTCCAGCCGTTCGCGGATCTTGACCAGTTTCGAGATCTGAATATCCTGCGATACGAACGAATCGCCGAAGCGAGTCCCCGCCGGCAGCTCGAATGCGTACGGCGCCCGCTGCCCCGCCCGCGGCAGCGGCTTCCCCGCGTAGTTCTGGTTGTAATTGCGGATCAACTGGTTCAGCTTGTCGACGTTGTCTACATCGCGATTCAACGCGCCGCGGCGTGTGCCCGGCAGCAGCGCGCCGTTGACGCCGTCGCCGCGGAGATCCGCTGAACCCACCAGGATGGAGTTCGGCAGCCCGCCGTAAACCGTCGATATAAGCGATGCGCGAAAACCCCAAGGCAGCTCGACGATCCCGTTCAAGACCAGGCGGTTCGTGCGATCGAGCGCGC
>WNFM01199656.1_pt4 | contig 10233 bp, 10 predicted proteins | sample 5400271 | NCBI WGS metagenome assembly WNFM01 (sample SAMN13153352, study PRJNA577476) | soil metagenome | isolation source: 60 cm saprolite on Douglas fir-dominated hillslope | place: USA:California | collected 2013-09-17
CAAGCTCGGTCAACATTGCTGATCCAGCGAAGAACAACATGACCGCGGAAACGAATAACGGGATCGCGAGCAACAAAGGCGTGCGTAGAGAAGCCGTTTCGAATTCGTTGTGCAATACTAATCGGACGAGGAGGTAGCTAAAGAGGCTGGCGAAGAACCACAAGCCAAACACTGAGGGCGGCCAACCATTTTGGGCGATGGGTAGCAGAGTAACTGCGACGCCTAGAGTTGCGCTGGCCAGAGCCGAAATGTGTTGTGCGGCCAAGAAGCGAACGCTCCGGAGAAGCGCCGCGAATAAGAGTACGTACCCAATCCAGTGTTGGCTCTCGCGCGGCGGAAAAGGCCAGCCACCGTTTACCCAGGCGCAACTTGCGGCGAGGATGGCGGCGAGTAACCACCAGAGTGCGACTCGCAGTTGTTCGGGTTGGTTAACCAAGAGCCGGCCAAGGAAAATTGACCCAACAAAACCGGCGACTCCAACGGCCAGTAGAAAAGCCAGCTTCGAGATGACGAACGCGTCCATACTCCCGCTCCCTCGGCCGAGGTTAGTTATTTGCGGATGCCTTCGACCGCTACGGTCAACGTTACGTCGTCTCCCAACGCTGGCAAACCGTAATTCACGCCGTACTCGCTCCGGTTGATCGCGCAATGAATCGCGGCGATGTCGCGAATAAATAAAATGGCACCACATAGGCGTCGCTTGGGTGCACAGGCATCTTACATCCCGATTGTCAGAAAAGTTGATCCAAATTCCGTGTCTAGATCCGGAAGTCTCGCCGTCGATCAGTTTTTAGAGCTCGGCTCAGCATCGCCAACTAGAAATATTTCGAAAAACCAGAATCAATTGCGATATTTTGAAGGACCGGAGCGAAAAGTCAGTCGATATGTTAAACAGGGTGACAGATAGAGCGCTCCCCCTGGCGAAAGCTTCTAAAGGAAATATCCGACACAACTACAAGGAGACCGCCAACCACTGACCGTAAAATTCTTTGAGGCGCACCTCAATGGAGCGAGCAGAGATCGCCGAACTGTTTTATAACGCTCTCACTAGTTTGAACGATGTGGAAGAGCTGGATCGATTCCTGTCGGCCAGCGTTCAATGGAGCCTCTCGGCAGCTGATCCCCACACTATGGGTGAGGAATCCCCTCCGAATGCCATTACGTTTTCCGGGAAGGAAGGTTGCCGACAATTGGCGCGGTATTTCCAAGAGAGCTTAAAAGTGTTTGCCGGAGATCTCACCGGCTGTATTAGCCGCCATCAACTGGTTTTCGTATTCGGAACGATGCGATTGGGTGCGCCTGCCCCCGATCGGTTCGCAGAAACTAGCATCGCCGCCAGGCTCACATTTCATGGTTCTAAGATCATAAAAGGCCAGATACGGGTTTCCTGGCCGCTAGACTTTTAAACCTACGAGCAAGCTTTGAAAGACGAGTTTGACCAACGATGTTTGCCTACAGAGGTTCGACCGCGATGATCAGCGGCTCCTCCAAGGGATTGGGTGCGGCCTTTGCAAAAGAGCTTGCGGGCCGCGGCATGAACCTTGTTCTGGTCGCCCGATCGATCGATACGCTGCAAGATCTTGCCGACTCCCTTGGCGCTCAATATGGCGTGAGATGCGTCGTCCTGCAGGCCGATCTTGCCACATCGGGCGCCGTAAAGCGGAACGTGACGGAACTCGGGCGCCTGGATCTGAAGATCGATCTGCTGATCAACAGCCAAACGTCTCCTCCCGCACGAAGTTTGCCAGCCCCAGGGGGGAACTGGGATCTTGATAGAGACCCTAAGATTTCCCAAGTGCGGCGAGACTCATGATGTTCTCCTCTGTTAATTGACAGCGTTGCAACTCACCTACGATAGTTCCATTTCGCATCACTAAGACACGATCCGAGATACTAATTATCTCCGGCAGGTCACTGGAGATGACCAGTAGCGCCAGGCCTTCGGCAGCTAACTCTCGGAATAGTGAGTAAATTTCGGCTTTCGTTCCTACGTCTACACCTCGCGTCGGCTCATCTACGATCAGCACCTTCGGCGAAGTTGCCAACCATTTGGCTAACACTACCTTTTGTTGATTACCCCCTGACAGGAATCCGACGGCTTGATCAATGCCGGCTGCTTTTACGTTGAGGCGATCAATGAACTTTGCCACCATCGTTCTTTCAACGTGTGACGCGATAATACCGACGCGGGTCAGTTTAGGTAGCGCTGCCAAACTCAAGTTATTACCAACACTATGCATCAGGCCGAGGCCTTGGCTCTTTCGGTCCTCCGGGACTAGGCCCACCCCGTTCTTAATTGCATCCCGCGGCGACCTTATTTTGATTAACTGTCCATTGATGAGCACTTTCCCGCGGCTTGGCGAATGCTCGCCGAAGATTCCATGCGCCAGTTCGGAACGACCAGCACCCATCAATCCAGCGAGTCCCAAAATCTCGCCGCGGTGAAGCCTGAATGAGATATCGTGATACTTTTTATCATCCGACAATCCGCTAACTTCCAGCGCGGCCGTTCCCCGTTTTGCAAGATGGGGCGCCCGTTGAGATTCCAGAAGATTCCGACCCACCATCAGACGGACGACTTCATCTTCATTGGTCACAGCTACCGGCACAGTGTGGATATGCTTGCCGTCCCGCAAAACTGTAACGGTATCGCTGATTCGAAAGATTTCTGGAAGACGATGTGAGATATACAGAATAGTTACACCAGAGTTCTTAAGCCCCTTAATGAGTCTGAACAGCGTTTCAGCCTCTTGGTTAGTCAAACTGGAAGTCGGCTCGTCGAGGATCAGGATTCTCGGATTGCGCACCAGCGCTTTACAGATTTCGACAAGCTGCCGTTGCCCTAATGACAATTCTTCCACCGGCAGAGTTGGCTCAAGCAGAATCCCTAGGTCTTGCAGGATAGCCCGCGTTTTGCGGTCAACCTCATCGTGCTTGACCAGACCCCAAAACTCGTAGGGTTCAACGCCAAGGAAAATGTTCTCGGCGACCGTTAGGTTTGGCGGGAGATTTAGCTCTTGATACACGATCGCAATCCCGGCGGCTTGTGAAGCTGCCGGGTTTGCGAACACAACCGATTTACCATCGAGCAGAAGCTCACCCTCATCGGGCTTGTGGACTCCTGCGATGATGTGCATAAGCGTCGACTTTCCTGCACCGTTCTCACCGACGATCGAATGGACATGGCCACGCTCGATCCGGAAAGCGACACTTTGCAGCGCCTTAACACCAGGAAAAGCCTTGGAGACTGACCGGAGTTCTAAGATAGCGGTCACAGAAAGGAGACGTACATTCTATTTCTTAAGAAACTCGGCGACGTTTTCCGGCGTCACGATGTCGACTCCCGTATCGTAAGAATCCTGAATAGGATGGCGGTCGACGAGTTCGTTCAGAACGTCCACCGCTTTAGAACCCATAGCAGCCGGGCGTTGCCCGACCAGGACATTGGCGTATCCATCTTTCAGGAGTTCCAGTTGCGAGACCAAGTTGTCGAAAGAGACGATAACGAATTTCTTTGTCTTTATGTCGGGTGCATGGCTTCCGAGAGCCCTTATATAAGCTTCTCGAGCATACATGGGCCAACCTCCCGCAAAAAAGAGGCCGTCCAATTTTGGATTTCTTGTGAGAGTGTCCTGAACGAGTTGGATCGCCTTAGGTACATTATCGTCGCAGGTTAGAGGAGAACCCTGAATTTCTTGGTAACCATCTCCTAGTCCATCCTTAAACCCACGGATGCGTTCGTTTAGATTGATCGCAGCGAGATTCGCGGTCAGTACAGCATAGGTGCCGTTCTTGGGCATCAATTGTCGGAAGGCTTTCCCCGCCTCGACCCCGGCCTGGTAATTGTTTGTACCGATATAGCATTGGCGTTCGGACTTCGCCGAGTCGGAGTCGAGCGTCACGACCGGAATGCCTTTTGCGTGAGCATCGTTGATGGGACCCGTCATAGCTTCGCCGTTTAGACACGAGACCGCGATGCCGTCGGTTCCCTTGGTGATTAGATCTCGCATCATACGAATCTGCTCGGCTTCTTCTGCCGCATTGGGGCCAAGAACCGCACATTTAAGGCCTAGTTTCTTTGCCTCTTCCTGAGCGCCTCGTTCGATCTCAACACCAAATGGGTCACTGAGAAGTTTCACGAGTACGGTAACCTGGTGTGATTGGGCGCATAACTCGCCAATAGGAACCAGGGTCGCGATAGCAACGGCCATAACTAGTGTACGATGTAGTTTCATACGATGATTCTGGATTTCTGGGGTTTTAGTGGGATGAGGATGGGAAGACAGAGAGAAGAAGTTGCTTACCAACGAAGGCGGGAACCCTTGCGAAGGTTGTCAACGAGGACAGCGACTACGATAACCAGACCGACAAAGACGCTCTGCCAGTAAGGATCGACTCCCAACAGAAGCAGGCCGTTACGCAGGAGTTCAAGAATGACCGTGCCGATGACAACGCCCGGGACAGTACCCTGTCCGCCGGTCAGGTCTGTTCCGCCAATTACTGTCGCCGCAATCACGTTCAGTTCATTACCGGTTGCGAGGCTCGCGGTGACGCTAGACAGGTAGCTAGCTTCAACTATGCCAGCGAGCCCGGCGAGGAACGCCGAACTCAGGTAGACAAACATTTTTAGCTCACTCACTCTCAAGCCGGTCAGGCTAGCGGCTCTCTCGTTTCCGCCAATTGCATAGATGTAGCGACCCCAAATCGTTTTTTTCAGGAAGAACCAGACGGACAGTGCAATAACAGCAAAAATGACGACCGGGTTGGGTACTCCGAGAAGATTCCCTGCCCCGATCTGCAGAAATGTCTTTCCGTCCGGACCATAATTGAAAATCGGATGGGACGCGTGATCACCAACGCAAGTCCGCGGGCAATACTGAGGGTAGCGAGCGTTGGGACAAATGGGGGCATTCGGAACCGCGTGATGCAAAAGCCGTTAAAGGCTCCAAAGCCAAGGGCTATGCTGAGACCGAGTGGAATCGCCACAACCGAGGGCCATCCGGCCTGCAGCATTGACGTCGTAGAGACAGCGGTTGCCCCCAGACACTTCCTACGGACAGATCGATGCCTCCGGTAATCATCACAAGAAGCATCCCCATCGCGACCATGCCAACGAACGCGAAGTTTCGAGTGATGTTTATCAGGTTGTCGACCGTGCGGAAGCCTGGCGCCAAAACGAGGAGGCAGACAACCATCGCAGTTAAGGCGAGGAATATGCCTAGTTCGCGAAAACGTCGGGAGGCTTTCACTTGGCTGGTCGAGGAGGGTCGCCTCTGGTCGCAGGCTGGATGCTCGCTCTGAGGTTCGGGGGGACTAATCATATGATCGGAAGGGCATCGGTGACCGGCTTAAATAGGCATCCGATGAGGCACTTCGTTAGGGTACTAAACAAACTAAGTCTAGTAAATTCTTTGGCCCAGTCAATCGTTTTTTAGCGAACTAGCCGAATCGGGTCAGACCCTGGGCGAGTCAGCGAATCCGAGACGGTCACACCGGGCACGGTGAAGAGGGAATCGTAGACCAGTGCTGCGCCGCCGACCGCGGAGCTGTTCTCTCCGAAAGACGAGATTTTTACTTGCAGGCGGTCGACGGTGGGAAACTCTCTGGCTTGAAGTTGGTCCACAACTTTTTCTGAGACAAACTCATACAGGCAGCAGAGCTGGCCAGAAAGAATAACCAGCGTCGGGTTATAAATATCGGCTATACTCCGAAGAGCGAGCACTAACCAGTCGGACCAGGTATCGACAATTGCTCTGACTCCAGCGTCCCCTTTCCGCAGAAGATCTAGAAGGTGTTGCAGATCCCGAATCTTCTTAACGCCACGTCCGTATCCGGAGAGAAGACCATCGCGACCTAAGACGCTTTCCAGGAATCCTCTCCGCTCTGGCGAGCCGGCTGATTCAAGCCTGAGATCCAAATGACCAATTTCCCCGGCGTAACCCTGTCCTCCGCGAAAAATTCTCCGATCAACGATCGTCCCGGCGCCCACGCCGATGTCCAGCATCAAGAGACATAGGTTGCGCTCCCCAGCGGAGCTCCCAAAATAGACTTCGGCTAAGGCCGCCGCATTAGCGTCATTCTCAATAAAGATTGGTATCGGGATTCGTTTTGTTAATTCTTCTCGGAAAGGGACGTCTTTCCATTTTAGGAGGGGCGCCAAGCGGACGATTCCATCTTGCGAAAGCATTCCCGGAATTGTGAAACCTGCTCCGCGAATTCTGGGCGAGTTTTTGAAGCGTTTTGTCGCGATCTCACTTACTATCTTCGCGGCTGCCCGAATTACCGCTGGGGCGTCAGCGGAGTTTTCCAGCGCTACCTTCCTCTGGGAGACGATTTGGCCTTGCAGATTAACCACCACAACACTCAGCCTTTCGACTTCGATTGCTACTCCCAGGAAAAAGGCGCCTTCCGGATTGAGTTTCAGCCCTTGCCCCGGACGTCCAGTTCCTTCGGTCACGAAGATCTCGCCAGTTTCAACGACCAGACCCTGCTGCAAGAGCTCCGACGTCACACTGGTGACCGTCGCCCGGGTTAGGTTGAGGGCGCGAGCAAACGCTGCTCGCGACAGAGTGCGATGTTCCTTCAGAAGGAGCAAGGCCCGCGATTGATTTATATCACGAACTAACCTCGGGCGCGCCATGCTTTGTCAGGCAACAGTTTCATGGGCCTTGGATACCACGTTCACCGGGTGATAAGCAACGCTCGACGCGCTACCTGCGTTTGGATGTCAGATGCATGCCTCCGTAAACCGCCGCCAACCGGCCCAGAGTCGCCCGCACAAACCTCGCAGAATTTGCCGGCTCCGGGGCTTGGAGTCGCGCGCGTATTAACTTGATCAGCTTTTCTATCGGATAGCCGGGCATCTCCATAATTCCACCTCCCAGGACGACCAATTCAGGATCGATCAAAGTGACGGCAGTCGCAATTGCCGTAGCTTGGTCTTGCAAGAAATACTCGAGCTGATCCGCTAGAGGCGGGATCTTTTCTGCGTCAACGAACAGGTGGCCAATCGGGACTGCGTATTGTTTTGACCAAGCAACGAGCAGCCGACCACTGGCGTAAGCTTCCAAGCAGTCGGTCTGCCCACAAACGCAACGTCGACCCTCGCTTCGCACGGCAATATGACCCAGCTCGACTCCAGTCGTGTTGCTGCGGACCGGCTCGCCATTAAATAGAAAACCTCCTCCCACGCCGGTGCCGCAGTAGACACCCAAGACGGTCCGTGCTCCACCGGCTGAACCAGCGAACCATTCGCCCATAAGTTGGAGGAGAATGTCGTGCTCGAGGATAACGCGTCCGGGGAAGCGTCGTTCCAGAATGCTCCGGAGTTCCAGTCCTTGCAGAGCCGGAATATTATTTGCCCTCAAAATGCGATCCAAATTCCGATCAAGCGTAGCTGGAACACCGATGACGACGTCAAACTTCTGCAGACCTTCCTCGGCCGCAAACCCACGAATCATTTTCTCAAGAGTCTCCACCGGATCGCCGGTTCGGAAGACATCGGTCGAGAATTGCCGCACCTCTCCCAGTGCAGTACCGGAGCGGGAACCACCGCATCGAACGTGGGTCCCTCCGATGTCGATAACCGCGACGCTTCCGGTCAACGTTGAACCGTCCGCCTCTATTTTTTGTTCTTGGGCCGACATGCTCGTCTATTTGATGTGCAATCGTCCGAAGTGAGGTATCGCTCCGCCGCTTGAACATTTTCTTCCAGGCCGGCACGATCGGTTTTCAAGATCAGCTTCGGCAATTCGATTGGATCTGAATCGGCTTTCAAACGCAAATAGAGATCGAAATTACGATTCGCCGCCAAGTGTGTGCCTTTGTCCTGGGCTATCCTTTTTTCGGCCGTCTCATCGGCGCACACGCACTCAATAACTTTCAGCCCGGTGCGAAAATGCTCAGCCGCCGCTTCAATTCTCTGAATCTGACTGCGTTTCGAAAATGTCCTACCATCGATAATAATGATCGAGCTCGGGTTTCTTTCCAGTATGTATCCGGCGGCCTGCAAGATAATCTCAACGCAAAAGTCATCCTGACTCGAGCTGTACTCGATGAACTCGGATGGGAAGAGAGTTGCTCTCACTTTGTCCTTTGATAACAAAACTGCGCCTAGTCTTGCACTGAGCTGGACCGCTATGGTGCTCTTTCCGGAAGCAGGCAAGCCTACCATTACAACCAGCATATGGAATTTCTCGCTATGATGAAGTCACAGGCCACGGATCCAGGAGGTGGTTTGCTGAAGATCTTGGCTTTTGAAGAGCAACGAGCCGGGAGTGATGATGTCGGTTCCTGCTTGCCGCAGTTTCGGTACTGTTTCAACCCGGATTCCACCGTCCGCCGAGATCTTGATCCGGTCGCTCGCTTTGTGTTCCGCCAATATTCGCTTAACGCTCTCGATTCTTCCCAACACCCTTTCATCAAGAGAAACACCTTTGATGCCCAGCAGGGTCCCCATCAGAACAACAAGCTGGATTCTGTTCAGGTACGGAATAAGATCGGAAACATCTGAATCCAACTGAATGGCGATTCCCGCCGAGGCGCCTGTCGCGTGGATTTTGTCAAGGCCTGATTCCAGATGTCTGCGATTCTCCAAATGCAGGGTCACGATATCCGCTCCAGCTCGAACGAAGTCTTCCACCAACTCTAGTGGTCGCTCGACCATCAAGTGCACATGGAATGGTTTCTCGGTACATGGCCGGATCGCCGCAACTAAATCAGGAAAGAACAATAGTCCCGGAACGAAATTCGCATCTGCTACATCGAGATGGAAAAGATCCGCGTAAGGCTCCATCCGGCGAACCTCCTGTGCTAGTGCGCCTAAGTCGGCTGACCATAGCGACGCATCAGCCAGGAGTCTCTGTTTCGGCAACTTGCTCCAAATATGATTCTCTGGCATTTCTTAGGTACCTCCGATCTTTGACGGTAAGTTCTCGAGATCGCTCCGCCATCCTAGTGACTCTGGATTGAGTACTTTTCGTGCCAGCCTTCGCCCAGGGTTGGAAGCGCTTCTTTCAGCAGCCTCTGCTGCAGAGGCGTAGCTAGAGAACTCGCGATGGCATTGAGTATTTTAAGGCGACCCACTGCGACCCGATTGAGAAATTGCTCGCGATCACATGGGTCAGCGTGGTCCATAGCATCCTGCCAAATAGCTCGACCGGCAAGAAATCCGCTGGCTCCAGCCTCACAAGCAAATTCGAATTGGCGCTGGAAGGTGGCGAAATCCGCACCCCCACTCAAAAGTACCCAAGGAACACGCGCTGTTTCTGAAAGCTCGACGTAGGCGTCTCGAATTTTGTGTTCGTCTTTTTCTCGTGCCACGTCGACAACAAACTCCGCCTTTAAGACGTCTACGCCGAGAGGCACCAAGCGGCGAGCCGATTCAATCACCAAACGGGAAAGAGAATCAGCGAATTCAGGTTTTTTCGGCCCCGCGGTAACGGGATAGACGATTGGCTCGAGAATTAGAGGAAGATCATTACGGCGGCACTCCTTCGCCACCTCCTCGACCAACCGCTCTTGACGTTCCGCCTCGGGTGCCCGTGGATTATAGAAAAGAAGCAACTTTACCGCGTCGCCCCCCGCACGCTTGATTGCTTCAATCGACCATCCGGGCTGCAAAACGGTGATTCGAGTATGGTTGACTTCCTCGTAGCCGGATTGCTCGCAAGCCACCAGTATTCCAACCGAAGGCGGGATCACGTCACGTTCGATTAACGGTCCAAGGCCGTAATTCGGATCAAGCAGAACTGCGCTGGAATGAGGCAAGAGAGCTTTGGCGAGGCGGACTTTTTCCGCAACGATATCTTGCCAGGAAGGATTCTCTGAACTGATACAACGTTTGAGCATGCTCTTTAGCGTACCGCGATGATCCAAAGCGGTGATCCGAAAAATTCCATACTCATCGGCGATCCTGGCGATCCCGCGCCGGCGCCCCAAACTAATGGTTTGATCGATTGGATTTAGCACACGTATGTTTGTTTAGTAACCGAACTAACATCGCGACCGAACATTTGGCAAGTTCCTTTCGCGCCGGCGGCAAAAAGGTTGGGATGGGTCATTAAGCCCAACTAGTCAATACCGAATGAAACCGAACAATCGGCGCCCTTTATGGCGCTGCCAATCCGCGTTTTCTTCGCCTTCCTTCCAATCGCCGTGCCCCCCGCCAGTGCTAAAATGACGAGCAACAGGCTCAGGCCTACTTCGAACGGTGCTTGAATGCACTGAACTAGC
>WNFM01199704.1_pt3 | contig 10233 bp, 7 predicted proteins | sample 5400271 | NCBI WGS metagenome assembly WNFM01 (sample SAMN13153352, study PRJNA577476) | soil metagenome | isolation source: 60 cm saprolite on Douglas fir-dominated hillslope | place: USA:California | collected 2013-09-17
CCCGCCGCAGCACCTGATCGTGCTCCGGCGCGAGTTGTGGGAGCCGAACAAGTGGATCGCGCGCAGCCTGACCGAGGCGTTCATCCGCGCCGACCGGATGTTCGCCGAGGCGCAGCGCAATTTCCCCTATGTCTCGCCCTGGCTTGAAGCCGAGCTGGACGGGACCGAGGCGCTGATGGGTGCCGATTTCCACGCCGACGGCTTCGACAAGAACCGCGCGCAGGTCGACGCGTTCTGCCGCCAGGCGCACGAGCTCGGCATCACCTCTCGGCCGGTAACGGCGGAGGAATATTTCGCCGATTTCCTCGCGTCGTAGCGGTGTCCTGATGGCACCCGCGCCGGCGAGCCATTAGCATTGCGCAACGCCTTTCCGCTGGAGAAACGACACATGCCTTCATTGCCGCTCAACGGGTTTACCGTCCTCGATCTGACCGCCCACCGCGCCGGCCCGACCGCGGTGCGCCAGCTCGCCGATTGGGGCGCCGACGTGATCAAGATCGAGATGCCGGGCGAGCACACCGACGCCACCGGCAGCCGCCGTGACGGGCCGGATTTCCAGAATCTCCACCGCAACAAAAGGTCGCTCTCGCTGAACCTGAAGAGCAAGGAAGGTCTCGCCATCTTCATGAAGCTCGCCGAGAAGGCCGACGTCGTCGTCGAGAACTTCAAATCGACCGTGAAGCACCGGCTCGGCATCGATTACGAGGCGGTGAAAAAGGTCAACCCGCGCATCGTCTACGGCAGCATCTCCGGCTTCGGCCAGGACGGACCTTATGAGGGCCGCCCGGGGGTCGACCAGATCGCCCAGGGGATGGGCGGTCTGATGTCGATCACCGGATTGCCGGGGCAGGGGCCGGTGCGGGTCGGGATCGCCATCAACGACACCTCGGCCGGCATCCTGCTCGCCAACGGCATCACCCTGGCCTTGCTCGCGCGCGAGCGCACCGGCGAGGGGCAATGGGTGCACACCTCGCTGTTGGAAGCGCAGATCTTCATGCTCGACTTCCAGGCCTCGCGCTACACGATGAAGGGCGAGGTGGCGAAGCAGGAGGGCAATTTTCATCCGACCTCGCCCGGCACCGGCATGTTCCAGACCGCCGACGGTTACATCAACATCGCCGCCTCGGGCGACAATCTGTGGAAGCGGTTCTGCGAGATCGCGGGCGACAAGGAGCTGTCGAGCAACCCCGATTTCGCCACCGTGCCATTGCGGGCGAAGAACCGGCCGGCGCTGATCTCCCATCTGAATGACATCGTACGGTCGAAGCCGAGCCAATTCTGGGTCGAGGAATTGAACAAGGCCGGCGTGCCGTGCGGACCGATCAACACGATCGACCAGGTCTTCGCCGATCCGCAGGTGAAACACCTGAAGATCCGTCGGCCGGTGGATCATCCCAAGCTCGGTAGCTTCGACATCGTCGGCCAGCCGATCCATATGAGCGCCTTCCCGCCGCCGGAGCGCCTGCGCCCCACCCCGGACCAGGGCCAGCACACCGACGAGGTGCTGCGCGAGCTCGGATACGACGCCGCCGGCATCGAGGAGCTGCACAGCAAGGGCGTGGTGTAACCGGAGCGTGGCACGACATTGCCTCGCTTCGCTCGCAATGACAGCAGGCGAGCGGTGTCATTGCGAGAAGCGAAGCGACTAAGCAATTTCGTCCCAATAATGCGGTCAACATGAAGCCGCCCCATAGTCGGACGCTGTTCGCGCTACTGCAGGAGCAGGCCGAGCGGCATGGTGAGCGGCCGGCGGTCATCGATGGCGACCGGGTTGCCACTTATCGCGAGCTTGCCGCGCACGCCGGGCGGGTCGCGGCGACGCTTCGAGCGCGCGGCTTCGGCCGTGGCGATCGGATCGGGGTGCTGATCAACAACCGGCGCGAATGGCTCGAAGCGGTGTTCGGGATCGCCGGGGTCGGCGCGGTGGCGGTGCCGTTCAGCACCTGGTCGAAGCCGGCGGAACTGGAATTTCTGCTCGCAGACTCCGAGGTGGAGGGGCTGTTCGCGATCGATGGGTTTGGCGGACAGGACTTCGCTGCGGCGCTTGCGGAAATTGCGCCGAATTGTCCGCGCCTTCGCCTGATCGCGATGCTTGGCGGCGAGAAGCGGCCGGGGTGGATTGCCTATGAGGAATTCGGCGCTGAGGCTGATCCGCGTGCCCTGCTCGCACCGGGCGAAGGTGCGAGCGCCGGCGACGATTGTGTCGTTCTCTATACCTCCGGGTCGAGTGCAAGGCCGAAAGCGGTGCGGCTGCGCCACGGCGCGCTCATAGAAAACGGCTTCGCCATCGGCGAGCGGATGCGCGTCGGCCCGGACGACCGGGTATTGCTGGCGCCGCCGCTGTTCTGGTCCTATGGCGCGGCAAACGCCTTGCCGGCGACCCTGATGCATGGCGCGGCGCTGGTGTTGCAGCCGCGGTTCGAGGCCGGCGAATGGATCGGCCTCGTCGAGCGCCACCGCTGCACTGCCGTCTACACCCTGCCCAGCATGACCGGCGCGGCGTTGCGGCACCCCGAGTTCCGGCCGGAGCGGATGGCGAGTTTGCGCACGGGGCTGATGATCGGCTCGCCCGAAGAGGTGCGAATCGCCGCCGAGGAATTAGGCGCCGCGCAGATCTGCAACGTCTACGGCACGACCGAGACTTACGGCAATTGCTGCGTCACCCCGTGCGACTGGCCATTGCAGCAGCGCATGCGCAGCCAGGGCCCACCACTGCCCGACATGAGCTTGCGCATCGTCGATCCGGAGGGCGACCGCGCTTTAGCCGCCAACGAGACCGGCGCGGTCGAAGTGGCCGGCCATGTCACCCCCGGCTACAGCGGCGCCAGCGCCGAGCACAATGCGAGCGCCTTCACCGCCGACGGATACTTCCGTACCGGCGATCTCGGCTTTGTCGATCATGACGGAAATTTCCATTTCGTCGCGCGCGACACCGACATCATCAAGCGCGCCGGCATCAACGTCTCGCCGGCGGAAGTCGAAAGCCTGCTGTTGCAGCATCCGGCGGTCGCACAAGTGGCGGTGGTCGGCGCCGCGGCCGGCGAACGCGGCGAGGCGATCGTCGCCTTCGTTGTGCCGGCTCAGGGCGCGAGGGCCGATCCAGAGGAATTGCGGGCGCATTGCCGCGCGCTCGCCTCCAGCTACAAGATGCCCGATTATATCGACATTTGCGCCGAATTGCCGGCGACCGAAACCGGCAAATTGCTCCGCCGCGCCCTCAAGGACCGCGCCCAGGCGTTGCTTGCCGGGACAGCTGCCCCACAGCTGACCAGCGAAAAGACCCCGTAGCCGGACTTGTTCCGGCCACCCACGTCTTCGTTTGGCCGCGACTTCGAAGAAAGACGTGGGTGCCCGGGACGAGCCCGGGCACGGGGCCGTCTGCGCGCTACGGGTGGATCACCGTCTCGGCGCGGTTGATCACGAAGGCTTCGTGCCGTTCCAGGAAATCGGACACGAGATCGACAAAGGCCTCGGGCCGCTCGGCGCCGATCGCATGCCCGGCGTCGTAGACGAACACCAGATGACAGTTCGGCATCAGCTCCTTGTAGTGGCGGCCCATCGCCGGCGGGATGATGCGATCCAAGGTGCCGAACACGACGAGAGTCGGGGTCGCGAGGTCGCGCATCCGCCGCTCCAGCTCGGGATCGCGCGCCGGGCCGCGCAGGTGCACGACCAGCGCCTCCTGCTTCGCCACGACCACGGGGTCCGGCGCCGGCAAGGGCGGCATCCGCTCCGGGTGGCCGTAGAGCCGGCGGGCCATCTCCTCGGGTGGGCCGGGCGGCGGCCGGGCGCCCTCGGGCCGGATCGCGGCCGGCGATTCCAGCACCAGCGCCGACACCCGCTCGGGGTGCTGGGCGGCCAGCCACAGCGCGGTCCGGCCGCCGAATGAGGTGCCCATCAGGTTGAAGCGGTCGAGGCCGAGCGCATCGGCGGCCTTGGCCATCGTGTCCGCCAGCTCGGAAATGTTGCGGGTGCGGGTGTTCTCGGCCGACGGGCCGAAGCCCGGCATCTCGAAGGCGATAACGCGGAACTGCCGGCGCAGCAGATCGTGCGCGCGAGTCAGGCGCGGCCCGCCGGCGCCGTGCAGGTGCACCAGCACCGGCCCCTCCCCCGCCTCCCAGTAGCGGATGCGGAAGCCGTCCGCCTCGACGAAATCCTCGCGAAATTCCACCTGTGCCCCCCTCAGATATCGCGGATGCGCGGCAGAACCTTGGTCCCGAACAATTCGAGCGAACGCATCATGCCCTCAACATCGCCGGTCCCCGGATCGGCCAGCGACAGGTCGACAACGCCGGCGCCGATCTCCTCGCGGCAGCGGCGCAGCTGCTCGATGACCCGGTCGGGGCCGCCGCAGAAGCTGATCGGCAAGACGCCGCCGACATTCGCCGGGCGCCTTTCGCCGGCGATGTTGCGGGTCACGTCCGAACGCAGCAGCGCGTCGCGCAACGGCCCGGAAATCGGAAACGGCGCCTGTCTGCTGCGGTTGGCGAGCGCTTCCTCGGCTTTGTCGTCGGTCTCGCCGAGGATCATGTTGGCGCGGTAGATGATGTCGTCCGGCCCAGGCTCCCAGCCGTAATGCGCACACCGCTCGCGGTAGTATTGGGTCGCCTTTCCCATCAGCTCGAAGGTCCCGTACGAGACACCGAGGCCGATATGGTGGCGGGCCGCGAACTCGCCGGCTTCCGCGCTGGTGCCGAGCGCGTAGATCGGCGGCGCCGGCTCCTGCAGACGCGGCCAGATCGAGACGGTGCGGTACTGGAAATACCGACCCTGCCAACCGAAGGGTTGCGGCTCGGTCCAGGCTTTGAGGATCAGCTCCATGCCCTCGTCGGTGCGCTCGCGCGCCTCGATCGGGTTGAGATCGTAGCTCAGATATTCGTTGGTGGTGCCGCGCAGCATGCCGAAGACGAAGCGACCCGGCGCCATCGTGTCGAGCATCGCGAATTCTTCGGCGATGCGGATCGGGTTGCTGGTCGGCACGATCGGGCCGAGCAGCGAAATCTTTATCTTCGAGGTCTGCGCCGCGAGATAGGCGGCGGAGACGACCGGCGACGGGGTCAGGATGCGCGGTGAATAATGGTGCTCGGAGACGCTGATCCAGTCGAAGCCCAATTTCTCGACAAAGCGCACCCGCTCGACCATGCCCTGATAGGCGCGGGCGCCGATCTCGGGGTCGTAGGCGCCCGCCGGCACCGGCCATTCGCGCGGCATGTCGGGCGGCGCCACGTAGCGGCCGGTTTCGAAGAACGACACCTTCATGCCTCACCTCGCGGCGGGTTGGCTCTGGGCGGGCCCGACGATAGCACAGGCCGGGCCGGAGGGTGCGTCAGCGAAGCGGAGGCTCAAATGTGAATGGCGCGGCCGTCGACCGCGAGGGCGGCTTCCTTCATCGCCTCGCTCAGCGTCGGGTGGGCGTGGCAGGTGCGAGCGATGTCCTCGGCCAAGGCACCGAACTCGATCGCCAGCGTCGCCTCGGCGATCAGGGTCCCGGCGTCGGGGCCGACGATGTGCACCCCGAGCACCCGGTCGGTCGCGGCATCGGCGAGAATTTTGACGAAACCGTCGGTGTCGGCGTTGGTGCGGGCGCGCGGCGTCGCGGTGAACGGGAACTTGCCGACCCGGTACTCGACCCCCGCCGACTTCAGCTCCTCCTCGGTTTTGCCCACCGCGGCGACTTCCGGCCAGGTGTAGACCACTGAGGGGATCGCGTCGTATTCGACCGCGCTCTTCTGGCCGGCGATTCGTTCGGCCAGGACGGCGCCCTCCTCCATCGCCTTGTGCGCCAGCATCGGGCCGCGGACCACATCGCCGATCGCATAGATGCCGGGCACGTTGGTGGCGAAATCGTCGCCGACCGTGATATGGCCGGCCGGGTCGCGGGCCACCCCGACCTCATCGAGACCGAGGCCATTGGTAAACGGCCGCCTGCCGATCGCCACCAATACGACATCGGCCATCAAGGTCTCGCGCTCGCCGCCTTTCGCCGGTTCGAGCTCCAGCGCGACCCCGTCATTGCCGGCACGGCCGCTCGCCACCTTGGTCGAGAGTTTGAAGCTCATGCCTTGGCGGGTCAGCAGCCGCTGCATCGCCGGACCAAGCTCGCGATCCATATTCGGCAGGATGCGGTCGAGGAATTCGACGACCGTGACCTTGGCGCCGAGCCGCGACCACACCGACCCCAGCTCCAGCCCGATATACCCCCCGCCCACGACGGCGAGGCGCTCCGGCACCTGCGGCAGCGCCAGCGCGCCGGTCGAGGAGACAATGCGCTCTTCGTCGATGGTAAGGCCGGGCAGCGGGATGCTTTCCGAACCGGTGGCGATGACGATCGACGTGGCCTCGATCTCCTGGTTCGCGCCGTTGCCGCTGCCGACCACGACCCGTCCGGGCGCGGCGATATGGCCGCTGCCCTTCAGCCAATCGACCTTGTTCTTGCGGAACAGGAACTCGACGCCGCGGGTCAGGCTCTCGACCACCTTGTCCTTGCGCGCCATCATCGCGGCGAGGTCGAGGCCGATGTCGCCGAGCTTGATGCCGTGCTCGGCGAAGCGGTGGTGCGCCTCGGCGAATTTCTCGGATGACTGCAATAGCGCCTTCGACGGGATGCAGCCGATATTGAGGCAGGTGCCGCCGGGCACGGCGCGACTGTCGATGCAGGCGGCCCTCATGCCGAGCTGCGCGGCGCGGATCGCCGCGACGTAGCCGCCGGGGCCGGCGCCGATGATCGCGATATCGTAGCGCTCGGCCATCGATTTGCTAACTTCCAAAGCGATCAGTCAATATGCCTACCTTTGGCGGCCAGGAGCCTTGCCAATTGCGATCCGGATGCGGTTTTCAATCTCATCCATATCCGGCCCGAAGCCAAGCACGGCATCGCATTTGGGGCAGGTATACGCGACTGAATCAGCCCTTCTCCGTTGCGGTCCGATCTCCACTGGTTGCTCGTTTAGGTAAAGCAAGCTGTCGCGGCATACCGGGCACTTCGCCATCTCAGCCTCCATCAGCGCCGTTCGCTCGCTGCCCGGTGTTTCATAATTTCAGTGAACTCTTGGCCGCTGCGCATAGTGGCATCGAGACGCTCCGCAGGCGTCAGGCCGGAACATGCCGGACTGTCTTTCGGCGGAGGCGTGGCTCGTTTTTTGTCGAGGTATTCCCTCATTAACCGCGCCTGCTCCTGAACGCAGTCACGCACACGGACTTCGAATTCGGGTGTTTGCGATTCGGGGAATAGGTGGCGACGCGCATCCTCAAACTGCTCTTTCGTCACCTTTGGGCGGCCTGCCTGCACACAATCGAAATACTGGTCAGTTGTTTTAGAAATAGCGATGCACCGCCGATCACGCTCTGTCTCTTGCTGTTGCCGCTCCGCATTAGCACGGGCCTGCTCGGCACGTTCCAGGTCTTCGACGCGGCTCTCCATCTCTTTGCAGTGCAAGTAGCGATCAAGAGCGCGCGGGTCGTTATCTCCAATTGAACCCGTAAGGCAACTCGCTACCGCTGACGGGGCGAGGAGGACGACTACTGCCGCACCGAGCAAGACGGCTCTCACTGCGCTTACTCCCCTCGCTTCTGCCCCTGACGTTCGTGCCGACAGTATACTTGTCAGATGTCGAACAGGATGCGCGACGGGTCCTCGACGCATTCCTTGATCCGCACCAGGAAGGTGACCGCCTCGCGGCCGTCCACGATGCGGTGGTCGTAGGAGACCGCGACATACATCATCGGCCGGATTTCGACCTTGTCACCAACAGCGATCGGCCGGCGCTCGATCTTGTGCATGCCGAGGATCGCCGATTGCGGCGGGTTCAGGATCGGCGTCGAGAGCAGCGAGCCGTAGACGCCGCCATTCGAAATCGTGAAGGTGCCGCCGGAAAGGTCCTCGATCGTCAATTTGCCGTCGCGCGCCTTGCGGCCGAGCGCGCCGATCTCTTTCTCGATCTCGGCAAAGCTCTTGGCGTCCGCGTCGCGCACCACCGGCACAACAAGGCCCTGCTCGGTGCCGACCGCGACGCCGATGTCGTAATGGTTCTTGTAGACGATGTCGTCGCCGTCGATCTCGCCATTGACCGCCGGCAATTCCTTCAAGCCGACGATCGCCGCCTTGACGAAGATCGACATGAAGCCGAGGCGGACCCCGTGCTTTTTCTCGAAGCTCTCGCGCCAGCGCTCGCGCAGCGCCATCGCCGCCGACATGTCGATCTCGTTGAAGGTGGTCAGCATCGCCGCCGTGTTCTGCGCCTCCTTCAGGCGCTCGGCGATGCGGCGGCGCAGCCGGGTCATCCGCACCCGGGTCTCGCGCTCGGCGGGCGGTCGCGATGACGGCGGTTCGGGCGCGGGCGCGCGGCCGGGGCTTGGTGCGGGCCGTTCGCGCGCGGCGATCACGTCGCCCTTGGTCACGCGACCGCCCCGCCCGCTCGGAGTGATACTTGCGGCATCGAGCCCGGTTTCGGCGACGAGCTTGCGCACCGCCGGGCCGGATTTTTCAAGCAAACCTGCCGCGCTACCCTCACCCGGCTCGCCACGCGCGCCACCCTCTCCCGCAGTGCGGGAGAGGGTTGTTTTTTCGCTCTCCCGCACTGCGGGAGAGGGGGAACCGGCGGCGCTAGCCGCCGGTGGAGGAGGGGTCGCCGCCGCTGCGTCCCCGTCGGCGATCGTGCCGAGCACCGCGCCGACCGGCACATTGGCGCCTTCCGCAGCAATGACCTCGCCGAGCCGCCCGGCGGCCGGCGCCGGCACTTCGAGGGTGACCTTGTCGGTTTCCAATTCGACGACCGGCTCGTCGCGCTCGACTGCCTCGCCCGGCTGCTTCAGCCAGCGCGCGACCGTCGCCTCGGTGATCGACTCACCGAGCGTCGGGACGCGGATCTCAGTCGCCATCTGCCGGTCTTACGCCACCAGCGCGTCGGCGACCAGGTGCGCCTGTTCCTGCGCATGGCGCCGGAACAGGCCGGTCGCGGGCGAAGCAGCCTCGGCGCGGCCGACAAAGCGCGGGCGCTTTGCGGCGATGTCGAGCCCGCTCAGGACCTGCTCGATGCGGCGGTCGACAAAGCCCCAGGCGCCCATGTTCTGCGGCTCCTCCTGGCACCACACCACCTCGGCGTTGCGGTAGCGCTGCAACACCTTGGCGAGCGCCGGGAACGGAAACGGATAGAGCTGCTCGACGCGCACCAGCGCAACCTTGTCGTCACCCTTCTCGGCGCGCGCCTTCAGCAGGTCGAAATAGATCTTGCCGCTCGACAGCACGACGCGCCGCACCTGTTCGTCGGGTGCGATGGTCTCGGTCTCGTCGATGATGCGATGGAAGGTTGTGCCTGGGCCCATGGCGACGAGCGGCGACATGACTTCCTTGGCGCGCAGCAGCGATTTCGGGGTGAAGACGACGAGCGGCTTCCGGAAATTGCGCCGGATCTGCCGCCGCAGCGCGTGGAAATAATTGGCCGCGGTGGTCAGGTTGCAGATTTGCATGTCGTCTTCGCCGCAGAGCTGCAGATAGCGCTCGATGCGGGCCGAGGAGTGCTCCGGCCCCTGCCCCTCATAGCCGTGCGGCAGCAGCAGCGCGAGACCGCTCATGCGCAGCCATTTGGCCTCGCCCGAGGACAGAAACTGATCGATGATGACTTGCGCGCCGTTGGCGAAATCACCGAACTGCGCCTCCCAGATCACCAGCGTCTTCGGGTCGGCGAGGCTGTAGCCGTATTCGAAGCCGACGACAGCGGCTTCCGAAAGCGGACTGTCGATGATGTCGAACGGCGCCTGACCTTCACGGATGTGATTGATCGGAACGTAGCGCTCCTCGGTCTCCTGATCGACCAAGACAGCGTGGCGATGCGAGAAGGTGCCGCGGCCGCTGTCCTGGCCGGAGAGCCGCACATGCGTCCCCTCGGCGCATAGCGTGCCGATCGCCAATGCTTCGGCCGTCGCCCAGTCGATGTCCAGGCCGGATTCGATCGCCTCGCGCTTCGCCTCGAGCAGCCGGGCGACCTTGCGGTTGAGGTGAAAGCCTTCCGGCACGGTCGCGAGCCCGCGTCCGACCTCGCGCAACAATTCGGGCGGGGCGGCGGTGTCGCCGCGGCGCTCATCGTCGGGCGCGGTTTCCAGCCCGGCCCAGGCACCCTCCAGCCAGTCGGCCTTGTTCGGGCGGTAATTCTCGGCGGCGGCAAATTGGGTTTCGAGCTGGGCGATGAAGCGGCTCGCCATCGCCTCGACATCGGTCTCGGCGAGCACGCCGTCGGC
>WNFM01313090.1_pt1 | contig 10233 bp, 7 predicted proteins | sample 5400271 | NCBI WGS metagenome assembly WNFM01 (sample SAMN13153352, study PRJNA577476) | soil metagenome | isolation source: 60 cm saprolite on Douglas fir-dominated hillslope | place: USA:California | collected 2013-09-17
GCCTGGCCGGCGGGGACGAACCACGGCGTGCGGTCTACCTCAGCCGACGTTCGGCCTGCCTCCGTCGCGAGCATCTGCGCCAGGATGCGACGCACTTACAACACGCCGGCGTCGGCGGTGAGGTGGATCCCGCTGGCCGAGCCCTCATAGCCCGCGGTCGCTTCGATCGCCTCGATCACGGCCACGTCCTGCCGCATGACCCTCGCCATCACCGCGTGAAGGTACCGGCCGACGAGCGCGCGGTCGAGGGCGACGTTGTGCGCAAGCCGGCAGAAGACGGATATGGTGCTCGGCCTCTGGCGGCGTCGATTCACCCACGTGCCGATCCCACTGGCCGTCTCCTCGAGGAGAAGTGAACACCGACGGAACACCGACGGTCAGTTATGGCAGGGCATCCTCGCCGCCACCGGCCAGCCCCGGGACATGAGATAGCTCACCGGGGCTGCGCGCGCTCGGCTCTGATGACCGCGGTGACCGCGGTGATGAGCGCGAGGTGGGTGAACGCCTGCGGGAAGTTGCCGAGCTGCCGGCCGGTGCGCGGGTCGATCTCCTCGGCGTAGAGCTGCAGCGGGCTGGCATACGACAGCAGCTTCTCGCACAGCGCTCGGGCCCTGGCCAGCTCACCGATCTGTACCAGCGCAGAGACCAGCCAGAACGAGCAGATCGTGAACGTGCCCTCCTCGCCGGTCAGCCCGTGCTCGGTCTCGTCCACCCGATACCGCAGCACCAGCTCGTCCTCGGTCAGCTCATCGGCGATCGCGAGCACGGTGTTGCGCACCCGCTCGTCGTCGGGGGGGAGGAAGCGGAAAAGAGGGATCAGCAGCACCGACGCGTCGAGCGCCTTGCCGCCGTAGCGCTGGGTGAAGACGCCTCGCTCGTCGACGGCGCGGGCGAGCACGTCGGCGCGGATCTGCTCGGCCGCGGTACGCCATTGCGCGGCCAGCTTCTTCTCGCCCCGGCCCTCGGCGAGCCGCGCCCCGGCGTCGGCAGCCACCCAGCAGGCCACCTTGGAAAAGGTGAAGTGCTGAGGTTCCGAGCGGACCTCCCAGATGCCCTGATCGGGCTCCCGCCAGTGTTCGAGGGCCCGCTGCACCTGGGTCTGGACGATTGCCCAGAGCCGGTCGTCGACCCGTTCGTGTGCGCGGGTATAGAGGTCGATGGCGCCGACCACGCCGCCCCACACGTCGTGCTGGCGCTGGGTGTACGCGGCGTTGCCGATGCGGACCGGCCGCGCGTCGTCGTACCCGGACAGGTGATCCAGCGTCGACTCCTGCAGCGCCCGCTCGCCGTCCACGCCGTACATGATCTGCAGGTGGCCGCTCTCCGCCTCGGCCACATCGGCGACGAAGTGGAAGAAGTCGTTGGCCTCCCAGTCGAAGCCGAGCGCGTACAGCGCCCACAGCGTCGCCGCGGTGTCGCGGATCCAGGTATAGCGGTAGTCCCAGTTCCGCACCCCGCCGGGGGTCTCCGGCAGCGACGTCGTCGCGGCCGCCACGACCGCCCCGGTGGGCGCGAACGTCAACCCCTTCAGGGTGAGCGCGCTGCGCTGCAGGAAGCTCCGCCACGGATGATCGGGAAACCGGCCGCGGTCCAGCCAGTGCTGCCAGTGGTGGGCGGTCCAGGTGAGCCGGGCGGCGGCCTCCTCGAGGGCTCGGTGACCAGCCAGCCGCCCGGTGTCCACCAGCTCGTCTCGAGGACCATCGTCCCCGGGATGTAGCGCCGGGCGGCCGGTACCTCGACGCCGGCCGGGTTGATGCGGAACGAGCCGGCGTCGCGGTCGAGAATCGCCCCGAACACGCCGGGGGAATCCATGCGAGGCAGGCACAGCCACTCGATGCCACCGTCGGGTGCGACCAGCGCGGTCGCCTCGCAGTCCGAGAGGAACCCGTAGTCGCCGATCGGCGGGAACTGGCTGCGGCCTCCTGAGGGCTGGTCAGGAAGCGGGATGCCCATCGCCGGGCACCTCAGCACCAGCACGCGCAGTCACGGCTTGCTGAGTACCTGGTCGATCCAGTCGAGAATGCGGGCCACCACCTCGTCGCGGTTGGTCTCGTTGAGGATCTCGTGCCGGGCGCCGGGGTAGGTGCGCACGGTGACGTCGGTGAGCCCGGCGGCGCGGTAGCGGTCGACGAGGACGTTCAGCAGGGCGAGGTTGGCGTTGACCGGGTCCAACTCGCCCGCGGCGATATAGAGCGGGAGGTCGGGGCGGATGGCGGCCACCTGGCCGGGGTCGGCCATCCGGCGGGCGCCGACGAACATGTCCTTGCCGGCGTCGACGTCGATCCCGAACCCGCACCGAGGGTCGGCGATGTAGGCATCGACGATCGCCTCATCCCGGGACAGCCAGTCGAACTCGGTCCGCGCCGGCTGGAAGGCGGCGTTGAACGCGGCGAGGTCGATGGGCTTGTCGAGGTCGAGGGCGGGCTCGAGCTGATCCAGCGCGGTGGTCCCGGTCAGCACCACGGCGTCGACCCGGTCGCTGTGATCGAGCAGGTACTGCTGAACGGCGAAGGAGCCCATGCTGTGCGCGAGCAGCACCAACGGCAGACCGGGCTGCTCGTCACGGATCCGGGACACGATCAGGTCGACGTCGTCGACCAACTGGGTCCAGCCGTCCGGCCCCAACTGGCCGAGTTCGTCCGCGGACCGCGCGGTGGCGCCGTGGCCCCGGTGATCCTGGCCGTAGACGACCAGACCGCGGCCGGTGAGGGCGCGCGCGAGGGCGCCGTAGCGCTGCACGTGTTCACCCATGCCGTGGGTGAGTTGCACGGCGGCGCGCGGCTTGCCGGCCGGGTCCCACCGGTAGCCGACGATCTCCACGCCGTCGCGGGCCGGATAGGTAAAACGTGTCGACGGTTCCATCGGATTCTCCTGTCCTGGTTGGTCATTTGCCCGTGCTGGCAGCCATCTCCCGATCGCATCCCAGGGCCTACGGCTCCTTGCGCAGGTCGAGTACTTCGTCGAATCCTTCCCGTAGGCAGGTCTCGAAGATCTCGAGGTCGCTGATCACGTCCGGGTCGACGTTCAGCCCGATGCAGCAGGTGCCCTCGTAGGAGATCATCGCGATCATGGCGGCGACCCCGGGACGCGGGCCGAGCGGGTACAGGCCGGTCACCCGGGCGCCGGCCAGGTACACCGGATGCCCCATCCCGGGAATGTTGGACGCCTGGACGTCGGACACGTTCGTCATACCGGCGGCGAGCTCGATGATCGCCGCTGTCGGGAGCCGGCTCAGCGCCGGCGCGACGAGGTCGAGGAACCCGATCGCGGGTTCGGCCCGGGCGGTGAGGACGAATTCGCGGATGATCTGGATGCGGGCGCGTGGATCGGCTTCCCCGACCGGGGCGGCGAATCTCGCTCCGGCGAACCGGTTGCCTCCCATCGGGTCGTCGCTCGTGCGCAGCGAGACCGGTATCCCGATCGGCATCAGGTCGATCGGGATGCCGTGGTGCTCGTGGTAACGTCGGAAAGCCCCGAGCACGCCGGCCAGGAAGGCGTCGTTCACCGAGCCACCGGCTGCCCTTCCGGCGGCCTTCAGGTCGCTCAACGGCACGTCGTGCACGACGAACCGGTAGCCGCAGCCGCTGCTGCCGCGCAGCAGCGGCGACCGTTCGGCCGGCGGTGGCGTGAGGACGCGGCGCAACGAGCGACCGAACCGGATCGTGTCGCCGACGACAGCGCCGGGGTGGCGCACGGTGCGACCGATGAGCTTGAGGGAGTCGTCGCCGCGCCTGATCCACGCGGACGGGGCATCCGAGACCCGTTGGCGCAGGCGATTGGCCAGCAGGCCTGCCGGGGTCAGCAGCGGCCGCGGCGCAGGCGGCGGTGCGAGCTGGTGGTCGCCGGGCTCGGAGGTGCGGCTGTGCGCGAGAGAGAGCAGCTGCACCAGGCCGAGGCCGTCAGACAGGCTGTGGTGGACCTTGAGCAGGTAGCCGGCCCGGCCGTCCTCGAGGCCCTCGACCAGCAGGGCCTCCCACGGCGGTCGCGCCTTGTCCAGCGGTCGCGCCAGGATCCCCTGGGCCAGGTCGAGCAGTTGGCGCATCGTGCCTGGCCCGGGCAGCCGCACCCGCTGGAGGTGGTAGCCGAGGTCGAAGTGCGGATCGGGTGACCAGGCAGGCGGAAACAGGGGCAGCAGCGGTTCGACGGCCCGCTCGCGCAGCCGGGGGATCTGCCGGGTGACGCGGTCGTGCGCGGCGATCAGCCGATCCCAGTCCGGCTCCCTGTCGAGGACCTCCAGCAGCACCCCTGTTGACCGGGTACGGGGGTCGGCCTCGGCCCGCCACATGAGCGCCTCCCAGGCGCTCATGTCCGCCGGGCCACCCCACGCGGCACCGTTCGGATCCTGGGCTGCCATTCAGCTCGCCTCGCTCGGTCGGGTGTCGGGCCTCATCAGTGACACCTCGCGATCGTCCTGATGGGCGCGGTCAACGGCATCGGTGGCCTCCAGGATGAGGCGGGCGACCTGCTCCGGGTCGTCGGACATCGGGATGTGGCCCACGCCGGACAGCCGGACGAGCTCGGCGCCCGGGACGCGTTCCAGCAGGGGGAGGCCGTTGTGCTCGAACGGGATGATCCGGTCTCGCTCCGCCCAGACCACCCGGATCGGGCGGGCCGGGTCCTCGGGCAGGTGTTCCAGCGGGTGCTTCGTGATTACCCGAAGCAGCGGGGCGACCACGGGGGAGTCCTTCATCGCCCGGATCGAGGCCGCGAACTCGGCCGGGTCGACGCGGTCGGGGTGTTCGACCTGCGTCGCGAGCAGCAGTCGCCGCGCCCACGGCCGGCGGGCGATCGCCTCCGCGCGGCCGGCTTGCCTGGCGAGCAGGACGAACGACAGCCGCATCCCGGTGGCGACGGCGGTCATGCGTGCCTTCGACCGCCACGCGCCGGCTGGGCCGAACAGGACGACCGACCGGGCCCGTCCGCGGCGGGCCAGCTCGAGGGCGATCCCCCCGCCGAGCGAGTTGCCGGCGATGTGCGCCCGGTCGATCCCGGCTCGATCGAGCTGCTCGACGACCCCGTCAGCGAGCGCTTGGACGGACGGGACGACGCCCGGGGCGAGCCGCTCCGCTCCGCAGTGGCCGGGGAGGGTCGGTGCGAACACCGCGTGGCAACGCTCCAGCAGCGGCAACACCGGGCGCCACACCCGCCAGGTGCCGCCGACCCCGTGCAGGAGCACCAGCGGTGTTCCGGCTCCGCCGGTGTACGAGGGTGTCACCGGAATGGCTTCCGGCACCGCCTTCAGCGGCCGACGCCGACGGTGCCGGAGCCGCCGCATCACGGTAACGGCAGCCGCCCACACCGCAGCGAGCAGAGCGGCCCTCGTGAGCAGCCGGATCAGTGGCGTGTCGTTCACCAGCCCTCCCCATGGAGCTCGTGTCCAGGCGCGACCGTGAGCAGGCCGCGGTAGGCATCCTGGACGGTGGCGCCGTGCCATAGCACGTTGTCAACCTCTTGGGCAATCCGCATGTCCACCCCAACGTCGGCCGCCAGCTTCATGACCACCGGGGCGGCCTTGACACCCTCCGCGACCTGCTTCATCCCGGCCAGCACCTCGGCAATGGACTTGCCCCGGCCCAGTTCCTCGCCGACGTGCCGGTTGCGGCTCAGCGGGCTGGTGCAGGTCACGATGAGATCACCCGTGCCGGCGAGGCCGGAGAAGGTCAGCGGATCACCGCCGAGCGCCTCACCGAGACGGCGCATCTCCCGCACCGCGCGGGTGATCACCATCGCCTTGGTGTTGTAGCCGGCTCCGGCCCCGTCGGCCATCCCGGCCGCGATCGCGAATACGTTCTTCAACGCGCCGGCGATCTCCACGCCTACCACGTCGGTCGTGGAGTAGATCCGGAACCGCGTGGTGCGGAACAGGTCGGCCAACCGGGCCGCCAGGTTCTGGTCCGGCATTGCGATCGTCGCGGCCGCGGCGTATCCGGTCATGACTTCCTTGGCGATGTTGGGCCCCGCGAGCACGCCGGCCGGGTGTCCCGGCAGCACCTGCGCCACGATCTCGGTCATCCGGCAGTCGGTGACCTGTTCCAGGCCCTTGACCAGGCTGACGACCGGGATCCACGGACGCACGTGGGACACAACCTGCTCGAGGACTCCGCGGAAGCCGTGCGAGGGGACACCCATGATCAGGACGTCGGCGTCCTGCACGGCCTGCGCCAGCGAGTCGGTCGCCCGCAGACCTTCGGTCAGCGGGATGTCGCCGAGGTAGCGGCTGTTCCGGCCCCGGCTGTCGACCTCCTCGGCAACCTCCGGCGACCGGGCCCAGAGCACCGTCGGGGCGCTCCTGGCCACGATCGACGCCACCGTCGTCCCCCAGGAGCCGCCGCCCAGCACAGCTACGCGAGGCTGCCTACGGCCCATCCCTCAATCACCTCCCTGAACAGTTCAAGGCGTCGCCCGCCGCCGTGAACGGCTCGGCCGGGGCCACCTCATGCCGTGCCCGATGCACTTCATCGGTCCGAAGCGGCCGAGGGCAGCGACGGGCTGGTCTCGGCGGCACCGGCATGTGGGGCGGCTGGCGCCGGGCACTAGCCTAGAGCACAAATGCTTGAATGGATAGACCAAATTGTGCTAGGCTGGCTGTGTCCATAAACGGTCAGTGGTGACGAGGTGCCCGCCACGGCTCCGACGCGGTGACCGACCACCCAGGGCTACCCAGAGCCGGGGCCTGCACCATCCTGAAGGGCAGTCCATTGACCACGCTCGACACGTTGCTTGAGGAGATCCGTACCGGCCCGTCCGGCCCGCAGATCGCCGCCTTCTTCGACTTCGACGGCACGCTGATCGATGGCTATTCGGCAGCGGCGCTCTACTCACACCGGCTGCGCAACTTCGAGATCGGACCCGCCGAGGCCGCGCACACGGTGCTCGCCGGCCTGCGCGGGCCCCTCAGCGAGGACCAGTTCGCCCAGCTGGTGGAGCGCGGCATCCGAGGGTGGGCGGGCCGCGCCGACGACGACATGGTCGAGCTGGGAGAGCGGCTGTTCGTCCAAAGCATCGCGGGGACGCTGTTCCACGACGCGTGGCGGTTGATCAAGGCGCACCAGCGGCGCGGCCATACCGTGGTGATCGCGACCTCGGCCACCCGGTTCCAGGCTGGTCCGCTGGCGAGGCGGCTCGGGGTCGAGAACCTGCTGTGCACCGAACTGGAGACCGAGGACGGTATCCTCACCGGCCGGCTGGCGGGTCGGACACTGTGGGGTCCCGGCAAGATCGCCGCGGTGCGAGCGTTTGCCGCCGGGCACGGCATCGACCTGGCCGCCAGCCACGGTTACGCCAACGGCGACGAGGACGTGCCTTTCTTGCAGGCCGTCGGGCACCCCCATCCTGTCAACCCGCAGAAGCGGTTGGCCAAGGTGGCCTCCGCCCGTGGCTGGCCGGTGCTCCACTTCAGGAGGCGGCCACGCCGGCTGGACCCGACGCCGGCTTTCCGCACCGCGGCCATGTACGGCAGCCTGCTGGCGGCAAGCGGAACGGGCCTGACCATGGGCGTGCTGAACCGCGACCGGCGACGGGGCGTCGACGTGGCCACCTCCGTGTTCGGGGACCTCGCCGGCGCCGTCGGCGACATCAAGATCGAGGTCCTCGGACAGCAGCACCTGTGGTCGCACCGTCCCGCGGTGTTCCTCATCAACCACCAGAGCGCGCTCATCGACCTGGTCGTCACCAGCAGGCTGCTGCGCGACGGCTTCACCTTCGTGGCCAAGAAGGAGATCGCGCAGGTCCCGGTGATCGGGCAGCTGTTCCGGATGGCGGATGTCGCGTTTCTCGACCGTGCGGACCGCGCCAAGGCCATTGCGGCACTGCAGCCGGCCCTGGACAGGTTGCGCGTCGGCACGTCGGTGGTGATCGCGCCGGAGGGCACGCGGTCGGTGACCCCGACGGTCGGCCCTTTCAAGAAGGGCGGCTTCCACCTGGCGATGCAGGCCGGCGTGCCCATCGTGCCGATCGTCATCCGCAACGCCAGCGAGATCATGTGCTATCGACGTGACGGGGCACCCGCCGATCCCCACGGACGGCTGGACACGAGAAGACCTCGACGCGGCCGTGGCGAAGGTCCAGCAGCTCTACGTCGACACCCTCGAGGACTGGCCGACAGCGCGGCAACCCGAGTCCGGAGAGTCAAAGGTGCCCCGCAGCCGAGCAGCCGCGGTCCGGGCGGGCCAGAACCGGCGGACGCCGATCGACGCGGCAGGGAAGTCATGAGCGGTACCCACCACGCCGTGGACCGGCTCGGTGCGGGCGCCCTCCACCGGACCGGCGCGCGCGGCCAGCTGCACCGCGTCGGCCTGCCCAGGGCTTCGACGGAACCGCTGTCGTCGGATTCCGCCGAGGTCGCCCACCTGCTCCGGGCACCGGCCTTCCGGAGCCAGGTGCGCGACCTCGCCGAACGACTCGGCCGATCCGAGGAGGATGTGCTGGCCGAGGCGGCCGGCGCCCTCCGGGAGATGTCGGCCATGCACGACGAGGCCGTGATCGCCCAGTGGCAGCGGTTCGGCCGGTGGATGCGGCGCGGCTACGACACCTTGCTCGACGAGGAAGCGCTAGCCGGGCTGCGCGAGCTGGACCGCAAGCACTCCCTGATCTTCTTGATCTCGCACCGCTCCTACCTCGACGAGTGGGTGCTGCCGCCCGCGCTGGTCTCCTCCGGCATCTCGCCCCCCTACGGGCTGGCCGGAGCGAACCTGAACTTCTTCCCGCTCGGCACGGTGGCCCGGCGCACCGGCATGGTGCACATCCGCCGGTCCACGAGCGACGCACCGGTGTACCGGCTGGCCCTGCGGGCGTACATCGGCCTGCTCGTGGCGAACCGGGCGAACCTCGTCTGGTCGATCGAGGGTGGCCGGTCCCGCACCGGCAAGCTCCGCCCGCCCCGGTACGGCCTGCTGCGCTACGTGGTGGACGCGGTGGACGCGGTCGATGCGCCAGAAGCCCTGGTCGTGCCGGTGTCGATCGTCTACGACCAACTGCCGACGCACGAGGTCTCGCTGATGGTCTCTGAGGCAAGGGGGATGGGCAAGCAGCCCGAGAACCTGCGGTGGCTCCTCGGCTACGCCCGGGGGCTGCGGCACCGTCTCGGCCGGGTGTACGTCGACCTCGGGCAGCCGCTACGACTACGGGAGCGGCTTGCCGAGCTGCGCGTCGATGACCCGGCGGAGACGCATGCCGTCGAGCGGGTCGCGCTGGAGGTGTCGCACCGGATCAACCGGGCGACGCCCGTGACACCCACCGCGGCCGTGTGCGTGGCGCTGCTCGCCGCCGACCGGGCATTGACCATGGCCGAGGTGCTGGCCACTGTCGCGCCGCTGGCCGACTACCTGCAGCGCCGCGGCTGGCCGGTAGCCGGCGCGGCCAACCTCACCGACCGCTCCACCGTGCGCCGGGCGCTGCAGGAGCTCGTGGCCTCCGGAGTGCTCACCTGCTACTCCGGCGGCACCGAGACGGTCTGGGGGATCGGCGCCGACCAGCACCTGGTGGCCGCCGTGTACCGCAACAGCGCGATCCACGTGCTGGTGGTACGGGCGATCGCCGAGCTCGGGCTGGTGGCCGTCGCGCGGCACCGGGACGGGTCCGGGCACAACGCGTGGGATGAGGCACTGCGACTGCGTGAGCTGCTGAAGTTCGACTTCTTCTTCGCCCGGCGGCGGGAGTTCGCCGGCGAGCTGCAAGCAGAGCTGACGCTGATCGACCCGGACATCGGCCAGGTGGGCGCCGAGGTGAGCCCGGACGACGCGGAGCGGTGGCTGGAACGCCTCCGGCCGCACGTGGCGCACCTGGTACTGCGCCCGTTCCTCGACGCCTACTCGGTGGTCGCCGAGCAACTGGCCACGGCCGACGCCTCCGAGGAGTTCGACGAGCAGCAGTTCCTCGCCGGGTGCCTGCGCGTAGGCCGGCAATGGGCGCTGCAGCGCCGGCTGGCCAGCGAGGAGTCCGTCTCGGCCGAGATGTTCCGGACGGCGCTGAAGCTGGCCCGACACCGCGGGCTCGTCGCGTCCGACGACCCGTCCCTCGACAATCGCCGGAGGGCCTTCGCCGACGAACTCCGCGAGGTGCGGCGATACATCGCCGAGATCGCCGACCTCGCGAGCCGCAAGGGGACGGACTGACAGCGACTATGTAAACCGCTTCGCCGGATCCGATGCGGCCGCCCTAACGGCGAGCGTCCAGGTCAGGTACCATTTGGTCTGTCCATTAATATGAGAGGCCGGAATGCTGTCATTCGCCTTC
>WNFM01288496.1_pt5 | contig 10232 bp, 10 predicted proteins | sample 5400271 | NCBI WGS metagenome assembly WNFM01 (sample SAMN13153352, study PRJNA577476) | soil metagenome | isolation source: 60 cm saprolite on Douglas fir-dominated hillslope | place: USA:California | collected 2013-09-17
TCCATCTGCGATTGGGGTTGTGGCGGCGGCGACATGTTGAAGCTGATTGCCGGTTGGGGAAGAAGAAAAAACATCAAGATGCGCCTGACCGGCGTGGATGCAAATTCAAACATCATTGCTTTTGCAACCGGCAATTGCCAGGGCTATTCAGAAATCAATTTTGAGACGATGAACGTTTTTTCGGACGACTTCCGAAAAAAGAAATTCGATGTAATACTCGCAACACTTTTTACCCATCACTTCTCAGACGACGAACTGGTAGAGTTACTCCGGTCTGCAACCCGTCAGATGCGATTGGGTATGGTCATCAACGATATTCACCGACATTGGTTGGCCTATTATTCGATCCGCCTGCTCACGCAATTCTTTTCAAAATCCGCCATGGTGAAGTTCGATGCACCCTTGTCGGTACTCCGGGCCTTCAGGCGCCGCGACTGGGAATCCATTCTTGCAAAGGCAGGAATCAACAGTTTTTCCATACGGTGGAAATGGGCCTTCCGATGGCAGGTGATCATTCCAGCGTGAAAGCGCAGGTAGAGGTAAGTAGGCGGTAGGCAGAGGTAAGTAGGCAGTAGGCAGTGGGCAGAGGCAAGTAGGCAGTGGGCAAAGGTAAGTAGGCAGTAGGCACACTCAGTAGGTAGTCAGTTGATCCCGACTGCTATCGGGATCAAAAATGCAGTCGACAATATTGGTTGGCCGACAGACACTTGCAAAAAATCGCGCAGAATAAATTGTCCTCAGGTGAGGCTTGCTCGAAACCACTGGTAACTGGCGACTGGTCAATAATCTTTCTGGCACAGTTTTTATTAATTAACTTGTATAACAACCCCTCTTTATGATACGGAATTTGATCTTCCTGGGCGCGGTAGCCTCCATTTTGAGTTCTTGCGCATCCAGTCCTTTCGGTTCAAAAGTAAAAGAGCCCTTCACAGGGAATGCTTATGAATCCAACAACCGGTTTTTCCGCGGTACGGGCAAGGGCGAAAGTTCAGCCGACAACATCGCCCGGGGCAAGGCGGATGTTGAAGCGAAAGCTGTGTTGGCGGCGCAGGTGAACACCACCATGAAACAAGTCACCGACCAATACCTCCAGCAAAGAGAAAATGAACGCGCCGCCGATGTATCGGATAAATTTGAAAGTCTTGTTCGCGAAGTAGTGAACACCAATATTTCTGATTTGCGAAAAATTGGTGAAAAGAAGTATTTTAACAAGAAAGACAACAAGTACACGGTTTTCATCGCGTACGAGATTAAGAAAAATGCGATGTTCCGCTTTATGAAAAACCAGGCAAAAACGAATCAGAAAATTGACGAGCGCCAGCAGCAGGTGATCCAAAAGATTCTGGATGAAGAATTAAAAAAGGCGGACGAGGCTGATGCTAACCAAACCGGTAACCAGTGATCGGTGATCAGTGATCAGTAATCGGTAGTGACGTGTACACGCAACCACTGATTACCGATTACTGATTACTGCTTACCATTTTCTCAGCAGTTTCAGCAATCTTCAGTTGCTCGATGAAATTATCAATTTCCCCGTTCAGAATAGCCGGGAGATTGTGTTGTGTGTACCCGATACGATGGTCGGTTACGCGGCTTTGCGGATAGTTATACGTTCTGATTTTTTCTGATCGATCCCCGCTTCGCACTTGTGATTTACGAGAAGCTCCGGTTTCTGCATTCTGCTTCTCCACTGCCATTTCATAAAGTTTCGTCCGCAACATCGCCAGAGCGCGCTCCCGGTTGGCGTGCTGAGATCGTTCGACCTGGCAGGTAATGACGATGCCGGTAGGCTTGTGAGTGAGTTGCACTTTCGTTTCTACTTTATTCACGTTTTGACCACCTGCGCCGCTGCTCCTCGCGGTCTGGAACTCCAGATCGGCAGGATTGATGGTCACGTCTACTTCTTCTGCCTCGGGCAAGACGACCACCGATGCAGCAGAGGTATGCACACGACCTTGCTGCTCCGTTTCCGGAACACGCTGGACCCGGTGGACCCCCGACTCGTACTTAAATATTCCATAGGCTCCTTCACCCTCGATGCTGGTGATGACCTCCTTATCCTTCCGTTACGTCCAACACTGTCATTTTGAATCCCCTTCGCTCACAAAACCGCTGGTACATTCGCCACAAGTCGCCGGCAAAGATCGCCGCCTCATCACCCCCCGTGCCCGCCCGGATTTCAAGGATGCAGTTCTTGTAATCATTGGGGTCTTTCGGCATCAAAAGATCCTTGATCTCCGAATCCAATTGGTCGCGCTTGGGGGCCAACTCTTCCAGCTCCATTTTGGCAAGCTCCCGAAGTTCGGAGTCCTTTTCTTTCTCCAGCACGTCCCTGGCATGCTGCAAAGCGTCGAGCACCGCCGTATACGCATCGTATTTCCTGACGACCTTCTCCAGATCACGGTATTCCTTGCTCAACTGGGTGAATTTCTTCATATCACTCACCCCAGCGGGCTGCGATAGGAGCTGCCCAACTTCTTCAAACCTTAGCTTTATTTCCTCCAGTTTCTCGATCATACACGTAAGAAAGGTTGCAAAGTTAACAAACAAAATCGGTTACAGGTTGCCTGCTGCCGGTGGCTCGGAGCAAGCCTGAAGTATAGACTCTTCCGGTAAATCGGACCAATGTTGCTTGGCTATAGGTTGCGGTTGACAGTTACGAGACAAAACATAACTTCGGCCCGGACCCGACCAACTTGAAACCTGTAACTTGAAACCACCTATCTTTGTAGAACATATGAAATCGTTCATTGCTTTGGCGCTTGTCGTACTCGTTGGCTGCGGCGGCACGCTCAGCGAGGAACAGCGAAAAAAGTTAAGGGAGGGCATGGAACGCAACATCATCAAAAAGGTCAGCGACGCCCAACTCACCGAAGCGGCATTTGATGTTGGCCGCACGTTGGCAGCCGTTATCGAAAAATCTGCGATCAACGACAAAAAGCAAATCGATTCACTTCAGGAATTGTATAAAATCAGGATTCTGCCTCTCCAGCCCGGCGATTCCATGCTCCTTGAAATTGAACGGCAAATCGTGGAAGCCTATACTGCCGGATCGAACCAGGTTACCCTCAACGACAATGTCCAGAGCCTCGGTCCCGATTCCCTTCTTTATACCAAGCCGATCATGAAACAACTGCCCGACGGCTCTGTCGAATTCATGTACGCCCTTGGCATCCATCTTTCGAAAAAGCAAGTAGTCCTTGGTGTTAAAGACTGAGTCCGTGGTCCTGGGGGCCGACCAAAAAGGTATTATTTGAATGGTCAAACCAAATTATCTCCTGCCTTTGCGCCTTCGCCCCGACTAGTCGGGGGTGAAAAATTCCAAACCGCAGAGTCGCAGAGACGCAAAGTAGGCGCAGAGATCAAAAGAATATTTGGCCAATTTTTTTCATCAAGCACTTATTAGTCGGCGCCGGGGACTACTTTGTTGGTGGCGTGGTAAGTGGCGCAGGGGTAATTCCCAATTTTTTCAAAACCAGATCGGAAATATTGTATTTCTCATCGCTGTACAAAAGCACGTCCTGACCGCCGCTCACCTGCGCGTTGATGATGAATGTGAATCCATTTTCTTTGGCAACCGCTTCAATGCCTTTTCCCACCTTGGAAAACACAGGCACCATCAGGTCGCTTTGCTTTTTTTGCAGTGAGGTTTGCGCATCCTGTTGAAACTTTTGAATGCTTTCCTGGAGCTGCGCAAGCTCGGCCTCTTTATCTTTCTTTATGGCCTCCGGTGTAGAGCCCGGCATACCGTTGAACGCATTCAATTTGGCTTGGTATTCGGAGTACTTTGCTTTCAATTGATTCTCCAACTGAGTTCCATGGGTTTTCAATTCGTTATCAATTTGCTTGTAGTCCGGCAATTGTCCAAAAATATATTCCCAATCGGCATAGCCAATTTTTTGAGTTGGGGACGTTTGGGCTTGCGCGGCTATTGCGGCAAAACCAAAAAGCAGTATGAAAAGTGTTCTCATTTCAATATGATCGTTTAGTTTATTTTGCTTTGTCATTGGGGTCTCCCAACCCCAATTCTTCCAGGACGAAGTCGGTATAATCGTGCCGGGGATCGGTATAAATCATCACCAATTCGCCTGCTTTATCAAAAATGATGGCAAGACGATTGGCCTTGGCCACCTTCTCCGTTGCATCAAATACTTTATCCTGTAAAGGTTTGATCAATTCCTGTTTTTTCAAAAAAAATAGTCCCCCAAATCCAAACACCTTTTTCTGATACTCCTTCAATTCGGTCTCTTTCTTCTTTATTTCATCCAACCGTTCCTGTTTCATAGCTTCAGTTAGCAACACTTGTTCAGCCTGAAAGGAACTGTAAAGGCCCTCCACTTTTTTTTGCATCTCTTCAATTTCCTTCTGCCACGAAGCAGACAACTGGTCGATCTCATTCTGCGCTTTGGCATATTCGGGCATCTTATTTAATATAAAATCCGAGTCGATGTACCCAAACTTCTGAGCGATTGCAAAATTCAGGCCGAAAGCCTGAAGCACAATAATAAGACTCAAAATCCTCATGTTATCGTATTTGTTGGCCGATCGTAAAATGGAATTGGGCACCGCTTCGCTTAGGCGCACCCGGCAGCGTATCGTACCCGTACGCCCAGTTTAATCCAATTAAGCCAAAAGCCGGCATGAAAATCCTTGCCCCAACGCCAGTGGACCGATACAACTTAAACGGATTAAATTCTTCAAAATTATTCCAGTTGTTGCCGCCTTCGGCAAAAATAAGTCCGTAGATAGTAGCGGTTTGACCTGTGGTAATGGGATACCTTAACTCAAGTCCAAATTTGTTGTAGACTGTGCCCCCATCGATTTGGTTGGTCGAAATCTGGCCCCTCTTAGCATACAAGGGCGGCGTAACCATGTTATCCTGGTAGCCCCGTAAACCAATGATTTCCTGACCCAATACAAATGAATTGAATCCCCCTGCCAATCCGGCGCCTCCCATGATGAAGCGCTCAAAGGGGCCGGGCGTCAGTCCTTTCGAATAGGTGCTTAAGAAGCCCATGTGTGCTTTCTCCGTCCTTCCGGCTTGTTGCTGCCCAATAGTTTGATATAATATTTGGCATCGAACATCCATTTATTCAACTCGATCCATTTGTACCGTTCGTTCACATCGTACAAATAGCTGGGGTTTCGCCACAACGAATAGGGAGGGGTCAGGCTTAAGCTAAGCGAAACGGAAGACCCGGAAGTGGGGTACATCGGGTTGTCGATACTGTTCCTGGCGAGGGTCGTATTGAGCGTCAGGCTATAGGTCGTACCGTTGACCGGGAAAGACGTCGACCTGAAGTAATTATTGTTATAATGGTAAACCAAGAACGCAAGAGAATTGGTTAGCGAAAAATAATTATCGGGTGCCTCCAGCCTGCGTCCAATTCCAATCGTGATCCCACTTTGCTTCAGTGACGGTCCATTGGTATAGTCAAACCTGCCACCGGCTGAATATCCGTAAGGCTGCTTGGAAATAGAATGATTAAGGCTGACAGTCAATGAATTTGGCTTCCTGCCCCCCAGCCAGGGTTCGGTGAACGAGAGACTATAACTTTGATAGGATCGCCCATTGGCCTGGGCCCGGAGTGCTAATTTCTGGCCGTCTCCTACCGGCAATGGCCGCCATTTGTCAGGATGAAAAATATTGCGGGCCGAAAAATTGTTAAACGCCAGACCTACTGTACCCACGAATCCGTAATATCCTCCCCAGCCTCCGGAAAGTTCTACCTGGTCATTAGATTGTTCATCCACCTTCCATTCAATATCCACCGTTCCGTCTGCCGGGTTGGGCCGGATATCCTGTGCGATTTTTTGGGGGTTGAAATACCCCATTTGCGAAAGAATTTGCTGGGTCCGTATCAAATCCGACCTTCTGAACTTTTGTCCGGGAATGGTGCTTAATTCCCTCCGAATAACGTGATCGTTGGTCCGTTCGTTGCCGCTGATAATAACTTCATCAATCTTCGCCTGGTCTCCTTCAAAAATTCTCATCTCTACATCGATCGAATCTCCGCTGACGGCAATTTCCACAGGGACAACGTGGAAGAAAAGGTAACCATCGTCCATGTAAAGCCCTCCAATGTCCCCGCTACCTTTCGGATCATAGGTGGTCTTTCTTTCGATCTGCTCTTTATTGTAGACGTCGCCTTTCTTGATGTCAAGAATTTTGTTGAGCGTGGTGGCCGAGTATAGAAAATTGCCAGTCCAGGAGATGTTTCTGAAATAATATTTATGTCCTTCGTTCAGCTTGATGATCACGTTAATGCTGGTCTCGTTATAGCCGACCACTGTGTCGCTGAGAATTTCGGCGTCCCGGTATCCTTGCGTGTTAAAGTAATCAATGAGTTTCAGTTTATCCGCTTCATAATCCGCCTTAATAAACTTGGATCCACTGACGACATTCAGTTTAACATTCTGGTTGATGAATCCTTTTACGTCTCGCCAGCTCATAGTGTAACTGGAATCCATTAACTCTTTGATCGTTTTGGCATTAAGGTGAAACAAACCGCTCAACAAAACGCGATGCAGGGAGAGGCGGGCGTGTTCGTGGGTTTTCTTAAATTGTTTTTTCAGCTTGGTGGAAGCGTTATCCTTATTCCCCACAAACTTGATCTCGTTGATCTTCACTTTTGACTTAATATCGACATCGATTTTCAGGCGAATGCCCCCTCGATTGAGTGTATCCCTGACCTGGGTAACTTTCACCTTCGTATTCAGAAAGCCCTTTTTGGCAAAATGCTTTTTTACGGAAACCTCGGCATGTCGGATCGTTGCATCGTTCACGATCTTCCCCCTTATAAGCTTCAAGTCGTCTTTAAGTGCCGATTGTTGTGATTTATTAATGCCAACGAAATAAAAATCGGTAAGCCGCGGCCGTTCGGCAAGCTTAACGATCAAATAAATATTCTGACCTTCAATCCTGTCAACCAAAATAGAAACATCACCGACCAGGCCGTGCTTCCAAAGTTTTCGGATGGCATTGGCAATGGCATCTCCCGGGACTTTAATTTTGTCTCCAATTTTCAATCCCGTCAGGGACACCATCGCATTTTTGTCGAGAATATTGAGACCTGTCACCTCAATGCCCCCGATAAAATATTCCTGCGGATTGGCATAGTTCAAATCTTCGGCTTTTCCTACGGCGGCAGGATTTTTATCCCGGCTTTTTCTAAACTGAGCATGGGCTGTCAGGGAAAACAAAAGTACACACCATACCAAAATCGGTATCCTCATCATTCTTACGCTGTTGGGTCTAATACCTTTCCAAATCTTCTTTCCCTCTTTTGGTAGGCGCAAATAGCCTTGTACAAATCTTCTTTTCTAAAATCCGGCCAAAAGGTCTCTGTAATATAAAGTTCTGTGTAGGCAATCTGCCACAGCAAGAAATTGCTTATTCTCATCTCCCCACTCGTTCGGATCAACAATTCCGGATCCGGTACACCTGCTGTTTCAAGATAATTCGGGAAAAGGGATTCATCGATCTCTTCGGGCCTGATCGTCCCGAGTTTGACTTCCTCGGCAATCCTTCTTACTGCTTTAACAATTTCCCATCTTCCGCTGTAGCTCAGGGCGAGCAGCAACGTGAGGCCGCTGTTGTTTCGCGTAGCTTCCCTGGCCTCCATCAGGTTTTTCTGACACACCTTGGGCAAGTGACTGATATTTCCAATCGTCAGCAGGCGGACTTGATTTTCATGGAGCGAGTTGATCTCTTTCTGAAGCGTATTGACCAAAAGCTCCATCAAACCCTCTACTTCCTCTTTGGGCCTTCCCCAGTTTTCGGTGCTAAAGGCATAAAGGGTCAGGTATTTTATCCCCAACTCTCCACATCCTTCTGTAACATCTTTAACTGCCTGAATGGCGTTGCGATGGCCAAAAATCCGGGCGGCACCCTTACCTTTTGCCCACCGTCCGTTACCATCCATGATAACGGCGATATGCCTTGGCAAATTATTAAAGTCGATATTTTCCTTTACTGAGGCCACAAGACGGCAAAAATAGCCTATTTTTTGAAATACTAGGCGAGATGGCACTTAGTAAGTGTCAGGCACAAGACGCCTGGGATGGGTTGAGGCCTAGTAGGGACTCTTGGGGCAAGGGATATCGTAAAATGTGCGCGTCAGGGTAACCCCAAAAAAGAAATAATTATCAAAATCGTTGGCGCTGCCGTATTGATAGTTCTTGAACCTTGGATTACCACCCGAAATGTTGTCGAGGTAATCGAAAAAAGTTTTTCTGATCCCAAGGTCAAGGGCCAGATACCATTTAGGGTTCAATACGTACTTCATTCCACCACCAAAGGGTATGGACATTTGGACATTGCTGTATTCGGCATTTTTAGCAGCATTCCCGGTGATTGAAAACAGTGCAACACCGGCAAATAAATAGGGAGTAAAGCGCAAATGCCTTTTGGGATCACGCCAATCCAGAAAATGATATTCAAAAACGCCGGAAAGCTCCAACAAAAAAACATTAAAAGAATAAGCCCGTTTCACTGCAAACGCATCCAATGGATTTACTTTGTCGCTTGCCCCTAGTTTACCTCCCGTTAAGGATGTCCTTACACTCACTACTTTGCTGAGATTTAAACGGTAGAGTACCGTTGCTGCTGGTTTTGAAAAGGCAAAATTGTACGTACGGGCCAGGTCTCCGGTATAATTGAATGTTCCCAAACCAAAACCAAGCTCCGACCGTTGAGACAATTGTGCCTCAGCGACGACGACAACCGTTGCAAATAAGAGGATTGTCACCAACACCTTTCTAAAGGAAAATCCCTGAAGAAGGCAATGCATTATCTGAATTTAGCTTTGTGAAAGGTTGCCCCCACAATATAAGTGAGCCTGATGGACGTCACCATATAGATGTCGCGGTTGTTTTTATTACCGCGGATATTATCCCTATACTCCTGACCGTATCCTGCCTCCACGGTGTAGGTCTTCGCTGGATTGTTCGGATCGCTATACGTCACAGGATTGACAACGGGGGCCTGTCCACCGGGTCCTAATTCATTCGTCCTGTAGGACATGGCCTCGGCGAGAGGACTATTAAGTTTATATAAGTTTACGTAATTGCGGCTCACATCGTCGAGGTAATCGGTGAACGTATACCGGAAACCAATATCGCCCCAGATGTCCATCACCTCATTTATCCTAAAACGTGCCCCGACGCCAAATGGTATAGCAACCTGCAATAAACTGTACGGCTTGATGCCATAATTCTTGTCCGTTGGGTCCAGATTCGAATATTGCCCTTCTGTCCCCAAAGGACGAAGGTCCACCCATTTGCCGCCTTGGGAGAGCGGGTTACCGTGCAAATCCAGCGTCGGTGCCTTTGCCTGGGGATTGTGCAAGAAACCTGCAATGCCGACAAAAACATAAGGTGTCCATTTGACCCGGCTGATGTACGTCGACTGATTTTCAAACAAATCAAAGTAGGCCACTACCGATAACTCCTTAATCCGGTTTCTGAAAGAGGCGTTCCGCAAGTAGCGATTTTTACTATCGTCAGTAGTAGCGCTGGCCGATTTGTCCGATCCCTTCAGCGCTCCGTACATAAACTGAGCCTGGACTGTATACCGCGGTCCGAAGCGATGCGCGAAAGAAATTCCAAAAGCAGGTCGGGTAAACGATATATCGGTGCTCACTCTTTGCGGAAGCGGAGCAATGTCACCGTAGTAATTAAGAGCACTCACCGAAAACCCGACGGAGTTATATATTTTTTCCTTTCCAAACCCGGCTTTCTTTCCCCTAAAAGAGCCTATTCGTTTGTTATTTCTCTTAACGGACCCGCGCCTCAATTGAGACAGCGCGCTTTCTGAGGCTGCCAACACCAAAAAAATTGAGACCAACACAAGACACACCTTTCTCATAGTGAACGGACGTAACCGGAGGGTAAAGTTATGAAATTAACTGATTCCTTGAATTTATGGCCAATCCCTGTCCTGAACATGGAAAATCGCTGTTTTGTAAGCTATAGCGAAATCTTGCTTTTTCAATTCCGGATGTCCAGTCCCCAGTTCAGCTTTTGCCTCAAGGTGTTGAAATAGTGATGACCGGGTAACTCCACTAATTTAACCTTGAACCGTTCCTTCTTTATTTTCAATTTCACAGACTCGTCAATGGTCTCAAAGCGAGAGTCAAGGGAGACCAGGTATTTTTTGCTTCGTCCTTCAATTTGAAAAGCAATCTCCGAGTTATCGGACAGCACAATCGGCCGGGTCCCTAAATTATGGG